>Ga0302320_10005737_pt1 | contig 27718 bp, 26 predicted proteins | sample Bog_T0_3_FD_202130 | JGI IMG/M metagenome (GOLD analysis project Ga0302320, IMG submission 202130) | Peat permafrost microbial communities from Stordalen Mire near Abisko, Sweden - Bog_T0_3 | ecosystem: Environmental > Terrestrial > Soil > Wetlands > Peat | place: Sweden: Abisko, Stordalen Mire...
CACGTCACGCACATCGGTGGCGCGGGCGCGCTGGTAGGGATCGTCCAGTCCCGCGTAGACGGCGGCGGCATCTTCGACGGCGCGCCGCCATGCCGTGGCAGCCTCCAACCCCTCGGCGGCGATCAGAGCCTGGGCGCGGCCCAACAAGGCAGGGTCCCGCAACAGGGCGAGATGGGCCGCAAAGATGCCGCCGGCATCGCTTCGGGCGGTGGCCTGGATGGTTCTGCCAGCCGCCTCGACCGCGCGCCCGAGCCGGGCGGTCTCGGCCGCCGGATCGGCTGCTCGATCTTGCTCCGCCGGAGCGTTCGGCGCGGATTGGCGCCGTAAGCGGAAGATCGGCCCGATCGTAACGCCGGGGACCGTGGGCAATGCCACATCGGGCGCTTGCGCCGACCCGCCCCTGATGGGCGACTCCGCGGCCGGCGGTTGTGACGGCGTGCGGCGGAGCAGATCGACCGCCGCCGCCACAGCCTCCCTTGCGTCTGGTCCTATCGCCTCCAATCGCACGCGGTGGCCGCCGCGCACGCCCAGCGAAGACAGTGCAACAACGCTGTTGGCCGCCACCGGCCCCGCCCCGGTCGTCGCATTGGAGAGACGGATGTGCGCGGAGAACCCGCCGGCGAGCATCACCAGGGCCGCCGCCGGCCGCGCATGCAGGCCAACCGGGTCGGCGATGTCAGCTTCGGCGGAGGCGTCAACCGTCGGCGGGACCCCGGCCGGCCCACGGCCAAGCGGAGCCACATCGGGCGCACCGGCGTCGGCCGGGACAGCTTCGCCCAATTCCGCCATCTTGCCGGCAAGGCCGGCGGCGGCCTCGGCAGCGATCTCGTTCAGCGTCCCCCCGGCGGCGGCACGGGCGCCGGCCGCGACGGCGCCTTCCACCAGGGGACCGGGCGACAGCCTTATCCGCGCGCGCAACGCCGGATCGATCAACTCAAGCGCCAAGCCCGCGCTGAGCACCGCGCTGCCGAGGTCCATCAGCACGAGCGCGCCCGACGGCCCTGCCGCCGCCGTCTCGATCGCCGCGGCGATGGCGGTGGCGTCGGTGCCCAGCAGCGTCCCATCCTTGCCCGCCCCGGCGGCGATCGCGATCGGTACGCGGTCGCCGGTCATCTGCTGCACCAGCGTCCGCACCGCCTCCGCCAGCGCCCGGCTATGCGAGACCAGCACCAGGCCGGGTATGCCCCCGCTCATGCAGCGGCGTCGGCGAGGGCTCGCAACAGCAGGCCGACGGAGGTAGCCCCAGGGTCCTGATGGCCGATGCTGCGCTCGCCCAGGTAGCTGGCGCGACCCTTGCGGGCCAGCAACGGGATGGTGGCGACGGCGGCTTCCTCGGCGGCGCTCGCGGAGCGTGCCAGCGCTTCCTGCAGCTCGGTGTCCGGGAACTCCTCCAAGGCGGCCACCGCCGGCAACAGTGCGTCCACCATCGTCTTGTCGCCCGGTCCGGCCCTGCCGCGAGCGCGCACGCCCGCGACACCGGCTTGCAAGCACGCGGTCCACGCCGGCAGATCGAGCGTATCCCTTCCGGCCGCCGGACCAACCGCCTGCAGGAACAGCGTGCCGTATAACGGCCCGCTCGCCCCGCCGACCGTCGAGATCAGCGTCATCGCCACGCCCTTCAGCACCGCTGCGATATCGGCGTCCCACCACCCGTCCAGCTTGGCTGCCACCGCGCGGAAGCCGCGCGCCATGTTCTCGCCGTGGTCGCTGTCGCCGATCGGCGCGTCCAGCTCGGTCAGGTACGCCTTCTGCGCGTCAAACACCGACGCGGCGCGCAGCAGCCAGGCACGAATCAACGCGCGGTCGATGCTGTCCATCGTGGCTTGCTCATCGTCCCCAGCGTAGCGCGGCGGTCTGCACCGGGGCGTCCCACAGACGGCGCATTTCATCGTCCAGCTTCAGCAGGGTGATCGACGTGCCGGCCATTTCGAGGCTTGTGATGTACGATCCAACCAGGCTGCGCGACACGGTCAGCCCATGCTCCGTGCAGATCGCATGCGCCTTGCGATACACGACGTATAGCTCGATCAGCGGCGTGCCACCCATGCCGTTGACAAACAGCAACACCTCATCGCCTCGCCGGCACGGCAGGTCGGCCAACACCGGCTCCAGCAGCAGTTCGGCAACGCGGTCGGCCGGCTCCATCGGCACGCGCCGGCGTCCGGGCTCACCGTGGATGCCGATGCCGAGTTCCATTTCGTTCCCGGCCAGTTCAAACGACGGCTTGCCGGCATGCGGCACGGTGCACGCCGTGAGTGCCATACCCATGGTGCGGCCGTTGGCGTTGACCCGGCGACACAGCGCCGCTACCGACGCCAAATCCTGCCCCGCCTCGGCCGCCGCGCCGCAAATTTTCTCGGCCAGCACGGTGGTGGCAACGCCGCGCCGGCCGGCTGTGTACAGACTATCCTGCACCGCCACGTCGTCGTTGATCACCACCGCTTCGACCAAGATGTCTTCGCCGCGCGCGAGTTCGGCGGCCATTTCGAAATTCAGCACATCGCCGGTGTAGTTCTTGACGATGTGCAGCACGCCGGCGCCACCATTCACCGCCTGCGTCGCCGCCAGCATCTGGTCCGGCGTCGGACTGGTGAACACCGCGCCGGGGCAGGCCGCATCCAGCATGCCGTAGCCGACGAACCCGCCATGCAGCGGCTCGTGCCCACTGCCGCCGCCGGAGACCAGCGCGACCTTGCCGACGACCGGCGCATCGGCGCGCACGATGTAAGCGGGGTCGGTGTGCACCCGCACCAGCTCGGCGTGCGCCAGCGCGAGGCCCTGCAGCGCCTCGGCGACAACGGCGTCCGGCGCGTTGATGAGTTTCTTCACGACGATCCTCCCGATCAGCAGCAGGTCGTTGGTGGCTGGTGGTCCCGACGCCCGGCAGCCTCGTCGGACGCTGCGCTAGACAATGCCGAGCAGCAAGATCACGACACCACCGATCGCGCCGCCGATCAACGGCCCGACCACCGGCACCAGCGCATAGCCCCAGTCCGAGCGGCCCTTGCCGGGGATCGGCAGGATCGCATGCGCGATCCGTGGGCCAAGATCGCGGGCCGGATTGATCGCGTAGCCGGTCGGGCCACCGAGCGACAAGCCGATGCCCCAAACCAGCATCCCCACAAGATACGGTGCCAACGCTGGCGCCGGACCACCCGGCGGGCTGGCCGACTTCGACACGATGGCGGCGACCGCGAACAACAGCGTGACGGTGCCGATGATCTCGGTCAGCAGATTGGCGGGCAGCCGCCGTATCGCCGGGTTGGTGCAGAACACTGCAAGCTTCAGCCCGGGATCGGGCGTCTCGCTCCAGTGTGGCAGGTAGGTCAGGTACACCAGCACGGCGCCAAGAAACGCACCGATGAATTGGGCCGGGATGTAGACCGGCGCCAGACTCCAATCACCGGTCGAGATGGCGAAGCCGATCGTCACGGCGGGATTGATGTGTGCCTGCGAGCCCAGTGCCGCGGCAATGAACACACCCACCAGCACGGCGAACGCCCAGCCGGCGGTGATGACGATCCAGCCGGAGTTCTGGCCTTTCGATTGATTCAACAACACGCAGGCCACGACACCGTCGCCAAGCAGAATCAGAAACATCGTGCCCAGCAACTCAGCCAAGAAGGGATTGTGCATTCCTGGTCCTTTGGGTTCTTCCTTGGGTCGGCGCGGCGTCCGGGACGGGACCGTCACGTCACCCAGTCGAAGGCACGGGACACCGCCTTCTGCCAGGACGCATAGTACGCCTCGCGCTTCTGCTCCGGCATGCGCGGCGTCCAGGTCTTGCCGATGCCCCAGTTGGATATCAGGTCGGCGGTGCTCGACCAGACGCCGGTCGCGAGGCCGGCGGCATAAGCGGCGCCAAGGGCCGTGGTCTCGGTGACCACAGGCCTGACCACCTTCGTGCCGAGGATATCCGCCTGGAACTGCATCAGCAGATCGTTGACCACCATGCCGCCGTCGGTACGCAGCTCGCGGATGCCGATGCCGCTGTCCTTCTCCATCGCCTCGATGACATCGCGTGTCTGGTAGGCGGTGGCCTCCAGCGCGGCGCGGCAGATATGGCCGCGATTGGCAAAGCGGGTCAGGCCGGCGATGACGCCGCGCGCACTCTCCTTCCAATACGGGGCATACAGGCCGGAGAAGGCGGGCACGATGTAGACGTCGCCGTTGTCGGGCACGGAGAACGCGGCGGCCTCGATCTCCGGCGCGGTGCCGATGATGCGCAGATTGTCGCGCAGCCATTGCACCAGCGCACCGGTGATGGCGATCGAGCCCTCCAGCGCATACGCCGGCTTGGCGTCGCCAAACTTGTAGCCAACGGTGGTGACCAGCCCGTGTTTCGATTGCACCAGCTTCTCGCCGGTGTTCATCAGCAGGAAGCAGCCGGTGCCATACGTGTTCTTCGCTTCCCCCGCTTCGAAGCAGGTCTGCCCGACCAGTGCCGCCTGCTGGTCGCCGAGGATGCCGGCCACCGGCACGCCGGCCAGCTCGAACTTGGCGGTGCCATAGACCTGCGAGGATGGCGCGATGGTGGGCAGGCAGGCGCGGGGAATGCGGAATGTCGAGAGCATCCCTTCATCCCAGTCCAGCGTTGCCAGGTTCATCAATTGGGTGCGGCTGGCGTTGGTCACGTCGGTCATGTGCAGCCCGCCCTCGGCGCCGCCGGTCAGGTTCCACAGCACCCAGGTGTCCATGTTGCCGAACAGCGCATCGCCGGCCTCGGCATAGGCGCGCGCGTCCTTCACGTTATCCAGCAGCCATTGCAGTTTCAGGCCGCTGAAGTAGCTGGCCAGCGGCAGGCCCGTGGTTTCGCGGAAGCGGTTCTGGCCACCGTCCTTGCTATATTCCGCGACCAGGGTGTCAACGCGAGTATCCTGCCACACCAGCGCATTGTGCAGCGGCCGTCCGGTCCTGCGATCCCAAAGCAGCGTGGTCTCGCGCTGGTTGGTGATGCCGACCGCCTGCAGATCGGTCGGACGCAAATCGGCGCGGATCAGCGCGTCGGAAATCACCTCGCGCGTGTTGGTCCAGATCTCCGCGGCATTGTGTTCGACCCAACCCGGCTTCGGGTAGATCTGCTCGTGCTCCTTCTGGGCCACCGAGATGATGGCGCCCTGGCGATCGAAGACGATGAACCGCGAACTCGTGGTGCCCTGGTCGATCGCGCCGACGTAGCGTGTCATCCGAACCTCCCCCTTCGTTTCAGCCGGCTTTTGTCAGTCTCCGAACGCTGCCTGGGCCGGAACATTGCCGAGCCTGGCTGCAAGCCGGTTGGCCGTATCGGGCGGCGCGTGCAGGCCGAGCTTGGAGCGGCGCCAGAGGATGTCGTCCGGCGTCTGCGCCCATTCCTCGCGCACCAGGTAATCGACCTCCGCCTCGGTAAGCCCGCCACCAAGATCCTCGCCGAGATCGGCAACCCGCGTGGCGGTGCCGAGCAGCCGATCGACGCGGGTGCCGTAGGCCCGCGCCAGCCGATACGCCAATGGCGCGGGCAGGAACGGCCGGGCGCGTTGCAGCGCCGCCAGGAACCGGCCGAAATCGGCGTCGGGCATGTCGCCACCCGGCAGCGGCGCCTGCGCGGTCCATGGGTCGGCCTGTCGCGGCAGATGCGGCCCCAGCTTTTCCAGCGCGTGTTCGGCCAGCCGGCGATACGTGGTGATCTTGCCGCCGAACACCGACAGCAGCGGGACACCCGCGTCCGTGTCGAGATCCAGCACGTATTCGCGCGTGACCGCCGCCGCGTTGCTGGCGGCATCGTCGTAGAGCGGGCGGACGCCGGCGTACGACCACACCACGTCAGCCGGCGAGACCGGGCGGGCGAACCAGCGATTGATGCTCTCGCACAGATAAGCGGTTTCATCCGCATCGATCTGCATCGGCCCGGGCGCTGCCTCCCACGGGACGTCGGTGGTGCCGATCAGGGTGAATTCGCCCTCGTAGGGGATCGCAAAGATGATGCGCTTGTCGGGGTTTTGCAGGATGTAGGCGTGGTCGCCCTCGTACAGCCGCGGCGTCACGATGTGGCTGCCCTTGACGAGCCGGACATGCTTGCCAGTCACCACGTGCAGACGATTGGTCAGCACCTCGCTGACCCACGGGCCGGCGGCGTTCACCACGATGCGGGCACGAATCTCCTGCTTTTCGCCGGACGGAAGGCGTTCGACGCTGGTGTGCCACAGCCCATCGCGCCGTTCGGCCGTCAGCAGGCGAGTCCGGGTGAGGATGCGGGCGCCGCGTTCGGCGGCATCCAGCGCGTTCAGCACGACCAGGCGACTGTCCTGCACCCAGCAATCGGAGTAGACGAAAACCCGCTCGATGTCCGGCCGCAGAGCCGAGCCGAGCGCGTTTGGCAGCCGCACTCCCTGGGATTTCGGCAGTGTCTGGCGTCCGCCGAGATGGTCGTAGATGAACAGCCCGAGGCGCAGCATCCAGGCCGGCCGGCCGCCGCTTCTGTACGGCAAGACGAAGCGCAGCGGCCAAACAATGTGTGGTGCGGAGCGCAGGACACGCTCGCGCTCCTGCAGCGCTTCGCGCACGAGACGGAAATCGTAGTATTCCAGGTAGCGCAGTCCGCCGTGAATGAGCTTGGTGCTGGCCGATGACGTGTGGCTTGCCAGGTCATCTTGCTCGACCAGCGTGACGCTCAGTCCACGTCCGGCCGCGTCGCGTGCGATGCCGACGCCGTTAATGCCGCCGCCGATGACCAGCAGGTCGCAGACTTCGTGCGAGTCCACTCCCCATCCTCCCTGCCGGCCGTTTGTCGTTCGGCCTGCTCTTCCGCGCAACGTTCGCGGGCGACGGAATCGTTGTCAAGGGGCTGGCGAGGCCGGATCAAACGGTGCACGGGTTTGTGGCTCGCTAACGTTTGCGTCACTGGGGGCTCTGGCGGACAGCATGCGGCGCATTCGATATTCGCGCCGCCTCAAGAATGGTTCACGGCCGCCACCATGTTGCCGCCAAGTGCACTTACCAGCAGCATGAAGCCAGGGATCGGCGCATGAGCACCAGGTGCGCGCGCCAGCGACCGGTCGGGGAGAGACGGATGCGCGACACCATGCTGCACGCGACTTTGCTGGGACGATTCGGTTCTGCGGCGCCGCGACACCACAGAATGGCTGGCGGCTACCAGGCCCTTGCGCTCGTTGCGCTTGCCATCCTGACAGGCTGCAAGGAGGAGAAGCATAGCGCCGCGCCGCCCCCGCCGCCCCCAGCCGGCGCCCCCGATCGGGTCCGTGAGGTAACGGAACAGAATCTCAGGGCGACCGCGGCGCCCGAGGCGCGGTTTCGTGGCGTGCAGGTCTACCGGCAGGCGCAACCGCAGCGGATGGCGGTGTGCGGTCAGCTCAGCCCATTCGCCAGCGACCCGGCGCTGTTCGTGCCGTTCGTGTCGATCGTCGTCACGCCGCTGACACCGGACGAGCGGGCGTCGCAATACCAGTTCGAACACCACATCGGCACGACCACGGCCGAAGCGAGCCGGGTCTACGCCGCAATCGTCAGCTATTGCTACGAGCAGGGCGGCCCGGCGCCGGGTCCATACCATAGCGTGCTGGCGCCGCCGCCGCTGCCGGACAGCGTCCCCGATCTCTCGGCCAAAGGCCGGGCCACGACGCAAGCCGCAGCGCCTACCGCCAAGACCGCACCGGCAACCGCCTCCTCGACACATGGGTCGGCACCCGCGCCCGCGGTCAATGCCGCCGCGGTCACCGCGTCGCCGGCGGCGGGGACCGACCAAACGGCGGCATCGGGCAGCGTGACGATGCGGCGCAACGGCAACCTGCACGCCGACCCGCACGGCCCCACGGTTCGGGTTGTCCCGGAGGGCACCGCCATGCGGGTGTTCGCCCAGGCGCCGGGCGGTTGGTACCAGGTTGGCGATGTGGTGCCCTGGGGCTGGGTCCACGAAAGCATGCTGGACCGGCACTGATTCCCCGGCTCTGTCTCCGGCGCATTATGTTCTTGATTCGTTCTGTCGATTTCCGCTATCGTATGCTGGTGAGGACGGGCAGGTGCGGTGACGCAATCAGGGATCGCCGTCCGGAGCAGCGCGGCGTGCCGGCGACACAGGAGGTTGGTCCAATGAAATGCACGATTTGCGAAAGCTGCATGCAGCCGGAGACGGTCGTAACGGTGATGCGGGTGCTCGGCCGGACCAGGTCGGTCGTCCAGCCTGGTTGGTACTGCTGGACCTGCAAGGCCAGCACCAGCCTGCCGGTAAACCGGCGGAGCCCGGAGCGTCTGCATGGACCGGCCAGCCTTCTGCGGCGGCTGAGCGCCACCTTGACCGGTCACGAATCCGTGCCGGCAGGGACCTTCGCGTTGGCAGGACGCTGTTCGCCGACCGGGCTGTAGCTGGATGGCCAGCGTCGGACGTTTTTCGTCCGCGCGATCAGGGGATCCTTAACGCATTCGGTGCTTGCTTTTCGTGCAGCGGCAATACGCCGGAACGGACTTTACGGCGCCGCGTGACGCCGGTATGTTCCCGTTCTGTTCGAGTGCTGCCGAGTCGTTTCCGGCACCGCAGGAGGGTGACATGGCGCGGATCAAGCAAGCGGACCATCCCACAATTCTCCGCATGGTCGACGCCGAGCGTCGCAAGGTCGCGGACGTCGCCGCTGAATATGGCTGCACGCCGGCGGCGCTCTATGCGCTCCTGGGGAAACTGCGTCGCCGCTCCGGCGAGGGGCCGCGGGACAACGGGCTTGCGCAGCCGCCTCTCGCGCTCGACCCCGGACGGCCAGCCGATACCGCGGCGCCGACGTTCGCCCAAGCCGAGCCGGGCCTTGCGGCAGGGGCGGCACAGGCAGCCGCTCCGTCGAATGAGTCTGCATCGATACCAGCAGCCGCCACCTGGGACGTGCCCGTCGCCGCATCACCGGCTGCCGTTGATGTGAACGTTCTGGCGTTCGAGCGCAGCGAACCGCCGGCGGGTGCCGGCGTGCCGCCCACTCAGGAGGCCAAGCCACCTGCAACATCCGCGCCGCCGAAGTCACCCGCCGGTACGGAATCGCTCCGTCAGCGCAGCGGACGCGGAGCCCTTGGCGCCAAACTTGCCAAGCCTGGGTGCGGCCTGGTGATGCGGACCGCCGATGGCGAGGAGAGCATGACACCCTTCCGGTCGGTCGAGGACCTGCTGTCCGCCATCAAGCCGATCTTGCGGGCAAGCGCCGCCAGCAGCGATCCGGTCTGGTTCTCATTGCAGCCGGTCGATCTCGCGACGATCGATGTTGATGCGGCCTGACGACGCGGCCATCAACCAGCCGGCATGGACTCGGTGACCGCACCAGCCGGCACAGCTCCGACGCGCGCCAAGCCTTGCATGCCTTCGTCGATGCTGATCACCGGCGCATAGCCCAATTCGCGCCGAGCTTTGGCGTCGCGGACCGTGACCTCGCGAAAGAACAGGTTGACGGCGGTTTTGGACAACGGCGGCTCTGTCCCGGTCAAGGGACCCGCCACGGACCAGGCCGCTTCGGCGGCCGCCGCAATGGCGTCGGCGACCCACAGCGGCGCGCCCCAGCGGGGCGGCGTCACCCCTTGCGTTGCGACCATGCGCGTGATGAACGCCGCGAAATCGACCGGTTCGCCATCGGTCAGGAAGTAGACCTCGCCGCCCCGGCCGCGTTCCGCCGCCAGCATCATGCCGTGGCTGACATTGGCGACGTGGCAGGTGGACATCCGGTGATGGCGATCGCCGAACCAGATCCAGGTTCCGGCCTTCATCGCGGCAGCAAAGAACCGGCAGCAGGGAGGTGTCACCCTCACCCCAGATGAACCGGGGCCGCACCACCACCGTCCGCAGCCCCGGCCCGTTCGCCGCGCGCACCAGTTGTTCGGCCAGCGCCTTGGACCGCGGATACGGCCCGTTCGGATGCGACGGGATCGGCCGCGTCTCGTCGGCATCGATGATCGGGCCGCCATCGGCCAGCACGGCCTCGGTCCCGACGTGCAGCAAGGTCGGCACCCCGGCGGCCCGCGCCGCTTCGATGACGTTCGCCGTACCCTGGACGGTCTCGCGCTCGAAGTCCTTCCAATCACCCCAGAGCGCGACCTTGGCGGCAGCATGAAACACGACCCCGCAACCGTGCATCCCCTTGGTCATCGTCGCGATGTCGGCAAGGTCGCCCGATACCGGCACCGCCCCGCGACGCCGGACCACCTCGGCGGATGCCGGCGAGCGGGCCAGGGCGCGGACCTGGCAGCCCCGCGCGACCAAATCCGCGATCAAGCGCCGCCCGACGAAGCCCGAGCCGCCCGTCACGAACGCGGCCGATCCAGGTGCCGGCGGCAGCGCCGTGTTGTCTTGTCCGTCCATCGCAACCATGCCTTTGCCTTCCGTTCGCTACCGGCCGATCCTGGCCCCGTGAAGCGGAATGGTCTGGGGTCCGCCGCAAAAAGGCCCCTACATTGGCGGGGGCAGACCAACCTGGCCCCGCAGCAGGAGGCGTCGTTGGACTCGTTGACCGTGGTATTGCAAGCCGCCGTTCGGGCAGCGACCTGGCACACCGCCCAGCGGCGCAAAGGCGCAGCGCAGGAGCCCTACGTGAACCACCTGCTGGAGGTGGCGTGCCTGGTCGCCGAGGCAACCGGGGGCAAGGATGTCGATCTGGTGGTTGCCGCGCTGCTGCATGACGCGATCGAGGACCAGGAGATCCCCCGTGCTACCATCGCGCAGCAGTTCGGCGATGACGTGGCCGCTCTGGTGATGGAGGCGACGGACGACAGGACGCTGCCGAAACCGCAGCGCAAGCGCCTGCAGGTCGAGCACGCGCCGACGGTGTCCCCCCGCGCGGCGCTGTTGAAGCTGGCCGACAAGACCAGCAACCTGATCGCGATGGCGTCGAGCCCGCCGGCGGATTGGCCGCAGCAGCGGCGACTCGACTACGTGCAATGGGCGCGCGACGTCGTGGCCGGGCTGCGGGTCGATAACGCCTGGTTGCGCGCACGCTTCGATGCCGCCGCCGACGCCGCCGAACAGTCGGCCCGCGACCGCGGCCAAGGCGGAACGCGATGATCGAACGACTCGACGCCCTGATTTTCGACGTGGACGGCACGCTCGCCGAAACCGAGGAAGTCCACCGGCTGGCCTTCAACGACGCGTTCGCCGAAGCCGCGCTCGACTGGGTCTGGACGCAGGCGCTGTATCGCGACCTGCTGAAGGTCACAGGCGGCAAGGAGCGCATCCGGTACTTCCTCGATCGCGAGGCGATTTCGCTGCCGGATGATCCGGAGCGGCTGATCAGCCGGCTGCATGCTCGCAAGACCGACATCTACACCGGGCGCGTGACCGGGGGCGAAGTGGCCTTCCGACCCGGCATGACGGACCTGATCCATGAGGCGCGCCGGCGCGGCGTCGCGCTCGGCATCGCCACCACCACCAGCCGTCCCAATGTCGAAGCGCTGATCACCGCCTGTCTTGGCGCCGAGGCGATGGGGTGGTTCGCGGCGGTGATCTGCGGCGATATGGTGCCCGCCAAGAAGCCGGCGCCCGATGTGTATGTCGCAGCACTTGAAACGCTTGGCGTGCCGGCGTCACACGCGGTGGCTGTCGAGGACTCCGGGAATGGCATCCGCGCCGCGCGCGGCGCTGGGTTGGCTGTGGTCGTGACGCCAAGCCTCTATTGCGCCGCTGATGATTTTTCCGAGGCGACCTGGCTTGTGGCGGACTCGGCACAGATTGCATCGGTGCTGCGCTGGGCTTGAGGGCGATCCGCTTTGTGCGAAGGTAGGGCGGTTAAGCTCCCCATTGCCGCTCGCCGCACCGCAGCGGCGGATGGCGCTTCGCTGATCCGCCCTGCGCCGAGGCGAGCAATCCAACACGTTACCGTCGCGGCCGCGCCAGGTAGATCGAGTGCTCGATGCCGCGACCGCCGGCAGGGATATCCACCGTCTCCCGGCGCCAGTTCATGCCAGCCGCATCCAGGGCAACTTCGAAATCGGGAGACCGGTCGGCCGACCAGAGGCCAAGTATGCCGCCCGGCGCGAGGGCTCTTTTCACCAGATCCACGCCCTCCGCAGTGTATAGCCAGCGGTTTGGCTCGTACAGGACCGCCTCGGGACCATTGTCAACGTCCAGCAGAACGGCGTCGCAATGCTCGCAGACCGCGAGCGTATCGATGACGCTGCCGCAGCGTACCTCGACCCGATCGTCTTCCAGCGGGCGCCCGGCCAGGCTAGCCAGCGGCCCGCGGTTCCATGCGACAACCGCGGGAACAAGCTCTGCCACGACGATGCGTGCGTCCGGGCCCGCCAGGTCGAGCATGGCCCGAAGCGTGTAGCCCATCCCCAGGCCGCCGATGAGCACCCGGGCGCCCGTCCTCTGCAGGTCTTCACACACCAGACGCGCGAGGACTTCCTCCGACACGGACATCCGGCTCGACATGACCTCCCAGCCGTTGAACCGGATTTCGAACGCTCCGTCGCGGCCGCGCAATGTCAGCCTGTCGCCTTCGGGGGTGAACGCCTGGGCCAGTTCCTCCCAACGATCCATAGGCAGCTCCCGGGCGTTCGACAGCGCCTGTCGGAACAGCATAAGCCAAGTTGCGGCAGGCCCTTGAAGATGGCTTGCGGCAAGCGCCGGGCTATTGGGAACAAACGGTTGGCGACATTAGTGCCGCGGCTGCAGGCGCTTATCGACCTCCAGACGCAGTTCCTCGATCATCCCCTCGGTGACCGGGTCGATCGCTTCCAGTGCCGTCAGGATGGTCTGACAGGTCTCACGCAGACCGCTCAACAGAGCCTCGCCGACCGCGCCGCCGCGCAGCGCGCCGGCGATTTGGTCGGCATGCTCTTCGTGCCCCTGATCGCGCAGACGCTGCTCGACCGCCTCGCCCTTGCGGACCGGATCATCCGTCATCGGATCATGCCTCCAATTCGACGCGCTGCAGCGGCTGCGTCCCCGATCAGGCATATCGCTGGCCAGCGTCCCGCGCAACGGTACACCCTCGGGCGCATCTGCGGGGGCGGGCGACAGACCGCAGGTCCCGCTACGACGCTCCGGCGTTCGGCAAAGTGCGCGGACCGTCGGGCGCCGTTCGAGACGGTGACCAGCACCCGTTACCAGTTCGCCCCATGCCGCATCACGCGCCGCGCGAGACTCCAGCGATGAACTTCGGAAGGGCCATCGTAGATCCGGAAGGCGCGCACCTCCCGGAAAATCCGCTCGACCAGGGACTCCCCGGTCACCCCCTGGCCGCCGAGGATCTGCACGCAGCGGTCCACCACGCGCCAGACCGCTTCGGAGCAGAACACCTTCGCCATCGATGACTCGGTCGTCCCATGCGCGCCCTGATCGAGCACCCAGGCGGTGTGCCAGATGGCAAGCCGGCTCAGGCGGATGTCGATCTCGTTGTCCGCCAACATGAAACCCACGCCCTCATGGCTGCCGAGCGCCTGGCCGAACGCTTCGCGCCGCCCGGCATACTCCGCGGCGATGGCGTGGGCCCGGCACGCGGCGCCGAGCCAGCGCATGCAGTGGGTCAGCCGTGCGGGCGCAAGCCGGACCTGGGCGTAGCGAAATCCCTTGCCCGGCTCGCCCAAAACATCGCTGGCCGGCACGCGCAGGTTTTTGAACCGCACCACCGCGTGACCGCCAACGAAGCCCTGGTCGAGGCTGTGCATGGTCCGGACGATTTCGATGCCTGGCGTGTCCATGTCGGCGAGGAACATGGTCGCGGCGCCCTCGGTCGCCGCCATGATGATAGCGAAGCCGGCGCCGGACGCTCCGGTGATGAACCACTTGTCGCCGTTGATCACCCAGTGATTGCCGTCCCGCACCGCCGTCGTCTTCAATGCAGCAGGATCGGAGCCGGCGCCCGGCGCGGGTTCGGTCATACAGAAGCAGGAGCGGATCTCAGCGCGCGCCAGCGGGGCCAGCCAGCGTTGCTTCTGCTCCGGCGTGGCGACCGCTTCGAGCAGGTGGATGTTGCCTTCGTCGGGTGCGTTGATGTGCAACGCCACCGGGCCGAGCAGCGAGTAGCCCGCCTCCTCGAACACGATGGCCTTGCCGACATGAGACAGGCCAAGGCCGCCATAGTCCGGCGAGACATGCGGCGCGAGCAGGCCGTCCGCGGCCGCGAGTGCGTTCAGCTCGCGGCGGAACTCGTCCGTCGGACCGTGCGGCGTTTGGCGCAAGTCGCCCTCCAGCGGAACGATCGTCTCGCGGATAAAACGGCGGGTCCGTTGTTGCAGGTCCTGAAGTTCTGGCGAGACGCTGAAATCCATCATGCTTCCCCGGAAGGCGCCTTGCGGTGCAAGCCGTTGGCGAATGACATCGGCCGTCGCCCGTGCCCGCGTGCTAAGGTGAGCCTGCGTACGGGACCGTATGCCGTCAAGGTTCACGCGACATCGCCTTGGAGCTCGGCCGCAGCGCCGGGATGGCCGGATCGGCTTTTCTGCGCAGCGTTAAGCCGGTGATCGCGACCAAGATGTCGCAAAGAAGCGTTAAGGTCCGTCGAGAAGACCCTCATCGTTTAGCGACCGAGCTTTGTTGAATGGGTCGAACGAGATAGCCAGCCCTTCTGAGGAAAGTATCCCGCGACGGCTAGAGCTCTGCCTATGAGGAATGAGTTGCTGAATCGCTTGACCGCTACAGGCAGTCCGCGTGCCGTGCGCTCCATCCGTCTTGGTGATCAATTAACAGTTAGGGAGGCGCTCACCGTAGACTTGCCGGTGGCCGCGGGCGTGCGTTCGTGCAGAACTCCCAATCGAGAACAACCGGGAACGAGGTCCATCGATGGCTGTCCCCGCTGCGCTGCAGCACGCGGAAAGCACACTTCTCGGCACATGGAAGCTGAGATCTGGGAAACATGGTCACCTGCGCCGCGGCACACGATGACCAATCTGTTCGATCTTGACGGTGCCCATGTGCTGGTCACCGGAGCGTCCAGCGGGATCGGGCAGCATTTTGCGACGTTCCTCGCGAAGGCGGGCGCTCAGGTCTCGCTCGCGGCGCGTCGCGAAGACGCGCTGCTGCGCACCGTCGAGGGCATTCGCGCCGAAGGCCGCCAGGCGAATAGCGTCGTGATGGACGTTGCCGACGCGGACAGCATCGAACGCGGGCTTGACCAGGCCGAAGCCGCATGTGGTCCCGTAACGGTGCTGGTCAACAACGCCGGCGTCACCCTGACCCGCGCGGCGCTGGAGATCGCGGAAGACGAATGGGACCGCGTCGTCGATACCAATCTGAAGGGCGCCTGGCTCGCCGCCCAGCGCACGGCCAGGCGCATGGTGCGGCGCGAAGTCGCCGGCAGCATCATCAACATTGCCTCGATTCTCGGGGTACGGGTGGCCGCCAGCGTGGCGCCCTATGCGGTGTCGAAGGCGGCCGTCATTCAGATGACCAAGGCCCTGGCGCTCGAATGGGCGCGTCACGGAATCCGCGTCAACGCACTGGCGCCCGGTTACATCGAGACCGAACTCAATCGCGACTTCTTCGCCAGCGCCGCCGGCCAGGCGCTGATCAAGCGGGTACCGCAGCGCCGGCTGGGCGAGGCCAAAGAACTGGACGGTGCGTTGTTGTTGCTCGCGTCGCCCGCCGGCTCCTACATGACGGGAAGCGTGATCACCGTCGATGGCGGCCACCTGGTGTCCGGCCTTTGACGAGCGTGCTGATGGACCCCCAACGCGTCAATGCCCTTCAATCATGGTTGGGGCGAGCCCTGAGCGAGTCGTCCATCACGATCGATGATGTGCGCAAACTGGATGGCGGGGCGATCCAGGAGAACTGGCGCGTCCGGTGCAGCGTGGGAGGCATCAACGCAGACAAACGTGGTTTCGTCCTGCGCCGCGACGCGCAAACAACCATCGCCTCCAGCCGCACGCGCGCCCAGGAGTACGCGATCATCGAAGCGGCACATCACGCCGGCGTCCGTGTCGCGACGCCGCTGGCCGCCTGCGACGACCCCGAGGTGATTGGTGCGCCATTCTTCCTGATGCGGTGGGTGGACGGCGTCAGCCTCGGGCCACGGATTGTCAAGGACACGACGCTGGGCGGCGACCGGATGCAATTGGGCGAGCAATTGGGACGCGAGCTGGCCAGGATTCATGGCATCCGCATGCCGCAGGCCAGCCTGTCATTCCTGGGCGAACCGGACACCGATCCGGTCGGGTCCGCCATTGGAAACCTTCGCGCAACTCTTGACCGTCTGGGCGCTGCGCGTCCGGCCCTCGAATGGGGCCTGCGCTGGGCGGACGTGCATGCGCCGCCGCGCTCGTCGCCAACGCTGGTTCACCACGATTTTCGCACCGGAAACTACATCGTCGATGAGCAGGGGCTGGCGGCGATCCTCGACTGGGAGTTCGCCGGCTGGGGCGATCCGATGTCCGATCTCGGCTGGTTCTGCGCCGAGTGCTGGCGCTTCGGCCGCCCTGATCTCGAAGCCGGCGGCGTCGCACCCCGCGCCGCGTTCTACCAGGGCTACGAAGCTGAAAGCGGCAGCCCGGTCGATGACGATGCCGTCCGTTTCTGGGAAATGTTCGCCCACCTGCGTTGGGCGGTGATCGCGCTGGAACAGGCCGAACGTCATCTGTCCGGCCGCGAACCCTCGCTGGAATTGGCGCTGACCGGCCGGATCGTGCCCGAACTGGAGCTGGCGGTGCTAAAGGCAACCGAGCCAGGACGATGGAGACGCGCGCCATGAGGGACGAGCCATCCGGTCCGGCGCTGCTGGACATCGCGCACCGCACGCTAATGGCGGATATCGTGCCGTCGCTAAGCGGCCGCCAGCGCTACGCGGCCTTGATGGTAGCCAACGCAATGCGCATCGCGGCACGCGAGCAACAGGTTGCGCCACGTGCCGGGCTCGCAGGCGAGGCAATCCTGGAATTCGTTGCGGGCGAAACGGATAGCGGCAATCCGGTCTCTGCGCTGGTTCAGCAGATTCGCGAGGGCCGCTTCGATAGCGATGCAGTGTTGCATGGCGCGCTGCGCGACGACGCTGTGATCGCAGCGGGAACGTGGAAGCCGTCCGTCCTGTCGCCTGCTGAACGCATAAAAGCGGGTCTCGGCCCTGACTTGGGCTAGCGGCTCCAGACGGCAGGGGGTGGCGCGCGCCCTGTCTAACCGCGTTGCGCCGGGGAGGTTTGCATGGACCAGCACCAGACCATGACGCCGCACGCGTTCGAGACTGGGCTCGACCGCAACGCCGCCAATTACATCCCCCTTTCGCCGGTCAGCTTTCTGACCCGCGCAGCGTCCGCCTTCGCCGGCAAGGTCGCGGTGATCGATGGCGAGCGGCGGATCACTTACGCCGAACTGCTGGACCGTTGCACCCGCCTTGCCTCCGCGCTGGCCCGGCGCGGGATCGGGCGCCTCGATACCGTGGCGATCCTCGCCTCCAATATCCCGGAGATGATTGAGGCGCACTATGCAGTGCCCATGCTCGGCGCGGTGGTAAACCCCCTGAACACGCGGCTGGATGCGGCGGCGATTGCGTTTTCACTCAACCACGGCGGCGCGAAGGTGTTGCTTGCCGACGCCGACTATGCGGCGCTTGTCACGGAGGCGATGCAGCAGGTGGACCACCCGGTCCTGGTGGTCGATATCGAGAACCCTTCCGCGACGGATCGTCCCCTGATCGGCGAGATCACCTACGACGCGCTGCTGGCGGAGGGCGATCCGGCGTTCGCCTGGCCCGGACCGAATGGTGAGTGGCAGTCGCTTTGCCTGCTTTACACCTCGGGCACGACCGGCGATCCCAAGGGCGCCGTCTACAGTCATCGCGGCGCTTATCTTCAGGCGCTCGGCAACGCGCTGATGTTTGGACTGAGCTTCGACAGCGTCTACCTCTGGACGCTGCCGATGTTCCATTGCAGCGGGTGGTCGTATCCCTGGGCGGTCGCGACCGTGGGCGCCACGCAGGTCTGTCTGCGCAAGGTGGACACCGCACTGATCTTCCAGCTTATCGCGCAGCACCGGGTGACGCATCTCTGCGGCGCGCCGATCGTCATGAACATGCTGGCCCAGGCGCCGGCGGAGCAGCGCGTGCCGTTCGCGCAGACAGTGCGTTGTGCCACGGGGGGCGCGGCGCCACCATCGAGCGTGTTGCGCGCGATGGAGGGGCTGGGCTTCCAGGTCACGCATCTCTACGGCGCCACCGAGACCTATGGTCCGTCCACATCCTGCGTGTTCCAGCCCGCGTGGAACGATCTTCCCCCCGAGCGGCGGTTCCTCGCCATGGCCCGGCAGGGTGTGGCCTATCCGACGGCGGAAGCGGTCATCGTCGGCGACCCTACCACGCTAAAACCGGTGCCGCGGGATGGTCGGACGGTCGGCGAGATCATGCAGCGCGGCAACACCGTGATGAAGGGCTATCTTAAAAACCCCGAAGCCACCGAGAAGACCTTGCGGGGCGGCTGGTACTTGTCTGGCGACCTCGCGGTATGGCATCCCGACGGCTACATCGAGATCAAGGACCGCTCGAAAGACATCATCATCTCGGGTGGCGAGAACATCTCCAGCCTGGAGGTGGAAGAAATCCTCTCGCAGCATCCGGCGATCCTGACGGCTGCGGTGGTCGCGAAGCCCGATGCGACCTGGGGCGAAACGCCGTGCGCGTTCATCGAGGTGAAGGACGGCGCCGCACCGGTGACCGATACCGACGTCATCGAATTCTGCCGCGCGCACCTGGCGCGCTTCAAGGTGCCAAAGAAAGTGGTGTTCGGCGCGCTGCCAAAGACTTCTACCGGGAAGATCCAGAAATTCGCCCTGCGCGAGATGGCGAAGTCGCTATGAGCGCAGACCGGAAGGACCCGCACCGGGGCACCCAAGCTCCCACGGACGGCGCGCCAATAGACCCGGTCGGCATGATTTGGCAGCAGGTCGAGAAGTCGTGGACCGCATCGTTCGACATGTGGTCCGCCTGGGCGGGCTCCTGGCAGTCGACGGTGCAAAACCGCGGCGCGCCGGCGGTCAAGGCGATCGTCGACCAGCTCGCCAATCCAGCAGCGTGGCCTGGCGGATTGGCACCGCTCACCAAGGAGCTCGAAGACATCCTGGCGCTGCCGCGCTTCGCGGACCTGCCGGGCATGGACGCCGCGGCGCTTCCCTCGTTCGCGCCGGCCCTGGAGCTGATGGCGGTGGCGCAGCAATACCTGCTGGCGGCCGCCCCGGTCTGGGCCAGTGCATGCCAGCGCTTCCAGGCGGCGATCGCCGAGCGCGGCGCGATGGACAGCGCGGGCGAGGCGATGGACATCTGGAACAACGTCCTCGACGAGACGCTGATGGCGTTCAACCGCTCCGCCGAGTTCGGCTCGGTGCAGCAGCGGTTCCTGCGGGCGGCGATGCACCAGCGCCAGGAGGTGCGCAAGCTCGCGGAGCGTGCTGCGCAGGCGGTCGATCTGCCCACGCGAACCGAGATGGATGACGTCTATCACCGGCTGCACGATTTGCTGCGCGAGGTGCACGATCTCCGCCGGGAGCTGTGCGCACTGAAGCGAAGCCGCGCCGACGGCGTCCGTGCGGTGCCGGCCGAGGCTGGAGAGAGCTAGTCGTGGACAAGGCTTTTGGCGCGATTCCCGGATTGGTGGAACTCGCCGCGTATGGCACGCGGGCGGCCAAGGCCGCGTCGCTGCTATCCGAAATCCGCGACCAGGACGTGGACCTTGCGACCCTGCAGCGGGAAGAGATTCATCGCATCTGCGGGCGGACGCTCTATCACATCGTCGCCGACCGGCCGGCACGGGTGCGGACGCCGGTCATGGTGGTGTACGCGATGGTTGGCCGCTGGACGGTTCTGGATCTCCAGGACGACCGGTCGTTCCTGCGCAACCTCTCGGAAGGCGGCTGTGATCTTTATGTCCTGGACTGGGGAAATCCCACGCCAGCCGACCGGTTCGACGATTTCGGCGACCTGATCGACCTGTATATGGACGGGTTCGTTGATGTCATCTGCGACCGGCATGGCATCGACAAGATCAACCTGCTCGGCATCTGCCAGGGCGGGGTGTTGTCGCTGTGTTATGCCGCGCTACACCCCGACCGGGTGCGGAACCTGATCACCTGCGTCACGCCGGTCGATTTCCATGCCGACCTCCAGGAGCAACATACCGGCCGCGGCTTCATGAACGTTTGGACGCGCAACCTGAGTCCGGCGGACATCGACCTGCTGATCGACACGATGGGCAATGTGCCGGGCGAGGTCGGCGGGGCGATGTTCTCGCTGATGACCCCGTTTCGCAGCCTGGCAAAATACAATCTGACCCTGTTGGAAGTCGGCCAGGATCGGGCAAAACTGATGAACTTCCTGCGGATGGAGAAGTGGCTGGCCGACCGTCCGGCACACACGGCGGAGTCCGCACGGCAATGGCTGAAGGATCTGTATCAGCAGAACAAGCTGGCGAATGGTGACCTGGTCGTCGGCGGGCGGACCGTCGATCTGGCGGATGTCACCATGCCGGTGCTGAACATCTATAGCGAGACCGACCACATCATCCCGGCAGCCGCAAGCCGCGCGATGCGCGAACGGGTCGGGACGAAAGACTATACGGGCTCTGCCGTGTCGGGCGGCCACATCGGCATATTCTGTAGTCGATCGCAGCAGAAACTGCGTGATCAGATCGTGAGTTGGCTTCGAAGCCGATAACCGACTGGTCAAGAGTCCGATCAATGCGCAAGCGGCTGGGGGAAGCGGATCAGTCAGTCATGTCATTGGACACCCGAGACCTCGTGCGCATGGCCACTGCCGCTACGATCAGCCGCTTCCCCCGACAGCTTCACAATCGTAATTGCGTAGAACAGCGCACAAAGCGCCAACAGCACGACCAGCATCGCGATGTTACGGCTTCGGCGGCGCTTCACCAGCAGCGCGTCCAGCCCGTCCCGTTCAGGTATTGTCTCTACCACTCTCACCCCACGATCCGATCAACCACCAGCGCCCCGAACAGCGCGAACAAATACACGATCGAGTATCGGAACGCCGCCTTGGCCGGCGCATCCCGGGTCAGACTGCTCCCCGCCGCATCCTGCCCGTCCGCCACAACACGCCACGCCCACCACAGAAACCGCGCCCCAAGCGCCAGCGCCGCCACCCCATAGATCGCGCCGGAAAACCCCATCGCCCAGGGCACCAGCGAAAGGGGCACCAACAGCAGCGTGTAGACCGCGATCTGCCGCCGTGTCTCCCGCGCGCCCGCCACCACCGGCAGCATCGGCACCCCAGCTCGCGCATAGTCGGCGTTCGACCACAGCGCCAAAGACCAGAAATGCGGCGGCGTCCAGAAGAACACGATGGCGAACAGCACCAGCGGCACCAGGTCGATCGAGCCGGTCACCGCCGTCCACCCGATCACCGGCGGGAACGCCCCCGCCGCGCCGCCGATCACGATGTTCTGCGGCGTCCGCCGCTTCAGTCCCATCGTGTAAACGAAGACGTAGAAAGCGATCGACAGCGCCAGCAGCGCGGCCGCCACGCCGTTCACCGCCAGGAACATCACGATCACCGCCCCCACCGCCAGCGTCACGCCAAACGCCAGCGCGGCACCCGGCTCGATCCGCCCCGCCGGAATCGGCCGGTTGCGCGTGCGCCGCATGATCGCATCGATGTCGCGGTCGTACCACATATTGATGGCGCCGCACGCCCCGGCCGCCACCGCGATGCACAGCACCGCAGTGAACCCCAGCACCGGATGCAGATGCCCCGGCGCCACCAGCAGGCCGGCCAGCCCGGTATAGACCACCAGCGACACCACCCGAGGCTTCAGCAGCGCGATCCAGTCGGCAACCGCCGCCTCCTGCGCGACCGCAACCGGCGGAGGCGAGGCAGACAGAGTTTCGCTCATCCCAGCGCTCACCGAATCCGCGGCAGCTCGGTGAAGGTATGGAACGGCGGCGGCGAGGATACCGTCCATTCCAGCGTCGTCGCCCCCGGCCCCCAATAGTTGTCCGGCAGGCGCTGCTTCGAGGTGAAGGTGCGGAACACCACGAACAGGAACACCAGGAAGGCGACGCCGCTGACATAGGACCCGATCGACGACACGAGATTCCAGCCGGCGAACGCCGTCGGGTAGTCCGGATAGCGCCGCGGCATCCCAGCCAGGCCAAGGAAGTGCTGCGGAAAGAACGTCAGGTTCACACCGATGAACGTCAGCCAGAAATGCACCTTGCCCCAGAACTCCGGGTACTGGTGGCCGGACATCTTGCCGATCCAGAAATAGAATCCGGCGAAGATCGAAAACACCGCGCCCAGAGACAGCACGTAGTGGAAATGCGCCACCACGTAGTAGGTGTTGTGCACGATCTGATCGACGCCGGCGTTGGACAGCATCACGCCGGTCACGCCGCCGACGGTGAACACGAAGATGAAGCCGATCGCCCACAGCATCGGTGTCTTCAGCTCGATGGACCCGCCCCACATGGTGGCGATCCAGGAGAACACCTTGATGCCGGTTGGCACCGCGATGATCATCGTCGCCGCCATGAAGTAGGCACGCGTATCGACGCTGATGCCGGAGACGAACATGTGGTGCGCCCACACCACGAAGCCCACGACGCCAATCGCCACCATCGCGTAGGCCATGCCCAGGTAGCCGAAGATCGGCTTGCGGCTGAAGGTGGAGACCACGTGGCTGATGATCCCGAAGCCGGGCAGGATCATGATGTAGACCTCGGGGTGGCCGAAGAACCAGAACAGGTGCTGGAACAGCACCGGGTCGCCGCCGCCGGCCGGGTCGAAGAACGCGGTGCCGAAATTGCGGTCGCAGATCAGCATGGTGATCGCGCCGGCCAGCACCGGGATCGCCAGCAGCAGCAGGAAGGCGGTGACCAGCTCGCTCCAGATAAACAGCGGCATCTTGTGCAGCGTCATGCCGGGAGCGCGCATGTTGAAGATCGTGGTGATGAAGTTGATCGCGCCCAGCAGCGAGCTCGCGCCGGCCAGGTGCAGCGCGAACAGCGTGCAGTCCATGCCGATGCCAGGCTCGAACGTGCTGTTGGAGAGCGGCGGGTACAGTGTCCAGCCGGTGCCGGATTCACCCAGCAGCAGGCCGGTGATGATCAGGCCGAAGGCGCCCGGCAGCAGCCAGAAGCTGATGTTGTTGAGCCGCGGAAACGCCATGTCCGGCGCGCCGATCATCAGCGGGATGAACCAGTTGCCAAAGCCGCCGATCAGCGCCGGCATGACCGAGAAGAAGATCATCAGCAGCCCGTGGCTGGTGACGATCGTGTTCCACTCCTGGCCCGAGGTGATGATCGTGTTGCCCGGATGCGCCAACTGCGCGCGCATGATAATCGACAGGATGCCGCCGACCAGCCCGCCGACCACGGCGAAGCATAAGTACAGCGTGCCGATGTCCTTGTGGTTGGTGCTGAACAGCCAGCGCTTGACGAAGCCGGGCCTGTGGCTGTGAGAGTCGTGAAGCGCAACCGCCTGGTCGTGGGCCGTGACCGACATGCCTGCTCTACTCCTTGCCGCGCTGCCGTCGGGTCAGCGCTCGGCGCCCATCGCCGCGGCGACCAGCCGGGGCGGCTCCGACGCCGGCGTGGCATCGGAGAATTTGGTCTTGGCTTCGGTAAGCCAAGCCTGGAATTCCTGCTCCGACAGCGCGCGCACCGAGATCGGCATGCGGCTGTGGTTGGTGCCGCAGATCTGGTTGCATTCGCCGTAATAGACGCCCGGCTGGTCGATGCGCATCCAGGTCTCGATCACCCGTCCAGGGATCGCATAGCGCTGCACGCCGACGGAGGGGATGAAGAAGCTGTGGATCACGTCGCCGCTGGTGGTCAGCACGCGGATATTCTTGCCCACCGGGACGACGAGCTGGTTATCGACCTCAAGCAGCCGAAGCTGCCCCGGCTTGAGCTGGTCGTCGGGAATCAGCGTGCTGTTGAAGTCGATATTGTTGTTATCGGGGTAGGTGTATTCCCAGTACCACTGGTGCCCGGTGACCTTGATCGTCAAGTCCGGGTCCTGCGTCCGGTCCTCGTAATAGATGAGGCGGAAGGACGGGATCACGATGATCATCAGAACGAGTACCGGGAGCACCGTCCAGGACACCTCCAGCACGGTGTTGTGGCTGGTGACGCTGGGGACCGGATGGCGCTTGGCGTGGAAGCGGGCGACCGCGACCAGCAGCAGCACCGCGACCAGCAGCGTGACCGCGGTGATGATGACCAACACGAGGGTGTGAAGGTCGATGATCCGCTGCTGCAGCGGTCCCGCGGCGCGTTGCAGGCCCAACTCCCACGGCTCGGGCGCCTGAGCGAGCGCAGCGCCCGTGGAAGCGATAACGAGCGTCGAACACGCGGCCAGAAGCTGTCGGATGCACCGCATCGGCCAACATACCCCGCTTGGTCCCGGGGACTAGGCGTATCGGAGCAATGGGTCGCGATCAAGGGCCGTCGCGCTACGCCCGCGAACGATTAAAAGTTACCCTGTCGTAGCAGTAGATGGGGGTCGGGGGCCTCAGGCCCCAGCGGGGTCCAGGGGCAGCGCCCTGGCCTTAATTCTGCAAGTGCACGAGCGTGAAGATGCCAAACGGCGGCACGCTCTCGCTGGTCAGTGTCGCGAGGTCCTCGGCCGGGAACAACGCCTCCATGGCAAAGTCCGGATGCCAGCCAAGCGCGCGCGAGGCCGGTCCCATAGCGCGCTCGACCCACCAGCGCGGGCCTTTGGTCGCGGCGAAGTGATTGACGAACAGGATATGCCCGCCCGGACGCACCACGCGGCGCATCTCCGCCAGCAGCAGCCGCGGGTTCGGCACGACGGACGCCACGAACATCGCCACCGCGATATCGAATGCGCCGTCTTCGAAGTCGGTGGCCTCGGCGTCCATCTCGAGCAGCGCATCGACGTTCGGCAAGCCCTCGTCCACGACGCGCTTGCGCGCCAGCGTCAGCATCTCGGATGAGAGATCGATACCGGTGATCCGCTTACCGGGCGCGTAGATGGGAAGTGCGAGACCGGTACCGACGCCCGCTTCCAGCACCTGGAGCCCCGGAAGCCGATTGGCGGCGGCGGCGGCGCGGCGGCGGCCGAACGATGACACCCCACCGAAGACGTTGTCGTAAATGCTGGCCCAGCGGCGATAGGCGGCGCGCACCGCGTCGGCATCCAAGGCCGAGGCTGGTGTGGATCGCGCGCTTGATCCGATCGTCTCGCTCAATCGTGACATTTCAAAGACCCCTCTTCGCGCGCCTGCCTAGACAGAACGGCCTCCAAGTGCAAGCGTCAGAGTGTCATTGTAGCGTCATTGCATTGTCACCGTCCGGCAACGAGCGCCAAAGCGTTGTTCTGACTGCTCTAGCGCAGGAGTGGTTGCGTCGGCTCCGCCGCATCCAGTCGCCCGCCTTGCGCGCGGCGGGTTCAGTTGCCCGCCACGAGCGGCGATCCGCTGAGCGCCAGCGCCCGGGCATAGACCAGCTTGCGGGGCAGCCCGGTCGCGGCGGCGACCAGCGCGGCCGCGTCCTTGACACTATGGCTCGCCAAGGCGGCGGTCAGGCGGCCATCCAGATCCTCGGGGTCCGCTTCTTCCGGCGGCCCGACCAGGACGGTAATCTCGCCACGTGCCTCGTGGGTCGCATAGTATGATGCCAGATCGGTCAGGGGCCCGCGTCGTACCTCCTCGTAGCGCTTCGTCAGCTCGCGCGCGACCGCGGCCGACCGGGCGCCGAACGCCGCCGCCATGTCGGCCAGCGCCTCGGACAGCCGGTGTGGCGCCTCGTACCAGATCAGCGTGGCGTTCAGCCCGGCCCGCTCGGCGGCGCGCAGCGCCCCGAACGCGGTCCGCCGCGCCGCGGCCCGAGGCGGCGGAAACCCCAGCATCAGGAACGGCAGCGGCGGCAGGCCGGACAGCACCAGGGCGGTCAGCGCGGCGTTCGGTCCGGGAATGGCGGTAACCGGCAGCCCCTCGGCGATCGCCGCGCGCACCAGCCGATAGCCGGGGTCGGACACCAGCGGCATCCCGGCGTCGGAGACCAGGGCGATCCGCGCGCCCTGGCGCAGTCTGGACAACACCGGTTCGATCTGCACTGATTCGTTATGCTCGTGCAGCGGGGCCATCTTGACGTCGGCGCCGATGGCGGAGAGCAACCGTCCGGTGTGCCTGGTGTCCTCGCACAGGACCAATTCGGCCGTTTGCAGCACGTGCCGGGCACGCGGCGAGACGTCGCCGAGATTGCCGATCGGGGTAGAAACCATCACAAGGCCCGCGAACGGGCGCTCAGGAGAGTCAGGGGATGCTTCGTCGGGCATTGGTGCTCCTTTTTGGCACACTAGCACTCACCGGCTGCGCCACGCTGCCAGGACCGGCAACCGGACCGGGCGCAGGTGGGGCCGGTCAGGCGGTGGCCATCCTGCTGCCGCTGACCGGCGCGCGAGCGGATGTCGCCAAACCGATGCTGCAGGCCGCCGAGCTTGCGCTGGTCCCCCCAGGCTCGCCGCGGCTGATCGCCAAGGACACGGGCGGCACGCCGGAGGGCGCCGCCGCCGCCGCCCAGGCCGCGCTGGCCGAAGGGGCGAAGCTGATCCTCGGTCCGCTGACCTCGGGCGAGACCGCCGCGGTGGCGCCGATCGCGCGGCAGGCGAACGTGGCGGTGCTGGCCTTCACCAACGACCCGGCGCAGGCGCAACCCGGTGTGTGGACGCTTGGCATCACCCCGGCGCAGCAGGTGCGGCGGCTGGTCGCGGCGGCAACCGCGCAGGGTAAGACCGACTTCGCCGGCCTGCTGCCCGACACCGGGTTCGGCCATGCGCTGGGCGACGCGCTGCTTCAGACGACCGGCGCGGCGTCCCTACCCGGGCCGCACATCCGCTATTACAGCCGCGGCATGACCGGGGTGAACGCCGCGACCAAGGACATCGCCGGCTACGCCAGCCGGCGCGGGTCGATCGATGCCAAAATCCGTGACGCGCGCGGAGATGGCACGCCGGAAGGCCGGCAACAGGCGGACGAGCTGGCGAAGTCGCCGGTCCCGCCGCCGCCATTCAACGCGCTGCTGCTGGGCGACACCGGGGAAACGCTCTCCGAGATCGCCTCGCTGCTGCCGTACTACGACGTCGATCGCAACCAGGTGAAAATCCTCGGGCCGGCATTGTGGTCCTCGGCCTCCAGCGGTGCGGCGCAGTTTTCCGGCGCCTGGTACGCGGCGGCGGACCCGGCGGCGCGGGTGGCGTTTGAACAGGCCTATACCGCCAAGTACGGCACGCCGGCTTCGCCACTCTCCGACCTGGCGTTCGACGCCGCCTCGATCGCCCGCGTTCTGCATGGCAATTACAGCGTCGCGGCGCTGACCCAGCCGGCGGGGTTTGCGGGCGCCGACGGCTGGCTGGCGCTGCTGCCGGACGGCGAGGTCAGGCGGGGACTGGCGCTGTTCCGCGTCGACCGGGACGGCGGCCAGTTGGTCGAGCCGGCGCCGGCGTCGGCTGGGGTGGCGGGAACCTAAGCGGTTAGGTCGTCGCAGCGACCTCCCGGGGCGGCACGTCTGGCACTGCGGACGCGCATTCAGTTCCCGGCATGGGGCCATGACGGCGGGCTGATCTTCGGTGATGCGTTCCCGGCACGACAGAGGTGACCGTGACCTTTGGCCTCAGGCCACCACCCTGACCCGCCGCCACTGATCCCGTTTACCGGGACACGCGCGGCCCCCGGGCTGCGCGTCAGCACCCGGCACACCGACAACGCCTGGCGCATAGCCATGAAACGGATGGCGACGCCGCCGAACTCGGGGCCGCTTGACCGCGGAACGGTATCGCCAGCGGCCGGACCGCCGCCGCGCCTAGAA
>Ga0302320_10005738_pt1 | contig 27712 bp, 27 predicted proteins | sample Bog_T0_3_FD_202130 | JGI IMG/M metagenome (GOLD analysis project Ga0302320, IMG submission 202130) | Peat permafrost microbial communities from Stordalen Mire near Abisko, Sweden - Bog_T0_3 | ecosystem: Environmental > Terrestrial > Soil > Wetlands > Peat | place: Sweden: Abisko, Stordalen Mire...
GGACCTGGTGAAGGCGGTTCAGGATCAGATTGGCGTGGTGGGCCGCGACTTGAACGAGATTGTAATCTCAGCGGTCTCCGAAGTAGAGAAGGCCAAGGCCACGACGACCGACCTGGTTTCGATAGAGTCCGACATCCTGGTTGTGGAGAAGGGAACGCAGGAGATTCTCTCCGCTTCCGACGAGATTGCCGCGGCGATTGCTCAGGTAAAGAAGGGCATCGAGCAAATCTCCGCCGCCGCAACGGAAGCCGACAAGGCAGCCACCGAGGCCGCCAGCGCCGCTCAGCAGCAATCGAAGGGCGCCGAAGACCTGGCAGCAGCCATCGAAGAGATCGCTTCCCTGGCCGACGAACTACAAAGTGCAGCTTAAGGGGACGCCATGACGAGAAGAATATCGAAGCAGGATGCGGGTGTGGCGCTTCTCGAGGAACCTGTCCTCGACGAGCGCGCCCCCGACGATCAACCGGATGAGGCTTCCGCCAAGAATCGTCCCGAGAGCGGGCGCGCCTCCATAACACAACAGGGCACACAGCAGTTTGTGACGTTTCTCTCCGGCGACGAGGTCTTCGCGGCCAATATGTCGCCGGTCAAGGAGATTATCCGCGTTCCTCAGGTAGTGCGAGTGCCGCTGGCTCCCGCAGCGCTGGAGGGACTGGCGAATCTGCGCGGCAAGGTGCTGCCCATTATCAGCCTGCGCCGTCTCTTCGGCTTTCCTGAACTGGAGCATGATGACTCGACGCGTGCCCTGGTGATCGACGTCGGCCAGCCGCTGGGCTTTGTGGTGGACCGGGTTTCGAGCGTAATGGGCGTCGATGCCGGCCACATTGAAGACGTGGGGTCGATCGGCACCACCGTAAATACCGAGGTGCTTTCCGGTCTCATCAAAGATGCGGGCGGCCACGCGATGATCATGGTGCTGGACTTTGCCAAGCTCATCGAGCGGGAGTTCTCGCAGATTGCGGCAATCACAAAGAGTACTTCCGTGGCCAGCGCCGCACAAGCCCAGGTGCAGAGCCAGGAAGAGGATTCGAGCGATGAACTGCAACTGGTCAGTTTCAGTGTGGAGGGCCAGGAGTACGCCATCGCCATCGAGGACGTGCAGGAGATTGTGCAGGTACCCGAGACGGTGATTCATGTGCCGCATTCGGAGTCGCATGTGCTGGGCGTAATGACGCTGCGCAACCGCCTGCTGCCGCTGGTGAGGCTGCGCCGCATCTTCGGCCTGGCGGACAGCGATCTGGACGAGAAGAGCCGCATCGTGGTGCTGACGCTGAAGGGCATCTCGGTGGGCGTGGTGGTAGACGCAGTCAGCGAGGTGCTGCGCGTCTCGAAATCCGGTGTGGATGCTCTGCCGGCTTTGTTGGCCCGAGAGGGCAATCTGGCCGAGGTTACGGCAATCTGCCGTTTGGACAATGGGAAGCGCCTGGTCTCGATCATGACTGCGCGCAATCTCTTCGATCACTCGGCGATCAAGGAGGCGCTGAACACCGTGAATGAGAGCGAACTGGAGACGCGGACGGAAGCCAACGAGGTGGACGATAACCTGGACGACGACGAGCAAGTGGTCGTCTTCCGCCTGGAAAAAGAGGAGTTCGGCGTCCCGATCGCCAGTGTGCAGGAGATTGTGCGCGTGCCGGAAGAGCTGGTGAGGGTTCCCCAGGCGCCTTCGTTTGTCGAGGGAGTGATCAACCTGCGCGGGACCGTGCTGCCGGTGATCGACCTTCGCCTGCGGCTGGGTCTCAAGCAGGTGGAGCGCACCGATCGCCAGCGCATCATGGTCTTTCTGATTGGCGATGTGCGCACCGGATTCATCGTCGACCAAGTGGCCGAAGTGCTGAAGATTCCGAAGTCGGCAATCGAACCGGCGCCGCAACTATCGGCCGAACAGAGCCGCTTGTTGAGCCGGATGGCAAATCTCGAAAAGCAGAAGCGGATGGTGCAACTGCTCGATCCACCCCACTTGATGGGGAAGAAAGAGCTGGTGGCTCTGGCTGCGGTTACGGGATAAATCGATGATCAAACTACTGATTGTCGATGACTCCGCCTTGATGCGGCGGCAGCTGATGAACCTGTTTCAGGCCGCGGGGGATTTCGATATCCGCCAGGCCAGAAACGGCGAAGAAGCGGTGAGGGAAAACCGGGATTTCCAGCCGGATGTTGTCACGTTAGACATCAACATGCCGGAAATGGACGGATTGACCGCGCTTTCCCTCATCATGGCCGAGCGGCCCGTGGCCGTGTTGATGGTCTCCTCGCTTACCAACGAGGGGGCGTTAGCAACCTTCGAGGCGCTGAACCTGGGGGCGGTGGATTACATTGCCAAGCCTGGAGGCACGATCTCGCTCTCGATTGACCGGATCACCGAGGAACTGGTGGCGAAGGTGCGCGCGGCGGCACGCTCCCGGCCGAGAGGCAAGGCATCGGTGGGGGCGACGGTTGCCAGACGAATGCAGGAGGAGCGCAAGAAGGCTGCCGCTGCTGCTTCCGCATTGGCCGCGCCGCGTGCCGCAGGCGATGGTCTTCTGGTGGTAGGCGCATCCACGGGGGGGCCAAGGGCGCTGGAGATTGTGTTGTCGGGATTGCCTGCAAATTTTCCCTGGCCGGTGCTGGTGGCGCAGCATATGCCGGCGGCGTTCACTAGGGCCTTTGCCGAGCGGCTGAATCAGTGTTGCGCAATGCAAGTGGTTGAGGCATGCAGTGCGCTGCCGGTGGAAGCGGGCAAGATTTACATCGCCAGGGGTGGGGCGGATATGGTGCTGGCGAGGCGCGCAGGCAGGCTGACCGTTTTACCCATGCCGGAGAACTCGCAATTTCTGTGGCACCCTTCGGTCGAGTTGCTGGGCCGGTCGGTACTGGAACACTTCGATCCAAAGCGTGTAACAGCGGTGCTGTTGACTGGGATGGGCTACGACGGGTCCGATGCGTTTGCCCAGATTAAAAAGCGCGGGGGACGCACGATTGCCGAATCGGAAGAGTCGGCGGTGGTCTACGGGATGCCGGCGGAGTTGGTGGCCAAGGGCGGAGCAAGTTTGGTTTTAGCGGTGGAAAAAGTGGCCTCGCAGTTATCAACCTGGGCTGGCCGGTAAGGAAAGAACCATGGGACTCGTCAAAGGAAAGCCGGTTGGAACAGAGGTCAAGGCCGAGCCGACAGAGCAGCAAAGTCAAGAAGAACTGGTCGCGGCACTTGAGGATTCCGACGCAACAGTTCGCCGCCACGCCGCACAAAAGCTCATGTCCTGCCGCGATGCCGCAGCGGCGCTGGTGAGCCGTTTGAAGCGCGAGGAAAACACCGCCGTGCGGGAAGCGATTTTGAATGCGTTGGTGCGAATGCGCGACCCATCGGCGGTGAGCGGTCTGGCGGCGTGCCTGCGCAGTGAAGATGCGGCGCTGCGCAACGATGTGATTGAAGCCTTCAGGCAACTGGGCGACGAGGTAGCGCCGATCCTGCGCTCCCTGCTGGGAGATCCCGATCCGGACGTTCGTATCTTCGCCGTGAATATCCTCGATTCCGAGCGCCACCCGGATGCGGAGCGGTGGTTGATCGAGGTCATCGAGCGGGACGCACACGTGAACGTTTGCGCCACGGCGGTTGACCTGCTGTGCGAGGTGGGCACGGAGGCGGCGATCGATCCGCTGCTTCAACTGAAAGCCCGCTTTATCCGCGAACCCTACATCCAGTTTGCCGCCGATCTGGCTCTGAAACGCATACGAGAAATCTGACCCGCCGATGAGTACATACCCATCCCAGCCAGAATCCGCGACCATCAGCAACGAGGACTTCCTGAAGTTCAAGGAGTTCTTCTATCGGCGCACGGGCATCAGCTTCGAGGCATCCAAACGCTATTTTGTGGACAAGCGGCTGATTGAGCGCATCGAGGCCACCGGCATGGGTACTTTTCGCGGCTACTTTACCCTGCTGCGCTTTCAGGCTTCGGGCGAAGAGCTGCAACAGCTTACCAATTGCATGACGGTGAACGAGACCTACTTTTTGCGCGAGGAATATCAGTTCAAGTGCCTGGTCGATTCCATTCTTCCGCAGATTGTTCATCGCAGAGCGGGCACGGGTGCGATCCGGATCTGGTGCATTCCATCGTCGAGCGGCGAGGAGCCGTATTCAGTGGCCATGTATCTGCTGGAAACCTGGGCGGGCATCAAGGAGTGGGACGTGGAGATCGTCTCGTCGGACATTGACACCAGCATTCTGCGCCGCGCGCGCGCCGGACGCTACTCGCCGCGCTCGGTGCAATATATTCCGGAGCCATGGCTGAAGAAGTACTTCAAGGGCGTGGGCGACGAGTATCAGCTTTGCGACGATCTGCGTCAGGCGGTGGAGTTCACACGAGTGAATCTTGCGGAGCCGGCCGACACGCTCGGCTATCGCAACTTCGACGTGATCTTCTGCCGCAATCTTCTTATCTATTTCGACGACGCATCGCGCAAGACGGCTTCGGAAACCTTCTATGAAGCGCTGAACCCTGGTGGGTATCTTTGCCTGGGCCACTCGGAATCCATGAGCCGCATTTCGTCTTTGTTCGAGGTGCGCAAGTTTCCGGAAGCAATTGTCTATCGCAAGAGTCTGGAGGCCAGATGATGAAAGGCCCGATGGGGAATGAATCCGTGATTGGGAAACGCATTCTGATCGTCGACGATGCAGCCACCGTGCGCATGTATCACCGGGGCATATTGGAATCGGCTGGTTATGCGGTGGAAGAAGCGATGAACGGAATCGAGGCGCTGGAGAAAACCCTTGCAGTTCCATTCGATTTGTATGTCGTGGATGTGAATATGCCCAAGCTGAATGGGTATGGATTCCTGAGTGAACTGCGCCGGCAGGAGATTCCGCAACAGCCGGCCATCATGGTCTCGACCGAAGCCGCGCCGGGGGATGAAGCAGCGGCGTACCGAGCGGGCGCCAATGTTTATCTCGTCAAACCGGTGCAGCCAGCGCAGTTGTCGACGTATGCGCGTCTGATGCTCGGGGAGGCGGCGGAATGAACCCCTTGCCCAATAATCCATTGCTGGAGCAGTTTCTTGTCGAATCCCGCGAGCTTCTGGAAGTCATCGGCCAAAAGCTGATGCAACTGGAAGACTCACCCAACGACCGGCGCGTGATCGACGACCTCTTCCGGTCGGTACATACGCTGAAGGGCAACAGCGGCCTGTTCACATTCCCTGAGATGACACGCGTGCTCCATGCCGGCGAGGACCTGCTCGGAAAGGTGAGAAGCGGTGAGATGACGTTCTCCCGTGAGTTGGCGGATCGTCTGCTGGACGCAATGGATTTTGTGGGGATGCTGGGGATTGAAATCGAGTCGACAGGATGCATCGATGCTTCCCGCGCGGCCGATTCGGCTCGTCTGGGGGAATCGCTGCGGGCGCTGATAGCGGATTTCCCGGACTCCGCTCAATCCGGTGCTGCCGGAAAAACTCCCGTCACGACGAAGTCAACCGCCGTCTCGTTGACCGAGATACCGCCGCTCAGCAAGGTTCCCGAAGCGCTGCGCCTTGAAGCCTTCCGCCGATGCGGCGATGGGGAGAAGTTTCATTGGATTGCGTATCAGCCTGTTCCAGAGTGTTTTTTTCAGGGCGACGATCCATTTCATCGCGCCCGCCAGACACCGGGCCTGCTGTGGGGCAGCGTTCTGCCGTCGGAACCTTTGCCGCCTCTTGTCGAGTTGGACACTTACAGGTGTTCGCTCAAGTTTCATCTGTTGACAGCGGCCTTCCACGCAGAGTTGGTCGAATACTTTCGCTATGTGCCGGAACAGGTTGAGATCGTCGCTCTAGATCCATTGTGGCTGGCGATTTCAGAATGCGAGCCGGAGAGCAGAGCCGGAATTGAAAATGATTTCGTCGCCGGATCGCCGGGTTCCGAGCCCCAGAGAAGCCCGGAATCGGTCGAAGAAGCAGGTGCGGTCACACGGATTCTGACGGCACAACAACAGATTCTCGCCTTGGACGATCGTCCCGCGTGGCTCGGGGGAAGGCTCAAGGCGGTTGCGGCGGTGCTCAGGAATCTTGCAAACTCCCTGGGCAACGCCGAAGCCGAGGCTCAGATTGAAGCCTCGCTTGCGGCGGCTCAAGCTTCTGGCTGCGGTCTCCCACTGCTGGAATGGCTGAATGCTCATCGAAGCCAGTTCACTTTGAGACTTGTTCCGCAGTCCGCTGCGAATGAGAGCCGGGCCAACGGTGAAGAAGCACCCGCCGCATCCGACCCTTCCAAGGCAACCGGCGACGATGGAATCAAGTTTGGCCGCCGCGCCGAAGACAGCCAGACCGGTCCGCGAAGCCTCAAGGTCGATCAGGCCAAGATCGACCGGCTGATGAACTTGATCGGCGAACTGGTAGTGGAGAAGAACGGGTTGCCATATCTGGCTCAGAGGGCGGAGGCGCAGTACGGGGTGCGCGAGCTTTCGCGTGAGATCAAGGGCCAGTATTCGGTCATCAATCGCATCGCCGACGAAATGCAGGATGCGATTATGCAGGTGCGGATGATGGCAGTTTCGATTGTCTTCCAGCGGTTTCCCCGGCTGGTGCGCGACATCTCCCACAAACTCGGCAAGGAAGTCGAGCTGGTACTCGAAGGCGAGCAAACCGAGGCCGATAAGAACATTATCGAAGCACTGGGGGACCCGCTCATTCACATCGTCCGCAACAGCCTCGATCACGGGCTGGAAACTCCCGAGGTCAGGCGAGCCAGTGGCAAACCAGAGACCGGCACACTCACGATTCGCGCCGCGCAGCAAGCCGACCGCGTGGTCATCGAGATCGTCGACGACGGCAAGGGCATTGATCCGGCGGTTATCAAGCGCAAGGCTTATGAAAAAGGGCTGATTGACGAAGCGGCCCTGGAGCGAATGGACGACCGCACGGCGGTTAACCTGATCTTCGCTGCCGGCCTGTCCACGGCGGCAGTGGTTTCAGACTTATCGGGCCGCGGCGTAGGCATGGATGTGGTGCGAACGGCTGTCGAAAAGCTGAACGGCTCGGTGATCGTTGAGAGTGAACTGGGCAAGGGGACATCGATCCGCATCTCGCTGCCGCTCTCGATGGCCGTGACTCAAGTCATGGTGATTGAGTCCGACGGCCAACTTTTTGGCGTTCCCATGGACCATGTCATCGAAACTGTGAGGGTTCCCCGGCGTTCCATTCATCGAATCAAGCAGAGCATGACGGCGGTTTTGCGTGGACGGGTGGTTCCATTGAAGGCTCTGAACGGTCTGCTTGGAATCGCCGCTCAACATACGGCCAACGCGGACGATGAACTATCTGTACTGCTTGTTCAAGCGGGGGGCGGAGCACTGGGCCTGCTGGTGGACGGATTCAGAGAAACCCTTGGCGTGATTCAGAAACCTATGGCAGGCTTTCTTTCCGGCTTGTCCACCTGGTCTGGTTCGGCGCTGATGGGCGATGGTTCCGTGCTGATGATTCTGAATATCCGGGAGATCGTTTGATGCCTATCGAATTCAAAAGAAACCGCGTGATTTTTCGAGAGGAAGTGCGAGTGGAAGAGGCCGAGGCTTTGCTCGAAGCTTTGCAGAAGAAGCCCGCCGCAAAGGTGGATCTCGCCGCCTGCACCCATCTGCATACCGCCAATCTTCAGGTGCTGATGGCGGCCAGAGCGTGCATCGACAAATGGCCGCAAGACCAGGAACTGCGCACATGGCTTGAGGCCGTGCTCATACCGTAATGCTGGCATGAGAAGCCTTCGGGCACCCGTTATATCATCTGTGGAGAAGGCGCGCAGGACGGTTGACCAGGCAGTAAATGCCGAATGGGTGGTGACACACACCCGGAACGGTAATTTGCTACGATACTCCTTAAGAATACGTGCACTCGATGGGCTCAAATACTCGATCAGCTAGAGCTTTTGATCGAGGCTGTCAGGAACTGTTTTCCCTCCGCCTGGGAGGCGGTACCGCGGATGCGAATTGGTGCAGGGATTGCCGGCATTGGCCTGGTATTGGGCTCGGCGACAGGGATCGCGCAAAGTGTTGGCGTGCCGCCAACGGCGACTCAAGAAGTGTCTGCTGCTCCGGCGCCGTGGAACTCACCGAACGGAGGCGAACCTGAGTTCGAGGTTGCGACGATCAAACCGAGCGACCCGGCGAGGTGTTGCTCTCAGGGATGGGGACGCAATGGCAGGCACTTCAACACGCTCAATATGAGCCTTAGGTCCCTGATCCAGTGGGCATGGAGGCTGCAACCCAAGCAACTAGTGGGAGGCCCGCAATGGATGGACATTGCGCGATTCGATATCGCAGGCGAGATCGATGGAGACGGCGTTCCGAACGATCATCAGTGGAGGATCGCTGTGCGGAAGCTACTGATCGACCGGTTCCAGCTCCAGATGCATGACGAAAAGCGGGAGATGCCGGCGTTCGCGCTGGTGGTCGCCAGGGGCGGACCCAAGCTCACAGCGGGTGACGGCAATATCAAAGTCAATCAGACCATGGGCCTCACCGGGGCGCCCGGGCAGACGATGCGCGGGTTTGGCTTGAACGCATCCATGGACGATTTTGTTGGTGAGTTGCAGCGCGTTGTGATGGACAGGCCAATTGTTGACCAGACCGGACTGACGGGTGTCTACAACATCCAGCTTACGTTCACGCGCGAAGAGGCGGATGCGCTGGGGATGACGCAGTTGCCGGACTCGGCCCCGCCAAATCTTTTGAATGCCTTGCCGCAGCAGCTTGGGCTGAATCTCAAAGGAACGAAGGCATCGGTGAAGGTAATTGTGATCGACCATGCGGAGCCGCCGGAAGCCAACTAATCGCGAGTTCTGAGGTGAGAATGAGTTCCAAAATTGTTTTCCGGGAGGATCGTCGCCAACTCGGCAGTCGCCAACCCGGCAGTTACCTTTGTGGTTAACAGCTGCGGTGAACAGGCACCGCAATGGTTCCGCGCTGGAGTGTGTAGAGGAAAGATCCGGCCACTCTTTGCGGGTGATTTTGTTCTTCACTCCCTACGCCATACAATGCTTACAAGGCTTGGAGAATCGGGAGTGGACGCTTTCACCATTATGCGGATTGCCGGTCACAGCAGTATCGTGGTTTCGCAGCGGTATATCCATCCAACCCCGGAGGCAGCGGAGCGGGCTTTCGAGCGGCTGCAACTGTCTGGGGATTTCGCGCAAAACCAGCCAAAAAAGACTGCCACCCGCTACAATATCCGCTACACTCACGCGGGCAGCGTCTGTAAGTCATTGAAGGGCCTGTAGCTCAACGGTTAGAGCAGGGGACTCATAATCCCTTGGTTCGGGGTTCGAATCCCTGCAGGCCCACCACAATAACATGTTTATTATTATAGATTTGCATCTGATTTCTTCTCCCCTTTCGTTCTGACTTGTTTGCTCCGGTGGCTGTTTTAGTCGCTGTTTGGCCATGCGGTGGCTGTTGGCGCTGTTGCGGTTCCCGGCTTTGCAATACGCTCGAGGGCGGCCAGCTTACTATTGAAAGCAGCCCGCAATGTCAGCTTCGGCCGAATCACGGCTCTTTTCACAGCGATGGCTGGTCGCCATTGCCGTCATGTCCAGCGCGATCATGGAAGTGCTGGACACCTCGGTGGTCAATGTCAGTCTGCCGCATATCGCAGGGAGCCTCTCCTCTACGGTCGACGAAGCCACCTGGGTCCTCACCTCCTACATCGTTGCCAATGCAATCATCCTGCCGATCACCGGCTGGCTTTCAAACTATTTTGGACGCAAACGATTGCTGATGACTGTCGTTACCGGGTTTACGCTCTCCAGCGTTCTGTGCGGCCTGGCGCCCAGCCTTCCTTTGCTGATTTTCTTCCGTGTGGTTCAAGGCATCACCGGCGGCGGGTTGCAGCCTCTTTCTCAATCCGTGATGCTGGAAGAGTTTCCCGGGGAGGAGCGCGGAAAGGCGATGGCGTTTTGGGGGCTGGGCATTATCGCGGCCCCGGTGCTGGGACCAACATTGGGCGGCTGGATCACAGATAACTACTCGTGGCGCTGGGTTTTCTATATCAACCTGCCCATCGGAATCCTCAGCCTGATTCTGATCTCTCTGTTTGTGGTCGACCCTCCGTATATCAAGCGCGGGACCATGCGATTCGATGCGTGGGGCATGGGAATGCTGGTAATCGGCATGGGCGCCCTGCAAATCATGCTGGATAAAGGGCAGGAGGACGACTGGTTCGGCTCTCGCTTCATTAGAACGCTTGCCGTTACCGCAGCCGTCATGCTGACGGCATTCGTCATTCGGGAACTGAAAACACCGCAGCCACTTGTCAAGCTGTCACTCCTGAGGCACCGAACCTTCGCGGCCGGTATTGCCATCGTGACCGTGCTCGGCTTTGTGCTTTATGGCAGCCTTGTGTCCCTGCCCCTGTTCATGCAGGAATTGCTTGGCTGGACTGCCGAAACAGCCGGCTTCTGGACCAGTCCGCGAGGGATTGCCACGGCAGTTTTCATGCCGGTGGTCGGGTACATGCTGGGTAAGCGTTGGGACCCCCGGTGGATGGTGGTTTTCGGATGCTTCATAGGCAGCCTGGCGTTTTTTGGCTATTCGAGAATGGACCTGGACTCCGGGACCTGGGACATTCTGGCGCACCAGATTAATCAGGGGATAGGTCAAACGTTCATATTCCTGCCATTGACCATACTCATCATGAACCCTATTTCGAAGGAAGAAACACCCTACGCAACCAGCCTGTACAGCGTAATGCGCAATATAGGGTCGAGCATGGGAATATCCTTCGTGACCACCTTGCTGGCTCGCCGGTCGCAGTTCCATCAGGGACGCCTTGCCGGCAACATCTCGCTCTCCAATCTGCGGATGCTGCAGGCGCAGAACCAGGCTGGGGCAATGTTCGCGCAGCACGGCTCCGACGCGGTGACTTCCACGCACCAGGCTCTTGGGTTTTTGTATGGCTCGTTACAACAGCAAGCCACATTGCTCAGCTACATCGACGTGTTTCGTGTGATGGCATGGCTATTCCTGCTGACCGCCCCTTTGGTGCTGCTCATGCGGAAGCCGAAGGGGAATGCCGATCCTACAATGGCAGCACATTAGAACCAGCCCGGCCCTTGCCTCGCTTCCACCCATTCAACGCACTTTGCCTCCGCTCGGTCACTCGATGTGCGATGAAGCGAATTTGGCTCAAATCGATATCCAGTGCCGCTGTTCTGATTCAACATTGAGGCAACTCTCGACACACTGGCATCGTCGAATGCTCCATGAGGAACGTCGCGCTTGAAGAACACTTCGTTACGCAATCCTTCCTGCGAGCCACCCGAGCCAATGGCGAGAGAACTCCCCCGCAGCTTGCTGCACTGCAATCCAAGCTCCTCGACCTCGGCGCTGGCCGGATTGCCGACATGGATAAGTCAGGTATCGATCTGCAGGTGCTCTCGCTCGCCGCGATGGGCTTCGATGCTCTGGATGCGGATACTGCGAGTTCGCTGGCGCGCGACATCAATGATGAAGCCGCCGAGGCTGTGCGCTCCCATCCCGCCCGTTTTGGGGGATTTGCTATGCTTGCCCTGAAGGCTCCCGCCACGGCAGCGGCGGAGCTGGAGCGCTGCATCACCCGCCTCGGCTTCCACGGCGCTCTCCTCGATGGCACCACCGGCGGCCTGTTTCTTGACGATCCTCGCTTCCTCCCGGTCTTTGAGGCTGCGGCTCATCTTTGTGTTCCCCTCTACCTCCACCCCGCGCCGCCGCCCCAGCCGGTCCGCGAGGCTTATTTTTCCGGCCTTCCCGGTGAACTCGGCTTTCTTCTCTCCATCGCGGGCTGGGGCTGGCACGCTGAGACCGGCCTTCATACCCTGCGCCTCATCGTCTCCGGCCTCTTTGATCGCCTGCCCGCTCTGCAACTCATTATCGGCCACATGGGGGAAGGCTTGCCCTATGCGCTCGCCCGCTCCAGCGGCGTCCTCACTCACGCCGCGCCACATCTTCGCCAGCCGGTCGCCGATTATTTCCAAACCAACGTTCACTGCACCACCAGCGGCTACTTTACCCTGCCTCCGTTGGCCTGCGCCCTTGAGGTGGTCGGAATCGATCGCCTTCTCTTCTCTGTCGATTACCCCTACAGCCCCAATACGCGCGGCCGGGATTTTCTCGATAGCGTGCCTGAGATCCTCGGCGAAGATGACGTCGCAAAGTTCACCCATCGCAATGCCGAGCAACTGCTCGGTCTGCGCCCCGCCGTCTGAACTTTCACCTCGCCATCGCCGGCGCGAACGCCAGGAAGGAGGGGTGAAAGCCGGAGGAAAGCGGCTGAGGATTGAAAGGCGTTGCATCGTTCCTGGCGGCAGTAGACTCATATGCAGAGGAAGCACCGAACTCTACGGGTCACCATGACCTGAACGATCCGAATCGTCAGAAGGAGTGGCAGTGGACTACGTCAATCTTGGCAAGACCGGACTCAAAGTCTCTCGCATCTGTCTCGGCTGCATGACCTACGGAGAGCCCGCCACAGGGGAACTGAAACCCGGCAGACAGGCCTGGGCTCTGAACGAAAAAGAGAGCCAGCCCTTCTTTCGCCAGGCGCTCGATCTGGGGATTAATTTTTTTGACACTGCCAATGTTTATTCAAGCGGCTCCAGCGAAGTGGTGCTGGGCCGGTTCTTGAAGGACAACACCCGCCGTGAAGCCGCTGTTATCGCCACCAAGGTTCATGGCGTCATGCGCGACGAACCCAATGGCCGTGGTCTTTCGCGCAAGGCCATCCTTTACGAACTCGACCAGAGTCTTCGCCGCCTTCAGACCGACTATGTGGATCTCTACCAGATTCACCGCTGGGACCACGAAACACCTATCGAGGAAACGCTGGAGGCGTTGCACGATGTGGTGAAGTCCGGCAAGGCGCGCTATATCGGCGCCTCTTCGATGTATGCATGGCAATTCGCCAAAGCGCTCTATCTCGCCGACCTTCATGGCTGGACCCGTTTCGTCTCCATGCAGAATCATTGGAACCTGCTCTATCGGGAAGAGGAGCGGGAGATGATCGGCCTTTGCCAGTCCGAAGGTATCGGCGTCATTCCCTGGAGTCCCCTGGCGCGCGGCCGCCTGGCGCGCCCCTGGCATAGCGAATCTACCAAACGCTACGAAACCGACCAGTTTGGGAAGAAGATGTACTCGCAAACCGAAGATGCTGACCGCAAAGTTGTGGACCGCCTGGGACAGGTTGCGGAAAAGCTTGGGGTCTCCCGCGCGCAGGTTGCGCTCGCCTGGCTGCTCGGCAAGCCGGCCGTCAACGCGCCCATTGTGGGCGCAACCAAGCCGCATCATCTTGAAGACGCTGTGGCGGCGCTCTCCTTGCATTTGACGCATGAGGAGATAGCCTCTCTCGAGGAGCCTTATGTTCCTCATCCAGTGCTCGGCTTCAGTTGACTCGAAGCCCTTGCAGGCTGTGTCCAGGAGCCGCAAACGGGATGAAGGATCTGCCTCTGTCGAAGGTCTACCAGTTGCTCGAACCCAGTCCGGTGGTTCTGCTGACGACCGCCCACAAGGGCCGAGCCAACGTCATGACGATGTCCTGGCATATGAGAACTCCAAAGTTCCGCTTTTCGGACGTTCAAACACCAAGCCGGAAACAAGCCGTCCATTCCATATTGCATTTGGAGGAAGCCTCCTCCCTGCCTCGGCCGACAAACACATCCGCCGCCAATCTCCTCAGCGGGGCATTCCTGCCCGCAGCGCTGGCCCTGATAATCTCAGGACGATTCGCGGGCTCCTATCCTTTGCAAAGCATCTGAAATCGGGCTCGTAATCCCTTGGTTGGGGGTTCGAATTCCTCCGGGCCCACCACATCCAGCGCGGCGTACCCTGGCCATCAATGAAACAATAGTCCCATGCGTACTGAATTGTCTTTCGCGAATCTTGCCGGAATCGAAACCGAACTGCTGGCCGTGCTGGCCGCCGATGCACAAACCTCGAATGCGCCCGGCGAAAAGCCTCAGCCCGTTCTGCTTACCGCGGACGAAGCCGTCAAGACCGCCGCGGCTCAAGTGCTGGCCGGCGGGGAATTCAAGGCCGGGGCGAATGAGACGCTGCTGCTGCATACCCCTACGGGCCTGGCCGCCAAACGCCTGCTGATTGTGGGCGTTGGCAAGCAGGCCAAAGCCACTGTCAACAGCGTGCGCGCCGCGGCCGGTACTGCTGTCCGATTCTTGAAGCCTCGCGGCATCCGGGATCTGGTCATCGTGCTGCCTGAATCGGCCCTGCTCCCTCCCGGCCCATGCGTCCGCGCCGCCGTTGAGGGCGCATTGGTGGGCGACTACGACCCCGACACCTATCGCAGCGATCGCAAGGACCAGAGCGTCCAATCCTTCACGCTGGCCGCGCCGGCCAGTTCAGACCAGGCCGCTCTTGAGTCCGCATTCGCCGAAGGGGTGATTGTTGGCGAGAGTCAGAACTTCACCCGCGTACTGGTGAACGAGCCGGGCAACAAGCTTACGCCTACGATTTTGGGGCGGCACGCCGCTGAGATGGCTGCCGAAGTGGGCCTCGAATGCGATGTTCACTCCACCGAGAAACTGCATGAGCTGAAGATGGGCGCATTCTGGAGCGTTTCGCAAGGCTCCGAGGAGCCGCCGGCGCTGATTGTTTTGCGCTATGAGCCCGAGGGCGTGACAGATGGCCCCGTGCTTGGGCTGGTGGGCAAGGGAATCACCTTCGATACGGGTGGAATTTCAATCAAGCCATCGGACAAGATGGAGCTGATGAAGTACGACATGGCCGGCGGCGCTGCCATGCTGGGCGCCATGCGCGCCATTGCGCTGCTGAAGCCCAGGGTGCGGGTCATCGGAATTGTGTGCGCCGCGGAAAACATGCCCGACGGCAAGGCGCAGAAGCCTGGCGACGTGCAAACCGCCATGTCGGGCAAAACCATTGAGATCATCAACACCGATGCCGAGGGGCGGCTGGTGCTGGCCGACGGCCTGACCTATGCCAAAGAGTTGGGCGCCACGCACCTGATCGATGCGGCGACGCTGACCGGAGCCGTTGTGGTGGCGCTGGGCACCGTCAACGCCGGGGCTTTCTCGAACGACGATGAGACATTTCGAAAGTTCGACGCGGCGCTGGCTACGTCGGGAGAGAAGTTCTGGCGGCTGCCTCTGGGCGCGGAGTATGCCGAGCTGATCAAGAGCGACATTGGCGACATCAAGAACACCGGCGGCCGCCATGGCGGCGCCATCACCGCGGCCGAATTCCTGAAGGTGTTTGCCGAGGACACGCCCTGGATTCACCTGGACATTGCCGGTCTGGCCTGGATAGAAGATTCGAAGCCCTACATTGCCAAAGGGCCCAGCGGCGTGGCCGTAAGGTCGATTCTGGAGTGGGTTCGCAGCTATCAGGGCGCGGGGTAGCGACAGGGTTGTGCCCACCGATCGCGCGCCTGCACCTTGAATTTGTGCCCCGAGACAATCCCTCTCACTCTTACGTCAATGGGTGGCGTTCACGTCCCACTGGAATACCTCGACTAGAGGCACATTAAAGACATGGGCGATACGGAACGCAGCCTCTAACGATGGCGAGTATTTCCCCGCCTCGATTGCCGCGATCGTCTGCCGGGTGACGCCGATGCGCTGGCCAAGCTCGGCCTGCGACATCTCGCCATTGTGGAAACGAAGGATGCGCATTCGATTCGAAATCGACCCTTCCATCATGCTTGCCTGCGGTAGCTGAACACGACTACACCGTAGTGAACGACTTCCGCGGCGATAATCATGAAAAGCGCGGCGTTGATGATGGTCCATCCGCGGGAGTTGAACGGCATGACGGAGCCGACAAGGATCATACCGGCAATAAGAACGTAATAGGCGGAGCTGACCGAGCGCCGCTTGATGGCTTGATCCCGTTCATCGAGCGGCATACGCGCCTCCTGCGTGGATGCGCGCCAGAGAACCAGATGGCCGACGCCCAGGATCAGCACCTGCACAATTGCTGTAACAGCAAGCAAATCAAGCTGGCGTAGGTTCGGCATCGGTTCGCTGGGAAGGGCGCGCGTGGCGATCATTGTGAAATACGGGCCAAAGGTGACAACCATGGCGAGCAGCGAGAGCCATGCAGTTTTTTCTCGATACGGCATTTAGTTCCTCCATTCAATCCAGCTTCAATGTAATCAATAACGAACATGATGTCAAGAATTCTTAACATTATTTGCAAATTCTTTTTGCTGCTCCCGGAGAGATCGATCTGGTGTCTGGTTGCTATCGTCGAGTTTCGTAACCGCCTCGTCCTGTATCCTCAAGCAGGACGGCTCTTCCCTTTGCTTTCGCCTGCCGGCTGAGCAGCCGGCCTCTTTAGGGTGCTCACTATGCGCTACACCACGCAATTTCTGCTTTCGGCGCTGGACGCGGCTCAGTTTCCTGCGCCGGACGCGCCGGAGATCGCCTTTCTGGGGCGGTCGAATGTGGGGAAATCGAGCCTGTTGAATGCGCTGGTTGGCGACAAGGCGGCAAAGGTTTCGCAGACGCCGGGGCGAACGCGGGCCATCAACTTCTTTGCCCTGCTGGACCCAAGCCAGCGGCGGAGACTGGTGTTCGCCGACCTGCCCGGCTACGGCTACGCAAAGATTTCCAAGTCGATTTCCGCGGGCTGGCCGGCGTTCATTGAGCCTTACCTGGCCATCCGCTCCACGCTCAAGCTGTGCGTTTGCCTGGTGGACTCGAATGTGCCGGCGCAGCAGAGCGACCGCCAGTTGCTCGCGTGGCTGCGCTCTGCCGGGCGGGAGTTTGCCGTGGTGGCCACCAAGATTGACCGGCTGAGCGGCAACGAGCGCACACGCAACCTGCTGGCACTGAAGAAGGGGCTGGAACTGGACACGGTGCTTCCCGTCTCATCCAAGACGGGGTACGGGATCGGGGAGCTTTGGGCGCGGATTGAAGAGGCCAGCGGGGCGGATGCGGCTGGGTGAGTGGGGCTGCTGTACAGAGAGACTGGTACACAGGCGCTGTGCGATTCTTGGGAATATTAGGCAGGCAGGACTGCGGAGTTACCTTGTTTCCGGGCAAACTCGATCAACGCTCGGTCGAAGGTTACGAGTTGCGCCCTGGCGGCCTCGGCGAAGGCCAGTAGCCAGCAGTCTCCCACCCACTTTGAGGCTTGCTTGGCGGCGAAGGGCTGGGTGGCTTGCCGGAATGCGGCTTCGAGATTGCGCGGTTCTGGGTAAAACTCGACGCGAGGGTCCTGTAGCCATTGGTCGTACACGGCCCACGCCTGGCGAAGCGTCAGCGTTTGGTCGCCCATAACGGCTGGATTGGTAAGCAGGCGGAGCAGGCCTAACTGCGTATAGCGGGAGAAGATGAGGCGCGCGTCTGCCGGGAGGTGATTAAGCCATCGCCATGCATTTGCGTTGTGCGAATTTCCGACATCCGAGAGCGCAAGCCAGATGTTGAGGTCAAAAAATAACAAGGTCATGCGGATTCTCGTCTCCAGGGTAAAGTGGCCCACGTTTACCTTTGCCGCGAACGAGGGGGCCAGTCACCGGTTTCCCTTTCCTGGGTTCCGCATAGGTCTGTTCGAGCGCGCTCACGATGAGGGAGCGGATGGATGTGCCGGAGCGCTCGGCGCGGTCGCGCAGGCGGTCGTGGAGGGGTTCCGGGATATCGACGGTGGTTCGGACGGCCATGACATGATTATGGCACGAATGACTAGTTTGGGGCCTGGGCGTCGTCTGCGGCGGTCCGGGAGACGATACGATAGATGCTTGGAGCTGGAGATGGCGAGAGTTCTGGACGGGGCGGCGATTGCTGCCCAAATCAAGCAGGAAGTTGCGGAGGAGGTAAGGCTGCTGGGGGCACAGGGCATTCGGCCTGGGCTGGCCGCGGTGCTTGTGGGACACGTGCCTGCCTCGGAGATTTATGTGCGCAGCAAGGTGCAGACCTGCGCCGACCTGGGCATTTATAGCGATCTGATTACGCCGCCGGATACGGTGACCACGGAAGAGATGTTCGACCTGGTGACCAGCCTGAACGATCGCGACGACGTTGACGGCATCCTGATCCAGTTGCCGCTGCCCGCGCAGGTGGATACAAAGAGGCTGCTGGATGCGGTTTTGCCGGCGAAGGACGTGGACGGCTTTCATCCTATTAACGCGGGGCGCTTGATGGCCGGGCGGCCGGCGCTCGAACCCTGCACGCCGGCCGGGGTGATTGAGATTCTGAAGCGCAGCGGGATTCCCATTGCCGGGCAGCACGCCGTGGTAGTGGGACGCAGCGATATTGTGGGCAAGCCCGCGGCCATGCTGCTGCTGCACCAGAATGCAACGGTGACGATATGCCATTCGAAGACGCGGGACCTGGGCGCGATTACGCGGCAGGCGGACATTCTGGTGGCGGCTATTGGACGCGCGGGCTTTATTACCGAGGAGATGGTGAAGCCGGGGGCGACGGTGATTGATGTGGGCATGAACCGCATTACCGATCGCACCGAGTTCGACCAGCTTTTTGCCGGAAACGCAAAGCGGGAGGCGGCGTTTTTGAAGCGCGGTTCGGTGGTTGTGGGGGATGTGCATCCGAAGGCGTTTGAAGTGGCGGGGGCGTATACGCCGGTGCCGGGCGGGGTGGGTCCGCTGACGATTGCCATGCTGATGGCCAACACGGTGAGGGCGGCTAAGATGCGGCGGGGGCTATAGGCGATGCTGAGAGTAGGCCTCACCGGCGGTCTGGGCAGCGGCAAGAGCACCGTTGCGGGCTATTTGCGCGGACTGGGTGCAGAGGTAATTGAAGCCGACGAGCTGGGCCGCACGCTGATGGAGCCGGGCCAACTCGTCTATTCCGAGATTGTAGGAGCGTTCGGGCGTGAGGTTGTGGGCGAGAACGGCAGGCTGAACCGCTCGCGGCTGGCAGAACTGGCATTCCGGGGCGGGCGACTGAACGAACTGAACGCCATTGTGCATCCGGCGGTAATTACGGCGCAGCAACAGTGGATGGACTCGGTTTTTGCGCGGGATGCGGCGGCGGTGGCGGTGCTGGAATCGGCGCTGATTTTTGAAGTGGAGCGGGACGCCCGCGCGCGCGGCGAAAAGGAAAGTGTGCTGGCCGACTGGCGCCGGCGCATTGACCGCATCGTGGTGGTTACGGCCCCCGACGAGTTGAAGATTGCGCGGTATGCTTCCCGGGTAAGCCTGGGCGGCGCGGATCGGAGAGGAGCGGAAGCCGATGCGCGGGTGCGGTTGGCACATCAGATTCCGGACGCGGAGAAGGCCGGCCGCGCAGATTTTGTACTGGACAACACCGGCGATGAGGCGGCTTTGCGGGCGCAGGTGGACGCGCTGTGGGTGAAGCTGAAGGCCGAGAGCAACAAATTTCAACAAAACTTGTCTTTAGAATAGGAAGAGGCTGCCGCGCCCGCCCTTTTGGAACTTTGGCGCGGCGAGCCCGTATCTGTTTGAGGAAGGTTGTTCGAATTCTAGCTATGAAGTATTTTCGCCCGTTTCTCCTGGTTATCGTACTGGTGGGTGGGTTCTGGTTCCTCACCACGCATCTGCCTGCTCGGGGGAGCAGGCTCTCGCTGTTTCCCGTGCGTGGCGCCGGCTCTGCGCTGGAGCTTACCGAGGCTGAGGCCGCGCCCGCCTACGACGCTGAAGAGCAGAACAATATTGCCGTCTACAAGCGCGTACTGCCGTCGGTGGTCAACATCACTTCAAAGGCCCTGGTTTTCAACTTCTTCTACGGCACGGTGCCGCAAGAGGGGCAGGGCTCCGGGTTCGTACTCGACCGGTCCGGGCACGTGCTGACCAACTACCATGTGGTCGCCGGCGCAAATCGCGGCGTGAGGGTGATGCTGAGCAACAAGAAGAGCTACGACGCGCGGGTTGTGGGCGTTGACAAGGTTCACGACCTGGCGCTGCTGCAGATTGACGCCCCGAGTCTGGAACCGGTGACGCTGGCGGACTCCAGTGGGCTGGCCGTGGGGCAAAAAGTCTACGCCATAGGCAACCCCTTCGGCCTGAGCGGCACCATGACGCGCGGCATCATCAGCTCTATCCGCACCTTGCCTTCCGAGAGGGGTTCGGAGAGCGCGCCCATTGAAGACGCGATCCAGACCGACGCGGCCATCAATCCCGGCAACTCGGGCGGCCCGCTGCTCAACTCGCGGGGCGAAGTCATCGGCATCAACACCATGATCGCTTCCAACGGCGCCGATCAGAACTCGGGCATCGGCTTCGCAATTCCCATCAATACGGCCAAGGCTGTGCTGCAAGACCTGACGCGGTATGGGCGCGTGAAGAGGCCCTCGGTGGGGATTGTTTCCTATGCGATTGGCCCTGACCTGGCCGAGCAGATGGGACTGGGCGCGGAGGAAGGGATTCTGATTCAGAGGGTCTTGCCTGGCGGCGCTGCCGAGCGCGCGGGGCTCCGCGGCGGCAATCAGCAGGCCTACGTGGGCAATCAACCCATTCTGCTTGGCGGCGATCTGATTGTGGCCATCGACGGTCAGCCGGTCACCGATCCACAGGAGATAAGCGCGCTGATGGACAAGCACCAGGCGGGCGACACCATCAGCGTCACGTTTTATCGCGGGCGCAGACAGATGACTCTGAAGCTGATTCTGGGAGAGGCTCGGGATACGAACACTTAGGTGGGAAGCTGAATCGACGGATTGAATGTATGTGCTCTTTCGGGCCGCTCTGCTATCGGAGCGGCCCGATGCATTTATGAATGCCTAAAAGCCGGCCTGCGCCTCGTTGACCTCGGCCTCCGCCACTTGCATCCGCGCCACTTCTACCGGTTCGCTGTAGTGAGCGGCCACGATTTCCGCGGCGTGATTCTCATTCAAGTAAGGCCGGACAGCGGCCATTTTTACGGTGGATTCGGCGGCCATCTGCGCCACTGCCGCTCTGGTTGAAACCGATTGCACCAGGGCAACCAGCGCGGTGACGATGGTGGCCACAGCTTGAATGGCCGACAAGGCATGTTGCTGGCTGGCCGGGTTGGCGATCTTTGCCGACTGCAAAAGAGCGGCATTGACCTGCTGCTGCAAGGCTACAATCTGGGTCTGAAGCTGCGCCAGCAGGGTGGCCGAGGGATTGGCCAGGTACGCCTTTGCCTGCGTATCCAGCAGGTTCGAGGCGGCATCGAAGCCGATGGTGGCTGCGGTAAAGACGGGCGCATCCTGGGGCGCAAGCAACGCTGCGGTCGAATCGACAGTTGCCACGGCACTTTGTAGCGACGGCGTCCAGTTGACGATGTCCTGCGCAACAGTGGAGCCGGAGCAGCCGCCGAGGAAAGGCAACGGCAGCAGCAGGGCGATAAGCGCCCACGCTCCCAGTTTGGCGGAACTGCCCACAGGCGACGTCGCAGACTCCGGGTCCCTGGCCAGTAGCCCGAGAAGGGCGGTTGCGATGGCGCTGACAAGCGTGACAACGGTGCCGCTGCCCGCGTTGCCCAGTGTTACGCCCTGCTGCGACAGGACGCCGCCAATGGTGACAAGTGCAATCAACAAGCCGGTGACCGATGTTTTTGGGTGATTCCAGATGTTTGAGAAAGGGTTCATTCCGAAGGCTCCTTATAAGCAAAGGGCAGCGGAAGCCGCCCCGGTTGAAGAACGATTTGACGGATAGGGTCTGGGGCCTGACCGTTGCCGTCAGGAGGAGGTTCGAGCATGCGGCCGGCTCAATTCAAAGCCAGCCGCCGGACTCGATTTGCCTTGAGCCCCAGGCACACGCGCCGCCGTGGTTGCGGTCGGCGCGCACGGTGAGAGAGGCCGGCGTCACCCAGACATTGATGGTCCCGCGCCCCGGCGCCATCCGCTTGGGGGAGGGCGTACACATTCGCCCGGCGCGGCATTTCCGTCGTTTGTCTGGCTACCCATAAGGTTAGGGATTTGGAGTTATATCTTATGCAAGATGGAGAAGTCTTTAAGTGCTTTCATATCTTTCGGTTGCAGTGGCAGGGTTTTGCATAAGCCTTGACAGCATCTCGATTTGCTGAAGTATTCCGGCAGAATGCCGATACAAAGGCCTGACGCGCCCTGCAAGAAAGGGGAAATTGCATGATGCTTCCCGGTGTGAATGATCCGGTCTGGATGCAGATTGTGACGGGGAAAAAGCCGATACGGTCAACCAAAGCGACCATCAACCTGCTGATCCAAAGCAACAAAATGAGCTACGAAAGAGATCCTTCGCCCTTGAATGTGGCGGGGCTAATCGCCAAAACGCACGGTCTTTTTGCAAGGTTCAGGTCCATTTTTGGCACCGAAATCGAGGAAATTCTCAAATAGGGTGCGAGGAGAAACATGTCTGCAACGATGAGTGCGTCATTGCGTTCCATCACGGATGTGCAAGCAGAAATTGCCGCCGGAGAGTCATTGTTCCTGGCCGGGAGCCGGAAGGCGCTGAGCCAGTTGCCGCGAGGCAATTGGGTCGGGGGAACGATCAGCTACTTCATGACGGAGGTGGGCGGCCTGCTGTCGGAAGACCAGATTTTCGTGACCTGTGTTCCGGACTTTGCACTGGAAGCGGAGGCAACCGACTATGGTGTGGAGAATCTGGCAGAGCTTTACCGCGACGCGCCCGCCAACGGATTTACGTTTCTGATACTGCCGAATTCGACCGAGGTTCTGAAGACGTTTGCCGAACAGGCTCCCACACTCGACGGATTTCTTATGCATCCGATTGTCGGCTGGGTTTCGGGCGTACGCGTGGATCGCATTGGAAAGGATTCCCCGGCGGTATTCAACGGCAGGACAGGCGCTGTATTTGCGGATCGATGTGTTGCGCTCCACGTGGCGCTGCCCGCCAATAAGGTGGCCGATCTCGATATTGTGAACATCTTCGAGAGCGGCGGTGGAGAGGTGGTTCGCTTTGAGGAAGCTGGATTCCGTGTGACCTCATGCCTGATTGACGGCAAGAAGGACAATCTGGCCGACTACATCCGTCGCAAGGGACTCCAGCCCGAATTTCCGTTGGTGGGAGACTACAACGGCACCGCAATTAACGTCTCGTTTCAGAGGGTCGATCCGGTTGCACGCGCGGTCGATTTTTATGCACCGGTTTTTCCCGGCGTTGACTATCGCTTCGCCAAGCCGGTGGCGGAATACTCTGCCGCCTTTGACAATGCAATTACCCTTGAGGCTCACGAGCCGGATTTTGCCTGCAACTGCATCCTCAACTACCTTTACGGCAAACTCGAAGGCAGAAAGACAGGGCGGATTACGGGACCGATGACCTTTGGCGAGATTGCACACCAGTTGCTGAACCAGACGATGGTGCGGCTTTATCTGCGCGACGTGGAGTGACCTGCGAGTTTGATCGAACTCCCGAACTTCGCTAGACCGCGCGCCTTACCAGCCGCCGGCCGCGAATCTCGTATTCTCCACTGGCGATGCGGGCAATGGCTTCGGTATAGGCGATGTGCTCCTCAGCGAGAATCCGCTCGGACAGCGTGTGTGCGTCGTCGCTCTCCAGCACCGGAATGGCCCGCTGCAACACAATTACGCCGTGGTCGAGGTGTTCGTCGACAAAGTGGACCGTGCATCCGGCGATCTTTACCCCGTAATCGAGTGCCTGCGTCTGCGCCTCAAGGCCGGGGAAGGCCGGAAGCAGCGAAGGGTGAATGTTGAGAATGCGGTTGGGAAATGCTGCCACAAACTCGGAGGATAGCAGCCGCATGTAGCCGGCCAGGCAGACCAGCTCTGCACCGTACGCTCGCAGGCAGGCGATTAGGCCTGCGTCGTGCTCGGCGCGGTTGCAGCCTTTGGAGACAAGCACTGCGTGGGTGAGCCCCATCTGCTGAGCGGCGATGATTCCGGGAGCCTCGGCAACGTTGGAGATTACAACGGCAATCTCCACGCCGGGGAGGCGTCCGGCACGGATCGACTCGGCGATGGCGAGGAAGTTCGATCCGCGGCCGGAGAGCAGAATGCCGAGGCGAATGGGACGAACTTTCGATGCCAGCTCCAACACTTTCCCTCAAGGGCTAAAGCCAGCCCTTTATTTTGTGGCATTTACGGCACGACTAAACAGGCTGCGGAAAAACTCATTGCTTTGAAAGGGCACGACTTCAGCCGTGCCGCAAAGGCAATAGAATCACCGTGGGCTTCAGCCCCCGAGGGATGTCTTCCGACAATTTCATCCGAAACATCGAGTTTTTCCGCAGCCTCTAAAGTCGTGCCCTGATACAGTACTTGTTCAATTTCTTATGTGCAGTGGGATCGATTCACTGTTCCCTGTCCACACCTGATCTCTGACCCCTGATCCCTGCCTACGTGTACTGCACCCGCCGGTCACCTTTTACGATGCGCCCGATGACGTAGAACTTCTCTTCCGCACGATTCAGCAGGGTCTTGGCGCGTGTGAACTTTTCTGCCGGGACGGCCGCAATCAGCCCCACTCCCATGTTGAAGGTGCGCATCATCTCTTCTTCCGAAACTTGTCCCAGCGCGCGGAGGTGTTCAAAGATCGGCAGCACAGGCCATGATCCCAGTTCCACCTGCGCCCCTGTGCCTTTGGGCAGGATGCGGGGCAGGTTCTCCGTGATGCCGCCTCCGGTTATGTGCGCCATTCCGGTGGTCATGCCCGCCGTCACCAGCTTCTGAATCACGTGGAGATAGCTGCGATGCGTCTTCATCAGCGCCGTGCCGGCCTTCTCGCCGATGGCGGTGACATATTGGTTTGGCTTGTAGCCGGCCAGCTCGAAAAACAGCTTCCGCGCCAGCGAATATCCGTTGGTGTGCAGGCCCGTCGAGGGCAGCCCAATCAGCACGTCGCCGGGCTTGATGCCCGCGCCGGTAATCACCTTGTCGCGGTCCACCGCTCCCACAATAAAGCCGGCCAGATCGTACTCGCCATCGGTATAAAAGCCGGGCATCTGGGCGGTCTCGCCGCCTATAAGGGCACACCCATTGGCTTTGCAGGCATCGGCCAGCCCGGTGACCACGCTCTCGGTCACTTCGGGGTCCAGCCGGCCGCTGGCAAGGTAGTCCAGGAAGAACAGCGGCGTTGCGCCCTGTACAGCTATGTCGTTGACGCAGTGGTTCACCAGGTCGGCGCCCACGGTGCGGTGCAGTCCCAGCTCGAAGGCCACCTTCAGCTTGGTGCCCACCCCATCTGCCGAGCTCACCAGGATAGGGTTTTTCCATCGCTGCATGTCGAGCCGGAACAGCGCGCCAAACCCGCCGATTCCGCCCAGCACGTTGCGATTGAAGGTCTTTTGAGCCAGGTACTTGATCCGCTCTTTGGCGCGATCGCCGCTGCTGATATCGACGCCGGCGTCGGCGTAGGTTACGGATTTGGGCTTGTCGGGCACAGTGAGGACTTTCTGCAAGATGGAATTCAAGGCGGCGCGGCTGGCCGGAAAGGTCGATTCTAGCAGGATTTTCAGGGAACGGCAGGGCATCCCATCTGTGCATTTCGCATTGAAGGTGCGGCATTGGGTGCCGGCTCGCGAACGAACAACCCCGCTTCGTTGAAGTCCTCGGCTTACTTCAGAAAGAAACCGGATGCTGCCGATGCTATTCCGGCAAGGGAGAAGACGATTCCCATGTACCAGTAGATCTGCTTGCGGGTGAGCAGCGTTACCGATGTGATAACAAGGCCGATCTCAAGCATGGCTTCGGCCAGGTCGAAGCGGTTGGCGCGCGCCTCGGCCTGCTCGACCTTTGTTTCGAACGCTTCGGCTTTTTCCTTGCCGTCTTTGAGATCGTCGACCCACTTGGCCTGATGGTCGGCGTAGGCTTTGGCAATTTTCTTCGCGGCATCCTTGTCCTGGATGGTGACGACGCCCAGCAGGTCGGCCGCCAGGGCTGTGTCGTTGGCGCGGATTTTGTGAGCCTGGTACTCGTTCCACTGGTCGGTGGCCTTGTTCTGGTCGAGGATGGCCTCAGTGTGGGTGCGATGGCCGAACACGGTTGTAACGGCCACCAGCACGGCCAGCACAGCCATGGTAAAGGCGACCGGCTGCATTTTGGATTCGTGCGATCCGTGCTCGGCTTGCTCCTGCAATTCCTGGGCTTCGTTGGCTTCCATGGGGACCTCGTGCAGATATTCTCGGGAAAGAAGCTACTTGCGCTTCCAGCGGACCCCATCTTTGGAGTCTTCAATTACGATGCCCTTCGCGGCCAGTTCGTTGCGGATCTGGTCGGCGCGGGCGAAGTTGCGCTGCTTTTTAGCCAAAGTGCGCTCGGCCACCAGAGCCTCGATGGTCTCATCGGTAAGCGACTCACGGGCAAGCAGTTCCGGAGCGACATCGGCCAGGCGGCCGGCTTTTTCGGCCCATTCAAGAGCGCGGCGGGTGGGTTCGGCATCGCGGTCCTCAATTACGTCGAACACCGCGTCGAAACTTGCCAGCACTGCCAGAATGGCGTCCCGGTCGGCGGCAAAAAGGCGCCCCTGGTCGATGGCTGTGTTTGCCGTTCGAATGAGGTCGAAGATGGGGGCGCGGGCTTCGGCGGTGTTCAGGTCGTTCGACAGCGCTTCAATGTAGTTTGACTGGGCAGTGCTGGCGGCGGCCTGCAAATCGGGATTCGAACCCTCGGGGAATTTGCCCTTTGCGAGGCGCTCGGAAAAAGTCCTCAGGCGCTCGATGGCATTGGTGGCCTCGATGAGGCCGTCGAATGTGAAATTGAGCTGATGGCCGTAAGGCACCGAAACCAGTGCAAGGCGGATTGCGGAGGCTTTGTAGCCCTTCAGGAGCAGGTCGCGCAGGGTAAAGAAGTTGCCCTCGCTCTTGGACATTTTGCGCCCGTCCACCAGCAGGAAGCGAACGTGCATCCAATGGCGGGCAAAGGGCTTATGGGTCACACTCTCGCTCTGGGCGATCTCGTTTTCGTGGTGCGGGAACATCAGGTCTTCGCCGCCGGCGTGCAGGTCGAAGCTCTCGCCAAGGTACTCCATGGCCATGGCCGAGCATTCGATGTGCCAACCCGGCCGCCCGCGTCCGATGGGTGTATCCCAGAAGGTTTCGCCGGGCTTTGCGGCCTTCCAAAGGGCAAAGTCGCGGGCGGAGTCTTTCTCGTATTCGTCTAGATCGACGCGGGCGCCGTCTTCAATGCCGCTCAAATCCTTTTTGCTCAGCTTTCCGTACTCGGGGAAGGCGGTCAGGCGAAAGTACCAGGAGCCGTCCTCGGTTTGGTAGGCTGCGCCCGCCGCGGCCAGCTTTTCAACCAGCGCCACCATTCGGGGAATATGCTCGGTGGCGCGGGCAATGATCTCGGGCCGCTCGACGCGCAGGGACTCGAGGTCTTCAAAAAAAGCTTTCTCGAAGCGCTCGGTGTACTGGCCGATGGGAAGGCCGGCTAGAGCGGCGTTGCGGATGATTTTGTCGTCCACGTCGGTAATGTTCATGACATGACGGATTTTGGTTCCTGTCAGCTTGAGGAACCGGCGGAGGACGTCAACTGCCAGGAAAGTACGGAAGTTGCCTATGTGGCCGTAATCATAGACGGTGGGTCCGCAGGCATACATGCGGAGCGATTTCCCGTCCATGGCGAAGAGCTCATCGATTTGTCCGGAGAGGGTATTGAAAAGGCGAACGGGCATGGTTTCTGGGTCTGGATTCTTGCACGGAAAGCAGTCAAAATCGGCGGTGGTCCGGCAGGTTCGATTGTACCAAGCCGGGGGGTGGGGCCGGAGTGGGCGACCGGCGATTCGCAGCGAGGGTGCCTTGCGTGATGGGAGCCGGGTCTTGGCTTTCAGATTTGGTGGCACTTTCTAGAATAGTGTCACTATGGTATAGTGGTGTCACTAATGGTGAGAGGTGGCGCAGATGGAGACCTTGGAACTTCAAGAGCAAGAT
>Ga0302320_10005739_pt1 | contig 27709 bp, 30 predicted proteins | sample Bog_T0_3_FD_202130 | JGI IMG/M metagenome (GOLD analysis project Ga0302320, IMG submission 202130) | Peat permafrost microbial communities from Stordalen Mire near Abisko, Sweden - Bog_T0_3 | ecosystem: Environmental > Terrestrial > Soil > Wetlands > Peat | place: Sweden: Abisko, Stordalen Mire...
AACATCCCTTCCACATCCTCAAGAACCTCTTCCACCACCGCAAGACCCGCTACCGGGGCCTGGCCAAGAACACGGCCCAACTCCACACGCTCTTTGCCCTGGTCAATCTGGTCATCGCCAAACGCAGCCTTCTGGCCGGGGCCTACGCTTGACGGACAAAAGAGGGAAAAACTCACGCCAGCAACCCGAAACGACCTTTTTCAGAAGCCTAACGGCTGACTTTTTCGCGCGGCACTCGCCTCTGCGCTGATCCGCTGCGCTGAAAAATCAATAAAATCCACCCCATCGCGCCAACGGCTCTTTATTCAGCGGTTCCCTAGAGAAGAATAAAGAACCCCGCCGCAAGCGGCGGGGAATTTACCCTAAGAGAGAGATTAAAAATGACGATTGGATCGTGGATAACCAAGCACCGAAATAAGAGTAACTCGTCGATTTTTTGTTGCGGCGGCTACCCCAAAGGCAAGAATTCCGCTACAATTGCACCGCGCTGAGCCAGCGCGGGCTACCACTGTACGCCGCCCAGCGTGCGGCGGCTACCAGACAATTCTTGTTGCGTTGGGCGGACGAGTTTGTATTGTCTATGGAGACAGTAAACAAAACATATTTTACCTCTTATGCCCATCTACAACAGCGTCCTTGATACCATCGGTCGTACCCCTCTCATCAAATTGAACCGCGTCACCGAAGGGCTCGATGCGACCATCGCGGTCAAGGCGGAATTCTTCAATCCACTCGGCAGCGTGAAGGACCGCATCGGCTTGGCGATGATCGAGGCGGGCGAGAAGGCGGGCAAGATCACGAAAGACACGATCATTATCGAACCGACCTCGGGCAATACGGGAATCGCGCTGGCGTTTGTGGCGGCGGCGAAGGGCTACAAGCTGATTTTGACGATGCCCGAAAGCATGTCGCTTGAGCGGCGCACACTGCTGGCATTACTCGGCGCAAAGCTGGTACTGACGCCGGCGGCGGAAGGCATGAAGGGCGCGATTTCGAAGGCGAAGGCGATTCTTGAAGAGACGCCGAACGCTTTTATCCCGCAGCAATTTGAGAATCCGGCCAACCCGGAGATTCATCGCAAGACGACGGCGGAGGAAATCTGGAAGGACACCGACGGCAAGGTCGACATCGTCGTTTCAGCGGTGGGCACGGGCGGAACGATCACCGGCATTGCCGAAGTCATCAAAGCGCGCAAGCCCGACTTCAAGGCGATTGCGGTCGAGCCGAAGGATTCTCCTGTCATCACCCAAACGCTGAAGGGCGAGCCGCTCAAGCCGGGCCCGCATAAGATCCAGGGCACCGGGGCCGGTTTCGTTCCAGGCAATCTTCACCTGAAAATTGTCGACGAGGTCATCACTGTCACCAACGACGATGCGCTCGTCATGGCGCGGCGTCTGGCCAAGGAAGAGGGGCTGCTGGTGGGCATCTCAACCGGCGCGAATGTTTTTGCGGCGATCCAGGTCGCGAAGCGGCCCGAGAACAAAGGCAAGTTGATCGTGACTATCGGATGCAGCACGGGCGAGCGTTATCTCTCGACGGCGCTGGCCGAAGAAGCGCGCAAGGAAGTCGGGGCGTAACCGGCAGCCGTCGCACCGCGCAACATCCATAGAGCCAGTAAGACGTAATCTTCTCGATCTCAAGTTGTCCTTGGGATCGAGCCAAGGCGGACTGAGCCAATTCTTCGACAAGCTCAGGACAAGCTCCGACCGTCGCTACCACTGCACCGTCGCCCGGCACACTTGTGTGGCGGCGACGGCGACCAAGGAGGAAGGCAATGAATGGGTCAGGCCGGAGGCTGACCCTCCAAGGCTGGGAGGCTCGCATTTTTTTTCAGAGGGGAAAAAAAGATTTTAAGCGTTTTAGGCTTTGCAAGGTTACCGCCTTGGCCGAATTCCTGTTAGGATGGTGGTATGACAGCCGATTTCATCTCTATTTTTCGCAAATTCCCCATGAACCCAAAAATTTCCCATGAACGCCTTAAGCGAATCCCATTCGGCTGATTCGCTCCATTCGCCTGATTCGCCTGATTCGCTTATTTTTTTATCTCAAATCGCAAATCCCCCGGCTTCCCTGATCGTCGCGTTGCGCTTCTAAAGGCAAGGTGTGGCTATTTCCCAACAGAGCCAGACCCTCCAGATGAAATGCGAAAAAGAATGGCTTCCGCGACAGACCACGCTATTTTCGGGGCTTATGTTAGTTTCATGGTCTGCGACGTTTCTATTTTCCTGGTACGTGATGGTTCCGTTGCTGCTATGCAGCATCATTTCCCTTGCGATCATTTTTGAGCGAATCCTTTCGCTTCGGCCCACGGCGGTGATCAAGCCATCGCTGGCGCGCGCGATCCACGACTTGGGTTACGGCGGCAAGACGACTTTGGTCGAGCAGGAATCGCTCGACGAAGAGACCGCGCTTTCGCGCCTGGTGCGCGCGTGCCTGATGTACACGAGCTGGCCGAAGGACGAAAACGCGGACGCGGTGCAGGCTTATGCGCGGCGGGAGATCGTGCGGCTGGAGCGCGGGCTGGTGTTTCTCGAAGTGGTGACGGGACTCGGGCCGCTGCTCGGCTTGCTGGGGACGATCCTCGGCCTGATCCGCATTTTCGGTTCCGCGGGCGCGACGGCCGACCCCACGCAGATCGCGGCGGGCATCGCGGAAGCGATGTACTGCACGGTGGCGGGGTTGATCGTGGCGATCCCGGCACTGATCGCGCACAGTCTTTTCTCACGACACATCGAAGCGCTCACGATCGACCTCGAAACGCTCTGCTCGGAGCTGCTCGGCAAGCTTTATACCCAGTCGGAAAGCCACGAATAGCCTGATTCCATGCATTTTCCACGGAAAGCGCGCCGCACGCCGGTCATCAATATCATCAATTTGATCGATATTCTGGTCGTCCTGCTGATTTTCTATATCGCCACGACCGTCTTCAAGAAGAGCGAGCCGAAGATCATCATCAAGGTGCCCGAATCGACGACGGCGAAGTCGACGCAGGAAGCCCCGCCGTCAATTATTTTTGTGACAGCGGACAGCAAAATCTTTCTTGATGACACGCCTGTGGAGCCGGAGCAACTAGGCGAATTGCTGAAGGATAAACTCGCGGCGAATCCGGCGTTCAAGGTGGCGATGAAGGCTGATACGAAGGCGCCGTTCGGCGTGATTACAAAGGTGATGGACGCGGCCCACATCGCGGGAATTGGCGACCTGCCGACATTTATGCAGCAGACCGACAAGCCCCAGGGAGACACGACGCCATGATCCGGGAAATCGTTCACTATGACGCACCGGTGCTTCGGGCCAAGGGCCGGGAAGTGGGCGCGATTACGCCCGAAATCAAAACGCTCGTGGAGGATCTTCTCGATTCGATGCGCGCGGCGCACGGAGTGGGGTTGGCGGCGCAACAGATCGGCGAGGCCGTACAGGTGGCCGTCGTGAATATTACGGGGATCAAGGAACGTCCGAGCCGGATGTGGATCAAAGGGGAGCCGGTGAACCCGGAGGATTACATGCCGCTGATTCTGATCAACCCGGTGCTGAAACCGGTCAAGACGAAGATTCTGAGCCATGAAGGCTGCCTGAGCTTTCCCGGATTGACGCTCGATATTGCGCGGGCACAACGGGTGTCGGTGAAGACCCTGAAGCTGGACGGGAGCGTGTTCCAGTTCGACGCGGGCGGGCTGCTTAGCCGCGCCATTCTGCACGAGGTGGACCATCTCCACGGGAAGCTTTTCGTCGATTACCTGAGCGCGGAAGAACGGCGCGCGATCAAGGAGGATTTGGAATGCATCAAGCGGGGCGAACCGATTCCGGAGCATCCCGGCGAGAATGATTCTTAACTCTTCGTCAGCGGCACCGATTTAATACAATATGCTCATGAGCCCTGAAGAGAGCAAAAGTTACCAGCTTCGAGTTCGCGTCACCCCCGAGGAACGCGAACTCCTGGAGAAGCTGCGGACGGAACGCAATCGCGGGGAGACGATCTCCGATCTCGTCCGGGAGGCGATTTCACTGCTGGTTAGACCGGGAGGCGATGGAAAAGCGCCCCCGTTCAGTCCCGGAATCCAGGTCCAGGTGGAACGGCTGGCCGACTTGCTCAAACGGGAAACGCGGCAGGTCGAGGAAGCCTGCATTGAGGGAATTCTCGATTTGATCGAGCACAGATGCGAAGTGCCGCTGATCGTGATGGAGACCCATCTGCATTTGCAATACCGGGGCAGGGACGAGAAATCCGAGTTGACGGCGAGTCCGGGCGCGGATTCCGAGTTGGAAGCATCCGCACGCCTGGAAGATCACCTGCGATAAATCACGCCGAGAACGTCGCCGAAGCGGACCGTTTTGACGGCTCGGAAAGCAAGCCGTCCGTCGGCCGGGGCTGGGAAGGGTTCCGACAAAACGGTGGGGCCGCCTATCAAGCACGGCACCCAGCAGATGCGGATTTCCTTTACTTGATCACCGGCGAAAAGCGTGGCGAGCTTTTGCGCGGAGAGAACTTTGCCTTTCCCGGCTCGACCCGCGAGAAAGGCGCGGGCTGCTGAGGGCAGAGTCCGGGCCGGGCAGCGCGCGCCGTCCCAGGTCAGGGCCATGGCGATTGAGGGGGCTTTGGCCCTCCTGCCTTCTGCCGCTTTGCCGGGATTTTTCATAGAATCAGCATGGCGTCGCCGTAACTGAAAAAGCGGTATTTGAGTCCCACGGCTTCGCGATAAATTTCGAGAATTTTTTCGCGCCCGACCATGGCGCTGACGAGCATAAGGAGGGTCGAGTGAGGGAGATGAAAATTGGTCAGCAGGGCGTCGACCCGCTTGAACTCGTAGGGAGGGTAGATGAAGATGTGCGTGCGGCCCTTGCAGCGATGGAGATTCGGCGCGGCTTCGAGCACGCGGGCGGAGGTGGTGCCGACAGCGATGACGCGGTTGGCCGCTTCGTAGGCCGCTTCGAAGCCATCGGGGATGGAATAGACTTCCTCGTGCATTTCGTGATCGAGGAGGAATTCGGTTTTGACGGGCCGGAAGGTGCCAAGTCCCACATGAAGCGTAACGAAGGCGTGGGGGCAGCGGGCGAGCAATTCCGGGGTGAAATGGAGACCCGCCGTCGGAGCCGCGACCGATCCGGCCTGGCGCGCGTAGACGGTCTGGTAGCGCTCGAAATCCTCGGGCGTGTGCTCGCTCTCGCCAAGATTTTCGCGGCGCTTGCGGATGTAGGGCGGGAGGGGCATTTCGCCCATGGCATCGAGGTCGAGCGGAGCGAAAAAGCGCAGCACACGCTCGCCACCGGCAAGGGTCTTCAGGACTTCCGCTTCGATGGGCTTTTTTTCGGGTTCGCCCGGCGCGGCAGGGGGGCGGGCCGCGAAGAGGAGGCGCATGCCGGGCTTGGCTCGCGTTCCCGGTTTTACCAGCGCCACCCAATGCTGGGGGCTGGTTTCTTCCAGAAGCAAGACTTCGAGACGTCCATCGCTGGTTGCCAATGCCGCCGGACGGACTTTCGAGTCGTTGAGGACGAGGAGATCGTCGGGGCGGAGGAATTCGGGGAGATCAAAAAAATGGCGGTGCTCGACGCGGTCGGCGTCGCGATGGTAGACGAGCAAGCGCGATTCCTCGCGGCGCGCGGCGGGATGGGTTGCGATCAGCTCCGGCGGCAATTCGTATTCGTAATCGGACGCGCGGGATCCCGGCTGCTGCCGGTTTTGAAAGGATCGGGCCATGCCGATTAGAGGCCTAAGGCAGGATATCGCGCGGCGAGCAGTTTTTTGGAGGCAAGGAAGACAGCGTAGGCCTGTTCAACCCGGCCGGTGAATTCGCTCGCGGGATAAGCGTCCTTTTCGACCTGAAAAAGAATGTCGCCGACGGCGGTAAAGCCAAAATTGAGGAGGCAGCCGCGCAGCGCGTGGGCCTTCGAGCCGATGCCTTTGCGATCTGTCTCGGCATTCTGCGATTTGAGTTCCTGGAATTGGACCTCGGCGCCTTCGACCAGTTCCTGGACAATGGCGACCATTTCCTGATCGACCGCATTGGGGTCATCGCCCAGAAGCGAGGCGGCTTGGGACCAGTCAAATTCGGGCTCGGGGGTTGCGCTCATATCGACTTCTTGCTTAGACCAATGTTGATTTAAAATCAATGGCTGCGTACGGGTAGAATGATTCTATCACCGCAGGTGTGACGGAATGTTGAGAGAAGCGATCAAGCGACCGCGGGCGTCTTGCCCTGTTTCTGGCTTTGGGACTGCCCCTTCTCGGGAGCCGCTTCCGGTTCGGGTTCCTTGAGCGGGGGCGAGAAGAGGTAGGTCTTGAATATGGCTTCGCCGATGGCGTTGAGCTTGATCTGCAACTGGTCCATGTACTCGTGCATGCCGACGGTTTTGATGTCTTCGAGCGCGCTGTAATTCAGTTCGGCGACAACACGCCCGGCGAGTTTTTCGGCCTGGTTGGTGAAGCGCTCCTCCTTGCAGCCGGAGATACGGCGCAGTGAGTCGTTAAGGGCCTGCGCGCAAAAGCGGATCGAGCGCGGGAAGAATTCGTTGAGGATAAGGAACTCGACGACCTTGTCAGGCTCGACCTGCGCAACGTAAAATTTGCGGTAGGCGTCGTGCGAACTGCACGAGCGAAGGATGGCGCTCCATTGCAGTGTGCCGCCGGTCTGCGTGCCAGCGGGCTGATTGATGAAGATTTCGTCGTTGGCGTCGAGGATGCGGGTGGTCATGTCGGCGCGTTCGAGGTATTTGCCGACCTGGATGAAATCCCAATCCTCACCGTGGGTCATGGTGCCGTCGGTGATACCCTGGAAAAGATGCGAGGCGTTTTTGACCTCGGTGAAAAATTCGTAGGGGCCCTGGCGCTGGATTTTCTTCAGGGTCTGGCTTTTCATCCAGAGGTAGGTGCGGTTGATCTCCTCCCACATTTCCATGGAAATCTGCTCGCGCACATGCCGGGCGTTTTCGCGCGCGGTAGTGATGCAGTTGAGGATCGAGTTGGAGTTTTTGGAATGGAGGGTGAGGAAGTCGATGACGTTCTCGCTCTTGGTTTCCTTGTGGTATTTGTAGAAATCCTCGTAATCGCCGGTGCTGCGCAGGACGGGTTCCCAGAGCGCCTTTTGTTCCCCGGAATCGAGCTTAGGCAGGTCGAGCATGAGCTGAAGATTAACGTCGAGGATGCGGGCGATGTTTTCGGCCCGCTCGGCATAGCGGCTCATCCAGTAGAGGGAATCGGCAACGCGGGACAACATAATTTTGACGGAATTAACGGAATTTTTTCAGGGGAGAGTTTTGGATGGGATTAATATGATTAAGAGGATTGGGCTGCATTCTGAAATTCATCCTTCCCTCGACAAGCTCGGGATGACGTTTTTTATTATATTAACTGTCTCCATAAAGCACCCAGGTGTCTTTGCTACCGCCGCCTTGCGAGGAGTTCACGACGAGCGAGCCTTTGCGCAGCGCGACGCGGGTGAGTCCGCCGGGGACGATGGTGATTTTCTGGCCGTAAAGAATGTAGGGGCGAAGGTCGATATGGCGGCCCTCGAAGTGGCCGTCGATGTAGCTGGGATGGCGCGAGAGATTGAGGGTCGGCTGCGCGATGAAGTTGCGCGGATTGGCCAGGATCAACTCCTTGAATTCGGCGCGCTGGGTGGCTGTCGAGGCGGGGCCAACGAGCATTCCGTAACCGCCCGATTCGTTCGCCGATTTCACGACGAGTTTTTCGAGATTGGCGAGGATGTGCTCGCGTTCCTTCGGGTTGGACGCGAGGTAAGTCGGCACGTTGGCGAGGATCGGTTCCTCGGAGAGGTAGAACCGGATCATGTCGGGCACATATTTATAGACCACCTTGTCGTCGGCCACGCCGGTGCCGATGGCGTTGGCGAGGCTGACGTTGCCGGCTCGGTAGGCTTCGACCAAGCCGGGAACCCCAAGGATGGAATCCTTACGGAAGACTTTCGGGTCAAGGAAGTCGTCGTCGACGCGGCGGTAGATCGTGTCGACTTTCTCAAGGCCCTTGGTCGTGCGCATATAGACTTTTTTGTCCTGCACGACGAGGTCCTGGCCTTCGACGATCTGGATGCCCATTTTCCGGGCCAGGAACGAGTGCTCGAAATAGGCGCTGTTATAAATGCCGGGCGTGAGAAGCACGACGGTGGGAGGCTTGTCGCCCGGAGGCGCAATGTACTGGAGGATGGTCAGCAGATCCTGCGTGTAGTGATCGACGGGGCGCACGCCGACGCTACTGAAGAGATTCGGGAATGCGCGCTTCATCGCGGCGCGGTTTTCAAGCAGGTAGGAAACTCCCGAGGGACAGCGGCCATTGTCTTCGAGAACAAAGTAGGTGCCTTCGCGGTCGCGCACCATGTCGCTGCCGCATATGTGGATGTAGATGTCCTTCGGCACCGGCACACCGACCATCTCGGGGCGGTAATGCTTGGCGCTGAGGACGTCCTCCGCCGGAATGACTTTTTCCTTGAGGATTCGCTGGTCGGAATAGATGTCCTTGAGAAAGAGATTCAACGCCTGCATACGCTGGATGAGGCCCGCTTCGATTTTGCTCCATTCCGAGTTCGGAATGATGCGCGGCATCAAATCGAACGGGAAAATGCGCTCGGTGCCCTGCTCGTCGCTGTAGACGGTGAAGGTGATTCCCTGCCGCAGAAACGCGGCGTCCACGGCCATGCGTCGCTGGTCAAATTCCTCCTGGTCAAGGTTCTGGAAGCGTTCAAAGAGCGCCGCATAATGCGGTCGCACCTGCCCCTCCGCGGAAAACATTTCGTCAAAAAAATCGCCGGGTTTGTATTTATCGAGGAGGGCCATGAACGTAAGCGAAGACTGGGAAGGAATTTCTTTGGGTGGAAGAGGTATAGTTAAGCTCATTTGCTTATAGTCACAAGGCAAGAAGCGAGGTTCGTGCCAAAGTTGAGTTGGGTTTAGAAGTCGTTGCAATAGTTTGACAAAAGAAGCGGAACATCGGACTTTCAGACCATGAGCACAGATTCCCCGGTTACTCTCCTGACACGCGACATCGAAGCCATTCAGATTCCGAGCGGCCTGACCAAAAAGCTCCCCAAGGGCACTCCTGTAATCATCACCCAGGCCCTCGGCGGCACGTACACGGTGGTCGTCCAGAACTCCACCGGGCTCTTTCGCGTTCTGGCCTCAGACGCCGATGCGCTGAACAAAGTCCATGTCGAACCGGCTGCGCAAAACGGCACATCGGCCAGTTCCGGCAGCTCGCTTAATGAGGATGACGTCTGGGCCCAGCTCAAGACCTGCTACGACCCGGAAATTCCGGTGAACATCGTCGACCTGGGGCTGATCTACAGCCTGGAAATCAAGCCGCAGGAAGACGGCGGCAATCTGGTCGAGGTCAAAATGACGCTGACAGCGCCCGGCTGCGGCATGGGCCCCTCCATCGCCTCCGATGCGCAGAGGAAAATTCTTTCAGTGCCCGGCGTGACGGATGCGCAGGTGGATGTGGTTTGGGATCCGCCGTGGAGCGCCGAACGCATCTCGCAGGAAGGCAAGCAGAAGCTCGGGATGGTGTAAGGTAGCCGTCGGCCTACCTACACACTCTAGAACGAAATTCACGCTACCGTTAAGAGCCTGCTAATCAAGCGTAACCCGGCTGAATTCAGTTTAATGCGGCACTTCTCTTTTGGTCTCACTTCCGGTCGCAGTGGTCGCAAATTTGGTCGCAATTTCTTGCAAGGCGAAAAAATGTAGCAATGGAAGAAATTCACTTTGGAGTCTGGATCGCTTTCGACTTCGTGCGCACGACCAACGCCCGCTGCAATTCCTCCCGATAGAAGTCATTGTAGTTTTTTAGACCTTTGTCGAGTTCTCGTCTGACGAGATCCGGCGGCTCGACATTCAATACGGACCACGCGGCAAGGTGTCCTCGATCCGTGCCACCTTTTGTACTCTGGACTACAACAGTCAGGAGGTAAGTCACTACCGCTTCATGATCCGGTTGCTCAATCAGGCGGACAACCGCGCCTTGCAGTTTGTCGTCCATGACTGACGATTGGTAGAATCCCGCATCTCCTATGACCTTTGCATCCGCGACTATTTCCGCCGGGACAGAGTTTCCTTTGGAAAACCGAATTGATAGAAACGCACGTTGGTTGAGATACGGGCTGTGCGGCTGATCGTGAATCGCCGTGATTAGGGGATTAAATTCCTTCCAATCATATTTCTCTGTCATTGCAATGGCATCGTCGACCCAGGCCATATAGTTCGCTTCGCCCGGCATCTGAGTGGCGAGAATCGCCTCGACGACTGGCTTCTGCTCCGGCTTGCCCCACTCTTTGCTTTCGTGGAGGTCCCAAATTATCTTTCCCTGTTCAGCAGCCGACAAATTGTGAAAACGGGAGTAATCAGCCGCTATCGCAAAAGGAATGGCCAATAACGTAAGCGCAAGTGCTGCGATGAGCGTCTTGGGGTGCTGGGTTAGCAATGCCATTTCCTAAGCTTACCTCATTTGTATTTCTTGAACCAGTGTAAGCTTCAGATTCAAATGGCAAAAAGGTTAGAAACAGATGGGCTCTGGCGAATAGCCATCTTTTTTCCTCGTTCCCAAACTCCATTTGGGAACGGGATTGTCCGCGCAACTCCGTTGCTTTCGGCTGCGTTTAGCCAAAACAAGATCGGCAATAGAATTGCCTCAGCAAGCGCGTTCCAAAATGGAGTTTTGGAACGAGGGATTCATGGTTGAGCAAGTCTTCCGGCGACCTCCTGCGCGCTACGCGCGCCCGGACAACAAGTTGTCCGGGCCACCAATTGCGGCACCGCCGCCCGGCGTGCGGCGGCTACCAACCAAAGTTGACTATTTTTGTGGGGGTTCTAGGCTGGCGACTTCATGTTCAAGCAAGCATCGACGAGTTCCGCTTTCGCACTCACTGCGGGGATTGCCCTGCTAACCGGCTGTTCTGTAGGCCCCGATTACATCCAACCCTCCGTTCCGCAGGCGGCTGCCTATAAGGAATCGGGACCGTGGAAAAAAGCCGAGCCGCGCGACGATATCTCCAAGGGAAACTGGTACACCGTTTTTCACGATCCGAAGTTGAATGAACTGGAGGCCGAGGCCCAAGCGTCGAACCAGACGTTGCGCGTCGCCGTGGCGAAAGTCAGCGAAGCGCGCGCCGTGGCGCGGCAGGCAGAGGCGAGTTTCTTCCCGACGCTCGATTTCAGCGCCGACGGCTCGCGGCAGCGCACCTCGCCGAACAACGGCCAGGTCGTGGCACAGTCGCCGGGCGGCATCGCAATGCCCCACACCTTCGACTCCGCCACGGTCGTCCCGTTCGACTTGAGCTACGAGGTCGATATTTGGGGCAAAGTGCGCCGCGCATTCGAGGCGTCGGGAGACCAGGCGCAGGCGAGCCTCGCCGACTACGAAAATGTTCTGCTCACGCTGAAGGCCGACGTCGCCACCACTTATTTTGCCGTGCGGACGGCCGATTCGCAGATCGATGTGCAGCGGCGCACCATCAAGTCCTACCAGGAGAATCTCGATCTCACCAACAGCCGCTTCCAGGGCGGAATCAGCACGCAGCTCGATGTCGAGCAGGCCAAGGCGACCCTGGCTTCGGCCCAGGCGCAACTGGCCACGCTCCAGCAAAGCCGCGCGCAGTTGGAGCATGCCCTGGCCGTTTTGCTAGGGAAACCGCCGGAAGGATTTTCGCTCCCCTTCCATCCGCTGGCCAACACACTCCCGGCCATCCCCGCCGGCCTGCCCTCGGATTTGCTCGAGCGCCGGCCTGATGTCGCTGCGGCGGAGCGGAGGGTCGCGGCCCAGAATGCGCAAATCGGCGTGGCCATCGGCGCTTACTTTCCGCAACTCAACCTGACCGGGCAAACCGGCTTCGACAGCGGCGATCTGGGCCTCCTTTTCAACTGGGAAAGCCGGATATGGTCCTACGGGCCGAACATTCAGTTCCCGATCTTTGAAGGGGGGCAAATCAGCGCCACGGTCAAGCAGCAGAAGGCGGCCTACGAGGAAAACGTCGCTGATTACCGGGAGCAGGTTTTGGTTGCGTTTCAGGATGTCGAGGACAGCCTGAGCGCGTTGCGTTACCTGGCCCAGCAAGGGGAGGCGGAAAATCGCGCCTTCGATTCCTACAAAAAGGCCCTTGATCTCACCAACGCCCGTTACACTACGGGCCTTGTCTCTTATTTTGACGTCATCCAGGCCCAGAGCCTTGCGCTTGACGCGGAGCAACTCACGGTGCAAATCGAGGGCAGCCGGATCGGCACCACGGTGCGTCTGATCAAAGCCATGGGCGGCGGCTGGGCCGATTCGTACATCACCAAACCCGACCATGGAAATCATGTCGCGGCACCTTCGGCTGCTCCGACGGTCCTAGGCCCGGCGAGCGGATCACCTCTTCCGGTGGCCAATCCGTAAGATTTAAAGCAAGCCGGGCATCTTAAAGTGTTTGCACAAATTTCTTATCAGCAGCATTTTTTGCTAGCAGCGGGGCAACTCCCTGCTTAATTGGAATCACACGCATGAGTCGACCAGGAAAATTCATTCCAGGAGGAGGCGGTAAAGGCACTCGAACGGGCCCCATTCGTGCGCCCGATCCCTCAGCGCCAGCTCCCGACCCAGCAGCCACAAGCGCCAAAAAGCCCTTTGGCAAGGGAAGCCTTCTCAAGCCCGTCTCGAAGGGCCAGCGCATGCCCATCGCGTTGATGAGCGCGTTCGTCTGCTGCCTGCTGGTCTCGGTTGGCTGGTACAATCTGGCTTATGCCCCGGCCATGCGTCAGGTAGCCGATATCCAGCACCGGCTCGACGACGCGAATGCTGCGGCCATAAAGTCGGCGGCGGATCAGCAAAAGGCGAAGGAGGACGAACTCAAGAAACTAGCCGCCATCCGGGGCACGCTCACCGTCGATAGCAATCCTACCGGCGCCACTGTCACCATTGGTGATTTCCGCAAAACGACCCCGGCCAATTTTACCGACATCATTCCCGGCACGTTCTCGATTGTGATTCACGCCGATGGTTATGAGGATTACCGGGAGGATGTGACGGTTTCCGCCGACAAGCCGAACGACCTGGGGACGATCCAACTGATACAAAAAACAGGCAATCTCTCCCTCACCAGCCAGCAGAGCGACGTGACCTATAAGATGACCGGTCCCGGCGACTACGCCCACGAGGGGCAGGTGCCGGACAAGCTCGAAAAATTGCCCGTCGGAGATTATGTCATCACCGTCGCGCAACGCGACTGGACGCTGCCGCCGCTGTCCATCTCCATCCACGACCACGACAACGTGCAGAAGGAAATCAAGTTCCCCTTCGCCAACGTTTCCCTCCTGAGCGTGCCGCCGGGAGCCACCGTGCGGGAAGGCCGCGCCGTTATGGGACAAACGCCGCTTACGCTTTCCCAGTTGCGTCCCGGGGACCTTCAGCTCTCTTTTGATCTCCCGCCATACACCCTTCAGCGCATCGCTCTCCACGTCCCCGATTTCGGCAATGTGACCAAACAGGTCACGCTGCAACAGGGCAAGGATTTCATCGCCGCCTGCGGGATGCCGATGGTCTGGGTACCGGAGGGTAATTTTTGGGCTGGAAAATATCTCGTGCGCCAGAGCGATCTTGAAACCGTGGGTGGAAATAACCCCAGCACCTTCCGCCGCCCCAGCCGCCCGGTGGATACGATCACGTGGGAAAACGCCGCGGCCTTTTGCGACAGGCTCAATGATTACGAGCGCAAGGCAGGCAAGCTGCCCCAGGGCTATCACTACTCGCTGCCGAAGGAATCGCAGTGGGAAATCTTCTACGCCGACGCCAATCTCGATCAAGCCGCCATGTCGCGCAACACCACCCTTGCTTCCACCCAGGACGCCGGCTATTCCGAGCCGAACAAGTACGGCCTCTACGACACGCTCGGCAATGTGTGGGAGTGGTGCCTCGAAACGGATGACAAAGGCAACCACAGCGTCCGCGGCGGAGGCTGGCTCAGCTCGCCGGAAAACTTCCCCGGACCCGATACCCGCAACATGGCTGTGCCCAACTTTGCGGACAAGTTCACCGGATTCCGCGTTGTCCTGACTCCAAACTAGCAGCGTGGCCCATGAACAACTGGTTCATCTGGGCTCTTCTCTCCGCGTTGTTCGCGGCGCTCACGGCGATCCTGGCCAAGCTCGGCGTGGCCGATGTGAATCCCAACCTGGCCACGGCGATCCGCACCACGGTTATTTTGGTCATCACATGGGCGCTGGCTTTTGCCACGAGCGGCAGGGCGGACTGGGCCGGGCTCACTCATCGCGCGTGGATTTTTCTCGCCGCTTCGGGCGTGATGACCGGCCTTTCGTGGCTCTGTTATTTTCGCGCGCTGAAACTTGGCGATGTCGCGAAAGTCGCGCCAGTTGATAAGTTAAGCGTGGCCATCGCCATTATCCTGGCAGTCGTGCTGCTCGGCGAAAAAGTCAAAACACAGGAGGCCATCGGCGCGGTACTGATCGTCCTGGGCGTGGTGGTGATGGTGGTTAAACTGTAGCCGCAACTGGCAGCTCTCATGGAAGGTCTGGCTCTGCTGGGAAAATAGCCACACGTTGCCTCTTTAGAAGCGCAACGCGACGATCAGGGAAGCCGCGGGATTTGCGATCTGAGATGAAAAAAATAAGCGAATCAGGCGAATGGAGCGAATGGAGCGAATCAGCCGAATGGGATTCGCTTAAGGGGGTCTTGGGGAATTTGCGAAAAATGAGATGAAATCGACTGTCATATCGCGATCCTAACAGGAATTCGGCCAGGGCGGTAACCTTGCAAAGCCTAAAACGCTTAAAATCTTTTTTTCCCCTCTGAAAAAAAATGCGAGCCTCCCAGCCTTGGAGGGTCAGACTCCGGCCTGACCCATTCTAAAAGAATTTCGCACGGAGGACTGCAGAGGGCTGAAGAGTGGGAGACAGATTCAGTTGTAGCAGAGGTCTATTTTGGAAGTGTTCCGAATTCTTCCGGAAAACGAGAGACATAATCAAATAGTAATTCGGTAAGATTATGGGGATAAGCAAAAAACTCACCGTCGAGATCGCCTAATTTTTCACGAACTTCGTCCGAAAAAGCATTCGCCAAATCTGAAATGGAAGCCCGATTAGATGGCAAGCCTGAGGGAAACGCCAACGCGATTGCCCTGTGACAAATATCTGCCGTTTTAGGCGCACCAATTGTCTTTAGCGCCTCAACGACAAATGGAGCAGTTTCGGCACTGCTGTTGATAAAATATCGATCAAAACCGCCATTATTTACCTCTGACTCAATCGCCCAGATCGAGGAAAATACTTTTGAGGAATTGACTGACTTGCAAAAGGCGCTTTTCCGAATTTCGTTTGCTTAGATTCGGACAAGCCGATCAGAATTTTATTTTTGTCCATAACAGGAAATCAGCGACGGTTCCTTCGACTTCGCTCAGGACAGGCTCCGACCGCCGCTACAACCGAATCAGAGTTCGGCCAAGCAACCGTCGATCCAGCCGAGGAGCTCGCGGATATTCGCCGTGGTCTCGTCGCCCATCGTCGAAACGCGGAAGGTGATCCCCTTGATCTTGCCGTAACCGGCGTTGATCATGCACGAGTGCTTCTTCTTGAGCAGGCTGTTGAGCTTGGCGAGATCGACGTTGCGCGTGTTCTTCGCACAGAGCAGGGTGATCGACTCGTAGCCCGCCGCCGGGAACAGCTCGAATCCGCTCTCCTTCGCCCAGGCCCGGGCGACCTTCGCGTTTTCCAAGTGCCGCGCGTAACGGGCCTCCAAGCCCTCCGCCGCGATGTCCTCGAGCTTGCTCTGCAGCGCGTAGAAATGCGAAATGCTCGGTGTCGTCGGGGTCATGTTGTTTTCCTGGTTCTTCTTGAACTCGAGGAAGTCAAAATAGTAGCCGCGGTCCTTGATCGTCGCGGCCTTCGCGAAGGCTTTTTCCGACACGGCGAACAACGCCGCGCCGGGGGGCAGCGCGAGCGCCTTTTGCGTCCCGGCAAGCATCACGTCGATGCCCAGCTCGTCGAACGGAATTTTCATCGCGCTGAACGACGAGACCACGTCGACGATGAACTGCACGTCGGGGAATTTGCGCACGACTTTCGCGATGTCCTCGAGTGGGCTCATCACGCCGGTGCTGGTTTCGTTATGGATGACCGTGATCGCGTCGAACTCGCCGGTAGCCAGTTTCGCCTCGATTGCCTCGGGCAGGATCGGCTGGCCCCACTCGACCTGGTACGAATCAGCCTGCTTGCCGCATTTCCTGGCCACATCCAACCATTTGTCGGCAAACGCGCCGTTCATGCAACAGAGCACTTTTTTGCTGACGAGATTGCGGATCGCGCCTTCCATGACGCCCCAGGCGGAGCTGGTGCTCACAAACACCGGCTGCTTCGTGTAAAAGAGCTCCTGCAAGCCGGGCTGGATGGCCTTGTTGAGCGCCTCGAAATCCTTCGAGCGGTGCCCAATCATGGGCTTGGAAAACGCGCGCATCGTTTTTTCGGAAACTTCGATCGGACCAGGAATGAAGAGCTTGATGTGAGGCATAGGCCGATAACTTTAAGCAGGCGATTCCGGGTTGAACAGAAAAAGGTGAGGTAAAATTGGCGGCCCTGTTGCCTCGAAAGTTTTGACTCCCTGGGGATAAGCCTATGGTTGGCACAGCAACGCTGAAGAGGGTGAATCTATCGCGGATGAATACCGGTGGTGTCGTTACGATCAAGCATCGGCTACGGGGCTGTGTATCCCTCTGCGAAAGTCGATCAATATGGTTTCCCGGCGATCCCGAAGGGATTGCACAATCCTAGCCGGTGGTTGAGCGCACACACGTGTGGGCGCGACACCACCGGTAATCGATTTTTCCGCAGCCGATCCCGGAGGAGGTCGCACAGAGGTGGCACGCCCTGCCGGGGTGCTATTCATTGACGTGCGTTTCCGGTGGTGTCGCCCGCTGCGGGCTCAACCACCGGCTAGGATTGTCGCAAGCCTCCAGCTTGCGCGCTAAAAAAGGACTTTCGAAGAGGTCTCCTGGGGGATAAACAGATTTTTAAAGGAGCCCTTTTCAGCAAGCTCTTGAGGCTATTTCTTGCCTTCGGGCTTGGCGGCGGCTTTCGCGTCTGGCTTGGCACCCGCTGCTTTCGCATCAGGTTTGCCACCCTTGGCATCAGCCGCGGGGGCTGCTTCACCCTCCACCTTCTTTTCCTTGATGACTTCGGGCTGAGTGACCTCGGTGGCGGGCGTTTCAACGACTTCTTCCTTCGGAGCAAAGACGCTGAACACGGGCAGTTCCGGCGGATTCGCCGCGGTGACGCCTTCGGGCAGCTTCAGTTCACGAACGTGAACGGAATGTCCAATTTCGAGATGGCTGACATCGACAGTGATCAATTCGGGCAGATTCCGGGGCAAGCAAGCCACGCGGATGGTGCGCAGCATGGTTTCGAGCAGGCCGCCGCCGGTCTTGACGCCGACAGGCTCGCCGATGCTGGTGACAGGCACTTCGGCATGGAGAATTTCGTCCTGGTCGATTTCGTGGAGATCGATATGGATGATGTAGTCCTTGATCGGATGATGCTGGACGTCGAGGAGAATGGCCAGGTGCTGGTCGACTTTCTTGCCGGCGGGATCGGTCACTTCGACATCGACGAGGACGTTTTCGCTGCTCGAGGACTGGAGCATGGCGGCAAGTTTGCGGGCGTCGATTTCAATCGGGCGCGACCGGACGCTCTTGTCCTTGGCTTTGCCGTAAAGCACGCCGGGAACGCGTCCGGCTTTGCGCACGGTTTTGAGAGCGGTGCGTCCAATGCTCGCGCGTTGTGATACTTGGAGAGAGACAGTCTTGGCCATAAAGCGATGAAATCTTGGGTTAAGTTGAGCCGAGCATTAAAGCGCGATGCGATTGGGGGGTCAAGGGGAAATATGGCGCTGCTGCGCGAGGGGGTTCAGAATAACCAAATTTCCAGAAAAAACGGGACTGGCACCGAGATCAATCAAGATCGAGTTCCGTTTTGACCTGTTTCCAGGGAGTGCCGGGTTTGCCTTCGTTGCGCTCCACTGCAGCGCGAAGCTCCATGAGGTCTTCCATGTCTTCGAGGCGTTCGTGGAGACGGCGCACTTCAACGGCCAGGGATTCCAGTGTTGGCTTTTCAAGAGCAGCGTTACTCATAGGCTTCTTTTCGATCTTTGACAGCATACACGCTAATCAGATCGCTTTCCAGCATGAAAAGCACCCGGAAGCAAGCCCACCCGCAGCCGGTATTCGTGGGTTCTGGCAGTCAACTTCTTCACATCACCCGCCAGATCGGTTTGCAGAGTATCAAGCCGCCAGCCGATATTGCGCCTGTGCTCCTTCGGCAACGCGCGCAACTGCTGCCGCGCTTCGTCTTTGATCTCCAGCCGGTAACGCATGGCCTTTTCTGTCTCCTCTTCTCCAAGACGAATTACCGGATCTTCGGCAGCGCATCAAAAAACTTCTTCGCGGCTTTTTCACCACGAAGATCAGCGGCGGTCTTGTGCAGGCACCAGTGCTCGACATGTTCGCGCGCCGCGCCGGGCGCCAGTGGAGAGGCCGGGGCGAGTGATTCGAGTTCCAAAATCTGCGTGTTGGTGAATATCTCGAAGTTGGACCCGCGATCGGGATAGGGCACCTTGGGGTCGCGGTTGAGATGTTTCGCGAAAACGAAGCCGGCGTTCTGATACGCGACCCAGCCGGTGGGCAACTTCAGGCCGAGCTTCGTTGCGTGGCGTTCGGGCAGATAGGTGACGCGGAGAAAATGCTCGCTGTAGCGATAGCGCCCGTCGCTGAGGTCGGTGAAGGGCCAGAGAATCAATTCGCGATTCGGCAGAAAATCCTCCGGCTTGACGGCGCGACCGTCGGGAAATTCATCGGGATGGAGATCGAGGCGCGGCTGCGGAATCAGCGCCACGCCGCCCGGTGCCATGACGGAAAGCGCCCATGGCGTGAGGTTGATCGCTTTTTTCCCCATGTTCGTCAACCGATGCGTGATGCGCACCAGTTCGTTATCGAGCAATTCCACAACCATCGACTTTTGAATGCCAAAGGCCTTGCTCGGGGCCTGAGTGACTTCCACCGTCGATTCGCCGCGCTTTTTCCAAGCCGCCACCGGGCCGTTGTCCAATTCGTACGAGTGGTTGCCCTCGGGCGCGGTCCACAAGCGGTGCCCTCCCCTGATCTTCCATTGCTTTTCGTTCGAGCCGCCCATCTGTTCGGGAAATTCGACGAAGACATTTTTGTCATTGTGAAAGGCGTAGCGGATGACGCGCGGACCGACATCGAGCGTGATGACGAGTTCCGTGGTTTTACCCTGGATGCGGACATTGTGCTTCCAACCGGCGTAGGAGATTTCTTTGATCATGATGGTTTTTGTTGAGTGAGAGAATTGAGAAGAGGTTCGTAGTATTCACTAAAAACAATGCTCGGGTCAAACAAACGACGGCACCGGCGTTGCTGGCGGAACGAAGGCTGGGCTTCGAGCCAGCCGGTTGCCTCGGAAAGTTTCGTGATGTCGTCGAGCAAAAAGGTCGCCGCGCCGTTCAGCGCGCGATAGGCCGGAATGTCCCGGCACCAGACCGGCATCCGGTGCATGGCCGCCTCCAGCACGGGGAGGCCGAAGCCTTCGCGCGTCGAGGGAAAAAGGAGGCAGTCGGACAAGAGATAAAGATCGCGCAGGGTATCGTCCTGGATGGGGCAATAATCGCTGAGAAAGACCACGTGCTCGCGCAATTCCTCCGGCAACGACTGGCGCAAGAATGCGCCGTAGTGCTCCGACGCCGGGCTGTCGGAGACTTTCGCGCCGGTGATGAGCAGCAGCGGATTGCGCTCCTGCTCGCGGAGTTTCTTCACGATTTCCAAAGCAAAGTCGATGTTCTTGCGCACCATGACGCGGGCCGGGAGGAGGAAAACAAAATCGCGCCACGGAATCGCGAGATCGAGGAGTATCGAGCGTATTTCAGGCGTGATACCGAAGAGGCGCGCCGGATCGACGATGTTCGGAATGACCTTCGCCTCGACGGGCGGCTGGAGATGGTCTTTTATTTCGGCGGCGCGTAAATCGGAGGTGGCGATGTAGGCCACATTCGGCGAACTCGTCCGCATCAGATTCCACGGCGGCTGCGTCGGATTCGGCAGGGCGAAATCGGGATTGCTTGCCGTGAGATCATGCGTCCACGCGATCATCTTATGTCGGGGAGCGAGGTCATGCAGCGCACAGGTGCAGGCCAGGTTGTGATGCATGGTGAAAATATTATGGACGAAGGTGACATCGACATCGGCCAGCGCGAAGTCCAGCACTTCCGCCAGCAGCGAGCGATACCTAGCGAAATTCTGGTCGGCCTGGCCATGATCGAGCACGGCGCGCACGCTCTTGTTCAACTCGAAATCGGGCGCAAGCTCGGGCAGTAAAACAAACTTGTAGACCTCACCCGTATCGAATCCGCTGCCCGACAGAACCTTCACCTCGTGCCCGGCGTTCACGAGCATATTCGCCTGGTCGCGAATCACGTTTTCAACTCCGCCGATTTCCGGCCATGTGGAGTAGTGGAGGAGAGCGATTTTCATTCGCAGCCAGCATAAACGGGTCAGGGTAGGGACGCGAGCCCCTTCGCGTCCCAAAATAAGTGGGACGGCAAGGGACTCGCGTCCCTACCCTCAAACAATTCTTCTTGCCGCCACGGCGACTTTTCGGACAGCCTCCTGCGAACACAACATGACGCCGCACGCATTACAATGGCTCTGGCCGGTCTTTTTCTATCTGGTGGGATCGGTGCCCACCGGCTATCTGCTGGGCCGGTCGCGCGGCATCGACATCCGCCAACACGGCAGCGGCAACATCGGCGCCACCAACGTGTGGCGGGTCATGGGGCGCAACTGGGGGCTCATCGCCTTCGCCGGTGATTTCCTCAAGGGCTTTCTGCCGCTTTATCTAGTGCGGACGCTCAGCTTTCCCGAAATTAGTTCCTGGTCCATCTCACTGCTGCTGGTGCTTTGCGGACTGGCTGCGATCATCGGCCACAACTACACGCCGTGGCTTGGGTTCAAGGGCGGCAAAGGCATCGCCACCTCGGCGGGCGTGCTCGCGGCGCTGATGCCGCCGGTGTTCGCCATTGCGCTGTCGACGTGGATCGTGGCGACACTGATCTCACGCGCCGTTTCCATCGGCTCCATTCTGGCCGCAGCCATGCTGGCACCGGCGGCGGCGTGGTTTTATCCGGGCGAATGGATTTATTTTGGCCTGGCGGCGCTCGCCGGAGGGCTTGCCGTTTGGCGTCATCGCTCCAATATCCAACGACTGCTGGCCGGCACCGAATCACGATTTGAATTTTCAGCGAAAAAAAAGAACGCTCTATGAACATCTTTATTTTAGGGCACGGCGCGTGGGCTGTGGCGATCGGGGGAGTGGTCGAGCGCCTCAAACATCAGGCGACTTTCATCGGGCATGCGGACACGGCGTGGCCTGCCGTCAAACCCGATTATGTTTTGGTGGCGTTGCCCGTGCAGCATGTGCGCGAAACGCTCGCGCATTTTCCGCCGCCCGGCGTGCCGGTGCTGAGCTTGAGCAAGGGACTTGAAATCAATACCGGCGCGCGCGTCAGCCAGATCATCGCTGAAGTCTGGAACGAGCCGCGCGTGGCCGCGCTTTCGGGGCCGACATTCGCCGCCGAAATCGTCGCAGGGCTTCCCGCCATCTGCACCATCGCGGCGCAGGACGAACAACTCGCGAAGGAATTCCGGGCGATTTTTCACCAGCCAAGTTTTCGCACCTACAGCTCGGGCGATCTGGTCGGCGTGGAGCTGGGCGGCGCACTCAAAAACATCTACGCCATCGCGGGCGGCGCGTGCCACGGGCTGAAGCTCGGGCAAAACTCGCTGGCCGGATTGCTTACGCGCTGCCTGGCCGAAATGACGCGCATCGGCGTGCAGGCGGGCGCGAAGCCGGAGACGTTCGCGGGGCTGAGCGGCATTGGCGATCTCATGCTGACCGCGACCAGCGAGCAAAGCCGGAATTTTCGCTTCGGCAAAATGCTGGCGGAGGGCCTGCCGGTGGAGGAAATTTTGCCGCAGCTCGGCGGCGTCTGCGAGGGACTTCCCACCACTCGTTCGGTGCATCTCAACAGCTCTATTCCCGCCGACTCGAAGCCGATTGTGACGCAGCTTCACGCCGTGCTCTATGAAGGCATGTCGCCCGGCAAGGCGGTGAAGAATCTCCTCGGCCGCGCCGCGCGGGATGAGTGAGGAAAATTCTCCATCGGGAGTTGTCTTTGCTTAATTGTGTGGAATCTTTAGTCATGGATACCGAGAAGCTGGTCGCCTACCTCATCAACGGGATGTTGATCAACATCCTGACGCGAGGGCTGGCAAGACACAGTGTCGCATGGATCGTCACGGATAACATGACGTCCGCAGGCTTTCGGCTCCATTACGACCAGATACCGGTCGCGAATGAGGCACCCGCGGGGGGTAAACCTGCGCCGCGAGGCGCAACCGATGGTCGCGCGGTTCTTGAAGATAAAAAGAGCGAGGTCGCAAGGTATCTTGCGGAGTCGCTTGGACTGACAGCGGAGCAGGCAGAACGGGTGGTTGCTGAAGCGCACGAATGGCAGTCGCCACGGGATACCCGCAAGGTAGCCTGAGAAGGCTGGGGGCTATTTTACTCCCAACTTGTCTTTCACTTCAAAACAGAGCTGGCAATAGGTGTGGATATTGAGAATCGCCTCTTCGCTTAAGTGATCAAACCAGGCCAGTTTTTCTTCAAGATTCTTTTGTCTGGCATTGTGAAAAGGGCAATCAGACGGATTGGATGGGTCAACGGGACAGTCATCACACAAAATGAGGAACTTCGCCCGAAGGTAGCTCCTTTGAGACCCGGTAACCATGGGATCATCGTCATTCATGACTTTGTTACCAATCTTCTGAACGCAAGGTAATGGAAGTTGGCGTTGGAACAAATTAAATGTCGCTAAGGATTACGGATAGAAGTTTTCGAGCTTGCGAGCCAGAGCAACTTATGAGCGACCGAGGAGAGCGGTGTGGCTTTACGCCTGCAATTTGCGCCTCAGCAAACCAGCGCCGCACAGAAAGAGAGCGCCCATCAGCCCATAGGAGAAGGACATCGGCTCAGGAACAGCCGTGGTCGTATTTGTGCCCACAAAAGCCCCCGCAAGTGCGTCATTTCCGCATTGCTCCGTAAGGGAGGCATTGAAGCTCGCCCCGGCAAGGTTCATAGCACTGATATTGAGCGACAAAACGTAGTTGTCGTCGCTTGCCTGGTCCCCAGTCGTGTTAAAAAGGGCGGTCGTGCCGTCCAGTCCGGTCTCGTCCAGCAGGTTATTGACTCCGGTGCCCGTCATTGTTTGGAAGGTAGCCGTGCCACCTCCGATGATGGTAGCGCCTCCCAACTGCGTGAGATCGAGCGCGTAGGGATCGGAATCGAGGTTCTGATTGAAGGCCACGGTTTGAAGCTGCGTGGCGCTCGTAAGCTGATAAATGCTGTAGTCAATGGTCGATCCGCCTGTCGGAGTAAAATGGATGGCGTAAGTGTAGCCGGGATTGGAGTAGTCGGTGCTTTGCGACAACCCGCCGGGTTGGGTAACCAAGTCCGAGGAAATAAAAATGTCTCCCAAGCTGTAACCTTCATTTGTCGTTGTGGGATTAAATCCGCCGACGTAGGTAAGCGAAGTCGCGCTCGGATTGTAGGCGAAGGCTTCGAGGTCCCAGCTCTTGTCCGGAACGCAATTGGCGTTGACGTAGCCCAATGCCATGACCGGCAGACCGTTGGACCCGATGCGGGGATCGGGGTTCGTGTTAAAGTTGGTGCCAAGATACGCGTAGGGGTTCGATATGGCTATCGGGCTATAGTCGGATGGCGATGTGCCCTGCCCGTTGTTTATAGTGATGTCCTGGATCTGCGCATGAACACGAGTGGCACTGGAACCCATTGTGACAATCGCGAAAATGATTGTTAAAATAAAGGGCGGTTTCATGCAGGGCCGCATCATTAAACGACATGTTCTGCGCGAACAAGTGACGATTCACCTTTTCACGTAACGATTTATTTCCTGAGTGACGCTTTTCCTTATTTTGTGACGGTTCTGCTTTCAACGTGACAATTGTGTGTCTCGTAAACGCAGATTTCAGAAAATATCCTCTGAACTTTTGTGGCTGCAAAAGGACTCGCGGAGGTAATCGCAACTACCACGCATCGCGTCGAGGAAGGACTCTTTGAAATGTGCTTTACTGTGACGGCACGGTTGTTACATTCCCTCTCCCCTCCGCGTCATGCCTTTGCCAGTCAAGCTTCACCGCAAACGGACTGCGTTGTAAGAGCGTGACAAGGAGAGTGTTGCAAAGTCGGCTTTTGGCTCGGTAGCTCAGCGGTAGAGCAGGTGACTCTTAATCACTTGGTCCAAGGTTCAAATCCTTGCCGGGCCACTTTCTGATAGGCAATGACTTAAAGCTCAGTGGGATTCTCGCTTGGAATCGCACTCTCACGAATGCCTATGCCCTCTTATTCATCTTTACAGCTCATTCCAAATTGCTGACGCCATGCTTTGGCAACCCTTTTGAAAAAGGCATTCTCCAAGTTATCCAAAATTGCGTCGAAACGGGACGGTCGAACCATCAGACTCGAACACACATCGATTAGCTTAGCTCTAAAGGCAGCGGTAACAGTATCAACAACGACTGCATATCGCTCGTCATCAGTTTTTGCTTTTTGGAACGACTCAGGAGGACTGCCAACCGTGCTTTCAAAGGCGAATAAGTCTTCTGCGTATTGACAGCACGCAATGAACATAAAATCAGCGGCGTAAATTTGATCGACCGATCCCGTTACCAGCGACTCAACTAATAAAGTCAAATGGGCCGGTTCCATCTCAAGTTCCCAACCGTTGATTTTGAGAAAAGAAATGGCCGCGTTAGCGGCTGTCCTCTTGTTGCCGTCAATAAATGGATGATTCTTTGCCAACGAATTGAGATAGGAAGCTGCAAGGTCAAAAATATCGGCCTTATCCGCGTAGCAGTAGACATTCTGCGGAGCGGAAATAGCCGACTCCAGCAGCCCCTCGTCGCGAAGTCCATCCGAACCTCCAAATAGCTTTATCTGCTCGTTATGATAAAGCAGAATTTGAGCTTTATTAAGAAAGCTGGGGTCCCTGAGACACACGCCGATTATTTCGCGAGCGCCTTAAACGTCTCGCCATACTTTTCAACTGCCCAATTGCCAGCGTTCTTAGCCTCATCATCAGAAGCAAAGCGGATTTTCCGCTCAGAGGCTTTGGGCTTAAAGTCACACTGGACACCCACCCTCTTGCTTTTGGCAATTGGTGAAGCAACCTTAGGAAGATTGGAAGTGGCAGGCATTGAAGTAATTAACAGATCTTACACCCGATGTACCGGGTACACATCAAATTACAGTTTTCTAGTACTTAGTCAAGATTAGGCGGCGGCTCTTCCATCCCTTTATCGTCCTGCTAAAGAGTTTCCTGAGCCATTTCCCAAATCGGCATGGACAACTTGCCTGCCTCGTTTGAGCCGGTAAGTTAACTAAATGAGTCAGGAATCCCGCCAAGTTTATCCCGATCCGGAGGCGTTGGCTGAAGGCGCGGCAGTGGAGCTTATCCGCGCAGCGCAACAAAGTGTGGAGGAACGGGGCACTTTCATGCTGGCGCTGGCAGGCGGATCGACTCCGCAGAAGCTCTACAGCCTGCTGGCCAACGAGCCCGATTTCCGGGATTTTCCATGGGACAAAACCCATCTCTTTTTTGGCGATGAGCGGCATGTGCCGCCCAGCCATATCGACAGCAATTATCTCATGGTCAGCGGCTCGCTCCTGGCATCCGGCCTGGTACCGGCAAACCATGTCCACCGTATCCGCGGCGAACTGCCCGATGCCAACATGGCCGCGGTTGATTACGACGTGGGGATGCACACCTTCTTTTCCCAAGAGATGCGCGCAAACGGCTTTCCGCGCTTCGATGTGATCCTCCTTGGGATGGGGCCCGACGGCCACACCGCTTCCCTTTTTCCCGGCAGCAAGGCCCTCGAGGAAAAAGAGCGATGGGTCGTCGCGAACTGGGTCGAAAAATTCAACTCCGCGCGCATCACCTTTACCTTTCCGGTGCTCAACGCCGCGCGAAACGTCTTTTTCCTCGTCTCCGGCGCGGACAAAGCGCCGATGCTGCGTGAAGTCCTGGAGACGAAGCGCGACGCTCTCATCTATCCCGTCCAACAGGTGCGGCCCGTCGACGGTGACAAGGTTTGGCTTCTCGACAGCGCTGCGGCATCACGGTTATCGTAGACGGCCTTATCCGCATCATGAAGCCGACGCTCATCGCCCCCTCCGTCATCGCCGCCGATTTCAGCAATCTTCGCGCCGACCTCGCGCGCGCCGAAAAGGGAGGCGCGGACATGCTCCACGTCGACATCATGGACGGCCATTTCGTGCCGAATATCACGTTCGGTCCCGCTATCGTGAAGTCGATCCATGCGCATACGCGGCTTCCGCTCGACGTGCATCTCATGATTTCGAGGCCGCACAAATACGCCGCCGCCTTCGCCGAGGCGGGTGCGGCCAACATCACGTTTCACGTCGAGTCCGACGACGACATCCGCGCGACCATCGATGAGATCAAACGCCACGGCTGCAAAGTTGGCCTGACGGTGAAACCCGGCACTCCCCTCGCCACCGTGAAGGATTATCTCGGGGCCATTGATCGCCTGCTCATCATGACGGTCGAGCCGGGATTCGGCGGCCAGAAATTCATGCCCGACATGATGCCCAAAGTGGAGCAGGCTGCGACATGGCGTCGCGAAGGCGGCTTTAAATACGACATCGAGATCGATGGCGGGCTGACCCGATGCACCATCTGGCCTGCGGTCCGTGCCGGGGCGGAAGTGATCGTCGCGGGGACGTCGGTTTTCAGCCAACCCGACTTGGGGCATGCGATCCGGGATTTGCGCGACAACGCCACGGCGGCACTGGCTAATCCGTACGCGCCTGCGCCGGAAGAAGGGTAGCCCGCGATCTCCGAGCGCGGGTTTTGCTGCACCGTCGCCCGGCACACTCGTGTGTCGGTGACGGCTACCATCGACAGCTACTTTGTAAATGTCTCGGTGTAACGCGCCATCAGCCAGAGCAAATCCGAGAGGCGGTTGAGATAGCGGATCACGAGCAGGTCGATTTCGTTCGAGGCCGCGAGCTTCGCCACCAGCCGCTCCGCGCGGCGGCAGGTCGTCCGGGCGACGTCGAGCGCGGCGGAGGCGACGCTCGCGCCGGGCGTGGCCCAGCCGTCGAAGGTGATTTTTTCCTTCTCGATTTTTGCAACGAGATCGTCGAGGTGCTGCAGCATCTCCGGCGTGAGCTTCGGATATTTGTCCTTCGCGTAACGCTCCGCGTCCTCCGGCGCGACGGCCAGTTCGCCCATCAGCGCGACCAACTGCTTTTGGATGAGGAGCAATTCCGTTTTCACAAGGGGCAATGCGGCATGCGCGCGCGCCATGCCGAGCACGGCGTTCAGCTCGTCGACCGTGCCGTAGGTCTCCACACGCAAGTCGAATTTATCGACGCGCCGCCCGTACATCAGGCTCGTCTCTCCCGTGTCCCCGGTGCGTGTGGCGATTGACATGCCAAAACTTATCCCGCTGCGGGGAATCCTACAAATTTTCTTTGAGAGGGTATGGGTAGCCGTCGCACTCCGTGCGACGGTATCTTCCCGCAACGCATTCGCTGCACCGTCGCACGGAGGGCGTCG
>Ga0302320_10005744_pt1 | contig 27695 bp, 14 predicted proteins | sample Bog_T0_3_FD_202130 | JGI IMG/M metagenome (GOLD analysis project Ga0302320, IMG submission 202130) | Peat permafrost microbial communities from Stordalen Mire near Abisko, Sweden - Bog_T0_3 | ecosystem: Environmental > Terrestrial > Soil > Wetlands > Peat | place: Sweden: Abisko, Stordalen Mire...
AGAAAATATGATGGGCTTTAGCCCCCGAGGCAAGTTCTTCAGCAATTGGGACTTTCACTACGGCAGCTAGCGGTTAGGCGGAGGCAGTCGATTGATCGAAGTTCGGGATGCAAAGAAGTGGATTCAGAACGGCGCGCGGCGGGTAGAGATTCTCAAGGGGATATCGCTTACCATTCCACCTGGTCAGTTTATAGCCATTGTGGGCGCCAGCGGCAGCGGGAAGAGCACGCTGCTGGGCCTGCTGGCGGGCCTCGATACGCCTAGTTCCGGCGAGATATGGCTGGATGGCGTGCCGATCCACAATCTGGCTGAGGCGGAGCTGGCCGCGGTCCGAGGCAGCAAGATCGGATTCGTCTTCCAGTCCTACCAATTGATCGCAACGCTCACGGCTCTCGAAAACGTCTTGCTGCCCTATGAGTTGAACCTGGAGGGCAGCGGCCTGGCCCAGGCGCGCCGGCTGCTCGGCGAGGTGGGGCTGGCGGAGCGCATGGATCACTATCCGGTGCAGCTTTCTGGCGGCGAACAGCAACGGGTGGCGCTGGCGCGCGCCTTTGTGGTTGAGCCACCGATTGTGATGGCCGACGAGCCGACGGGCAACCTGGATTCCACCAACGGGCGGCTGGTGCTGGACCTCTTGCTGGAACGGAATCGCAAGGCCGGGACAACGTTGGTTCTGGTGACCCACGACCCCGAAGTGGCCAGCATGGCAGATCGCAAGATCGTGCTGCGGGATGGCCTGATTGTAGAGGACAGCTTGCCGTTTTCGGCGCCGGACGGGCTTGCCGGTGTGGCTCCAGAGCAGGCGCAGAATGGCTAAGCGCGCATTGAGCTGGAGACGTGCCGGAGCCATTGGCTGGCGGGACTTGAAGTCTGCGCCGGGCAAGTTTGGCTTTGTGGTGCTCTCAGTAGCGGTGGGGGTTGCGGCGCTGGTGGGGGTGCGCGGATTCAGCGACAGCTTCCGGCAGACTTTGGGCACGGAAGCGCGGTCGCTCATGGCCGGAGACCTGAGCGCGCGGCTCTTTCACGAGCCGACAGCCGAGGAGAGCGGCAAGATTGCTGCGATCTTGAAACAGAACGGGCAGGGAACTGGCTCGGTTCGTTCGACCTGGGTAACAGAGACCATTTCGATGGCTTCGGTGCCGCCAGACCCGGTGCCGCTGCTGGTTTCTTTGAAGGCAGTTGACCCTGGCGAATATCCCTACTACGGTACAGCAGATCTGGAGCCCGCGATGAGCCTTGCACAGGCTCTCGATGGCGATCAAGCAGTGGTAGCTGACGAGTTTCTCATCCGGTTGAATGCGCATGTGGGCCAAACGCTGCGCCTCGGAGGAAGAAACTTCAGAATTGCGGCGGTCCTCAAGCAGGAGCCGGACCGCATGGGCTCGGGTGTGGGGATGGGGCCCCGTGTGATGATTTCGCAGGCGGCGCTGGAGCGGACAGGGCTGTTGGCGCCGGGCAGCAGAGCCAGCCGGCGTCTGCTGTTGAAGCTGCCCGAGCCAGGTCCGTCGGGGCTTTCCGGCAAGGCTGCGGTTGTAGATCCCGTGGCCATGCGCAAGCAACTTGAGGAGGCACTGCCGGACGCGCAGGTCATGGACTTTCGTGAAGGCAATCCAGGTCTGAGCCAGGGGCTGGACAATGCCACCGCGGTTCTTAGCCTGATCTGCCTTGTGGCGATGGTGCTGGGTGCCATCGGCGTAGCCATGGCCATGCACGCCCACCTGGAGCAGCGCATGGATATGCTGGCGATTCTGAGGGCCGTAGGCGCGGGATCGGCTGACTTGCTGCGTATCTTCTTGTTGCAAACTTTAGGCCTGGGGCTGGCCGGAGGTCTGCTCGGGGTGGCTACAGGCGTGGGCGTGATGACGGCGCTGCCTGCCGTCTTCGGCAAGCTGTTGCCGGTTCATGCGGTGTTGCAATTTCCCTGGCGCTCAGCCCTGGCCGGGCTGGGGACGGGACTACTGACGACATTGTTGTTCTGCCTGCCGCCACTTCTGGACGTGCGCGCAGTAAGGCCGGTGCTGGTGCTCCGCAGGCTGGTGGAGCAGGAATCGGCAGTGGACGTCGAAGATTTTATTGAACGATCACTACTGATTTACATTCTGCGGCACGTGCTTCCTTCATTTGTATGGAGGCCACTTGCCAGAGTACTAGCCACGGTCTACGCCTGGCTTGCGCGCTGGTGGGCGCGGCGGTTGCAACTGGGCCTTTCTGTGGTTGTGGTGGCCGCACTGGGCGGAATTGCCTGGGCGCTTTCGGATTCGGCAAAAGTGGGCAGCTGGTTTGCGTTTCTTTTTGCGGTTGCCTTGCTGGTTCTGCTGGCCTTGGCATGGGTTTTGCTTTGGACGCTTCGCTTCTTTCTCAACCGCATCCGGCTGCGGCTGCCTTCGTTCTTGCGTCACGGGCTAGCCAATCTTTATCGCCCAGGTAACCAGTCTGCCGCGGTCATGGCGGCGCTGGGGACGGGCGTCATGCTGATTCTTGCCGTCTACCTGATGCAGGCGGCGCTGCTCCGCGATCTGCGCGAGACGGCATCGCCTAAGATTCCCAATATCTTCCTGGTCGATGTGAGCACCGACGAGATTGCAGGGGTGAAAGATCTCTTTGCGCACCTGCCGGGAGTGAGCCAGGTGCTGGACCTGATGCCGGTAGTGCCGGGGCGTTTTATCTCGCTGAACGGCCAAACGCTGGAGCAACTGAAAGGGCAGCATTTTCCGCGGCGGATGCTGGAACATGCTGAGTTGAGTTGGGCCGATGCGCCCCCGTCAGGCGACAAGGTGACGCAGGGCAACTGGTGGACCAAAAGCGGTGCTTCTGAGTTGGCCGTCGGAGAAGGCGTTGCCCAGCGGTTGCACCTGAGCGTGGGCTCGGCGGTCGAGTTGGAGGTAGGCGAAACAACGCGCAAGCTGAAGGTTGCGGCCATCTATCGTGCCGACGGGCAGCACCTCGGCGCGCGCATCTCGTTCGTGTTGCCTTCGGGCCTGCTGAAAGATGAGCCGGCCACCTGGTACGGCGGCGCGCACATCAACCCCAGGCAGGTGCCAGCTATGGAACGGGCGCTGTTTGTGGCCTATCCAACCATCTCGGTCATCAACTTGGCCGATGTGCTGGCGAGAATCGAGAGCGTGGTGGATCAGATCACGTTTGTGGTGCGCTTTCTGGCCGGATTCTCGATCTTTGCGGGGCTGACGATTCTGGCTTCCAGCATCGCCAGCACGCGCTTCCGCCGGATGCGCGAGGCCGTAGTGCTGAAAACGCTGGGCGCCACGCGAATGCGGATCGTGCGTACCTTCAGCGTGGAGTTCAGCGTGCTGGGGCTGCTTGCGGGGTCGGTGGGAGTAGTGTTTGCCAACCTGCTGACGAAAGTGCTGCTGCACCGGCTCGACCTGGGCTTCCACGTCGAGTGGCGAGCAACTCTAATTGCGATGGTGGGCACTGCGGTGCTGGCCACGGCGACAGGCTGGATCGCGAGCTACAGGATTCTAGGGTTGCGGCCTCTTGAAGTGCTGCGGGAAGAGTAAGAGGGGAAGAGAGTTGAGTTTGACCCGGCGCGCCAATCCCCTTATGATAATCAGGTTGGCTTTTGAGTCCGGCGCTCTGCCGTGGTCTGGGCTGGCATGGCTTCAAGGTCACCGCATAGTGCGCTTGTTGCCCACTCGTTCAATGGTAGGACAGCTGCCTCTGGAGCAGCATATTGGGGTTCGAATCCCTGGTGGGCAACCAAAACATATACTCATCCGTTTTTTCCCGAACCCTAATAGACAAGTTAAATCAATGATTAAAATGCGCTTTTCATCGTATTCCCGTTTGTCTAGCTCCGTCAGCGTCTGCTTTTAGCCTCTCTATTTTGTCGGTAGATTCGTGGGTATCGTTGCTCCGACTCGTGGGTCCGGAGAAAATCCACCCTCCATGGGATCACGAAAATGGGAGTCACCCGGAAAGAAATCGAGAACGCAAAACCAGGCTGCAAGCCCTACAAGCTGCGCGACGGCAGCGGGCGGTGCCTGCTCGTCTCACCGACCGGGCAAGACTCTGGCGTGATCGCTTCAAGGGTACGGAGAAGATGATGGCTCTCGGGAATGCCAGAGCTGACAGGAATTGCCGAAGCCGAGCATTCCGAGGCTCCGTCTTTCCTCGACGCCTCTTAATCGTCCAGCAAAATGATGCACGATCCAGGAATGGATGGTTCAGTTGCGGAACTGTAGTGCAAGCTCACGGAATTCGGGAATCTTGTCGAGGACTCCGAGTAACTCAAGGCAAACCCTGTCAGACTCCGCGATTTCGAATCCTTTTGCCCCTTTCGGATGATCTTCCAACTCGTCTGCTAGAAAATCAGCGACATAGATGGCCAACGTGCAATCGAGAGTTGCGTGCGGAATGCGGGTGGGATGGTGGTGATGCGCGATTGCCTCAACGGCAACGCCGGGAATGCCCCACAATCCCAGCAAGTAAGCGCCTATCTCCGCGTGCGAGGTTCCGAGCAGCTCCTCCTCGGCTTCAAAAGACTTGCATCCGCGCATGCTGGCCAGTGAGAGAATGGCACTGAACTCCTCGGGCATTGCGCTGGCCAGGAAGAGGCTACCAATATCATGAAGGAGCGCGGCGACGGCGGTAATATCGCGAGTTCCTCGCTCCACCGGAAGCGCAGCGGCGATGGCAGCGGTGCGCATCGCATGTCGCTGGATTGAGTCGCAAATGGATTGCGGAATACGAGAGTCGGGCAGGAAGACCCTGAAAACCTCAGAAGTCAAGGCCAGATTCCTGATTGTCTCCATTCCCAGGCAGGAGACGGCGCTGTGCAAGCTGGTAACTCTCCGGGCCAGTCCGAAGAAAGCGCTGTTGGCCAGTTGCAGGACCTTCGCCGACATTGCAATATCCCGCTCAATGATCTCTGCCACTTGGCCGATCGATTTATTTGGGTCTCTCACCGCGCGAGTAAGGTCTGTGTAAGTGGTTGAAAGAGAGGGCAGCTCACCCACAGCACCCACGATCTTGCGAAGCTCGGGGGAACTCAATAGGTCCTGCATCGCGCAGACACGTTCGATCGCTGCGTGCAACTCGGATGCGACGCATGGCTTGGCCAGAAAACGGTGCGCTACGGAGACTGCTCGTGTTGCCAGCGCGGCGTCGGAGAATCCAGAAAGGATCATACGCGCAGTGTTGGGAAAGCGGTCGCGAATGTGCCCCAACAAGGTTGCGCCATCCATTCCAGGCATCCGCATGTCAGAGACGACCACGTCGAAGCTGTCTGTCTCACAGGCGTGCAATGCGGCTTCGCCGCCGACAACAAAACGCATATCCCAACGTCCCCGATCCGCATACAGTGAACGCCGGATGCCATCGAGGATAGAACTTTCGTCGTCGACAAAGAGAATGCGTTTCACGCGGCAACCGCCTGGGCGGCAGGAGCCTTCCCATCCTGAGGAAGTCGAATAATAAAGGTTGTTCCCTTTCCGTTTTCTGTTTCAAAGTGAATGGTTCCACCATGCTTATCAACGATCACCGAGCGCGCAATTGCCAGCCCCTGCCCGGTCCCTTTGCCGATATCTTCGGTCGTGAAGAAGGGATCGAAGATCCTGTCTTGTATCTCCTCGGGAATGCCTGATCCAGTATCCTGGATTCGAATTTCGGCCCATTCAGGAAGACTTCGGGTCTGCACCTTGATCCGCCCTTTTTCTGGACCTCCCTTTTGAGCTGCGTCGGAAATTGCATGAGCGGCGTTGACAATCAAATTGAGAATCACCTGGTTGAATTCGCCAGGCATGCAAAGAACCAAGGGCAATGCCCGGTCGAAGTTTGTTTCCAGGTCGGCCACATATCTCCACTCATTCCGCGCTACAGTAATCGTGCTATCAATGGCGTGGTTCAAGTCCAGCGGAATCTTTTCCTTCGTGCCTGGGTGGGAGAACTCTTTCATTGCACTCACGATCGTAGAGACCCTGGTCACACCTTCAAGGGTCTGGTCGATGGCCTTGGGAATCTCCTCAAGCAGATAGCCAGCGTCCGCGCGATTGACCGCCTCCTCAACCTCCTGCATCGCTTCGGACGTCAAGGTGTTGCTCTTGGCGGATGAGAGCATGCGTCCATAATGCTGAAGAAGGCGCTCTATATCAGCAAAGGCATCCCTCAAGAAGCGCACATTGTCTCCGATGTATTGAGTCGGCGTATTGATCTCGTGCGCTATTCCGGCAGCGAGTTGCCCTACCGATTCCAGCTTCTGTGCCTGAAAAAGCTGTTCCCGCAACTGATTTCGCTCGGTGATGTCCTCGCACATTCCTTCAAAGCGAACCACGGCGCCATTCTGGCGAATGGCGCGAACGCTCATCGCAATCCATATCTTGCTTCCATCCTTGCAAGATGCCTCGCCGGAGAAGTTACGCACCGCACCCACCTTTTGCATAAGGAATGCAAATTCTTCGCGGCGTTTGGGGTTGGCGTAACACTGGTGGTAAATATCGGCAGCGTCCGCGATCATCTCTTCAGGAGAATCGTAACCAAAGGCAAAAGCCAGAGCCGAGTTTACGCTGAGGAAGCGACCGTCCGGCGTGCTCTGAAAGATACCGATGACCGAATTGTCGAATATTCCGCGATAGTTCCGTTCAGCCTCGCGAAGCGCATCTTCCATTTTCTTGCGTGCGCTAATGTCTCTACCGACGCCTGCTATGCCGATTATCAGGCCTTCGCTGTCGCGTATGGGGACTTTTGTCGTCAAAATGACGACTTCATTTCCTGCGCTGTCGATGCCCTTTTCTTCGCGGTTATACAAGGGCTGCCCTGAACGTATTACGTTCTGTTCGTCTTCATAGAAAGCATTCGCAATCTCCCGCGGAAACAAATCGTAGTCGGTCTTCCCCAAGACCTCACCGGTCGTGTTTACTCCGACTATATGTGCCAAATGGGCATTGGCGACTACAAACCTGCTCTCGATGTCTTTGACATACATAAAATCGGGGATATTGTCGATGAGAGCGTGCAGCATCTTGCGCTCGGTTTCGATAATGGACTGTTCGTTGCGCAGTAGGCGATTGGCTTCCTCAGCTAGATCTCTTGCGCGTTGAAGTGTGATTTCCGCCTGTTTCTGAACAGTAATATCCGTGAAGAACCAGACCCGTCCGAGGTACTTGCCTTCTTGAGTTCGCAGGCCCATTGAGTGCCGCTCAAGCCTCCTGCCGTCTTTTAGCCTAACTTCGCAATGATCCTCTTCATTGGGATGGTTGTAGAGTTCCCGAACGCGAGCGATAAAGGCTTCTGGGGCTTCAACACGGTCGACGACCGACTGCAAGATTGGTTCATCGAGCGTTCCTATGCTGTTACCGGGCATCTGGCCTGGAGGGCCCGAAGCTGATAGCCCCCAGATTGCAAGGAATCTATTATTGCGCGATACAATCTCTCCCGCGCTATTTACGACAAGGATTCCCAAATGCGTTTCGTTGTTTATGGCGCGATTGAGCAGGAATTCAAATTGGCGGGTTTGCTCAGCCTGGATACGCTCGGTGATGTCCGCACTTAGGCCTATAAGCCCAAGGTATTCGCCGCTCGACGATAGTCTCGGTTCGCCGCGCGAACCTACAACCCGCCACTCGCCATCGGCTCGCCGGACTCGCGCTTCAGCACTGAAAGAAGTATGTTCTCCGATTGCACACTCAAGCGCCGCTAGATACTCGGGTGCATCGTCGAGATGAATCAGCGGCTGCCAACCGTTACGATCAAGCCTCTCCTGGTCGATCCCGAAGAATCGCCGGCAAGCTTTGTTAAGGAACCCAATGTTCCCTTTGGTGTCGGTTTCCCACATCATCGAAGGGCAGCTGTCAGCGATAGCCTTGAAGCGTTCTTCATTTTCGCGAAGTTTAATATCTGCCAGCTTGCGCTCTGTGATGTTCTCCATCTGAACCGCGAAATACAGCGGGTTGCCGCCCGCTTCGCGCAGCAAAGAGATTTTTAAGCGTACCCATACAACGGATCCGGAGCGGTGAAGAAAACGCCTCTCCACATCCAGAGATCCAGACGTCTCTTCCATCAACTCCTTACTCTTTTGGAGGGAAATCCCAAGATCGTCTGGGTGAAGCAATTCTGGCCATGAAGTTTCGAGCAGCTCCTCTTCGGAATAGCCAAGCATGGCGCAGAGTGCGCTATTCACCTGGAGATACCGCATGTCCAATCCTGTCACGCACATTGGGAATGGAGCGAACTCAAAGATAGTGCGAAAGAACTCTTCATTTGTCTCAGGCTTGTTTTCCCGCTCGTGACGTTCGGCGATAGGAATTGAAACGGGCAAGGCGCTCATTTTGACCTTTTGAGACAAGAGTAAGTCCGCAATCTACGTTATATCGGCAGCATGAGTCGCTGGTTTCAGAAATTCGCCCAATCGATGCAGGCCGCCTGCGGCATTCCTCGAGCATTGGATGTGCGAGTCGAATCGACTATGAAGATACTGAAGCGCCTTCATATCCCCGATCCACTGCGGAAGGGACGGAAGCGGCTCTGATGGTGCAAGGGCAGAATGCCGTTAGGAGTAGCACCATGACTGAAAGAATTCTCTTTGTTGACGATGAACCGCCCGTCCTGGATGGCTACAAACGTACTCTCCATCGGGATTTCGACGTGGATACCGCCGTGGGTGGGGAGCAGGGCCTGAATTCGATCTTCGAACGGGGCCCCTACCCTGTCGTGATCTCAGACATGCGCATGCCGGGCATGAATGGTGCACAGTTCCTGGCTCAGGTGCGGCAGAGAGCGCCGGACACAGTGCGAATGCTGCTAACAGGCTATACAGATCTTGACGCTGCCATTCACGCGGTCAATGACGGAAATATCTTCCGTTTTCTTACTAAGCCGTGCGATAGGGAAGATTTGACCAACGCTATCACCGCAGGATTGGTTCAATACCGCTTGGTTACGGCCGAGAAGGAACTGCTCGAAAAGACTCTCATGGGAAGCATAAAGGTACTGACGGAGATTCTGAGTGCGGCAAGTCCTGAGGCTTTTGGAAGATCCACGCGCATTACGCGCTATGTTCGGCATCTGGTTACCAGGTTCAAACTTCCTTCTCCGTGGCAATTTGAAGCCGCGGCCATGCTGTCACAGTTGGGCTGCGTTACGCTTGATCCTGAACTCATCAAGGCATCCTTTGTTGGAGAACGTCTTTCTCCAGAAGACAGAGCCAGGTTCGCCTCCCATCCTGAAACGGCTGGTAACTTTCTTGCGAACATACCAAGACTGGACGAGGTGGCTTGGATGATCAGTCAACAACTTACACCTGAAACCATGAAGGGAAATATCTCTGTATCCGCACATCATGCGGACGAGATCGTTTTTGGAGCGAAGATTCTTAGGCTTGCCGTGGTCTTGGATAGCTTCAGAATGAAGGGATTGCCTGAAAGAACCGCGATCGAAAAGCTTCGGAACCTGCGCGGAGAATTCGGTGCGGAACTGATCGATGCGCTCGCAGACATCGAGCCCGAAACCGCCAGGATGGAGCTTCGCAAGGTCTCAACTTTAAGTCTTAAGACAGGTATGATCTTGCAACAGGAGATTCGAACTCGAACCGGAATGCTGCTGGTTCTGGACGGGCATGAGATCACTCAGGCTCTTCTTATCAAGCTTGACAACTTCTCTCGTGCGGGAACGATTGATAAGGAAGTAATGGCACTGGTTCCTGTGTAGTTTCAATTCAGGTGTGCTGTTCTTCACGCTTATGATTTAACTCGCAGATTTGCATGACATCACCAACCACTACCAACAGTGACTTGCGTATTTTCTTTGTGGTTTATTACTAACCGCACCAAAACCAACAAATCTTGGTGTCGATGGCGTGAAGTAAACACACAAGAGAAGATTCTTCAGAAACTAACCCATCACCTTATGCCATGGATGTATTGGTCTGTGGCTCCACGGAGACGCTGCACGGAATGGACCTTCCGCTGTTGCCGGCACCTGCGGCGAGCTGGCGAATTCTATGGCGAGTCGGACGCAAGCCGAGAGCAAACGTGGTGTGCACGGAACTGCTCGCATCCCGGACGCTGGCCGACTTTCGGCTGGCGCACGTTCAACGCTTCGGTCTTGGTTTAGCCTCAGTTCCCAGCTAGGGACATAGACACGGGCTGCCCGTCGACGCGGAACACGAAATCAGTTCCTCGTCTTTGAGACAGTGAGGATTTGCCGCGCGTCGAGACAGCGAGCTCTGTTTACAGAGCCGCCCTTCGCAGGTGGGAGGTCAAACCCTGTTGACATTGTCATCGAAATGTCACCGGCTTAAGCTCTAATGAAAATAAAGTACTCTCAATGTTGAAAGTGAGCTTGCGCGACATACATGTATTTGCGACAATGGCTCACCGATGACGTGATTTCCCCCACGTCTTCTTCGGCATCCGGGTCATTGGCACGTTCAGGCTGGTGAGGCAAAGCGCGATCGCTTCCCAAAACAATCTCCTGGAAAACTGACTGGCGCCTGCCGGCATTCACATGGTCGCAAATTGGGGATGATGCGGAATCGGGTAAGAGCACGTCCAACCGCGGGACCGATTCCCGGGATTGTCAGTCGACTGAGCGTACGGTAGTCCCTTTGAATTGCTAATTCAGGAACTCGGTTCGGGCTACCAGCAGATGGGATGGGAGATTCGCCATGAAGCTTCCTCTTCGTTCCCTTGCGATGTTTGCCGCAGGGTTTTTGTGCCTCGAAACCTCCTTTGCTGTCGCCCTCGGCAGAGCGCCGCAAGCAGACTCCACCCCTCTAACCCCACAGGAAGAGACTCCCACCGACGCATCGCCGGCAACCGGATCAGCGAATACCATAGTAATTCCGGGTCCACTGCGACCTTTCTTGCGCATGGCTGGGATCAGTCAACAGGCTTCGCCCGACGAGGTGCTGCCACTACTGGCTCGAAATGTTTACCTCCATGGTTACGAAAATGGCCGGCCGACTGAATACTTGTTGCTGATTGATCGGTATATTCGTGTCGCCGGTGAGCTTCAAGCTCTGGCTGACGCCGACGGCATCATCCGCATAGCAGGTTGTGACGATGCAACAAGGCTGATCCGGGTTCTCGGGTACCGTTTTCAGAATGGCTGCGGGTCTAAGGGCGCTTTTTTGATGACTCAAAGTCCGAATCGGGCTTTCCTCACCATCGACTCGGGCTTTCCCATCACCGCGCTTGAAGAGGCTCTCCAGAAAGGCATACCTTTCACATTTTCATTTCCCGCTACGAGGGTTCCAGTGCTGTTCTCTGAAAAGACTTGGGTCGCCCTCGCGGCTGGGACAGGGAAAAAGGAAGACAGAAAAAACCTCATCGAGACCCTGCTGTATGACGAGGAAGTCGACCGCCTTTATTCAGCGCTGGCCAGAAGCGACCAGCAAACCAGGAATGCGTTGGCGCGATCGCCTGGGCTCAGGAAGCTGCTTCCCCTTGCCGCCATCCTGGACTTCTATGGAAGCCGGATTTGCATTCGCTCAGGTCAAGTACCTACGCCCGGCGGCGCAAACGCCGAGCAAACCTGGCAGGAACTCGCCGGAGTCAGTCCAAGGTCGCCTGGAGAGTTCGTTACCCATCTGCTTGCGAAAGATCACGGTTGGCTGGCGGCATATTTTGATGCACTGGCGCGTATCAGCCCGGCGCAGCAAGCTCACTTTGCAGAAGGGGCTCGCCTCAAGGACCTCTACGAGGCCTACCGGTCAGCCCCGCGCGACAAAAGCCTCACCAGCGCGGCGGCAGGTGTCTTTCCCAGGAATGCCGGGCTCATCGTACTCTTGACTCGGCTGCAATGGCGGGCGGACGGTGAGCCTCAGATTCCTGGAAATCTTGAGATCTGGAAGGAGATTCTCACCGGCAAGTCAGCGTTAAGCGGCATGCGCGGTTGGGCAACTAACAACCGCGCATGGGGCAGCCCGGAGAACTTGCTCAAAGCGCTGGTAGCTTCTTCCCCAGCTGAGTCCGGCACTGACCCGTCGCGGCTTTATCTCACGCTGAGCGCGATCGACAGCGGACGGATGCTGGGATCTCAGCTATCCGATGGAACTGTGCGGTTGCTTGCGGGCAGTTATCCAGAATTCAACTTCTGGTATCCCATCTTCGCTGAATTCCCGGCCTTGGACGACACATCGATCGCTCATTTTATCGATGCGGCAGAGCGAATCGACAAGATCTCAAACCCCGTTCTACGTTCCAATGCATTGGGTGCATTTCAGGCCAACATAGGACTCTGGCAGATATTCGCCCGGCAAGGACAGATTGCAGGCAAGGCTCTGAATCGGTCATGGGAGAGCGCAATTCAGCCATTTTCGGCAACCTCCTCGCCTGTCCAACTTTTTGACGCAACCCGCGCCTCGCTGGATTCGATCCTGCTTGCAGTTTCTGGCAAAACACACCTTTCTCAAAATGAGGTAGTCGATCTGCTCGCCGGTCCTTCACAGGACACTCAGGACGGCCGGCGTGTTCACCAGGAAATTGCGCGGCGAATCCGATCCGTTTTGGATGACCAGCGTTTGGTTTCCCTTGACACCCTCTTCGGACTTTACGATGGTTTGGACGAGATGGCTCACGGAGCAGCCATCGGAGACTCGTTGCTCACGCTCGCCGCGGACCTGCGCGAATTCGAGATGCCCCGCCCCATCTTCACGGGAGGTGAGAAGGCAAGCTGGTCTCCGGTCATTTACGTCAGCCGCCACGCCGAATTACAGGTGCGAACTGACCTGACAAAGGTCATTCGTGGTCCGGGTTCACCGGCTCAGTTTCAAGAAGCGCGCGGCCGGCTCACTCCGTTTCTGAGGGATACGCTAGTTGGCTTGAATTACGCCTATTATGAGCCCCCCGGCGCTCAGGTTCTCCATAATAATCCGCTCTTCGTTCGCTCTCACGACTTCTCGGCCACTTCGGTCATAGGATTTGAACATATCTGGGACGCTCCTGAGTCGATGGGAATCGGCGTTACGGCCGGCGGCGGGGCGTATCTGTTGGGGTCGCTCGCCGATCTGCCCTATGCACTGGCTGATATGGAACAGGATTTCATTGCCCCGGATAAAGTCCAGGCTTTGATCTGGAAAGAGGTTGTACCCGAGCTTTTGGTGGTTGCCGTCCAGCCGCGATGGTGGAATGTCAGCCAGGATGAAATGCATGCTGCGGCTCTCTACCAACGCTTCGGCGAAGAACTCCTTATCGCCTCGGCGTCAAATCCGCGACTCAAAGAAAAGGTGCTGGGCATCCTTTCCAATCATCTGCCGCCAGGACGCTTGGAAATAACGGAGCAGGCTCTACAGCATCCTGAAGCCGCCAGCGCCTTGGTCTCTCACATGCTGCCAACAGACACGTTCTTTTTGGCAGCTGAATTTCGCAGCAAGTTTCCCGAAGAGGCGCCGCTCCCGGGAGATGCGGGACGCGAATTGGCAGACCTAGCCCACAGAGACCCCGCTCATTCCAATCCTGAGCATCTTGCAAAGCTCTTTGGATTGCCACATCCAGCAATGGCGCAAAGCAACACCTGCATCCTGCTCAACACGGGGATATTCCCCGCCTCGGGAGCATATGATGGCCGGCTCTTTGGGGAATCCTGGGAATCCAGCAATCTTTACTGGGCGCGCCTGGCCGATGAAAAGGGCTATTCTCCTGTGATGCTCAACGTATTGGTCCCCGATTTGACCCGTCATATGGTCGCCAACATCTTCGCGACAGATATTGACGATTGGCCGGCTTTACTGCGCGCCATGGAGGAAACCGGCGATCAATTCCGGCAGGGCAAGATTGTTGTCCATTTGGCAACAGCCGTGAGCCGGCAAAATGAAGATTCTTCAATCGTCGCGGCCGAAGACCGCAACCGCAATCTTCAGGTCGGCGCCAAGAAGCCGGAACCGCAGTATTGAATGAAGCAATGAGCGCGGCGATCTGCGATATGCAGCAACCATGCAGTAGACGGGAGTACAAATCGAAATGATTCGCTTAGTCAGAACTGTTCTGTACATCGAGGTATGCGCGGGTCTCTTGCTTTTATCGGCTGCTGTGCCGCGGAGCGCAGCCCAGGATGAACCGTCGCACTTCCGCGTCAATGTGGTGCTCGTACAGCTCAACGTTGCCGTCACGGATAGCAAAGGGAACTATGTCTCCGGCCTCCGCCCGGAGGACTTCGTGATTAAAGAGGACAACATTCCAGAAAGGATCGCCACCTTCGAGGAAGGCAACGAATCCGCCCGCAAACTCAGCGAGGCTGCGCCACCTGGAAAGCAGGACGATGCGTCTGCCGGCGCAAGCGCTGCCGAACCAGATCACCCCTCACTGGACCATGCGCTGGCCGGCGTCACCATCCCAGGTTTAACTGGAGCCAACGTCTTTATTCTTTTCGACACCAGTAACTACATGTACAGGAGTTTTGTTTATGCGCAGGATGCCATCACCGACTTCGTGCGTTCCATGCCAGACGCCAACAAGATAGCGTTTTATTCCTTTAGCCGTAATCTCTCACGCGCCGCCTCGCTCACGCCAGACCGCTTCCGCGTCGTCAGCGGAGTACGCAGCACAGTCGCCGGGGACGATGCCGCGCTCTACAACTCGCTCTTGTTAACCGTCAAGGATGCGGCGCCGCTCCAGGGACGAAAGGCGATTGTGGTCTTCTCCAACGGTCCTGACAATGCCAGTTCAGTTCCCCCCGAGGATGTGGCCGAGCTCGCCCAGTCAACCGGAACCATCATCTACATTGTCAGCACCCGCCTGGCTCAGTCAGAACCGGTCTCCTCCGCGGCCTTTGAACGCATGAGCAAGGCCACAGGCGGCAAAGCCTATTTTGCCCGCAATTGGCGAGAGGAGAAAGACGCGTTTTCCTCCATCAAGGAGGATCTGGACCACCTTTATACACTCAGTTACTACCCGCAGTTCAACCCCAATCGCGGTTGGCGGGCGATCACAGTGAAGTTGGTGGGCAAGGATTCCGAGAAGTACCACCTGCGTACCCGCGATGGATACAGTCTTCTACAGCAGACGCAGGCAACCACCGAGACAGACGCTCTGTTTACTAGTTCCGAGCACAAATGAAGATGCGGCATAGCCGCCTGAGACGTAAAAGCGGCCTAAAGGCGGTATTCTGAGGATCATCTCGGGGATATATGCAAATAGAAACAAGATATCAACCTGTGTATGAATAGATGACAGAGTCGTTTTAGCCCGTAGAGGTAAACCAATCTAAATCAGCGATTTAATTAGACATTGCAGGCGGTGTGAATTGGCGCTTGATTAAGTTGGCTGGCTGAATCGCAAGTCTGCATTGTGCAGGCCCCGCCGTTCTGTTACTCTTCAAGAAGAGATGGTCCGCGCTCCCCTAAGCCGCCCTTGTTGTTGCCTGTCGAATATCTTCGACGGGTGTACGGGCTAGTCTCTGATCTCCCAGCACAACTGATCCAGAAGACGCACCCGAAGCTGGATAGCCGGGCTGTCTCCTCACGTCACCGGCATTCAGCCTCTACAGTCCCAGTGAAGAGGTCCCATGCCGGTTATTGAAAGTGAAACACCCTCAACCACGTCCCCAGCCAGCGTTGCCCCGCCACGGGGTCTAAGCCGCCTGAGCCATCTGCGCCTGCTTGAGGCGGAGAGTCTCCACATCTTGCGCGAAGTAGCCTCGGAATTCGAGAGGCCGGTCATGCTCTACTCCATCGGCAAGGACTCCTCTGTGATGTTGCGGCTTGCGCAGAAGGCCTTTTTCCCAGGCCCGATTCCGTTCCCGTTGTTGCACATTGATACCGGATTCAAGTTCCAGGAGATGATCGCGTTTCGCGATGAGATGGCTCGCTCGGTTGGTGCCGAGCTGCTGGTGTGGCGCAATGAACCCGCCATTGCCGCAGGGACGAATCCGATTGCGCTGGACACGAAGCGCTGCTGCGGATTGCTGAAGACGCAGGCGCTGCTAGATGGCCTCAGGCACTATAACTTCGATGCGGCTTTCGGCGGAGCACGGCGCGACGAAGAGAAATCGCGAGCCAAGGAGCGGATCTATTCGTTCCGCGACGGCGCAGGGCAGTGGGACCCTAAGAATCAGCGCCCCGAGTTATGGAACCTTTACAACGCTCGCATTCATCCCGGCGAAAGCATTCGTGTCTTTCCGCTCTCGAACTGGACAGAGATGGACGTATGGCAATACATCCATGCCGAGAAAATTCCGATTGTGGACTTGTACTTTGCAAAGGAGCGGCCCATGTATGTGCGCGGCGATGGGCTGCTTCCGATTGAGCAGAGTTTTGTTGCGCGGCTTGGCGAGAGGCCGCAGATGGTAAAGTCGCGGCTGCGCTCGCTGGGATGCAGCCCATGCACAGGCGCAATACGCTCAGACGCGGATACGCTTCCGAAGATCATTGCGGAGCTGGTTTCGTTTCGCTCTTCAGAGCGGGCCAACCGAGTTATCGACCACGATCAGGAAGGGTCGATGGAGATCAAGAAGCGGGAGGGTTATTTCTAAATGGCAGCCACGGCAATTCCCAGTTTGGCGAATCCCGGTTTTTCGATCGAAGAGTTTCTTGCGCAGGAGCGCGAGAAGGATCTGCTTCGCTTTTCGACGGCCGGCAGCGTGGACGACGGAAAGTCTACGCTCATCGGACGGCTGCTTTACGACACGCAGTCAGTCTACGAAGATCAGGTGCGCTCGATCGAAGGGAAGGGAACTACCGCGCCCGGACAGATCGACTTTGCGTTGCTCACCGACGGTCTGCGTGCCGAGCGTGAGCAGGGCATTACCATTGACGTTGCCTACCGCTATTTCTCGACGGCGCGCCGCAAGTTCATCATTGCGGATACGCCGGGGCATGAGCAGTACACGCGCAACATGGCCACGGGAGCTTCGACGGCCGACGCGGCGGTGGTGCTGATCGACGCTTCGAAAGGCGTGCTCATTCAGTCGCGGCGTCATGCGTACATCGCATCGCTGCTCAGGGTAGGGCATGTTCTGGTTGCCGTGAACAAGATGGATCTGATCGGCTACGACGAGGCTCGATTTCGCGCCATCGAGCGCGACTTCAAGCTGCTCCTGGAGCAGATCGCGGCCGATACCGGCAATCCGGTGCAGAGCATCTTTGTTCCGGTCAGCGCGCTGGCTGGGGACAATATCGTTCATCGTTCCGATGCCATGCCATGGTATAAGGGGCCGTCGTTGCTGGAGTTGCTTGAGTCAGCGCCAACATCGCTGGATACGCGCGCCGATGCGTTCCGCTTTCCCGTGCAGCGAGTCCTCAGGCCCGATCATACATTTCGCGGTTTCGCGGGGCAGATTGCATCGGGAACCGTTCGCCCCGGCGATAAGATTACCGTACTTCCTTCTGGCAGAAGCGCCGAGGTTGCGCGCATCGTCACCTGGGATGGAGATTTTGCCGAAGCTCATGCGCCGCTGTCGGTGACGCTGGTCCTGGACCGTGAACTCGACATCAGCCGCGGGGATCTGATCGTTTCTTCTCAAGCGCAGGCAACCGTGGCCAAGTCTGTGAAGGCCGCGCTGGTGTGGATGGATCAGCGGCCCCTGGAGCGCAATCGACGCTATCTGCTCAAGCACACAAGCCACACAGTGCCGGCGTTTGTATCGTCGGTCGAGCATCGGACGGAGATTGGCACCCTCACGCGCGAGCCCGCCGAATCGCTCGAGATGAACGGCATTGGTGTGGTTACGCTGACGCTGCTGCGCCCCATCGCTGTGGATCTTTACGGAGAAAACCGCTCGACAGGCGCATTCATTCTTATCGACGCGGAGACGAACGCCACGGTGGCTGCGGGAATGATTACAGCTGCGTCGAACGCTGCGGCGGCTGACGCCACCGGACCCGTGACCGCGGAGGAACGCGCCGCGCGCTGGGGGCATCACGGTGGGGTTATCGAGTTGAACGGGCCGGTTGAGGTGATTGATCGGATTGAGCGGTCGCTGTTTGTGCGCGGCGTAATTACCGCGCGCATTGAAGTGGACGATGCCGCATTTGGAATACATGCAGGCATGGTTGAAACCCTCATCAAGTCGAAAGCTTTAGCAGGCATGGTGGCGCTGATCGTTACCTTGACAGGAGGCGACACCCTAACCGCGCGTGCGGAGGGTGAGCAAATCGAGCGCAGCGCAAACGATTTGATCGGAGCGGTTGCGGCCGTCCATGAACTGCTGGCGCAAAGCGGCATTCTTCTGTCGTCGGGAAATGCGGATTGGGAAATCTAATGAGCCTCTGCTTAGGTCGGCGTTTTGAAAGGGCACGGCTTTAGCCGTGCCGCAAAGGCCGCAAAATCAACGCGGGCTTTAGCCCCTGAGGGAATGCTGTCTTATCGGAATGGACTTAAACAGAGCTTTCGTAGATGGAAACAGAAAGACGGGCGGAACGGGAAAGGAAGCAAGCAGTGAGTACTGATGAAATTAACGCGCAGGTAAACGCCAAGCTGGATGCGGTACGCGCCGCGCTTGCGCGCGAGATAACCGGCACGCCGGATGTGTGCCTGACATGCAGCTTTCAGGCCGAGGATGTTCTGCTTACGAAGTTAGCCATCGAGTTAGATGCGAAGATACCGATTCTGTTTCTCGATACTGGGTATCACTTCGCTGAGACCTACGCCTACCGGGACCGCATTGCGCGCGAGTGGAACTTGAACCTCGTCAACCTGCTGCCGGAAAAAACTGTCCCCGAGCAGGAGGCAGAGCATGGGCTTCTGTATCGGTCAGCGCCCGACCAGTGCTGCAGGCTGCGCAAAGTCGAGCCGCTGTTCAAAGCGGTTGCCGAATATCGCGTGTGGCTTACGGGGTTGCGGCGCGAGCAGGCGAAGAGCCGCGCGGCACTGGAGGAAGAGGCGCTGTTTACGCTTCCGGGCGGAAAGCAGGTGTTGAAGCTGGCGCCGCTGGCAGCTTGGACGACGCGAGACGTTTGGTATGCCTGCGAGCAGCTCTCGATTCCGCTGCTGCCGCTTTACGAGCTTGGCTACTCCTCGATTGGCTGCGAACCTTGTACCTCGCTTCCACTGGATCCGAACGATCCGCGGTCGGGCCGCTGGGCCGGCCACAAGGTTGAGTGCGGCATTCACATCGAAGCGGCGCCGGCCAAGTAAGCCCGGCGCGCAGGAGTTGAGGGAGTCTCAATGCAGTATGTCATCGGGTTCTTCATTGCACTGTTCATCGCGCTGACTGGGGTTGGGGCTGGCACTGTCACGGTTCCGGTTCTTGTGCTGTTCCTGGGAGTGCCGGCGCCGGTGGCAGTTGGCATAGGCCTGATGTTCGCGACTGCCGTCAAATTGTTTCTGGTGCCTGCGCAGATTGCGCGCCGGAATGTAGCCTGGCGGACTCTTGCGTTCATGCTTGCAGGCGGAGTGCCGGGAGTGATCATAGGATCGCTGTTCTTGAAACACCTTGTCACGGTTGGATCGCAGAACACGCTGAACGCACTGCTTGGCGCAATTCTGGTAACTACGGCAGGATGGCAACTCATCTTCTCTTTCCGCGCGAAGAAGACCAATGAAGACACGCGCGACCGCAGCCCGTTGCTCGGATGGCTCATGCTGCCGGTCGGCGCAGAGGTAGGGTTTTCATCTGCCGGTGCGGGCGCACTGGGCAGCGCTGCGCTTCTGAGCCTTACGCCTCTGCTGCCCGCTCAGGTGGTTGGAACGGATATTGCCTTTGGCTTCGTCGTCTCGCTGATCGGCAGCGGCGCGCATTGGTTCTCGCACGCAACGAATCCGCAACTTCTGTTGCATCTGATTGAAGGCGGCATTGCTGGAGCCATCGGTGGGACTATTCTCAGCACCCGGGTTCCAAAGCGGCCGTTGCGTTTCGCGCTTTGCGTCTGGCTACTGATTCTGGGAGGCCAGTTCATCTTCAACAGTTATCAGGTCTGGGCCGCCCCACAGAAGGTCTCTGCAAGCCAGGCGCAAACAACGAACTTGAAATAGGGTGGAGCTTAGTCGGGATCGCGATTCCGCAGGTCCGTTTGCGCTTGGCTGCCTCCCATTCGTATGCGGATACAGTTAACGCTCGTCAAGAGTGGAACAGGCGCATGATATTTACCTGGTCATTTGCCGGAAATCGCTTTCGATGAGGCTTGTGCGGCGAAATATGGAATTCACAATTCTCGCAAGCTTGGGCCGATTGGCAAGCCAGTACAAAAAACGGTTCCTCGGGTCCTTGCTGAAAAGGTGATAAGGACCAGCCGACAAGAGACGCCTTCCGAAACGGGCTGCAACCAACTGTAGCGATTCTTCGGAATAGAAAGAAACATGCTGACCGGTCGTCGGCGCGTAATACCACCAATCAGCCAGTGCGGGCGCAGGTTTTGGCACGATGCAAGTTGAGACAAATACATTCTCCGATAGGCTCATCATCTCTTCCAGGCCAGAAATCGGATCAATCAAGTGCTCCAACACTTCAAATGCCGTCAAGAAATCGTACTTAGCGCCGTTTTCGCGTTCAAATCCCCGCGCATAATCATTTGTGGCATGAAGATCTGACCAGAAGAAGTTGAAGCCCCTGTCCCTCATCAGCCGCACAAGCATCCCATGCCCGGCGCCAAAATCGAGGCACCTTTCAGCACCCGAAAAGAGCAGATTGATAACTGCCGAGGCCACTTCGCGATTCATCAGATTTCGATGCATAATTCCGACATCCTGGCGTGCAATCGCGGAAGAATACGCCTCTTCCAGCCAATATGGAGCTTCAGTCTGAATGAACCCGCATTTCCCGCAACGAAAGTATTGTACGCGATACCTTCTTAGCAGCTCTGCTTCTCCGAAATAGGCGGATTTCGCACTGCAGACCTTGCAGTTGGCTGTCATAAGTCTGGCCTTAGAATTGGATTCTTCATTGGCCACAGTGTTCCCCACGGAGATGCTTCATCTCAGATTTGAGCTTCATGCAAATAACTCCTTCTATTCCATTCAGGGTTGTCCATCCAAGGCCGGTTGCAGCTCCTATGGATCAACTTTGTCTTGAATTGGATCAGCCGGCTGAATTGTCCGGAATCTCCGTTTCCGATCCAGAATCACTGAAAGTTAAATACGCGCTGCTCCTTTGGCGCTGTCGCACTCGACCAATTTGATCACGACGAGACAATATTACAAAGGCTGGACGGCATTCACCGGAGCCGCGCAGATTTTCCTATGACGCCAATCAGAGTAGAGTGAAAAGATTCCGATCAATCCATGCCCAGTACCAATTGCAAGCAGAATCACTGGGCCGATCCACAATGGCGCGAACGAGTCTAGCGTAGCTCCCTTGGGATTGCCTCGATCATAAAGAACGGTGAGGGAATCACCAGTCCGAAACTCAGGCGGGTTTGTAGTGGAACCGTTCAACCGAATCGTATAACTTTGCCCATCCTCGGCTTGGAAGCGAAGTTCAGGTAAACAATCCGGTGTAATGCCTCCATCTGAGATTCGCTTGACGGGAAGCATCTGGACGATTGTTCCTTTTGTGCGAACGGCATAAAGCAGGAAGTATTTTGTATGGATCGCCGATAGTCCGGAAAGAACAAGGCACGTCGAGCCGACTGTGCAGAGAAAGAAACCAAGAAACCTACGGACCTTCCGCGATTTTGGCTTCATTTCCCATTGACTCCTGGTGCCTGCGAGATTAATCCAGAAACATCGTCCGATACAGCGTATCCCTCTGGACGGGCTTGAGGCCATTGTCGCGTATGATGCGGCGGTGAGAAATGCGTGTTAGCTCGACAGACGGCCCAATATCCCCAGATTGCCGGCCATGCGCTCGGAGATTCGTAGAGGAATCCGCTCTTCCTTCCCAAGAGTAAGGACCACATACCTTTTCCAAAGAAATCTATCCTTGCCAAACGTAATCTCGTTCCACGGAATGCAGAGCGGAGGGTGTCCGGGACGGAAGGGAAGGAGTACCGAAAGGTAGAGTGCGTCAGCTGCAGCAGTCATGCGAATGATGCTGCTATAGTGTCCCCAAAACCGCATATAAACCGTATAAAAGAATGACCCAGCGGTTATTGCTTGCCCATATGGTTCCGATTGCGCACGGAATCGTTTCGATAATCTATGCCAACCAGAGAAAACGCCGATCATGAAGCAAATGAAGCGAAGCCACACTATCACCAAAGCGAAAATGAGAAGAGAAAAGTAAGGAGAAGCCGCATTCGAGGACGCTTGCATCGAATATTTGCTTGAAAATGACCTTCCCTCACACCCCAACCGGAAATGGCTTGGGGCTGGATTCGTCGGTGTTGGCTGCCGTGCCGGTACGCCAGCGCTCAAAACGGCCTTGCAGCAGGCTCATCAGCCCGGTGTACCAGTAGCCAATAACAAACAGAATCAGAAACGGCGCGGTGAAGTAGTTGTGGTTCCAGAAGGTGTAGACAATAGCCCCGAGAAAATAGAAGCCGAGGAAGATTTCGATCCATGGCGCCAGCACCAGGCGCTTGCGGTACTTGGCTGCCTGAGATTTCTCGCCCTTCTTGGCTACTCGGTATTTGGGCGTGCGCACAAAAGCGCTCTTGATGCCTAACAGCGCCTCCATCACCGCCTTCGTGTTGGTGACCGTGAGGCCGATTCCCAGCGCCATCAGGAAGGGTAGATAGAGGAAGGTCTTCCACCAGGTCTTTGGGAAGAGTTCGCGCTGACTCATGACGTAAAACACTGCAATCGAGAACGTGGAGGCGGTAAAAAGCGGAACGTCGATCAGCAGCATCTGGAACCAGCCCTGATAAAAGCGGCAGATCATAGCCGGAAGCAGTAGCACCGACATAACAATCATCAGCGGATAGCTGAGGTTGGCCGTGAGATGGTAGACCGCCTCAACCTTGATGCGGCGCGGCACGTCGGACTTGAACATCAGCGGCAGCACTTTGATGCTGGTCTGAATAAGCCCCTTAGCCCAGCGCGCCTGCTGCGTCTTGAAGGCAGTCATCTCGATGGGCAGCTCGGACGGGCACTCGACCTCGGGCAGGTATTTGAACTTCCAGCCAGCCAGTTGCGACCGATAGCTCAGGTCGGTGTCTTCAGTAAGTGTGTCGTGCTGCCAACCGCCGCCATCGGTGATCGCCTGGATGCGCCACATGCCGGCGGTGCCGTTGAAGTTAAAATAGTCGCCCGTGCGGACGCGTGCTCCGTGCTCCAGAACGAAGTGGCCGTCGAGCAGGATCGCCTCGATCTGGGTCAACATGCTGTAGTCGCGGTTCATGTGGGTCCAGCGAGTCTGTACCATGCCGATCTCAGGCTCGGCAAAGTGGTCGATGACCTTCATCAGCCAGTCAGTCGGGGGCACAAAATCGGCGTCGAAGATAGCAACAAACTCACCCTTGGCCACTTTGAGGCCCGCGTCGAGCGCGCCAGCCTTGTATCCATAGCGGTTTGTCCGATGAATGTATTCAATCGGATGGCCGAGCGCCGCATAGCGTGCCACAATGTCCGCGGCGACTTGGTGAGTTTCGTCGGTCGAGTCGTCCAGCACCTGGATTTCCAGCTTCTCGGGCGGGTATGTCATGGCGCAGACCGCCTCAATCAGCCGGTCGATGACAAACTGTTCATTGAAGATGGGCAGTTGCACGGTCACCATCGGCAACTCTTCAAAGCGCCGGGGCGGATCGGGCCGGTAATTCTTGCGATACCGGAAGTAGAGGTAGCACATGGTGTAGCGGTGAACGCCATAGAGCGCCAGGACAATCATCACCGCGAAGTAAGGCAGCAGTACCGCCGCGTCAAAGTAGTTCCAGTGGTAGAGCCCTTTGAACGTCTGGTCGGTATTTTGCATCGCCTTCCAGTAGTGGCGCAGGCCTGTCTGGGGCGCAAAAAACAGATACGCGGCCACTCGCGATGGCAGTCCCGCCAGCCGGATCGGCAGGGAACTGGCGGCGGCATTCAAGCTGGTCACAAGCGCGGCAAACAGGGCAATCCTCCACGACCGGGATAACGGCAATTGTAGTCGATGGAGGGCTAAACCGTGGAAGGCCTAAAAGTTGTGAGCTTGCCGCCGCCCAAGCAAACATGGGGCCGACGGCCTCCCCTGCTGTGGACTATTCTCATTTCTAGCTGAGAAGACGGACTACAATGGTGCGAAGAGCTGGTCCATGAGCCATAGTCATGTTCGCGTGCCCCGTACCCCACCGCAACGCCGCCCTCGGGTTGAAGTCGTTCTTGCAGCCTCAGTTTTTGTTGCGATCGCGTTCCTTGCCTTCGGCAGCCTTTTTGTGGGGCAGCCATCCGATGAAGTCCACGCGAGCGCAATTGGGTCAATCCTCGAAACCCGAATTGTTGTAGACCACATTGTGGATAGTCAGTACGGAGGCGGGATCTTCTATCGGATCGAAGCGCGGACAAGCTATGACTTTCAAGGCCAATCTCAGGATCGCTGGCTGACGGCTTCGGAGATCACAACGGCACGAGAGCTATTGCAGGCAAAGCTGGCAAGCCATCCCAAGTACTGTGTGGTCTATTGGGTTGCTGGGCACTCGGAAAATGCTAGATGTCGTTTGTCCGGAGCAAACGGTTAGATCGATGTAACCGTTTTTGCAGAAAACGCATTTGCGCATCCTCTGTCGTTTGCACGCCGGTTCGTTGTGGTCATGCGCACTCCTGGTGCGCTCTTGCCGCAACCCAAGCCGCTATCGTAAGGTGAGCAGTGCCGGGAGGCTGGCGAACCTATGTCTGTTTCTACCTCTTCTTCACTCATCGTTGCCGCCGCGGGTGGCAGTTTTCTGCTGGAAACGCGCACGCCTGCCGAGGTGCTCACTCCCGAAGACCTGAACGAGGAGCAGCGGCAGGTTGCCTCGACCGCCGCCCAGTTCGCCCGCGAAGAGATCCTGCCCAACGCCGCGGCCATTGAGGCTAAGCAACCGGGTGTACTGGCGGGGCTGATGCGCAAGGCCGGCGAGTTGGGCTTTGCTTCGGTCGATATTCCAGAGGAGTACGGCGGCATGGGGATGGACAAGACCACCTCCACGCTCATCACAGACCACCTGTCGGTACTGGCCAGCTTTTCAACGGCCTTTGGCGCGCACATCGGCATCGCCACGCTGCCGCTGGTCTGGTATGGCACAGAGGAGCAGAAGCAGCGCTACCTGCCCAAGCTGGCCAGCGGCGAATGGATCGGCGCATATGGATTGTCAGAGGCCAGTTCTGGCTCCGACGCTATGAATATCCGCACGCGGGCGACGCTTGCGGCCGACGGCAGCACCTATACGCTCAATGGCGAAAAGCAATGGATTACCAACTGCGGCATCGCCAGCCTGTTTACAGTATTTGCCAAGATCGACGGCGAAAAATTCTCCGCGTTCCTTGTCGAACGGGATACGCCGGGGCTTACGGTAGGCGCGGAGGAGCACAAGCTGGGGATTCGCGGCTCAAGCACCTGCCCGCTGGTGCTTGCGGACTGCCGTGTGCCCGCCGGCAACCTGCTGGGCGAGGCCGGCAAGGGACACCACATCGCCTTTAATGTGCTAAACGTGGGCCGGTTCAAGCTGGGCGTGGCCTGCATCGGCGGGGCGCGCCACGCGCTGGCCGACATGATTCGCTACGCCAAGCAGCGAATTGCTTTCGGCAAGCCAATTGCGGAGTTCGGGCTGATTCAGAGGAAGATCTCCGCCAGCGCCACGCGGCTTTACGCTGCTGAAAGCATGGCTTACCGGACAGTGGGCATGATTGACGCAGGTTTAGACGCACTCACCCCCGAGCAGACGCAGTCGCCGCGCCAGGCGCAGAAGCGCATCGAGGAGTATGCCGTCGAGTGCTCCATCCTCAAGGTCTACGGCTCTGAGATGCTCACCCTGGTGGCCGACGAACTGGTTGCCACCATGGGCGGCTACGGCTTCGTCGAGGATTACCCGGCCGAGCGCACCTACCGCGATGCGCGCATCAATCGAATATTTGAGGGGACCAATGAGATCAACCGGCTGATTATCACGGGCTGGCTGATGAAGCGGGCGCTGAGCGGGCAGCTTCCGCTGCTTCCGGCCATCAAGAAACTCATGGATGAAGTGACGCAGCCGCCCAGCTTTGATCTTGGCGCGGGTACGGATGAACCGTTGGCTCGGGAGGCCGAGGTGCTGGCTGCTGTGAAGAAGATTGCACTCTTCTCCGCCGGGGTGGCCAGCCAGCGATTCATGACAAGTTTGCAGGATCAGCAGGAAGTGATGGCCGACCTGGCTGACATCATCACACAGGTCTACGCGCTGGAGTCCGCTCTGCTTCGGGCGCGCAAGCTGGCGGGGCGGAACTCGGCTACCGGCTCCGCGGCGGCTGGTGCGGCCCAGGTTGCAGCGAATATGACGGGGTTGCTGGCGGATGAGAGCATGGCGCTGGCCGAGCAGGCAGCGCGGCGGGTGCTGGCCGCCTGCGCCGAGGGCGATCTGCTCCGCACGCACCTGGCCATTCTGCGCCGGCTGGCGCGGTTTGCGCCGGGCGACGCGGTGGAATTGAGCCGCGCCGTGGCTCGCCAATCGATTCAACTGGAAAGGTATCCGCTGTAACGAGCTGTTAGTGGGTGATATCCCATGACTCATTCGTTAGGAATAACGAGTCATGGGATATCGCCTATCGTAGTTTTCCTATTGACATTAATTTTTTACATTTTCCCATATGCAACTAAAGTAGAAGCTTGAATTCGGGAAGAGGTCATACCACACCTGTCTCTTCAAATTCCGGTAAAGCGATTATCTATTTTTATTCCAACACTGAGCATTTTATTGTTGACATTTCTCGACCGGCATCAATAGACTTCGCGGCTGGAGTGGTCAGACCAATTCTCGATCCCTCTAAATCCCCAAACCACAAAAGGATGATTTCATGAGCAACTCCCACATGATCCACTTACAGATATTTGCCGCCGCCGTTCTGCTAGTGGCAGCAACGTCTGGTGCGCAAACCGTGGCAACCGGCGACAGCCGCAGCGTAAGCCAACCCGGCTTTCCGTCCGTCTGCGATACGCTAACCGCAAAGTTCACAACCTCGCAGCGCTCGTCACCGCCCAGCTCTGACGACACCAGCCGAGTTCAAGCGGCTCTCACAGCTTGCGCCGGAACAGGCAAGAGTGTTGTTCTCGCCTCATCGGGTTCAGACAACGCCTTCTATACCGGCAAGCTCACAGTGAACGGTGAAGGCCTCGTCATCAACTCCGGCGTTACCTTGGAGGGCAGCAACAGCTACTCGAGCCAGTCAGAACTGATCTATGTCGAGGGCAGCAACTCGTTTATCGGCGGCCCCGGCGCGATCGACGGTCGTGGCGATATCATCAGCGGAACTCCGCGACTGGTACAGACCAGCAGCGCCAACAATTTCATCATCTACGACGTTACGCTGCAGCAGGCCGCGCACCCCAATCTCTATATCCAGGGCGGCAGCGGCGCAACAGTATGGGAAGTCACCATCCGCACCCCCGCAACCCGCGCCAATGCTGACGGCATCGACATCGACAGCATCGCCAACGTGACCGTCAACGACTCCAGCGTCGAGGCCGGCGATGACGGCATCGCGGTGAAAACCAACGAATCCGCTGCGTCTAACATCACGGTGGAAAACTCTCAGTTCTACGGCACGCACGGCCTGTCAATCGGCAGCCAAACCTTCGACGGCGTCACGAATGTGCTCTTCAAGAACAACTATGTGTATGGCAAGGATCTGCTGGGGAACGTATCGGCCAACGCGAACGGCCTTAACGTCAAGACCGATATCGATTGCGGCGGCGAGGTCAAGCAGGTGACGTATCAGAACAACTGCCTCTACGGAGTGAAGCACCTGATCATCGTCAACGCCAATTACGGCAGTTGCTGCGGCACT
>Ga0302320_10005746_pt1 | contig 27688 bp, 21 predicted proteins | sample Bog_T0_3_FD_202130 | JGI IMG/M metagenome (GOLD analysis project Ga0302320, IMG submission 202130) | Peat permafrost microbial communities from Stordalen Mire near Abisko, Sweden - Bog_T0_3 | ecosystem: Environmental > Terrestrial > Soil > Wetlands > Peat | place: Sweden: Abisko, Stordalen Mire...
GATGACCGCCGAGGCAATTGAGCGGGCCGCGCGTGCGGACCGCGACGCACAACCGCTTACCGAAACCGACCTCAAGCGGATGAAGCGAACGCCGCAGGCGAAAATCATTCGCCGGGCTTTGCAACTGACGCAAGAGGAATTTGCCGCCCGCTATCACATTCCCCTCGGCACGCTGCGTGATTGGGAACAGGGTCGAGCGGAACCGGACCAGCCTACGCGGGCGTATCTAACCCTCATCGCCCGCGATCCCGATCGTGTGAACCAGACATTGAATCCGAAGGCAAACTGATCGTCGGTCGAAGGAGTGAGAGCCGAGGACGTCCAGAAGAAATGTGAAGCAGTCGAAGGGAGGAACTGTCCAGCGCTTTCAGCCTTCGTTTTTCTTTAGCAATATTCCCGCCAGCAGCGCCGCCGCGGCCCCCAGCAGCCACTCGATGCGCCACACCTGGATCGCCTGCCACTCTGCCCGCGTATCAGCGCGATAAATGAAGCCGGTCAATGCAGCCGTCGTCATGCAAGCGATGCCGATGAGAAAAAACACCAGGCAAGGTAGAGAGAGACCGAGGCGCTGACGGAGAATTGCCATATCCATGAAGTCGGCGAAGCTCATGGGCCTTGGGAGCGTCACGGGGCGGGGATCGCGATCGCTGCCGCAAATGTGGCAGAAGCGGGCGCCCGAGGGATATTCTTCTCCGCAATGCGAGCAGACGACGTCCATCGAGGTTGGCTGTACCACTCGAACCGCCTCGCGATTAGGCGGACGCCAATACTCCTGCCGAGAGCTCTGAGCCATGTGCCGTTCTCCAGCCCTCTACGGAGCAAGCAGGCAACCAAAGTAGGAGCTGCGGTAAGTGCGTGCAAACGCGGGAGATGACCGCATCATTGCGAGGCTGCCGGGAGCCAGCCTGACGAAAAATGTTCGCTGGCCAAGTAAGAGTGGCGGATTGCCCCCGCCGTGTTCCGGGCTACAACTGGAACCAGAACAGGCAAGTGGACAATCGTCCGCGCGCCGCCGGTAAAGATGTGTTCAGTGTTCTTGCCACCCTCGTACTTGCTGTTGAGGGATTGGGATATCAGGTAAACTTCTCCTAAACCGGTCGCAATGAAACCTTACCAACGACTGCTGCATGTTGTGTGCCTCTGCTGCCTGCTTGGCCTCGGAACTCCCGGGTGGAGTGCCACGGCCGATTCAGGGAGCCCGCCCGTCCCCACCCGTGTGGACAACGACGCCAACACGCGCAAGGGTTTCGACCACTTTTACAATCTGGAGTACGAGAAGTCGGTCCACGACTTTGAGCTGGCGCAGCAGGCCCACCCCGACGATCCTTTCGCCGTGAACCACACGCTGGCGGGCGTCATCTTCAAGGAGTTGTTGCGCATTGGAGCGTTGGATACCGAGGCTTATGCCGCCGACAGCTTTCTGAACAAGCAGGCAGCCGCGCCGATCGATCCCAAGGTACGCGAGCGGGTCAAACAGCTGATCGAACAATCGCTGGCGCTGTCGCAGGCGCGGCTCGACAAGAACCCCAATGACGTGGACGCGTTGTATGCCCGCGGCGCCACGCGCGCGTTGCGAGCAACTTATACCGGTATCGTCGAAAAAGCGTGGTTCGCCGGGCTGCGGGGCGCCGTGGCCGCCCGCCATGACGAGGAACGGGTCCTGGAACTGGATCCCAACTACGTGGATGCCAAGGTAGTGGTCGGCACCCACTTGTACATCGTAGGCTCGCTGAGTTGGCCGGCGAAGGTGGCGGCTTCGGTGGCAGGCCTCAGCGGCAGCAAGTCGAAGGGCCTCGACGACTTGCGCCAGGCGGTAGCGGGAGGCCATATGGAAGTCGCCAACGATGCCAAGATCGTGCTGGCGCTGTTTCTGCGGCGCGAGCAAAAGTACGCCGAGGCGCTGAAGCTGGTCAACGGAATGCAGACCGACTTCCCGCGCAATTTCCTGGTAGCGGCGGAATACGCTCACCTGATGAACGCCGCCGGACATGGGCCGGAAGCGATTGTCGCCTATCGCAAGGTTCTGGCGGGATGCCGTAACAACGCCTACTCACTGTGCCGGATTGAAGTGCCGGCCTATGGACTGGGAGAAGCGCTGCGCGGCCAGCGAGACTATGCCGGCGCTGCCGAAGCCTACGAACTCGCTGCCGGCAGCGGTCACGACGGTGAACTGCAGCAGAAGTCGACTCTCGCCGCCGGCGAAATGTATGACCTGCTGCAGAAGCGCGACACCGCGTTGGAGAAATATAAGGCCGTAATTGCCGAGAACTCGGCTACCGGCTCGGCCGATCTGGCGCGTCATTATATGAAGCAGGCGTACAAGAGTCCGTAGTCTTGCCCGTGGGCTGGCGCTGCCCGATCACGCTAACGCCGACGACGCCACCGGCGAAGGCGCTGGTTTCGCAGCTCATGTCCACGGCCGTACCGGGCCCGGCATTCCGTCCGCAGCGTGGGCCGCATCCAGCTCCGCAATTTGGTAAGTCGAACGGATCTGGTCCAGCGGAGTCTCGACCAGTCCCCAAAAATCCCAGTCAGGACCGAAGGTGTCAAGAGTCGCCATACGTCCCCGTTCCCAGGCGCGCCAGAACTTCTCGCCATCGAAGGCGCCCTTGGCCGATCCCGCCAACGGATTCAGCACAATTCCCATGTGCCAACTGAAGATCACCGGAAGAATGTGGCCAGACATTCCCTCGCTGTGGTGCATGGCAGCGGTGAAGGTCGACACCAGAAGTTCGCCCTGGACGGTGGTGCTGTATGCGCTGACCACGTGAGCGCTGTCATGCGGCACGCCAAACAGAATCGAAAGTCCGCCAGGATCGCCGGGGAAAATGTAACCGCTTTGCGTGTAGTGTTGGTAAAACGCGCGGCCGAAGGTTTGGTAAGGAAGTGCCGCGAGCGCGCGAAAACGCGCTGCCAGAGCGGGATCGGGATTGGTGTCGTAGGGCAGGAATTGTCCGGCAAAGTCCTTGCCCAGATCCATTCCCCGGATGCTTTCAGCATTGTTGCGAGACATGTCGGCACGCACCCAGTCGATGTGGCCCTTCGCGGTCTCGGCCAGATCGCGAACATAATCGTCGGATACGCCGAGGTCGGCGGCATAACCCAGCGCAACCGCCAGTTTCTTTTCATCGACGGTTCCGTCGACGAACGCCATCACGGCGATGAGCTGCAGGATATAGCGACGGTAATCGGCCGTGGGAAAGGCCTGGGCAAGCGCCTGGCTGGTGGGCGACTCCAGGTTTGCGAAGTCAAGTCCGGAGCCGGCATAGAGGACATGACGGGCAGCGCCCTCCAGCGCCTCGCGGTCCGCCGGACGGAGCTGGCCGCCGGCAGTTGCAACCGCCTTCATCGCTCCCAGGGTTAGATTCGCCTGAGTTTTCGAGACCGGAAGAAATGACACCAGAGCCGTATCGGACATTGTTCTCTCAAATAATGGGTTTTTAGCGGTGTTCACCCGCCATCGATCACAGGCTAGCGATCTTACACGGAATTTGCTTCAACGGCCAAGAAGGGACACCACCCAGGCTGGTTCTGGGCGGGTTTGCATCTTGGGGAACCTTTTCTTATCCTGTTCGTATCTGTTAGTGGGAGGACTGTATGTACTGCAACTATTGCGGAAAGGTCATTCAGGACGACGCCAACCTGTGTCCCTACTGCGGACGCAGAGTAGGTACCGTGGCTGGCCGTCGCAAGCTGATGCGCTCGCGCGTGAATCGCAAGATTGCCGGGGTCTGCGCCGGCTTCGCCGAATACTTCGATCTGGATGTGACCGTGGTCCGCGTAGTGTGGCTGATCGTCGCGCTGTTCGGCGGCGGTGGCATACTGGCCTACATCATTGCGTGGATCGTGATGCCCGAGGAGCCGGAAGTTGTTCCGGTCGTACCGGTGACGACGCCCCAACCCTATCAAGGCGCTTGAGGACCCGGATCGGTGTCGCAAAGAGCGCTCTCCAAGGCCGAGGAAAGAGCGCAGGTAGCGTCGAGGAGAGGCGCGGAGGAAAGCCACATTGACCGGATGCTGGCCGTGATGACGTCGACCGTCAGCAGCGCTGCCAGAGGAGCAAGTAAGTCTGCCGGTGCTGGCTGGCACTTCCGCTAACGACCGGCACACCTCTTTTGTTCGACGGCTGCCGGTGCAGGCTTCCGGCCTCGGCCCTCCTACCTGCACCTTCTCCCGGCAACTGGTGGTCTTCCTCACTCTCCCACACTTGGCTCCGATCGTTCGAAGCTCTTCAGTAGGTTGCGACCGTCTACTTCAAAGCCGCAGCTTACGTTTGATCACTAAACCTAAGCCCATGATTCCGGAGCCGAACAAGACGAACGTACCAGGCTCAGGTGTCGAGCCTTGATTGATTTCGCCAGCGGAAATGTAGCCCTCGGTGGAGGAGCCTTGATTTTGAGCCACGTAGTCCAAGCTAGGGTTTGAGCCTAAGTAGACGTTGAAGTCCAAAGATACGTTAGACCCGGCGACATAGCCGCCGAGATTAGCGGCAGTGACATACATGCTGCCAAGCACTCGCGGCGTTTGCGTCCCATCTGTGACACTATCCAAGGTGATGTTCCCATCTAGAAACGACGAACCACTCGACCAATCGAAAGCCAGCGCAGACCCGTTCATATTGACCGGATAGACGCCTTGGCTCGGGGCGCCAAGAATGGGGGTACCTGTGAGACTAATCTCGTAGTTTCCCACGGTGGTACCGTAGTATCCGAAACCGCTCAAGCAATTTGACCCGCAAACGTCTCCAGCGAAGGAAATATCTACGGTTCCAGCAGGGTTGCTGAACTGGACATTACCGGAACTTTGGCCAAGGACCAGATCGGTCTGGGCTGCGCAGACACCGACCAGGAGGCAAGCAACGAATAGCAACATTGTTACAGTTTTTGGCATTTCCAAACCCTCATGAAGTGGCTCGATTTGAGATCATGGAAAATCTTTTCAACTGATTTCCCGAGGGTCCGTTGGCAGGGTGTTTGTCAGACGAGTGGCACCCTGAGCCATGGCGGGAACAGCAGCCAACCTTAGACGAAGAGCGAGCGCGGACAGCGAAGCAATCCGCAATTTCAGCGGACGCCGGCTATCGCGTCCGCTTTCGGCAAAATGCGCCGATTGCACCCCATAATCCCAGCAAAGAAAAGTTTGAGGAGTTGGCGCCTGCGGCTATTGCGCCGCCGGTGGCCAGCAGGGCAATAGTTCCGGGCTCGGGAGTATTGCCGGTGGTGGTGCTGCTGGCGCAATTGTTGATCGTGTTGTCGTCCATCGTCACCGCGCCATTGAGCGCCAGCGCTCTGCCGCAGTCAATGGTGGCCCCAGTGTTCAAAGTGATACTCTGGTCGGCGATGATGGTTCCCACAAACGCCGTAGTGGTACCCAGAGTTCCAGAGCTCCCAAGCGCCCAATAGACATTGTCGTTTTGCCCCATATTGATCCCAATCACCATTGAGGCACTTGCCGTAGTGAGTGTGCTACCAATCTGGAAGATCACGTTCTGGTTACTTAGTCCCTCAAAATTGACGGTGAGAGTACCGGTCAACTGGGCTGAAGAGTTGTAGGTATAAACCCCCGGAGTAAGCTCCAGGCCGCCAAGATTCTGGCCGCTCAAGTTCTCGTTGGAGGACAGGCCTTGGAAGTAATTGAAGGCAGTCAGGGCATCAGCCTGGGCCTGCATGGCGACGGCACCTCCGTCGTAAATGGTTCCGTTTACGATCCCCGGGGGAAATCCTGTGATCGAAGTGCCGGGATAAACCCCCAAGTCGCCATCGATAACCGTGTTGCCGGTGTTGGTGACCGCTGATCCACCAAGTACCCCAAAAGATCCTGCAGATCCGAGTTGAGCATAAGCCGTGAGGGTGAAAAGCGGCAAAACGAGAAAACACACGAGTGGAAGTTTCATAACATAGCTCCGCCTCGTTCCAATCCGAAAAACCTCGACTCCGCCGATGGAAGGAGTGGCACAAGGGCGGCGGGGCCACAAGCAAGGGAGCGACTGCCTGATAATCGGACATGTGCAATTGTGTTACCGCGCTAACTCTTTGTTAAAGCAGCAGTACCTATTTGTCCGAGTGCACATTTCTGCACTAAAGTTCCAGTCGGATCCCCACTTGAGCCTAGGAGCCATTGCACTTTCATGGTAACCATGCCGAAAATGCAGCGTAACCATGCCGAAAATGCAGCTTTCGGAAGCATTGAACCAAAAGCACACACTTTGACTTGCCAAGAAAGCCTCTACAATTGCCTGGTCATGCCCACCCTGCGCAGCGCTGATGCCCAACTCTTCTACCAAGTCACCGGCAACGGTCCGGATGTCGTGCTGTTGCATCCGTTCCCGTTGAACCATTCGTTCTGGACGCCGGTCGCCGAGATACTCAGCACCGGTTACCGGCTCATCCTTCCCGACTTGCGGGCGCACGGCGAATCCGAACTGGGCGACGGTCCGGCGACCATGCAGAAGCTGGCGGACGACCTGGCGCTTCTGTGCCGCGAGGAGCGAATTCAGCGTGCGTTCTTCGTGGGGGTTTCGATCGGCGGCTATCTTCTATTCGAGTTCTGGCGGCGGCACCGCGAGCACGTGGCGGCGCTGGTCTTGTCTAACACCCGCGCCGGCGCTGAAACTGCCGAGAGCAAAGCCAATCGTTTGGCCATCGCCGAGAAAGTGCTAGGTGAAGGCACTGCGGGATTCATCGAAGAGATGCTGCCTAAGCTGCTGTCACCAGCCACGCGAACCCATCGGCCTGACATGGTGGACGCTGCTCGCCGGATGATGCAGAAGATGTCGGCCGACGACATCGCCGGCGTACAACGTGGCATGGCCGAGCGTCCGGATTCGGTTGCGACCTTGCAGACCATCAACGTGCCGACACTGGTGATTGCAGGCGGGGACGACAGCGTACCTCTGGCCGAAGCGGAGCTCATGCGCCAGAACATCCTCGCCAGCCGACTGCAGGTGATCGCCAATGCCGGACACTATGCGGCGCTGGAGAAGCCTGCGCAGTTTGCTGCCTTGCTGCGGGATTTCTTTGACGGCTTGCCTCGGCCGTAGACGTCAGGGTATAACGGGCTTTCACGCCAGCGTCCAGTCGTTCTACCCGATCCATTGTGACCCTCATCACCGGCCCGGCCTGGCCGCTTCGATAGAATAGTCTCGCCATGCTGGACGCACTTCTTCTACCTGCCAACACCGTAGTCACCGCCAAGGGTGACAGCGAACCGCTCGATGTCAGTACAGCCTCCAACCCCGTATTCTTGCTGACGCTGTCCGTCACTTCTGTCGTGGAACAGGAAGCGATCGACATCAGCCTTTACACCTCCGCGGATAGCGCCACGTGGGAGACCAAGCCGGTGACGTCGTTGCCGCAGAAGTTCTACGTGGGTGAGTATCCCTTGTTGCTGGATTTATCCGCAGTGCCGAATGCCAAGTATGTGCGCGCGCATTGGGAGGTCAGCCGCTGGGGCCGGGGTCCGACCACTCCTAAGTTTGAGATTGGTCTTCGCCTGCGCGAGGTGCCGCCGCAGGCCTTGCAGGCCGAGGCGGAAGCGCAAACCCGCCGCTAGATTACTTCCGAAACAGCAAGTAGGGAGTCGCGAGCTGCTTGCCCGGGCTCCCCGCCCAATGCTATCGCCGCTTCCCACACGAATCACTTCCTCAGGGCGCGTTGCATCTGCGGGCCGGGCGCCGACGCAATGATCACTCCCGGTCTGACATGGGCAAATCCTAGCGGGACGGTGGCAGTGCTGGGGTTCGCGCCGCTGAAGGAATCGGCCTCGATATCCACCGCGTAGTAGTTTCCGTTTTGCAGCAGTCCGGGCGGAAGGGTGACGCTGTTCGAGGTCGTGACCAAGGTCGTGCAGCAATTTGCGTTGTTGTTGGTGTTGTAGCCGAGGATGATATCGCCCACCTGTATGGTTTGAAGGGTGGTGCTCAGAGAAAAGATGCTGACCACGTACCGATCCGGGGCACCCAAGCTGGGAGCCTTCCAGCTGATGGTTGGGGTCAAGCTGGCGGTTACGGTTCCACTCGAGAAGGATTGCCCATCTACCGTCGGCGAAAGCACCGGGCCAATGATAGGTTCCACGGCATCGCCGGCGCCGGTTCCGGGCGTGGTGATGACGTCGGCCTCGCCGCCCAACTTGGTAACGATGCCGCCAAGAACCGACCACAAGCCGTTCAAGCTGCTGGGGGTTGAAGAGGTAATGGTGGTGGTGTTGGTGGTCGTGTGGACTCCACCGCTCGGCACCGTGACCGTCGGATACGTTAGCGCCGGCCCCGCCACGTCGTAGCTGTAACGCAAGACGGGGGCGAAGTTGTCCGCCGGAAAGGGGTCGCTGTAGTTGAGGTTGCCCTGGTCGCTATCGGTGGTGATGCCGTTAGCGTCTGCATAGGCGGCCAGCATTGCCCACGCGCCGGTATAAGTCGCAAGGCTTCCCAAGGACAGGTCCGCATCCCAGGAGTTCGCCAGACTGCTGATGGTGGGCGCGGCGTAAGGTTGCGCCACTACGTTCAAAATCGAATCCCTCCCTTGGATCCCGTTCCCAGCGAACTGCGCGTCGAGGGCCGAGAACTGCGATCCCTTAACGTTCAGCCGCACCGTGGCGTTGGTCGGAACATTGGTCATGGAACCGGTGACGTTGGTCGTCCCACCGGCAGCTTCCGTGATCGAGGTGCTGTTCCACGACTCGGTGATCACCACCACCGAGCCGTTGCCGACCGGAGTGGTTTGCTGGTGGTTGAGGAATACCCGGTCGCCTTTCGAGGCATCCAGCAGCGGACCGGTGAGGGAGTTGTTCTGGAAGAAAGGTGAGCCCCCAGCGTCCTCCGGATACAAGACGTTCGCCGGAGCATCGGCGCTGTACCAGGCAATGCCATCCCCACCTCCATCTTGTGGAGGATGGTTCAAGATGACGTTGAATTTCAAAGTCTGTTGGCCGCTGACGGTGTCGGGACGGCCGATCTGGGCGCCGGTCAACACCGGATCGCTCTGGCTGGTCCAGTTGTAGTAATAGGCGCCGACCGCCAGCCAATAGTTACCGGCGGGCACGCCGGCGATGGTGAAGGTCCCATCGCTGTTGCCGGTTCCGGCGATCTTGCTGAATCCTCCGCTGCCGTTGGGAACATAGGCGGTAACGCTTCCGGCGGCGCTGAGATCAAATCCGACGGTGGTGGTTCCGCTGCGATCGTAAAAGGCGGTATTCACCAATCCGTCGATGTTGCCGGCCGGAGTTATGCTGAAGCTTTGGGTGGTGCTGGCAGCTTCAGTCGTGTTGGCGGTTATGGTGAAGGAATTCGCCGCCCGCGACTGCTCGTGGGTCGGGGTCCACGACAAGGTACTGCCAGAGATGGAAGCGTTGGCCGGCCCCGCGGCAAGAGTGAAGCTGACCGTTCCGCCTGAGGGATCGCTGGCGGCCAGTTGGTAGCTGTAAGGCTCGGCCTCGAAGGCAGTGGTGGGCGCCACGCTGCTGAACTGGGGCGGCGCGCCGACGGTGGCCGTTACGGCTGCGGTGGCGCTCTTGGTCGCGTCCGCCTGGCTGGTCGCAATCACGTGAAAGACGCCTGCCGCAACTGCAGCATAATTGCCCGTGCTATCTACCGTGCCTCCCGCCGCACCCTCCTTCACTGACCAGCGGACCGCCGTGTTCGAGGTATGGGTCACAGTGGCGGTGAAGTGCTTTGGCTCTCCCACTACGACATTGGCTGTAGTGGGAGAAACAACGACGACCACAGACGATGCAGGTTGCGGTTGCGGTTTGGTCGCCGGGTTGCCGCCACAACCGGTGAGCCAAAAGCACAGGTTCCACGCCAGGAAGAAGAAAATTCGGCGCAGGATGGCGGAAGAAAAGCCCAGCCGGAAAGGTAAGCTCCGGTTGCCACAGCCTTTGTTAGCAGAGGTCGAAAGAAACATGGAAGGGACTCCGAGCGAAGCGAATTCGTACTCACTCGAATTCCATCGGCAATTATCCGGCGCTTCTGCAGACCGCCTGCCCGCGACGCCCAAAAGAAAGGCAACGCTCCGACTTTTTCAGCAACCTGCTAAAGGCGCGCTCCGGCAATGTGCCAATGCACGCTCCCTCAAGGAGTACGCAACGGCTATAATCGAGTTGCTTTGCAATCCCCTCGTTTCCGATTTTGCCACGCGCTTCTTCCGCTCCTGGCGGCACTTTGCCTTCTCTGCCTGGGCCAGCCAGCGGCGGGGCAGACGCTTCCCGGCACGCAAACGCTTCTGGTCATGCCATTCGAGAACCAGTCGAGCCTTCCCGGCCTGGAGTGGATTGGCGAAGCCTTCGCGGAAGTTCTCTCCGACCGCATGGCGTCGCCGCGGCTTTACGTCATCAGCCGCGACGATCGCAGCTACGCCTTCGACCACTCCGGCATTCCGTTGAACCTGCTGCCGTCGCGGGCGACCATTTATCGCGTGGCCGAGCAGATGGGCGCCGACTACGTGGTGCTGGGCAGCTATACCTATGACGGCACTACCTTCAGTGCGATCGCCCAGTTGCTCGACATGAAGAAGCTGCATCTGTACCCGCCAGTCAATAGCAGCGGACCGCTGACCAACCTGATCGATCTGCAGACGATGTTGGCGTGGCAGTTGATGCAGCAAATGCCGGTTCCTCCGCCGATGACGCGCGAGCAATTCCTGAAAGCTTCGCCGCCGATCCGCCTGGACGCGTTCGAGAACTACATCCGCGGAGTTCTGGCGACCGGCCATCTGCAAAAGGTCCACTATTTCCACGATGCGGTGAAGCTGAATCCCAGCTACACCCTCGCCATGCTGCAGCTGGGTAAGACCTACTACGACAACCACGAATATGAGTCGGCGGCAGTGTGGTTCAGCCGCGTGCCCAAGACTGATCCGGCTGCGGGTGAGGCCAATTTCCTGCTCGGGATGTCAGAGTTCTATCGCGGTAACTTCGACAAGGCGTTTGCCGCCTTCAGCTACTTGTCCACGCGATTGCCGCTGACCGAGGTGTACAACAACCTGGGCGTGATGGAAGCGCGGCGCGGGCGGAGGGCTTCGGCGGTGGAGTACTTCTCCAAGGCCAGCAATGCCGATCCCAACGACGGCGACTACCGCTTTAACCTGGCAGTCGCACTGTTCAAGAATGGTGACAGCGCCGGAGCGGCCCGACAGCTGCGTGACGAATTGCAGCAGCGTTCTACCGACGGAGAAGCCAAATCGCTGCTGGACATGATCAATCGCGGCGTGCTGCCGCCGCCACCGTCGTTGCCGAATGCGGCGCCGCCGGGCAATGCCTTACTGGCCGCGAACCAGGCGCACATTCCGATGGAACGTATCAAGCGCAACTACGACGAGACTTCGTATCGCCAACTGGAGATGGAGATCAACAATTTCGATGAGGCACGCCTGGCCAAGACGGACGGGCGCACCCGCGGGGCGTATTACCTTGGTCGGGGCAAGGAACTGCTGGCCCAGAACCGGGCAGATCAGGCGGAGGGACAATTCCGCAGCGCGATCGGCGCCGACTATGGCAACGCCGCCGCCCACGCGCAACTGGCGATGCTTCTGGAGAAGAAGGGCGAGGTGACGGGGGCCCGCGCCGAGGCGCAAACTTCGGTGCGGCTGAAGCCCAATGTCGATGGACTGCTAGTGCTGGCGCGGCTCGACCTGAAGCAGAACCAGATGCCGTCGGCGGCCAGCGAGGTTGATCGCGCCTTGGCCTTAGAGCCGGCGAACCCGGCGGCGGTGGCGCTAAAACACGATATCGCCGCCCAGCAAAAAGGTCCACAATAGTTGCGGAAGATCCCTCCGGAAGGAGGCCACATGACTGGCACTCGAATCGCGCTCTGCGGCTTCATCCTGGCGCTGCTGGCAACCGGCAACGCCTTTGCCAACAGCGTGGTCAAGATCAAAGTAGACGACACCATCCAGCCCATCAGCGCGGAGTATGTAGATCGCGCCATCGAGCGCGCCCGCCAGACCAATGCGGACGCGGTGTTGATTGAACTGCGCACGCCGGGCGGACTGGTCGACTCGACCCGCGAAATCATCCAGAAGATTCTTGCTTCGCCGGTGCCGGTGATTGTCTACGTGGCGCCCGGCGGAGCCAACGCGGCCTCGGCCGGCTTCTTTATTCTGGAGTCGGCAGACATTGCGGCCATGGCGCCCGGCACCAACACCGGCGCGGCCCATCCGGTAATCCTGGGCGGCGAGAAGATGGACGACGTGATGAAGGCGAAGATGGAGAACGACTCCGCCGCTTTCATGCGGTCGTTCGTGGGACCGCGTGGCCGTAACCTGCAACTGGCGGAGAGCGCGGTGCGCGAGTCGAAATCGTGGACCGACCAGGAGGCGTTGCAGCAGCACCTGATCGACGTGGTCGCGCGCGACCAGGACGACCTGTTCCGCCAACTCGAAGGCAGGATGGTGAAGCGCTTCGACGGCAAGCAGGAGAAGCTGCATCTGGTGGGCGACTCGGTAGACGAGATGGCGATGACGCTGCGGCAGCGGATCCTGGATTTCCTGCTCGACCCCAACATCGCTTTCCTGGTGCTGGCGGTGGGCGCACTCGCGCTCTACGCCGAGTTCAATCATCCGGGAGCAGTGGTGCCGGGCGTGGTGGGAGTCATCTTCATCCTGCTGGCGCTGTTTGCCCTGAATCTGCTACCCACGCGCTACGCCTCGTTCACGCTCATCATCGCGGCCTTCGTGTTGTTTGTCTTGGAGGCGAAATTTGCTACCCACGGAGTGCTCGGCCTGGGCGGGATTGTGTTGCTGACACTGGGGGGCTTGCTGCTGGTGGATGGGCCGATTCCGCAGATGCGGGTGAATCTGTGGACCGCGATGGGGGTTAGCGTACCCTTTGGCGCGATTACCGTTTTTCTCATGAGCATCGCCATTCGCGCCCGACGCAACAAAGTCGTCACCGGTCCGCAAGGGATGATTGGCGCGGTCGGCCAGGCGCGCACCGACATCGATCCGGAAGGCAAGGTATTTGTGCAAGGCGAGCTGTGGAACGCGCACGCCCCGTCGCGGGTCGGGATCGGGGAGCAAGTGGTAGTTCGCAAAGTGGAGGGACTGGAACTGGAAGTGGAGAAGGCAGGAATTAGCAACTAGCAACTAGCAACTAGCATCATGTCCCCCAAGTTCGTGGCAAAATTCAACCGTTGCGTTTGAAAGGGCAGCCGCTGATAGCGCCAACTGACGCCACAATCTCTTTGCAATGTCAGTTTGCCCAACGAGCCGGTTGACCCGCGTACTCGCAAGACCACCTGTCCTCCAGGGGTTTTCTCTCTCGCCCTTTGGGAGAACTCTGCGAAAAATCTGAAACTTATTCAGCCGCGGGACCGTATACAATCCCGCAGGAGGTTGACATGCATGACACAAAGGAGCGGTTGTCTCAATTGTGGCTCTTCGCGTTACTCAACTACCTGTATGCGGACGTGCTTGCCCTGTTCGATATTGTTGGCTCGCAAGATCCAGCCCCACATCTCCCACCATGGGCTCTGCTGGGGGCAGCGGTCTTGATGGAAATACCCATCGCCATGATTCTGGCGTCTCGACTGCTTCCGTTTAGGGCGAACCGGCTGGCGAATATCATCGCGGGTGCCATTGAGACGTTAGCCGTCATTTCGATGCAATTCGTTTACCCTTTAGCCAGCGGTGCCTGGCACGAGCATATGTTTGCATCGTACATTTTCTTCGGGACGATCGAAACTGTATGCACCTCGGTCATCATCTGGCAGGCGTGGACCTGGTCAGGAGTTGAAGCCAGCAGTTAGTTCGGAGGGGGTTATCGACAATCCGAAATTAGGCTGCCTGGTGAGTATTGGCGTAACCTCCCATATCACAAGTGACCCATTCGGGCCGGATCGGTTACGATAACGCTGTTAGCAACAATCATTATGTAAGCTTTGTGATTTCAGCGTAAAGTGTGCCCGTGATAGCCGCCTTCATCATCATCTTCGCCGTGATAGCGTTGTCCGTGGCGTCGTTGTGGATTGCGGTTCGTGACCGGAAAAGAACCGGCAAGGCAGCCGGTAGCATCAACTGGGGCCTGTGCCTGTGCGGAGTTGTAGGCATGATAATCGTAGACCTGTTACTCATGGTCTACAGCGCCTACGCTATTTTCCTGTTCCTGTTCTTTGTTCTCCCAGCGATTTGCATATTGTGTGTTCTATGGCTCTTGGTGGCCTTTCTCCGTAAGCGACGCAGCCATTCAGTGCAGTTATTCGGGACGGCTTTTGCGTCGGTAGCTCTCTCATTCGTTGTCTTTCTTTTCCTCGGCGGGAACGTCATCCGTCCTGCTCTGCGATGGCTGCTTTGGTCGCGGCAGTTCAAAGCTGAGTTATTGGCGCAGCCCGCCCCAAGCAACGGTGAACTCAGGCACATGGAATGGGAGGCGACGGGATGGGCTGGCGTCGCGAACGTCACTGTCTACATCGCTTTCGACCCCTCAGATGCTCTATCGAATGCGATTTTGCCCGGCAAAGTTGCCGGGATACCCTGCACAGTTTTACGAGCATTTAGGCTGGAGCCTCGCTGGTACTCCGTTTGGTTTTACACTGATGAAACATGGTCAGAATGCCCGTGGAGCAGCAAAGCGGCGGCTGAGTTGAAGAATAACTGACGTAAAATCGCCATTTCGTAAGTGATCGGCCCGGCTCGGATCGGTTTACGATAACGCCTGATCACGACAGTTTGACTGTGGTTTGAGTATCTCCACGCGGATGGATCAGCGGGTGCCCCGGGTTTCGCGGTGTTCGAAACCCGGGGGAGTACGATATGCACGTGTGAAAACGGCTTCGGCTGACAAGCTCCATGACAATCCCAGGTCTCGAAAATCGCGAGACCTGAGGCACCCCGCATTCCTGTCCTGCGTGCTAGTTTGTGAATCCTCTGCGTGAGCCGCTGCCGCGCTCGCAACAGAATTCGCTCAAATGAGGTCAATGTGAAAAGAGAACTCCTGACACAGATCGTCCTGGTGATCGTGGGGCTGTGCGTCATGTGCCTCACTGAGAGGCACACACAAATCTAACAACGGAGAATATCCAATGAAAGAAAACATGATGTTAACCATCGCGTCTCTGCTCTCGATCCTCTTGCTGACGCTTCACATTACGGACGACATCGTCCGTGGGATATCGAAGGCCGAGCCCTCAAACATTGCGTTGGCCGTTCTCGTGGTGTTGCTGTACGGGACGCTGGTGCTCGCCGAACGAAGATCGGGGTACGCCATCATGCTGCTCGTCGGGTTGTTCGCGGCAGCCACGCCCGTCATGCACATGAGGGGGGCACATTATGGCGAGATCGCCAAGTCCACCGGCGGCTTCTTCTTCGTCTGGACACTCTGGGCGCTCGGCGGGCTCGGGGGCCTCACCTTCATCCTCTCGGCGCGCGGACTGTGGAGTCTGCGACGGGGCCAGCCACGGTAGTCCTACACCCCGAACATGGAAAGGCCGATTTGGAGGTTCTCTGCCGCCTGCGGCCGGATGACGGGCAAACCGGCAGTTGTGGGGCTGTTGAATCTGCCCCAATTTATTTTCTATATTTGGATCTGTGGCATTCCAGCTGGCTTTTGGAGCGGAAGAACGAGTGCGGACTGATGTTCCTGAGCTTTTTTATTCCGGTCGGGGTCTTTCTACTCATGGCCGCAAGGAGACCTTCTGAGCATCGCTCGATGATTGCTCTAGCAGCTTGGTGGAACATCTCCCATGGCGTGGTGATGGCTATTCAAACCGTGGAAGCGTGGATTCACAGCGTCCACCGGAACTTTACTGATGTGATCGTATTCCTTGTGATCGGAGTTGTCATGTTAGCGCTTCTGCCGGCAAAACCAGAGGCAGTCGCGCCGGGAGTTGCGTGAACGAGCGCAGAAAACCCCACACTCTACGCGGATAACCGTTTCTTCTCGTCTTCGTTTCACGGTTTTTTCCCCTCTAAGACATCTGCCAGACTGGTTTTGACCGTTCTGCCCACTCTGTATCAAACTATCAAGCGCCGGTTGGAGGATGTGTATCAGGCCCGGCCAAGTACAAAGCCATCGTCGAACGTCACATGATAATGTAAGTGGGCGAAAAGAGGATTACTGCGCTAACAGCTTGCCACGGCACAGGTGCTCTACCTGCCCACGTACTGTCGCATAGAACAAGACCTACAATCAATTTTCCCGGGAACAGAGATAGACGCGGAAATCAAGAAACTCCGTTGACAGGGCAGCGGCTGAAGCCGTGCCCTGTCCCACCCGGGTTATGAGATAGCTTCTAGCAATCAACAACTACCTTGACTAGGAATTGATTGCTAATTATTGCTAATATTTATCATCCCGACCGGCGCGGTGGGATATGCGGTCTGATTTGCTGCAGGAGGGCGTTAATTGATCACCGCTGTGACGAACCGCTGAAAGGCTTGACGAACTGCAGTCCGCAAGCGGCTGATCTGCGATAGGATGAAAATGGAACAGGAGATTGCGATGGCAGACCTGCGATATCCGATCGGCAGATTTAGCTGGGTCGCGCCCGAAAATGAAGAGCAAAGCGCGCAGGACCGCGTGCGCTACATCAACGTAATTTCCAAACTGGCGGCCAACATGCGCGCCGCGGTCCAAGATCTGGACGTGAAGCAACTTGACACGCCGTATCGCCCAGAAGGCTGGACGGTGCGGCAAGTGGTGCATCATGTGCCCGAGAGCCACATGAACGCTTACATCCGATTCAAGCTGGCGATTACGGAAGACCAGCCGCAGATCAAGCCCTATAACGAAGCTGCGTGGGCGAAGCTGCCCGACAACAATGTGACCCCGATAGAGACTTCTCTCCAACTACTGACCGCGTTGCACTCTCGCTGGGTCGATACCTTGCGCAGTATGCAGCCGTCCGATTTCGGACGCACACTGTACCATCCTGAACACGGCGTGGTTACTCTTGACCGCATGCTAGCGATGTATTCATGGCATTCCGACCACCATGTTGCGCACATCAAGTCGTTGCGCGAGCGCATGGGATGGAATACTCAGGTAGCAGCGCAGTAATCAAACAAATTCACAACTGATTCATGGGATGGACGCTTTCTACGTGCGGTATTCGCGTAACATTTGAATGCGAAGTGAATGGTTGTGGATGGAACTAAGGACGTTCTGATCAAGTCATGGCGAAGTCCCTCAGCGGCTAAAGCCGCAATGATTGTGCGGCCCTTACGACGGCTTTCAAGGCCGTCCCCTTCAAATAGCAGACTTAAGCAGAGTCTCCCTAAGCTACGCTCACATCAATCCCCATGGTTCGTCCAAACTTACGACGCGAAAAGTTTCGCAGGTTGTGAACCTTTGCAGCGCGTCGAACGTATAAGTGTGAAGAGGTCGGAGAGGAGTGCGTTGGTACTCCGAGTGCAGTAGAAACCATTAGGGGTCAAACAGAATGTTTCGCCAGCGGTTTGGCGGCCCAGGCGAGACAATCTGAGGGAGGCTTGAGAGTCCCCTGTCGCTGTTTGACCCCGGTGAAACATTCTATGCGAGGCGGAGGGAAATGCAAGTGGTTCCCGTTCGCCGTGGGCCGCCGGAGCGACGTCAAATGAAGGAGATTGAAAAATGACTCGTAACCTGGTCCGTGCCGCCCTGTTTATCTTCGCCTTAACCATGTCCCTTAGCGCTTTTGCCGCCACCAAGTCGGAAACTGTCACCCTCTATCACGATGCGCAACTGAACGGGAAAACCCTCCCGGCGGGCGAATATACCGTGAAGTGCGACACTACCGGCTCGACCGCCCAAGTTAAATTCTTGAAGGGCGGCAAAGAAATGGCATCGGCCAATGGACAAGTGAAGCAACTTAGTAGCGTACCCGACCACAACCAGGTAGTGACCCAGGACGGTAACGGCGGTGCCACTATCAGCGAAATCGATTTTGGCCATAGCAATACAGGCGTCAGCTTCGGTTCCGCAAACATGGCGACCGGCGGACAGTGAAGGACAGTTGTCCGCTGCTAGTTGTCAGTTGTCAGAACGAGCGCCAGCCCCACCTGAACTTGATGTTTGGGTGGGGATTTTTGTGGCGGGCGCAGGCAAGGTTTAGCCTTGATGGTGGCGATGCGTCCGTCCCGCATCGCGGGACAGCTCAGTTCAGCCCAGGACGAAGTCCTGAGAGATAGTGGAATGTGAGAGAGAGTCCCGGCAGGGACGGCACACAGCGCGGTGTCGGGCGTCACGGATGCGTTGGCAATTTATCGAGTAGGGTTGAGATATGTCTCACACCCACGCCTCCGTGCTGGTGCATTGCGTCTTCAGCACCAAGCAACGCATAAACATGATTCCGGACCCCGAGGCGCTGTGGCGTTATCTGGCGGTTGTGGCTCGGGACAACAACATCACCATGCTTGCGGCCGGCGGCACGAAGAATCACGCGCATCTCTTGCTTCTCGTACCGCCGATTGTTCCTTTAGCGAAGGCGATGAAGGAATTGAAGGGAAGCAGTTCGAGATGGCTGCACGAGCATGGGCACAAGTTCGTCTGGCAGGAGGGATACGGCGCATTCAGCGTCAGCCAAGCACAGCGACAGACGGTAATCGATTACATTTCTAATCAGCAAGAGCATCATCGAAAATGGAGTTTTGAGCAAGAGTTCATGACGCTCTTGCGCAAGTCCGGAATGGAATACGATCCGCGATTTGTGTTCGGGTAATGTCCCTGCCGGGACTAGGGGTCCTGGGGGTCGGCATACCCAGGACTTCGTCCTGGGCTAAACTGAGTCGTCCCGCTGCGCAGGACGGGTGCATCGCAACTCAACCAGGCAACGGACCAAAGATAATGAACAATAGCCCGATCACCACAAGGATCAGTAAGATCGCAGACATCCAAAGAAAGACAATGAGGACAGCATATTCGGGAGCCACCCTGAGGCCCAGTTGGTCGCGAAGGCTGAACACATCTTGGCGGGAGTACTTCGCCTGCTGCGCTCCATAGAGAAAAAAGACCGAGAGCCCAAGACTCATTAGAGATGGGAATAGGAGCGAGTACTTCATCCAGGGGACGTTAGGCTTTGAGAAGTAAAACGAAATGAATGCACCAGTTGCTACGTAATAGAAGGCATTCATCTTCAGTGCGAGATTGAGATACTCCTTGTAGAGCCCAATGTGTAGCTCGTACTGTTGCCAGAGCAACTCTTTATCCGCCACGTTCCCCTCGCTTTACGCCGTGGCACCTACCAGCCTCGATGCTTCTTCGTGGAAGCGCACTGACACCAGCTTCGAGACGCCGGGCTCTTGCATAGTTACGCCGTAGAGTATCGGCGCCATGCCCATGGTTTTCTTGCTGTGGGTGATGATGATGAACTGGGTCTGCACGCTCATCTCGCGCACCAGTTCGGTGAAGCGGCCGACGTTGGCTTCGTCGAGCGGGGCGTCCACCTCGTCGAGAATGCAGAACGGGCTGGGCTGATACTGGAAGATGCCAACCAGCAAGGCCAGCGCGGTGAGTGCCTTCTCGCCGCCGGAGAGTAGCAGCACATTTTGCAGCTTCTTGCCGGGCGGCGAGGCGACTACGTCGATGCCGCTCTCCATGGAGTTTTCCAGGTCGGTGAGCCGCATGAAGCCCTGGCCGCCGCCGAAAAGCTTGCTAAAGGTGCGGCCAAAGTTTTCGTTGATGATGTTGAACGCCTCTTCAAACTTCTGCCGCGAGATGGTGTCGATCTCCTTGATGGTGTTCTGGGTGTTCTCGATGGATTGAAGAAGGTCCTGCCGCTGGGTTTCCAGGAATTCGTGGCGCTGAGCAGTCTCCTTATATTCCTCCAACGCCATCATATTCACCGGACCCATGTTCTCCAGGCGGGTACGCATGTCGCGATAGGCGTTATCTTGGTTGACGAGTTCTTCGCCGGCGACCCGGGGCAGGGAACCGTCGGCCATCAGCTCTTCGCGTTGCAGACCTAGTTCCTGCACGCAAGTCTCTGACATGTGCTGAACGTCGGACTGCACGCGGGCCTGCGCAGCGGACAATTCGCCACGGCGATCGCGGGCAGCGTCGAGGGCTTCGCGCGCGGACTTCAACGCTTCTTCCAACTCAACAATTCGCACGCGAACGGTCTGCAGTTCGTCTTGCAGCTCCCGATCGCGAGTCTGCGCAACTTCGCGCTCGGCAGTCCATTCCACGACTTGTTCCGCCAGACGAACATTCTCCGCTTCGCGCTGCTGTTTCTCGGCGGCGGCGGATTCGAGCTGCGCCTTCAGTTTGGCAAGGTGCGCTGACACTTCCGACAGCATGGCTTCGATGCGCTGCACGGCGAGCATGGCGCCGCGGCGGCGCTCTTCGAGGGTGGCGACGTTGGCGCGAACCTCGCTGGCGAGGTGTGCCGCTTCGTCACGACGCTGGCGTAGCGACTCCAGGCTGCTCTGCGCCTCCTGCATTTCGGCTTCGAGCGAGCGCTGCTGCTCTTCGTAGTGAAACAGTTCGGCGAGCTGCGAGGTGATGAAACTTTCACGCTCGCTGCGTTCTTCGGCGACACGCCGCAGTTCCTGCTCATAGGTGGAGAGCCTTTGGCGCACCCGTGTCATCTCGCTTTCGAGCTGACGCAGGGTGTGCTCGGAGGTCATGGCCTGCCGCTCGGATTCGCGCTTCTCGTCTTCGAGGCGCTGCAACAGCCCGGTCAGTTCGGCGATCTCGCGAGCCAGCGCGGCGATGCCAATTTCTTTTTCGCCGATGGCGCGTTCGAGTTCGCCCATCTGCAACAGGACGTCGCGCAGCTCGCGCTTCATGGAGAACGGTCCCTGGCAGCGCTGCTTGCCGCCGGTGACGGTCACGTTGTGGAAGCACTCGCCCGATTGCGAGAGGAAGAAGGCGTCGGGATTTTCCAGCGCCAGGCCGCGGCCGACTTCGGGATCGGGAACAATGTAGCCGTTGCCAAGCTTAGGCAAAATCACTTCCAGCGACTTGCCGAATCCGTCGAGGACACGAATGCAGTTCTTGAGCGGAACCACGGTATCGCCGTGAGTGACGTGATGCATCGACTCGTTGAAGTCGAAGGAAAACTTTGCCTGCGAATCTTCGGGATGAACGAGGAATGTGGCGCGGCCATCGACGTCGGTGCGCAGCAGGCGCAGACCTTCGTCGGCAGCATCCCACGACTTCACCACGATATAGTTCAACTCGTCGCGCAGGAAATCATCGACCACATGTTCGTAGCGATCGTCGACTTCAAGAAAGTCGGCCAGCACGCCGGCGGGAGCACGGCCACCTTGCAGGGCGCCCGAGGTGAAGAGTTTGCGCACTGACTCGGTAGCGTAGCCGTGCTCGGTGATGACGGCGTCGAGCGAACCACGCTTGCCCATGAGGCTGGCATATTCGCCACGCAGGGAGTCGAGATGACGCTTGGATTCAGTTTCGGCGGCGCGCTTCTGGTCAAGCTTTTGACGCGTGTCGGCGATCTGCGAGGTCAGAGCATTGACACGCTGCGACGCGGTTTCAAACTCCAAACCAAGTTGACCGCGCTGTCCGCCGAAGCTTTCCAGTTGTTGCTGAGCGGCGGAGGTGTCGTCGCGCAGACGCTGCGATTCGCGATCAAGCGCAACGATGCGCTCCTCGGCCTGGGTGATGCGGTTGCGCACGGCGGAGGCTGCGGACACGGTTTGAAGAATGGTGTCACGACGCTGTTCCTGCCGGCGCTCGACTTCGATGAGCGACGCCGCAGTGGCTGCCGCTTCCTGTTGGCGCTGCTGCAATTCCTGCTGCGCGTTGGCCACATCAGCATTGGCCGTCTCGAGCGTGGCACGGTCGGTCTCCAGCTCCTGCTGAAGACGAGTTGCCTGCTCCTGAGTGTTGGCGATCTCAGCCTGCGCTCCGGCGGAGCGGGCGTCGAGTTCGGCGCAGCGCTCTTGGTTGGTGCGACGGCGAGCGGCGGCGCGATCCAAGTCTAAGGCGAGAGTGTTGAGCTTCTCGCGATTCTCCTGGCCTTCGCGCTCGATGGCATAGCCGCGCTGGGTGCGATCGCCGTGCTCGGCTTCCATCTGCTGCACGGCATCGCTCTGGTCGTGGATCTCGCCGGCTACGTCGGTGAGTTGCCGATCGAGCGACGACGCTTCGGCATCGAATTGCGCGAACTTGCTGGCCAGCACGATGCGCAGCTTCTCGCGCATCTCGTCGCGGAGCTTGGCATAGCGCTCGGCCTTCGACGCCTGGCGCTTCAGCGAATTCATCTGGCGGGTAACTTCGTCGAAGATGTCGTTGATGCGGGCCAGGTTGAGCTTGGCGTCTTCCAACCGCGCCTCGGCCAGCCGCTTGCGCGATTTGTATTTGGTGATGCCGGCGGCCTCTTCAATGATGGCGCGGCGGTCGGTCGGCTTGCTGCTGAGGATCTGGCCGATGCGCCCCTGCTCGATGATGGCGTAGGACTCGGGACCGAGGCCGGTGCCCATGAAGATGTCTTGAATGTCGCGCAGACGGCAGAGCTTGCCGTTCAGCAGATATTCGCTTTCGCCGGAACGGAAAAGGCGACGCGTGATCTGGATCTCTCCGGCCTTGAAGGTACGCTTGAATTTGCGGCGGCGAATCTTGAGGACGACCTGCAGCGGAGCAGTTTGTGCAGCGGCGTCAGGGGATGATTCGGTCGCCGTCGAGTCGGCTGTGTCGGTCGAAGGTATGGTCGCAGTCGCATCGGCGGCGTTAGTGGAAGCGATGGTTGCCGGAGCGTCGTCGTCGGTCTGGCCGGGACGGACTTGCTCGGAGTAGCGTTCGGCATTGTCGGCATTGGCAGCGCGGAGCGCGGACTCGTCCCAGTCGTCGGACATTTCGTCTTGGATGTCGATCTCGGGTTCGGCAACGTCGCCATAAACTTCGGGATCGACGAGGGTGAGCGACACCTCGGCCATGCCGGTGGGTTTGCGATCGCGCGTGCCGGCGAAGATGACGTCCTGCATGTTGACGCCGCGCAACAGTCGCGCCGATTGCTCGCCCAGCACCCAAGAGATGGCGTCGGAAATGTTGGACTTGCCACAGCCGTTGGGACCGACGATCGCAGCGATGCCTTCGCCCTGAAAGCGGAGGTCGGTGCGGTCACAAAACGACTTGAAGCCGAGGATTTGTAGCTTCTTCAGTTTGAGCAAGACTTTACTCCTTCAACGCGCCAGCCCGGGGATGCGTTAGCGAAGTCCAAGGCATTTAGATATGGAGAATGCCCTCGTGGCGTTTCAATCCAAAATTAGACCTGACAAGCCTGGTTTACCGTCCAGACCTAGCCAACTTTACGTCTGAAACGCAAGAGGGGTCAAGATGTAAAACACTATATTTGGGACCCCATCTGTGGAAACCACATTATATTGCACCAGGCTTACAGCAGATAGTCCCGAAATGGGAATTCTAAAGTTGAGAGGAGGGGGTCAGCAGCCATACCACCAGAGCAACTACAAGTTTAGAGTTTCGCTCTATCTGATTCAACAGCAAACCCTTGGGGGTATCCGCGCGGTTATCCCACGCTCCTCCCGTCGTCCGCCCGCCACGGCCTCGCCCAGCCTCGCATCCCGTCCTCATCCTGCCGTCCGCCCCACCCACTTCGGCACCGACCGCACCAGGCTCGCATTCAGCAATATCGATAGCAGCGACGCCGCCAGAGTCGCGTAATAAAACTCGTCGGGCACCAGCCCATTAGCGTGCGCCACCTGCACCAGCACAAACGAGAACTCCCCAATCTGCGTCAGCCCCGTGCCCACCAGCACCGCCGTCTTCAGCCGATACCCAAACAGTTTCACCACCGCCGTCCACACCACAAACTTGCCCACCACCACCATCGCCAAAATCGCCAACAGCATTCCCGGGTTACTCAGCACCGCTCGCGGATTAATCAGCGTCCCCACCGTCACGAAGAACAGCGCCACGAACGCGTCGCGCAGCGTCATTATTTGTTCCAACGCGCGATGCGCATACTCCGACGCGCTGACAATCAGCCCAGCCGCGAACCCGCCCAGTGCCAGCGACAGTCCAACCGCTTCGGTTAGCGCCGCCGTGCCCAGACAAATCGCCAGGATGACCAGCAGAAACAGCTCTTGATTCTGCGACCGCGCCACCACCTTCAGCCCGCGCGGCACCAGGTACACCGCCAGAAATCCAACGGGGACGAGAATCAGCGCCGCCTTGCCCAGCGCCATCCCCACGCCCAGCAGATGATGCGGCGTCAAGCTCACCAGCACCGGCATCAGGATGGTCAGCACCACCACCACCAGGTCCTCCACCAGCGTGATGCCGATCATGATCTTGCCATGCGTCGACTGCAGTTGCCCGCTGTCGATCAGCAGGCGCGACAGCACCATCGTACTGGCGACAGAAATAATCATGCCCGCCACCAGCCCGCACATCGCGCCCCATCCCAGCAGCGCGCCTACGCCCGCGCCCATCAGTGACAGCAGCACCACCCCCAGCGGCGCGCCCAGCAGCGACATCCATTTCACCTCCATCAGTTCGCTGATGGAGAACTCCAGCCCAATCGAGAACATCAGGAATACGACGCCGACCTCCGCGACAATCTGAAAGGTGTGCGCCTCGCGCACCGCCGGCCCCGGCGTAAACGGACTGATGGCGATGCCCGCCAGCACGTATCCCAGAATGAGCGGTTGCCGCAGCCGCCACGCCAGCGCCCCGCCGAAAATGGCGGCGATGAACACATACGACAGTTCTTTGAAGATGACAGAATGTTCAGCCATGTGAAATCAGTTGTCAGTTGCCGGTTGTCACTTATGGAAGCTCTGATTAAGCCCGGCTTCTCGAAGGGGACGGCCTTGAAGGCCGTCCGTAATCGCCGCAAAGTCAATTCGGCTTTAGCCGCTGAGGGACCTCGCCGTGACTTGATCAGATTTTCCTTATCAGTTGTAAGTCGAGCCCACCTGATGATTTGAAAGGGCGCAGCTTTAGCGGCGCCGTCCAAGTCCCTTACTTTGTCATCCCGAGACGGCTTCTCGCCGCCGAGGGATAGGCCCTTCCATTTTCTTGAACAGTGGGCAGCCGATCTCAGCATCGTAGCCGAAATTCTACTCTGGCGTGACGAGTAACTAAGTAGAGCGGCGCTTCAGCGCCGCGTTACTACGGGAGTAAGTTAGAGCGGGGCTTGAGCCCCGCGTCCGCACCCCCTTATGACTTGTCAGCACGAGCGCAGCGAGGGATCTGCTCTTTCTGACCACTGACAACCGCCAACCGACCACTGCCTCTTGTCATCCTGAGCGAGGACGCGCCGAACAGAGCGCGTCCGAGTCGAAGGATCTGCGGTTACCGGCCACTGACAACTGGTTCATGTCGCGGCGCACCGGAGCCCATCCTCACCAGCGCAGCATCCCTAGATAACCACAAGGACAGAGCCCGTCAGGGCGGAGTCGAAGTTAGCCCAGGACGAAGTCCTGGGTAAGCCCAGAATAGAAACCCCGAGCCGGCTTCAGCCGGCGACACTATGGTGTCTCACCCGATTCGTCACGTCTGCTCTCCGTCCGCTACTTGCGGAGCCCACACTCCTCTGTAACAATCGCTCTTCAACCGCGGCCCGTCACTCATGCCACTGTCCCTGCCGGAATTCGTTGAACGCTGGAAATCCAGTTCGCTATCGGAACGCTCTGGCGCACAAACTCACTTCAACGATCTGTGCGAGGTCCTTGGCCATCCTCATCCTGCAACCGCCGATCTTACCGGCGAGAGTTTCACTTTCGAGAAGCACGTCTCCCGCACTCGTGGCGGCAAGGGTTTCGCCGACGTTTGGAAGCGCAATTATTTCGGGTGGGAATATAAGGGCAAGCACAAGGACCTGCGCGAGGCCTATCTCCAGCTTCAAGACTACCGTGACGATCTGGAAAGCCCCCCGCTTCTCGTAGTCTGCGATTTCGAGAATTTCGAGGTTCACACCAACTTCACCGGCTCGCGCCCGCAGGTATACCGGTTTTCGCTCGACGACCTGCTCTCGGAGGCGCCGCTCGCGAATTCCGCGCTGCGCGCATTGGAAGTTTTGCGCGCCGTGTTCGACGACCCCGAGCAACTCCGCCCCGACGCATCCTCCGCGCGGGTCACCGAAAAGGCCGCCGCCGAGTTTGCCAAGCTGGCAGTCAATCTGGAGGTTCGCAAGACAGCGCCCGAGAAGGCGGCCCACTTCCTCATGCGCCTGCTGTTCTGCCTCTTCGCTGACAGCATCGACTTGCTGCCCGATCACCTCTTTCGCAAGATGTTGGAGATCGACAAAGGCCGCCCCGCCAACTTCAATCGCAAGCTGCGTCAATTGTTCGCGGCCATGGCCAAGGGAGATATCTTCGGCGTCTACGACGTTAGCTGGTTTAATGGCGGTCTCTTCGCTGATGACGATATCATCGAACTCTCGGCTTCCGACCTGACCATTCTCGGCGCGACGGCAACGCTCGACTGGTCCTACGTGGAACCGGCCATCTTCGGCACGCTGTTTGAGCGCAGCTTCGATCCCAGCAAGCGCTCGCAACTGGGCGCGCACTACACCAGCAAGCACGACATACTCCTCATCATCGAACCCGTGTTGATGGAGCCGCTGAAGAATCGCTGGGCTGAGGTGAAAGCCGAGGTTACGGCGATGGATGAGGCCGCCCAGAAACAGACGAAGGGCCCGGCCTATAACAAGCTGCGAAATCAGATGCAGGAGAAGCTGATCGCCTGGGTCGAAGAACTGTCGAAAGTGCGGGTTTTAGACGCGGCCTGTGGCAGTGGAAATTTTTTATACCTTGCCCTCAAGCGCATGCTCGACCTGTGGAAGGAAGCGCAGGTTTTCAGCGCGCAGCACGGCCTGCCCACTTTTCTTCCGCAGCAGGTGAACCCCTCACAGCTCTATGGAATCGAAATCAACGCCTATGCCCATGAGCTCGCTTCGGTGGTGGTGTGGATCGGCTACTTGCAATGGCTCAAGGAAAACGGCATGGGCATGCCCACCGAGCCCATTCTGAGGCACCTGACTAACATTCAACACCGCGACGCCATACTTGAGTTCGACAACAAGGGAAAGCCGGTCGAACCGGGATGGCCAGAGGCCGACTTCATCATCGGCAATCCGCCCTACGTAGGCGGAAACAAAATTCGACAAGAACTCGGAGACTCTTATGTCGATGATCTGATGAGGTTATATTCAGGGCGCCTTTCTGGTTTTTCCGATCTCGTGTGCTACTGGTTCGAGAAAGCACGGAAGATGCTGGAAAACGGAAGCGCAAAAAGGGTCGGCCTTCTTGCCACACAGGGAATCAGGGGCGGCGTCAATAGAAGGGTCTTAGAGAAGATAAAGGAAACCGGCGACATTTTCATGGCTTGGAGTGACCACGACTGGGTATTGGACGGTGCCAACGTACATGTATCGATCGTTGGATTTGATAACGGTTCGGACCTTCATCGTATGCTTGATGACAAGCCTGTTCCGAGCATTAACTCTGACCTAACGAGTGATATGGATGCGACTACCGCGCTGCCCCTTTTGGAAAATCGAAAGATGTGGGCATACGGGTCACAACAAAAGGGCGAGTTCGATGTGACCCATGAAGTGGCGCAGGAGCTCCTGAGTGCCCCCAATCCGTTCGGCAAACCGTCCCATAATGTCGTGAAACGAAGCATCAACGGCAAGCAGCTTCTGCAGCACGACAGAGTCTCGTGGGTTATCATTTTGGGGAGAACATGAGCGCTGCGGAAGCTGCACTTTATGAAGCTCCGTTTGAGTACGTGAGGGAGGTAGTCTATCCAAAACGTGAGCATCACAGAGAAAAGATTCAGCGTGAGAAGTGGTGGC
>Ga0302320_10005749_pt1 | contig 27680 bp, 25 predicted proteins | sample Bog_T0_3_FD_202130 | JGI IMG/M metagenome (GOLD analysis project Ga0302320, IMG submission 202130) | Peat permafrost microbial communities from Stordalen Mire near Abisko, Sweden - Bog_T0_3 | ecosystem: Environmental > Terrestrial > Soil > Wetlands > Peat | place: Sweden: Abisko, Stordalen Mire...
CCTGATCCGCAAAGCCCCGATTCTCATGCCCATGCTGCGAATGCTCATCTGGCCCGCCGTGGCCGCAGTTCTCCTCTGCGCCCCACAGCTGCGGGCTGCGCCCTCACACATCGACGACCCGGGCCGGATCGCTACGGCCGACACGAAGTGGTCCTCGGACATGGATTCCAGGCTCGACGCTTTCGAGGCGAGCACCGGCGTCCGGATCCTTCTCCAATTTCATGCGAAATCGCCGCCCGAGCTTGAGGACAAGCAGCCCGGGGCCTACATGCGGGCCCTGTCGACAAAACTCGGCGTCATCAAGGGGGGCGTCCTCGTAGTCTTTTTCGCGGATGATCCCGACTGGCGGGTGTGGGTCGGCGACGACCTCACACCCAGGTTCGTGGGCAAGCCCGGCAACGCCAAGCAGTTCACGGAGAGCGGCGAAATGCACAACGCTAAGGAGGCCTTCCTGACGGGTTCCCTGGCCAAGGCCGACGCCGCGTTTGCAGCGCTGCAGAAGGCGGCGCCTGCGGGCTCGCCCCCGGGGCCCGGGAGGCACCTTGCGCTCCAGGCCGATGCGCTGATCGAGGGCCTTGCTGCAAAGCTGGGCGGCCGATAGGCGGGAGTCACGGTACCGCCCATGCCCCGTACGTCCCAACGCACCTCGGTGTTCACCGAGTCGCTGATCCGCGAGATGACCCGCGTCGCGCAGCGCCACGGTGCCATCAACCTCGCCCAGGGGTTTCCCGATTTCGATCCCCCCGCGGCGCTCGTCCAGGCCGGCAAGGACGCCATGGATGCGGGACGGCACCAATATGCGATAACCTGGGGGGCCCCCGAGCTGCGCGCCGCCCTCGCCGCAAAGCTTAGGCGCTTCACGGGGATGCCGGTGGACGAGGCGACGGAGCTTGTGGTCACCTGCGGCGCAACCGAGGCGATGATGGTCGCCATGATGACCGTGTGCGACCCGGGCGACCGGGTCGGGCTCTTCTCGCCATTCTACGAGAATTATTCCGCCGACGCGATCCTCTGCGGGGCTCGGCCCGTCCACGTGCCGCTCCACCCGCCGCACTACCACTTTGATCCCGACGAGCTGCGGCGCGCCTTTGCGGGCGGCCTGAAGGCATTTGTGCTTTGCAATCCCTCCAATCCCTGCGGCCGGGTGTTCACCCGGTCCGAGCTGGAGGTGATCGCAGCGCTCGCGGAAGAGTTCGACGTGTTTGTGCTCACCGACGAGGTTTACGAGCACATCGTCTTTCCGCCGCACAGGCACACCTATTTCTCGGCGCTGCCCGGTATGGCGGCGCGGACGCTCATGTGCTCGTCGCTCTCGAAGACCTTCTCCATCACAGGTTGGAGGATCGGTTACGTCCACGCCTCGCCCGAGATCATCTCCCAGGCGCGCAAGGTCCACGACTTCCTGACTGTCGGCGCGGCCGCCCCCCTCCAGCACGCCGTCGCCACGGCGCTCGGCTATCCCGACGCCTACTATGCGGAGCTCGCGGCAACCTACGCCCGGTCAAGGGACGTCCTTCTCGGCTACCTCGACCAGGCCGGCCTTCCGTACACGCGCCCCGAAGGCGCTTATTTTGTCATGGTCGACATCTCGCGCTTCGGGTGGGCAAGCGACATCGACTTTGCGCGCTGGATGACGAAGGAGGTGGGCGTCGCGCCTGTGCCCGGATCGAGCTTCTTCGAGAACGGTGAGAACAGGTACATCCGCCTGAACTTTGCCAAGCGCCCCGAGACGCTTCACGCCGCCGGGGAACGCCTCCTGCGGCTGAGGCGATGACGCTCGGCCTGGACTAGTAGCCGGCGGGCGCGGGCACGGCCTTGGAGCCAACGGCACCGGTGAGGCCGCGCGGAGCCGGACCCGGCAAGCCGCGGCTCTGCGCCGCCTTGAGGATCGCCTCGGTCGCCGTGGCGCCGATCCGGCTGACCCCGAGCGCCCGCACCCGCAGCACGTCGTCGAGCGTACGCACCCCGCCCGCCGCCTTGATCTGGATCGAGGGGGGGCAGTTGGCCCGCATCAGTCCCAGGTGGCGGTCCGTGGCCCCGGCGTAGTTGTACTCGCCGCTCGGCTGCTTAACTAAGCCGTAGCCGGTAGAGGTCTTGACGAAGGCGACGCCGATCTCCGAGCAGATCACGCAGAGCTGCACGACCTGGTCGTCGGTCAGGAAATCGTTCTCGAAGATAACCTTCAGGATCGCTCCGTGCTCCCGGCATGCGTCGTTCACCTGCTTTATGTCATCAGTGACGTAACTCCGGGCGCCGCTCAGGAACCGGCCCGCATTGACCACCATGTCGATCTCGGTTGCACCCTCGCGGATAGCGAGCTCCGCCTCAAGCACCTTAATGGAGGTATGGTTGTTGCCGTGCGGAAACCCGATCACGGAGCATACGGCGACACCGGTGCCGGCAAGGAGCTCCGTGGCCCTTGGCACGTGGTACGGCTTCACGCAGGCCGTTGCGACCTCGTAGGCTGCGGAGAGCCTGCATCCGGCATCCAACTGCGCATCCGTCAGGGTCGGGTGCAGCAGCGAATGGTCTATCATCTTTGCTATCTGAGCGATGCTGGGAAGATCGGGCATGGTGGTGGAGGGCCCAAACCTTGGGGCTTCGGCGACGGGTTGCAAGCCGATGGCCCCGGGGGGGGCGCGGCGGCGGCTACGCGGGTGTGAGCTAATGCTCGATCTGCTCGGGCGGTATCCCCTTGGTCTCGGGCATCATGAAGCGCACCCAGGCGAGTTGAATCACCATCGTGCCACAGAACAGGAGGTAGAGATAGCCCGGCGGGAATGACGACACCAAGCTCGGAAAGAAGGTCGTGAGGAGCGCGGCAAAAAACCAGTGGGTGAAGCTGCCGAGCGCCTGGCCGCTGGCCCTGTGGCGATTCGGGAAGATCTCCGATATGAATACCCAGATGACCGTGCCCTGGCCCACGGCATGCGCGGCGATGAACGCGAAGACGCACGCGGGGAACGGCCGCGTAGTGGGCGGGCGCGCCCGCAGTGGTGGCGCAAACCCCAAACGCTGTCGAATTCGAAAAGCCTGACTGTCAGCCACCCGCCAGTGCCTCGCTCTCATGCTTTTCGCGCGAGAGCCATAGCAGGAGAAAGGCGGCCGCGCAGACCCCCGTGCAGACGAGGAACACCGACCGGTGGCCCAGGGAGGTGACAAGCGAGCCGTAGCACAGGTAGCCCACCGTGGAGCCGATCCGGTTGGCATTGGTGTAGATGTTGGTCGCCGTGCCGGGCTGGTTCGGGATGTAGCTCTGGAAAAAGGTGATCGCGATGCCCGACACGATGGCGATCATCGCCGCGCTCAGGATTTGGACGGGGTAAACCTGCCACGGCACCTTGACCTGCGAAAGGAGGGCATAGTAGGCGATGGCGATGATGACCCCCAGGCGTATCAACGGCCCCGGGCGCCCGGTCGATGCGAGCAGGCCAAAGATAAGCATGAAGGGCAGCTCGAAGACCGGGGCGACGCTGTAGGCGATGCCGACCTGCTCCTGCGAGCCGCCGAGCGTCTGCAGGATCATGAGCGGAAGGTTCATCATGCCCATCGTGACGCAGACGAATACGAGCACGAAGGCCGAGAAGTAGCAGAGCAGGTCAGGCCGCCGCAGCAGCCGGACAAGCGGCACTCGGTCGACCAGCGCCAGGGGCGCGGGCGGCCTGGAGGGAACGTAGAACCAAACGATCAGCAGAAGGAGAAAAAAGAACGTCGCGCAGATCAGGAACGTTCCCCTGAAGGAGTATCGGATCATGACCCAGGCCGCAATGGCCGGCCCGACGGTCCACGCAAGGGAGAGGACCAGACGGTAGATGTTCATGTAGAGCGGGGCCTCCTCGTCCGGCACCCCGTGCCGTCCAATGGCTTCCCGAGCGTAGGCGAATAGCTGCGAGAACGTGATCGAGGCGATGCCGAGCGCCACCGAACCGATGACGGTCAGCCACACGACGCTCCTGACAAAGGCGAAGCCAGCATAACCCGCCGTCCCGAACGAGCAGCCCAGGAGCAGAATCGTCCTGCGGCTATACCGGGTGTCCGACCACCGCGCGAGAACCGAGCTGATCACGATCCCCGCCACCGACGTGATCGTCATGAAGATGCCGAAGGTCCAATTGGACATCCCGACCTCGAGCGTGCCGAACATGGAATAGAACGGCGCCACGAACGAGAAGGCCAGGCCGAGCAGGAGGTTGCACACCAGGATGACCGTGAGGTCGCGGTGCGCGAGGAGCGTGCGGGCAGGGACTAGGACGCGTTGCATCGACTGGAATTACGTTTTGCGGAGAACGGCTCATGGCGGGCTTCCACGCGAGCCGCCGGGCGGTCGAATGTTCACGCAGACAATGATTCCGTTTCCCACGAAAGCAGATCGCGCAATCGGGCTGCAAGCCAGTCGCACTCCCTGCTGGCCACCCTTATGACCCGCAACGACTTGCGTCCCGCTGCTAGGCGGCCTTGGGAAACCGGATATCGACCTTCATGTGGCACAGGCGTCGTTGCAGGGCCACTCGGCGCCAGAGGGGCCACCAGTCGTAGAGATAGATCTCCATCGGCCGCCACATCGCCACCCAGCCCCCGATCGTGAGCCCTTCTCGGGCAATCGACCGCGCCGCGCCCGCCTCGTCCGGCGCGATGATGCGTCCGAGCATGAGGCAGCCAACGAGGAACGCCGTGCCAATGATTAGGCTCGTTCGGCCCTGCTTTAGGAGCTGCCGAAGCTCAAGGCGGGTGATGGAGGCACGATAGGCAAAATAATGGTGGATGGCGTCGGCGACGCTTGCCGCGTCCCTTCCCTCCGGCAGGGGTCGCTCGAGGTGCAGGACAAGGTGGAGAGGGCGATTGCGCGGAAGCTCGCGCGCCCAGCCCACGATGAATTCCTCGGCGTCACGGTCGAGGTCCTGCTCGTTGAAAGGGGAGGGGTCGAGGGAGTTGAAGAGCTGCGATATCTCGCGTAGCTTCAACTCTATGGAATGGATCTCCGGGCCTTGCCCGACAGCGTGAATGGGGGTTTGCGTGAATCCAGCCATGGGGTGGTCTCACTTCATTGCCCGCTCGGCCTCCTCGGCTGTCTGGCAGGTGACCACGCGTACGCCGCGCCTGAGGTGGATGATGGAAAGGATGTTCAACCCGATGTCCTTGCTGGGATCCGGGATGATTCGGACAACGCTTCCGATCCCCGTTTTTCTGCAGGCGTCCATGACTTTCGTGAGTTCGACGGCACAGTCCAATTCCATCGATTCCAGGGCGCTGAGGTCGGTGAGGAACGTGTAGCCTGGGCGCAGGAGGGGCAGCATTCCCCGGACCCTCTCGGAGTAGGCCTTCATATCCTCCGCAGTGATGTGACCGCGGTACCTAACCGTTATCAGGTTGCGGGTGGCATCGAACTCAACCTCACATTTGGGCTTTTGATCCATATTTTCGTCGAGCGGGGACACGAGCCCTGCTCAGTGGCCGAGATCATCAACCTCGAGAGCGGCTTTGGCAAATCTTGCGCTGGCTCGCGCGCCGGATCTGGCTGCGAATCGGTGCAAAACCCTGCCACTTTTTGAGTCGCAGGACACTATGCAAGGCAGTAAAACCGAGCCAGAAAGATTCCCAGGACTCGATGCTCCAAAGCCGGAGTGGCCTGTCCAAGGTCAACCCCATTGAACCCGCAAAAACCATGAAAACCTACAGAATCCTCGGGCTCTTAACATGCGCCCTCTTGTTTGCCGCGGTGGCCCGCGCAGGCTCCGACACGGTGACGATCAATGGCGAGGCAATGTGCGCCAAGTGCGAGTTGGGCTTGCAGGATCACTGCCAGACCGTCGTCCAGGTGAAGGAAGGCGACAAGACCGTGAACTACTTCGTCGCGGCCAACGACGTCGCGAAGGCATTTCATCCCAAGGTGTGCACCGGTACTGCCATGGTGACAGCGACGGGAACGGTTGAGACGGTGGACGGCAAAAGGATCCTGACCGCTACAAGCATCGAGATCAAAAAGTAGGCTCAGTCAGGCGGCGGGGCGTCTCGCAGTATCGCAAACACCAAATCCGGTATCAAAAACGTGCATTGACAAATGGCCGAAAACCCACAACCGTAGGGTTGTGGATTCGTTGACCGCAACTTTTGGCGCCTTCTCGGACCCTACCCGCAGGTCTCTTCTGGAAAGGCTCGCTCAAGGCCCCCTGTCGGTTTGCGACCTCGCCGCGCCCTTCAGAATCTCTCAACAGGCTATATCAAAACATGTTGCCTATCTTGAACGGGCGGGGCTCATCGAAAAGCACCGACAGGGACGCGAGCACCTGTGCAGCCTCCGGGCTGATCGTTTCAAGGAGGCTGCCGAGTGGGTCGGCGACTACCGGCGGTTCTGGGAGCAAAGCTTCGACCGTTTGGAGGACTACTTGCGCGAACTTCAGGCTAGGAACACGACACCGAGCCCCGGGGCCGACATCCTGGATATGGGCGTCGGCCACCGCATTGATCCACCGAGACCCGCAAAAGGAGAAACATGAGCACCAAGGAACCCGAGCCTTCCGGCTCCGACCGTGAAATCGTAATCGCGCGCACCTTCGATGCCCCCCGGGAGTTGGTGTGGCATGCATGGACCGACCCCGAGCAGGTTGTGCGCTGGTGGGGACCACATGGCTTCACCACCACGATAGAGGTCATGGATGTTAGGCCAGGCGGCGTCTGGAAGCACACCATGCGCGGGCCCGACGGGACCCATTTTCCCAATCACTGTGTGTTTGAGGAGGTGGTTGAGCACGAGCGCATCGTCTTTTCCAATGGTGGAAGGCGCGAGAATGGTCCCCATGTGAGTTTTGTGTCCACGTGGACCTTTGATGCCGTCGAAGCCGGCAAGACACGGGTCACCATCCGCATGGTATTCCCGACGGCGGCAGAACGGGACCGGGTCGTAAAGGAATTCGGGGCAATCGAGGGCGGAAACCAAACGCTGGGTCGGTTGGCGGAACATCTGGAGGAAGCACAACCCATCGAGCGGGAGGTCGTCTTGACTCGGGTCTTCGATGCGCCGCGGGATCTTGTTTTCCGAGTGTGGACCGAACGTGAATACTTGAAGCGCTGGTGGGGGCCGAAGGAATTCACGAATCCGACCTGCGAGGTGGATCTCCGCCCGGGTGGGCGGTACCGGATTGTGATGCGAGCACCCGACGGCCACGAGTACCCGTGCCAGGGCGTCTACAAAGAGATTGCGCGGCCAGAACGACTCGTGTTTACGAACTATGCTATGGGTCAGGATGGAACTACAGTGCTTGAGGGGTTAACAACGGTCCTCTTCGACGACGTGGGGGGGAAGACGAGGCTTACCCTGCGGACCCGTGCCAGGGCTGTCGTGGGCTTTGCCCGGGCTTACCTCTCTGGCATGGAGGCTGGTTGGAGCCAAAGCTTGGACAAGCTTGCGGAAGAGGTGCGGCGCAATCGTGCTGACTGAGGCGGTGTGATTGCGCTTCGAGAACGGCAAGACACGGCACGGCCCCGTCCATTCATCCCGTCACGAGGACCAAATTCCGGCGTTCTTTCAACCAACGCGCTGGGAGATCGACCTTCGTTCAGCCCATGGCGCCCGCCTTGTGCATCATGGATGGCGGAATGTCATTGCCTGGATTCTCCATAAAGAAGCCGTTGGGTTTGAGCATAAAGCCTATGTAGGCGGCCGGCATGACCGGATAGTCCTCAGGCCTCGCCAGGTGGGTGTGCCCGAAGGTGTACCACAGGACCAAGTCCGTGTTCTCCAGCGGTCGGTCGGCCTCCGTCCACAATGGAAGGCCGTCGCCACCCTGGCTCTGGTTGGGATAGTTCCCTGCGGCGTGGCGCTCGCCCTCACGGTAGGGCGTGACCCAGACGTGGTGGTCGACAAACCCCGCCCGCTTGCGCCACCAGGCGTTCTTCGAGGCGAACGGGAAGCAGTTGTCTCCGGGCATGAACTTGTAGCCGACGGGCTCCCCGACCGCGTTGAGCGAGCCCGGATTCACGAACCTCCATGTCCGCGCGGTCACGAGGTTGAGGTGGGCCTTCGCCTCGCGCTCGGTCCTTAGGAGCCGCGCCTTTGCGCGGAAGGCGTTTTCAAACGGGTTGGCCGGGCCTGGCTCGTCGCCCTCGACGTCGACCTGGTAGGCCGAGTTGGCCACGCCGTCGATGTCCAGGTCGAGCCTCATGTTGAAAAAATGCTGGTGGTTTGGGGCGTAGAGCTGGGGGGCGATCAGGGTTCCGAAGGGCGATTTTTCACCCGGAGGGAGCGCCCCGAGCGAGAGGATGCCGGTCAGCTTGATCTCGAACTGGATGTTTCCGTCCTGGTAGAGGTACCAAAAGAACCCGTACTCGTAGTTCTCAACCGTTGCTATCGACGAGACCACAAGCCGGCGCGAGCGGCGGACCTCGGGCGAGTTCAGGCGGCGGTCGGTGTGCTTCCAGAGGATGCCATAATCCTCCTCATGCATGCAGACGGCGTTCTTGACCGTCAGCGATTCCCCCCGGCTTGTGCACAGCTGGCCGTCGAAGTACCGGATCAGGCCCAGGCAGTCACAGCCGAGCTCAAGGCTGTTGGCGCAGTACCCCAGGCCGTACTCGCCCGCGTCAAACGCGTTCTTGCGCGCCTGCTGGGGCGCAGGGTCGCCGTAGGGAACGACCATCTCCGACAGCGATCCGCGGTAAAGCACCGAGCGAGTCTTCCCTTGGTCCTCGTAGCGGAGATGGTTGAGGGTGAGCCCCTCGCGCCCGTTGAAGCCGATCACGAACCTCCACTTCTGCCAGTGCACCTGGTATCCCTCGACCTCGAAGCTCGGGCCCTCCGGCTGCATGATTTCCAGGGGCCTTATGTCGCGGCGGAACTCGGTCCTCCGGTCGGCGGCATAGTTGCACTGCTGGGGAGGGAGCGGCCAATAACCGTATTCCTCCACCCGGATCACCTTCATGGAATTGAGGTCCACGACGGGCCTTAGCCCCTCGATGGGCTTGGCGTAGCCGTTGTCGGTCGGGTCCATGCGCAGGAAACACAGGGGCCTAGCGAGCCTCATCGTCCGGTCTTCCTCCGAGCCGTAGTTTCCCGCGCTCCATATGTCCACCATCACCAACCGGGTGTCCTCGACGCCGTACTGGCGCTTGAGCGCCGCCGTGAACTCGGGGCTGGCGAGCACCGCCTGCTCGCACTCGATCTGTTCGTCCGAGGTCATCGTGGGCTGGACCCCCGGGACGTGCTTCCACGACGTCACCTTTCTCCCGGCCAGGGACACCTCTGTCTCGAAGCACGCATTGGTGCCGTTGTCGAAGAGCACAGCTGCGGCCTCCCGGGGATAAGTCTCCTTCCCCGTGAAGGCGTGGACAAATTCCTTTGGGGGCTCCTTTAGGCTGAGGGAGACGAAGCGCGTCGTGGGCATGACTTTGCCCGCATCGCGAAGAATCGTCACCGCGAGGGTCACCTCATCCTTGGATAGCGGCTCGAGTGGGTGCATGGCTTTTCCGTGGGTTTGGATTTGAATCCGCCCGGGCCGCCCGGGACGGGATCAATTGCACCAGAGCAGGTCTTGTTCCCATTTCTCCCGGTCGCCCGATGAATTGCCGGCGGACTGCCGGAAAAGTGCGGCCCCAGCCCGGCTGAGCCGAGGCCCGCCTTTCACCTTCTGCGGCGAAGCGCAACGGGCTCATTCGACTCACTCTGCGCTAAACCGGGGTCGACCTTGATCTCGAATGACGGGGCATACTTTAACTCCCAGTCGTAGTTCCTCAGGAGCTCGGCGAGTATGATCGGGATGTGGATTCGGGTGAGATTCATACCGATGCAGATGTGCGCCCCGCCGCCGAAGTCGGCCAAAGCCTTTCTGTTTGGCATGTCCCCGGTCAGCCAACGTCTCGGCTTGAAAGCCATCGGCTCCGGGTAATATTCGGGCAGAAAGTGGGGCAGTGTATGGGCCTGCATGACATGGGTGCCGGCCGGGATGGTCTTCCCGGCGAAATGAAGGCTCTTTGTGGGGCGCCTCTTGAGGAATGTCCCGCCGGGATGGAGCCTCTCACCCTCCAGGATGGTCGCCCTGAGCTTCGGGAACGAGGCCATGCCGCGGCTTAGGGAGTCGGGTGTATAGCTTGCGACCTCTGTGCGGAGCTCCTCCACCCAGGCCGGGTCCAGGCTCACCCGCTCCAGGATCCGCGTCATGAGACGGGTGGTGTTGTGGATTCCCGCCACGAGCAGCATGTAGGTGTCGTTTCGGAGCTCCTCTGCAGAAAGCGGCGCGAGGGCGCCGGTTTCCTGGTCCATTATCGCCTGCAGATTGTCGGCAGGGCGCTTGCCGCCGGCCCTCGCCTTGAGCTCCCTGTCGACGCAGGCGAACACGCGCGCCTTTCGCTCCGCGAAGCCCGGCCTCCCGAAGTGGGCCGCAGGCGTCGCGCTCACGCTTACGCCGTAGATGATCTCACCCTCCAGCTTCATGGCGTCGCGCATCTCCGCCACCGAGAGCTCGGTTTGCACCGTGGTTGCCTTATTAAGCGTCAAGAGGAGGGCAGGGACCCACTCGTTGATGTCGTCACCCCATGCGGCGCGGTCCCCGAGGAAGCGCTCGGACTCGCGGGCCATGGTCACGACATGCTTTCCCACGGCCTCGGCGGAGAAGCCCGGCTTGAGCAGCTTGCGCTTCCTCAGGTGGGGCGGCCCGTCCAGCTGCGTGACGTAAGTGGTCCCGAACTGCTCGGTGAACCCGGGCCCAGCCTGCGCATAGCTCCAATCCGAGGGATTTTGCCAAAAAAAGTCGTTGGCCTCGATCCCAGCTATCGTGACCCAGTCGGAACCGCGGTAACGCGTCCGGAACACGGGGCCGAGCGAGCGATAGCCCGTCGTGAAGTAGCCTACCGGGTCCGAAAGGAGCATGGGGCTGGTGGACTCCTGGCCGGACTCGCCGGGGCCGACGTGGAGCGGTATTTCGTCTGGCTGTGCGTCTATCTCTGGCATGGTGGATATGTTGCGTGGATTAGGGTTGGCCTTTGGAACAGAGCGGCCGGCCGCAGCGAATCGGATTCATTGGGAAAGCGCTGCGAGTTCGGGAGGAAGGAATTCGAACGACACGAAGTCGTCCAACGGGATCGCGGCCGGGATCACCTTCAGCTTTACGAAAAGGTCGACCTGTTCCTGCAGCCGGTGGCGGGTCATCAGGCCGAGGCGCTCCCCGCGGGCGGTGTCGCCCCTCAGGAGTTGATTGTCCGCCATGGCCTTGATGCTGAACCGGATGAAGGCCTCGGTCATCGCCTCGTTTCTCGCAAAAATGATCCCCTTTGCGGGCGTGGGGTCGCCCTCGATGAAATCGTTCCACCCCTTCAGGGTTGCGGCCACAAACGCTCGGACCGCCTCCGGATGTTCCGCCGCAAATCGCTTGTTGGCATAGATCACCCGGTAGGGATTGTAGCCCGAGCCCGCAATGAGGAGCGTCCGCGAGGCCACGCCGTGCAGTGCGAGAAAGTAGGGCTCATTGGTCGCAAATCCCTGCACGATCAGGTTTTTGTCGGCCATGAAGTCGCTCAGGCTGTAGTTTAAGGGGACGATGCTGAACTCCATGTTGTACTTGGCCTTCAGGTAGGAGATCCAAGCCGACGTCGGGTCGACCATGACGATCTTTCCGGACATGTCGGGAAAATCCCTGACCGGGCCCTCGGCATGCACCAGCACCGCCATGGGGTCCTTCTCCATGTAGGCGCACACGATGACGAGCGGCAGGCGGCCGCGTGCCACCGCCAGAATGACGTCGTCGCTGCGCCCGAGTGCCATGTCCGCAGTCCCGGAGGCGACCTTCTGCAGCGGGAAACCGCCGGGGCCCCCGTCCATGAACGTCACGTCCAGACCCGCCTGCTGGTAGAAGCCGCGTGCGAGCGCCTGGTAGTTGCCGCCCTGCTCGGCCTCCGCGTACCAATCGGCCTGGACCGAGATCCGGGTGGGCGCGCCTGCGCCGGGAGGAGCCTTTTTTGAGCAGGATGCCAACGCCAGGAGGATGCCAACAACGATTGCCAGTCGGGCAGGGGAGGGTTTCGTCATCGCCGGTTCAGGGAACTAGTTCCGTATGAAGGAATCGTGCCAATCCGGCCCATGGGCTGAAGTATGCCGCTTGTCGGATTCGCGCGCAGGCCAATCCCGGGTCCCGCTCCTGCCCGGCGATGGATCCTGGTGATCAAGCGATTGGGGGTTCCCAACCTCGAAAACAATTGCACGGGGACTGGAAGTGGCCGCTCATGAACGGACCGCAGGCCCGTCTGGCGAATCCACTGTTCGCAATGGTAAAATACCCCAAGTTCATCGCGATGCCCTCGATGGTAGTGCCCGCTTTAGCGAGCGCATTCCGTGTAGGCCCCAAGTTTCCTTGTGATGTTATCCCAAGGGCCTCCGCCCGCCTGTTCGCGTTCCTGCTTTTTCTCCTCGGCCCCGTGCTCCTCGCTGGCGCGGCTCCCCAGGGCCCTGTGTCCGTGTACATTACGTGGGCGGCCCATGACGAGCTCTCGGATTCGGTGGCGCTCGACGAGGCCCTTGCCCTGCGCGAACTGGCCGCGGTGGCGCGGCTCAAGGCGCAGGGAGCCCGGTTCGACTACTTCCTGCTCGACATGTTCTGGTTCGACCGGGACGGCGGATTCCGCACGTTTCGAAAGGGGAGCTGGCCCAACGGACCCGACCGCTTTTTTGCGGCCTGCCGCGAGCAGGGGCTCAAGCCCGGGCTTTGGCTCTCCACCAACGTCTGCGGATGGACGCCGAACCCGTGGCTGACGCCCATGCCGGAATGGCGGGATTCGCGCGGCGGATACCTAGACCTGGCGATGAGCCTCCATGAGGGCGGCTTCCTCTCCTACCAGATCGAGACGATGCAGCGGTGGTATGACAGGGGAGTCCGGCTGTTCAAATTCGACTTTGCCAATCTGGGGGCCGCATCACCCTCCGAACTCACCCGGCTTGGCCGCGCGGAGGTCGAGCGCCTTAACGCCGAGGCGTGGCGGAATGCGCTTTGCGCCTTCAGGCAGCGCAACCCGGACGTCATGCTTATTGCCTACAACGGCTACGGCGGCGAAACCTCCGACACGTGGCCCGGGTATTCGAAGACGATCGATCGCCGGTGGCTCGACGCCTTTGACTCGCTCTATTGCGGCGACCCGAAACCATCCGATGTCCCGTGCGCGGACTTCTGGCGATCCCTTGATGTCTACAGCGACGCGATGGTGTTTCAGTACTCCGCGAACGGCGTTCCCCTGTCGCGCATCGACAGCAGCGGGTTTATGATCGGAAACACGGGGACATGCTACCGCCGCGGTAAGGCCGCATGGAAGGGGATGCTGATCCTGTCAGCTGCAAGGGGCGGCCGGGTGAACACCTATTACGGGGACGTGGCTCTCCTTGACGAACACGATCGCGCATGGTTCGCCAAGGCGCAGAGCCTTTATTACCCGCTCCAGGGGACGGGGAACCCCGTCACATTTGGCGGCTACCCCGGTGCCGGGGGGGCTTACGGCTTTGCAGCCGGCGGGTTCGGTGGCAGCGTATGCACCGTGCTCAACGCCGGGGCCACGGATGCCGACGTTGCCCTTCCACTGCCCCCCGGCGCGGGAGGCCGAGTCCTGTTTGCCGACGCGGGATTGGCCCCAGTCCTGGCCGGGGGGGCCATCCACCTTGGGCCCGGGCAACTGGCCGTGGTGGGGACGGGAAACTACGCCGATCCCAAATGGGACCTGGGCACCCAGGACGACGTTTTGATCCCGGTGGCCTGCGAACCCTTGGCGGTCACGGGTGTCGTTCGGGATACCCATTCAGTCTCGGCCACGGTTTTGCCAGCTCCTTCGAGGGCGCTCAGGATCGTCTGCAGCCAGTCCATGGCCGACGGGCGCCCGTGGCGCGTGAGCGGCGGGTCGCCTCCTTCGGGGACACCGCTGGGCAAGCTCCTTGTCCTGACAGCCGAGCAGGGCGGTCGGATGCTTGAAATGAGCCGCCCGTATGACCGCCAGGTCTGGAGCGGCCTCTCATGGGCGGTCGCCGACGTGCCCGCGGGTGAGCTGGCCCCTGGGGTTCCGGTTCGGATCACGTACACCGTTGACGACCCGAAGGGAAGGACGGGCGCCGTGAGCATCCGCGCCTTTGCCGTTCAGAACCAGGTGTCGGCCCGGTAGGCGGGGGAGCTAGGTGGACTCGAGATAGCGGTGGCGGCCGAGGAGGACCATCAGGCCGGCCGCCACGGCCGTAAGCCAAGCCACGACGAGGAATGGCGCCTGGTAGCCGCCCGAGGCCTCGCGGAGGCGGCTGATGGCGTAGGGCCCTAACCCGTTTCCGACGGCGATGCCCACGGCAAAGAGGGTCGCGATCTCCCCGTATGCACGCATCCCGAAATAGCGGGCGGTGAGGTAGCTCAGGGCGTCCGTCTCCGATCCCAGGGCGAGGCCCGTCACGACGATGCAGACCGACGCAAACCCTGCGCCGAAGAGCGCCAGCGCGGCCGCCGCAACGGCGGCGAGGAAGTAGACCGCCGCGCAAACCGGGGGTGCGCGGAACCGATCGAAAACAAAGCCCGAGGCGAGCCTGCCCGTCAGCGACGAGACGCCGAACAAGCCCAGGCGTCCCGCAGCCTCGGCCCGGGACATCTTCTGGTCGGTGAGGTAGGTCACGAGGGTGATCATGAGCCCATTGGTCAGGAGCGACATGAGGAGGTATGTCGCGGCCTGGTACCAAAACATCGGGGTTGCCACGGCCTGCCTCAGGGTCAGGCCCGTCGCGGGCGCCGCGTCGCGGTCTTCGGCATCGCGCGCCTTTTCGAACAGAAGAAAATAATCAACCGGGAACACCAACAGCACCAGGAGCGCGAGAAAAACGAACCCCATGCGCCAGCCCTCGCGGTCGATGACGGCCTGCACCGCCCTCGGGCCAAAGATGGACGCTAGGGCGATGCCCGAGCCCAGCAACCCCAGCGCCCGGCCCCGCCCCGCCCTGAACCATCCGTTCACCGTCTTGCTATAGAGCGTGACGATGGTGCCGCCACCGAAGACCGACGTGGCGACCGCGAAGGCGTAGAGCATCCTTATGTCCGGACCCAGCAGGCTCATGCCGGCTATGGCCGCGGAGAAGAGCGGGATTGAGATGAGCGCGATGGGCCGCGTGCCAAAGCGGTCCATGAGCACGCCGACCACCGGGGTGACGCACGCGAGCGCCCCCATCTGCCAGACCGTCCACAGGCTGATCGCCGAGCGCGACCACCCGAACTCGCGGGAAAGAGGCTCGATGAACAGCCCCACGGCGTAGTTCGGCAACCCGGTCACGCACAGGCCAACGCCGATCATGCCGGCGAGAAGGGCCGTCCAGCCCAGCCGGAACTCCGGCATCGCGGCGCCCCCCGGGCCCGCCGCGACAGGACTAGAGGGCGTCATAGAGGACCTTCACGACCTCGCCGGTCTCGGATGCCTTCTTGATGGCCTCATAGAGCACCATCGTCTTGTAGCTCTCATAGATCTCGGAGCGCGTGGTGCCGCGTCCCTCCTTGAGGGCCGCCACGAAGTCCTCGAGCTCGGCAAGGTGCCCCGTCTCCCGTCCGCTGTCGCCCATCGACGTGAACGTCGGGGGCTCGCGCCACTCGCAGGGCTGGTTCCTTTCCGTTATTCGCCACGACGACGAGTTGTGCACCGTCATGAAGCAGCCGTCCTTTGCGGTGATCTCGACCTCCTCGGTCGGGATTGCGAATGAGCGGCCGTCGTTGAAGTTGAGAGTCCCGACGGCGCCATGGGCGAACCGGAGCGAGACAGCGTAGGCGTGGTGGTCCTTGGTGAACGCGAACACCGACTCGACGTCGCCGAACAGGTATAGCGTCACGTCGATGACATGGATCCCGAAGTCGCTCAGGTGCGTGCGGGGCGGCTTGTTGTCGTAGAAGGCGGAGCAGTAGTCGAACGATATGGACAGGAGGTCGCACGGGGGCCGCTGCTCGATCCATTTCTTCGCGCGCATGTAGGCGTGGTTGTAGCGCTTCTTGAACGCCGTCGTGCAGAGTAGTCCGGTCTTCCTGGCCACGCGGGCCACCTCGAGCGCGTCAGCGGCGCAGATGGCGGGCGGCTTCTCCGTGTAGACGGGATATCCAAGGTTAAGCGCAAGCTTGGCAAGGGTGGCATGTGCCTCGGGCCCGATGCAGATTACGACGCCGTCCGGCCTCTGCTCGGTGAGCATGCCTTCGAAATCGCGGTAGGCCTTGCCCCCGAACCGGCGCGCGTTCCGCCCCGCCTTCTCGGGGTCGAGGTCGCACACCCCCACGATCTGGGCGCCCGCGGCGCCGATGTACGGGTAGATGCGCTGCGTGGAGAGCGAGCCTGCGCCGACGATGCAGAGCCGGGGATCCTGGTTGGGATTCATGGATTGAGGTTCGGGGCTTGGGCCTGGTTGTAGAGCTTCTCCAGGTAGTCGACGGCCCGCTTCACGCCCTCGACCGTGAGCTCGGGAGCAGCCTCGCGGGTGGCGAGCTCGAGCTCGACGACGATATTGCCGGCGTAGCCCGACGCTTTCACGCGCTGCATCAGCCCGGGAAAGTCGACCACCCCGGTCCCGTAGAGGACCGAGCGGCCGTCCCGGATGTCGTTGATGTGCATGAGGGCGATCCGGCCGGCCATCAGGTCCCATCCTTGCCTCCAGGTCACGCCCGTTCGTTGGAACTGCCCGACCTCGAGGAGCGCCTTCATCCTCGGGTCGTGGCCCAGGCGGCGGAGCACCTCACTGTAGTCCCCTGGGGTGTCGATCGGTCCCTTGTGGTAGTTCTGGAGCACCGGAGTGAGCGCGAGAGACTCGGCTGCCAGCCCGTCCAGAAGCCTGAGGCCAACGCTTCCGTAAATCTCGCGGCTGGCCGCCTTGAACAGCACAACATCAGCGCCGAGGCCAGCCGCATAACGGGCTGCGACCATGAGGTCGCCGAGGTCGGCGTTTGAATCGCCCTGCGCCGTGGGAAGGTGGAACGACGAGAAGCGGAGCCCCATCGACTCCGCCATGCGCCTGGGAGCAGACGGATCACCCCTCCAGTCGAGCCTCGAGGTCGCCCATTCCGTGAATCCCTCGAACTTGGAGAACCCCATCCCGCGGCACAGCTCAAGCGCCGGTTCTAGGGTCAGGTGCGGGAAGAACGCCGGCGTGGACACGAGCCGGTCGCGGAAGGGGCTGCAAAGGGCCATGGGTTCGGGCACGGATTCCTACAGCACTTCGCGGGCCGAAGGCTACCCAACCTTCTCCCAGGTGAGGATGCCGATCGACGGCTTCCCGTCGATCGCGCTCGGCTGGACGTTGGTCGTGATGTAGAGCATCCTCCCCTCCAGCCGGACGTTCCGGACCTGGTCGGTCCCGGTCCAGTTGTTGTTCCACGAGATGTCGACGTGGTGGGTGACGACCTTTCCGTCGAACGAAAACGTTCCCGCGTAGGCGAGAAGCGTCTTGAAAAGAGCGGCCCGGTCGGCGTCCCCCACCTTCGAGAGGTCTGTCGGCTTGGGGCGGTTCTCGGCAACCTCTATCGCGCTCATTCGGCCGTCCCGCGCGTAGGAAAGATACCCCTGCGGATGCTTGCCAAAGTTGTCCGTCCTGGCGCCTGTCTCGACATCCTGCCTCACGTCGCTCACCAGCCGCCATGTCCCGTATAGCCTTTCACATTCGGAGTTCATCTCATGGGAGTGTTTGGGTCCCGGCTGGGGTGGGGCGACTCTATTTTTGGGAACATAATGGGCCCCCGGCGCCGGTTCCCCTTTTGCGACCCATGTGCCCTGCATGGGTGGGGCGCCCGCCGGGGTGAACACCGCGACGAAGCGCGCGACCCGCGTGCCGGCCGCGAGTCCGGGCTTCCCGATCGTGGCCTTTTGACGCCGGCGCTATTCGAGCGCGAACTAGAGGCGGGGAATCGTCATTCCGCCGTCGACGACAATCACCTGACCCGTCGAATAGGGCAGGTCACGACGGGCGAGTGACGCCACCGCTTTGCCAACGTCCTCTGGAAGCCCCCAGCGCGCCTGAACAAATAGCCCGGACTTGATCAGATGCTCGTATTTCTCCGCGACGCCTGCGGTCATGTCGGTCTTGATGACGCCGGGGCGTACCTCGTAAACCGGAATGCCGCTTGCCCCGAGCCTCGCGGCGAAGAGCTGGGAGAACATGCTCAAGCAGGCCTTTGCGATGCAGTACTCCCCTCGATTGGTACTGGCAACGGTCGCCGAGATCGACGTGATGGTTACGATCGAGGCCTCATAGGAGGGATCCTCGGCCTTCGCGGCCACCATGCGGCGAGCGACGGCCTGAGTGAGAAAGAATGTCCCCTTCAGGTTGGTGTCGACGACGTAGTCGTAGCTTTCCTCGGACGTATCCAGGAGGTCCGCACGCACCCTTGGGGCGACGCCCGCGTTGTTGACCAGTAGATTCAGGGCCTTTCTACCCGAGAAGCCATCGCAGGCAGCCAGGATCGCCGTCCGGCCGTCGGCGCTCCCGATGTCGCCCCGGGCATACGCCACGCGCACTCCATGGCGACGCAGCTTCGACAGGGCCCCGCCCACGGCGTCTTCGGGCCGCACCCCGTTGATCACCAGGTCCCAGTGCTCCATTGCGAGTCTCTCGGCGATACCGAATCCGATTCCCCGGCTGCCGCCTGTAACCAATGCGATTTTGCTCATTTTGATCTCGGTGTTTGGTGTGTCGGGATTTGAGTCCGGAAGTTGCTTGGACTCAGCGGATTGGATCTGGCGCGTGCGGCGTCTATTTACTCCCGGTGAGCGAAGGGACTTCGACCCACCTGCGCTCAGATGAGGATTTGAGGGCAAGTTCGGCAAGCTGAACTCCCTTGGCTCCCTCGTGGAGGCTCCAAGGAAAAGGGGAGCCTGTGACGACATGCCTTAGGAAGAGCTCCCACTGTACCTTGAATGCGTTTTCGTAGATGCCTTGGTCAGGCACGCGGGCCCACCCATCCCTGTACCTGGTCGGGCTGTCGATGTCGGGATTCCATACGCACCGGGGAGTCGCTGCCAGCGCCTGTGCCTTGCAGTCTCTTAGGCCCGCCACTGCCGAGCCGTGTGTGCCGTCCACCTGGAGCGCCAGCAGGTCGTCCCGGTCAACGCGAGCGCACCAGGAGGAGTTGAAATGGCAGATGACCCCGTTCGTTAGCTCGAAGGTGGCGTAGGCCGAGTCGTCCGCGGTGCATGTGTACGGCTTGCCGGACTCGTCCCAGCGGGTTGGGATGTGCGTCGCGCCCAGGCACGAGAGGCCGGAGACCTCTCCAAAAAGGTTTTGAATCAAGTACTGCCAGTGGCAGACCATATCGACGATAATGCCGCCGTCGTCCTCCTTTCGGTAGTTCCACGAGGGCCGTTGAAGCTTCTCGAACTCGCCGGTAAAAACCCAATATCCAAATTCGCCGCGTACCGAAAGAACCTTCCCGAAAAACCCGGTATCCAGCAGGTATTTCAACTTTACAAGGCCGGGCAGCCAAAGCTTGTCCTGGACCACGCCGTTCTTGAGTCCAGCTGCTTTGGCCTCATTCGCCAGAGCAAGGGCTTCGGCCGACGAGGTTGCGGTGGGTTTCTCGCAATAAATGTGTTTGCCCGCGGCGATCGCCTTTCGAACACCCATGGGGCGCTGTCCTGTTAGGGTCGAGTCGAAGTAGACCTGATTCGCGGGATTTGCCAGTTCGGCGTCAAGGTCGGTCGCCACGCGTCCGACGCCGACCCGAGCGGCCAGGGCCTTCAGTTTCTCGGCGCTTCGGCCCGTGAGCACGGGGTTTGGCATGATCGTCTCTCCGTCGGATAGCCTTACGCCGCCCTGGTCGATAATCGCCTTGATCGAGCGGATGAGGTGTTGGTTGGTTCCCATGCGCCCCGTGACGCCGTTCATTATGATTCCGATGTGATGCGTTTTCATCGTATGGGGTGAATTTTTTTCAGGGGATACGCCAACTAGTGCCGGGCGGCCGCGCCTAGACATGGTCCCGGTACGCTTGGACAATGTTTGCCAAAAACTGGTCCTGGTTCTGGCCCCAGAGGCGATCGGAGAAAATCTCGACCTCGTTGAATCCACGGTAACCCCCCGCTTCGACCCATGCGCGGATCCGCCGAAGCGGGATGCATCCCTCCCCCATGAGGCCACGATCATTGAGCATGTCGGTCGTGGGAGTGCGCCAGTCGCTGACATGGTAGGCGAAGATTGAGCCAAGCCGCCCGCTGCGGGCTATCTCGGTCTCGAGGGCCGAATCCCACCAGACGTGGTAGACGTCGATGGCCACGCCCACGTAGGGCGATCCCAGCGACTCCACCAGGTCATTGGCTTGGCGTAGCGTGTTGATCGCGGAACGGCTGTCCGCGTACATCGGGTGCAACGGCTCTACGGCCAGTCTGACGCCGGATGCTTTGCAGTCCGGTAGCAGAGCCGCGATGCCATCCGCAATCTGCTTCCTCGACTCCTCGAGTGGCTGGCTGGGAACGGATCCGCAGACGAGGACGATCAGGGGTGCCCCCAGCGCCTTAGCCTCGTCGATTGCCTTCCGGTTGTCGTCGATCGCCTTTATCCTGTCCGGAAAATCGACGGCCGGAAAAAAGCCCCCTCGACAAAGGGAAACAACGGAAAGCCCATGGTCATCCAGCAGTCGGCCCGTCGCCGCTATGTCCCGTCCGGCCAGTGTGTCGCGCCAGACCGTTATCCCTTTCACGCCTGCGGCAGCGAATTTGGACGCGGCAGTCTCGATCGACCATGTCCTTGTGGTGATTGTATGGATGCACAGGCGCGAAAGGTCGGGAAGCGGCGCAATTTTGGGCATCGAGGGGGCAGCTATGAAAGGCAGGGGATTGGGCCGGGAAGTGATGGGGAAACAGAGGCGGGCCTCACCTAGGACAAACTCCCGAAGAAAGTGTAGTAGGGCTTACCTTCGAGGATGCGTTGGAGATAAAGGGCTGCCTCCCTGAGATGGTAATCGCCCCACATGCATGCTTCCCCACAAGGCACCTTTCGACCGTTAGGGATATGATCCCAACCGTTTGGCCGATGGTACACGGAGTGCAGCAGCAGGCCCTGGTGTTCGGGCTTGATTCCCAGGTAGGCATCGCTCAGCAGGGTTCGCATGGTCGTAAGGCCCGCCTGCCAATATTCCCTTCCCTCGGGCTTATCCTGGCCGAGATAGTGCCCCAACCGCAGCAACCCTTGAGCTCCAATGGCGGCCGCCGAACTGTCAACGGGCTCGAAATCGTTGAAGGGGTCGGCCGCGCGGTGGCGCCAATCACCCAGCTTGTGCAAATTTGGGGCGCCGCTGTCCCAATATGGAATGCCGTCCGACGCCGTGTTGGCGATATACCAATCAGAGGTGGCTCGTGCGGCCCTCAGGAGAAGCCCCTCCCACTTTACTCGGCCTCCGAATGGAGCCAGATCGCGATCGGACAGGGAGCCCAGGAGCTCGAGTTCCTCGGCAAAACCTACCATCGCCCAAGACAGTCCCCGGGTCCATGTCGTGAACCCTGAAAACCCCTGCTGCGAGTTTGGGCAGCGGTACCGGCCGTCATTCGTGTTGAAAATCGACTCGTGGGCCGTTCGGCCTCGCTCCGAGGGAATGTCGTAGCTGTCGCGGCCCTCGCCATAGTATACGGAGTACTTCGCCGTGGATTCCAGGTGCAGCAGGGCGCGCTCGAGGAGGGAAATAGAAGCGTCATTCTCTCCCATGAGGCGGTGGCCCAGCTGGTGCGCGACCATTAGGACCCTGCAGGAACGAACCGTGTCCACAAAAAGGGAATGGGGACCGTTGAAGGAATAAATGTATCCGCCGCCTCCCTGTATCACGCTCCAGCGGGCACCCTGGACTGCGCCAGAAACCCGTAGTGCCAGTTTGCAGAGATCGACTTGGTCCGCCTTCAGACGGCCTTCATTCTGCAGACGGAGCCAGTTTCCGTAGGTGCTGAGGTTGTTAAATCCATGGTCGTGCACCCCGGTATGGCTGACGTGGGGTGGCATCCGCGTCTTCGTGAGATGCGTTGCCCATTCCGCGTGCCGGGGGTCGTTTGTCGCGTCAAATTGGAGGAAAGCTGAGCCGTAGTGGAATCCCTCCGTCCAATCCGTCCATCCGCGCGCGGTGTATTTCCCCTCAACCGTGTAGACCGGCGAGCCACGCGATGAATCATACCCCTTGGCAAGGAGGTCGATTTTCTGGCCGGAGAGCCGCCAGAAGAGACCAAGCGGCAAGCTCAAGTCCGCGGGGACGAGGTGGGGATCGATTCTCATTTACGGGGCAATGCTCGAAACATATATCATATATGATTGAGTTCCGGTCAAAGCTTTTCCTAGTCTTTCGGCGTGCAAGAACTGGAGCCCAAGGCCCGCGCCCTGACGAAGACGGAATTGATCCACGGCATGCTGAGGCACGGTATTCTCAGCCTGAAATACCGTCCTGGAGACTACCTCAACATCGATGAACTCGCTCGTCGTCACGAGGTTAGCCCAATACCCGTCAGGGAGGCGGTGGCACGACTCGTCGCGGAACGTCTGGTGATTATGCGGCCCCATATCGGCGCTGAAGTGGCGCCCTTGGACGAAACCTCCGTTCGGGAGATTTTCGCGCTCCTTGGCGGCTTGGAGACCGCGGCGGTCGGCGACATCGTGGCCAAGGCAACGGATAGTGATCTCGTGGCATTGAGGCGGATCCATTCGGAGATGGAAAAATTGAGCCTGCCGCATGACCTGGGATCTTGGGACCGGGCGAACGCCGAATTTCACCTGAAACTGGCCTCGATTGCGCAGCTCCCATCGATCCTGGAACACCTGGGGGTGGTCTTTGACCATTGGGACAGGGCGCGAAAATTCTTTTTCGAGATCTCCCCGCGGCGGGATGCGGTCAAGGCCCAGCGGGAGCACCTGGACATGATACGAGCGCTGGAAGCGAATGATGCGGGCCTCCTGCACTCTCTCTTGCACCAGCACAACGAACGGGCGCTCGAGGTCTACCTGAAGCTGCTTGCCGTGCGGGGCTGAGTTATTTCGGGTTGGGTTTTCCAAGGCCGCGGCGTTCGCGCCGCGGGGCGGTTGCGCTGACCCACCGCCTCAGGCCGGCAATTCCCTTCCCTTTGTCTCCGGCGCAAACCAAATGAGAATCATCCCCATGCCATAGATGAGGGTCACAACCGCGCCTGCTCGCGCGAGGCTCCCATCATAATGCCGCATCAACGCGCTCATCTGAAGCGCCCCGATGGCCGCAATGGCGCGTCCAGCATTGTAGGCGAATCCCTGCCCGGTGGTGCGGAAATGGGTGGGAAACAACTCGGGCAGGTATAGCGGAGCCCAGCCGAAAAAGGATCCCGTTGTTGCGCCTACGATGAAGGTCATAGCAAGGAACGGCGGTCCGTAATGGCCGATGCATCTAAAGATCAGCGAGCATCCGATCAGAGAACTCAGGCATATCAGGAAATACGACGTCCGTCTGCCGAGTCTGCCGAAGGAGATGCTCAGCAGACAGCCTGTCACGGAGCCAAGACCCAAAGCGATCTGTGTGTACGCCTTGGCCGAAGGCTGCCGGCCACCCGTGAGTTGATCCGCCCACGGTGGGAGCCACTGCACCGACCCCCAGGTACCTACGAGCATGATCCCGCAGAAGAGGGCAGCCAGAAGGCTGTGCTTTGCCAGTTCGGCGGTGAACAAGCCCCTCACAGGGCCGGAGCGGACCCGATCGCTTGCAACCTCCCAGCGATGTGATTCCGGAACATACCGCATGATCGCCAGCGTCAGAAAGGCCGGGACGACACCCACGAGCGTGATCCAGCGCCACGAGTCCTGCGTGACATCGACCGCTAGACCTATGATGCCGATCAAGACAAAGCCAAGATTGCCGGCCGCCCCGATTATGCCGGCGAGCATGGGTCGGAACCGGTTGGGCCAAATCTCCATCACCAGGGCCACCCCAAGCGCCCATTCGCCGCCCATTCCAAGAGCAGCAGAAAACCGCGCCAAGGTAAGTTGCTCGGGCGTCTGCACAAAATAGGTTACTCCCGTGCACAACGAATAGCATAGTATGCTCAGTGACATCGCTCGCACCCGGCCGATGCGGTCCCCGAGCCAGCCAAACAGGATTCCACCGGCGGCCGCGCCGAATAAATAGGCCGCAGTCACGATCCCCATCCAATTCCCCACAAAATTGGCGTCGGACACCGCGCCTGCGGAAAGCTGCATCTGCTGTAGCGCCGGACGGGCGACCAAGGGGAACATGCCCATCTCCAAGCCGTCGAACAGCCACCCGAGAAAGGCCGCGGAAAGGGCCGTGAGATTGCCGCGCATTGTGTCCTGCAACGACTGGCGAGGAACAAGGGTCATTTTGAAACACTCATTGCGAAGCTGGCGGAAGTTGGGAGGTTTGAGAAGTTTTTGGGGCGGCCTGTCGGGAGGAATATTGTGCTAAGGGACAGTTGGATGGGGCCATTTCCGACAGATTTGCGCAAACAGTGAAGGGCCGGAGGCAACACTAGGGACTCTCTCCGGTTCCCATGCAGTTGCACCAGCGACGGCGTTTGTCGAAGAGCATTTCCATTCACGGATCCAGTCGCGTGGTGCGACCAGGCCTTTTGATGGGCCTTTGCCGGCTCGATTGCCAGTTTGTTGGCTGGAAAATGGGGAAACCGGGGACCTGTCCGAGCATCGGCCTTTCTGGACGTGCGTCCCCCCGGGGATTCGAGCCCGGTTCTCAGGGGATCTCGGCGATGGGCCGGCAGATGGCTACGGACTACTGCTGGTGGCACGTGGCGCACAATGCGCCGTTGTTCAAATCCACAATCAAGTTATGGCTGGACGTGCTGGAGGCGCCAATCACGCCATGGATGTCGTGGCAGGTTGAGCACTCCATCGTCTTTGACGGGCCTTTCAGCATTTGCGAAAGGATCGAGCCGGAGGAAGCAAGTGGTTTCAAAGTGGGGTCTCTTGCCAAGGCCGCCGAATAGCTGACGCCGATCGGATGCATGTGTGTCAGGTCGTTGCGGGCAAGGTAGGGCCCTGATCCTATTGGGTCGGCCCAATTGCCCGCGGTCGTTGTCGCCGTCTCGATCGCGAATGTGGGCGCATAATAGGCGGTAGCTCCCACAGTGGAGCCGTTCTGGGAAGGAGCAGTTTGGTTGTACGACTGGTTGACCGCGATAGATCCATCGTGGCAGCTCAAGCAGGCCGCCGATGAGCCGAGCGTGGCTGTCAAACCCAGGGCGTTAAAGGTGACGCTGTTCCCTCTGTCGTAGGTCACATAGCTGGAGTTCAATGAAGGATGGTGGTTCCACAACGGTGCGCTCGCGCCTGTGGCGCCGCCCGCGTCGGGTGCCTTGTGCGGAATATGGCAAACTTGGCACGGGTTCGTGTAGGTGGACAGCGATCCGCCATAGGTATAGGTCGAGTACCCCGTTGCGGAGGCGCTGAAATCATGGGGGCCACCCTTGATGGCCCCGTTGCTGAGCGGGACAATCAAGGCTATCGAGCTTCCCGCCGCGACTATCATTTTTTTGGCGCTTGCTAGATTGGTGCCGTACGCCGGGCCATTGATCTCCCGCAGGGTGCGCCGCACGAAACTCCACAAAAAGGCAAATCCGCGGACCCACTTTCCGGCGAGGAAACAAAGTCCGGCGCGGTTCGCCTGAGTGCTCATCCCGTCGAGCGGTCTAAGGCTGAGCGAGGGCTTGTCAATATGGGAGGATGGTGTGGTGACAAACCCTACCGGGACGAGGCTCGGCGAACCTGCTTCGGACGTGCGCCCGTTTGCTCCGCATACGGGATGCTCGAGCGGCACTTTCCCAGGAGAGGGCTGAGTGAAAGCGGCGCGGACGCCCAAACGGGAATTCGGGCCGCGGTTCTTCCAGGATGAAATTGACGATTGCCTAGTGTCAGAGGTTCGCACGACGAACAGCCATCGGCAGCTTCTGCAAACACTTAAGCTGTAGTTCGTTTGCGGCCTTTGCCCAGCCCGGGTCCGTTCAAAATCCTGGGCTTAATATGCCACCGTGGATCTTGCTCAGGTATGCTCTCATTTTGAATGAGAAACGGTGCGAAAAATGCCGGGTCGAAAGTGACAACTTTGTTGTTCTGGAGCCGATGCCTGCGTCGTTTGCCCGCGAAAGCGCGACCATAGCAAGTTGGCGTCCCCACGGGGATTCGAATCCTCGGTCTCAAAACTCCTTGATGTTAATCAACGCCTTATGTCGCCTAAAGACGGATTAGATATCTCGGCGTCATTGGAAATCATAGGCGTCATTCTTTCTCTCGGGTTCGATCGCGTCATGCTACGGACCCGACCACAGACGAGCTCACGACAATGGTTGACGTGAAATGATTCGCGCTACATTTGTAGCGCATGAGTTCGACTAAGGTCTCGCCAACGTCGCTTCGGATCCCGGCGGCTACCAAACGCAGCATCGCCGCCGCTGCAAAACGTAGAGGGATGAGCACGCCGAAGTTCATCATTGAGGCGGCGATGCGCGAGGCCTCGCGGTCTCGCACTGCCGAGGAGCAGCTCGCATCTGAGCTCGTCTCTGTCACTCGCCGGCATCTGGCCCGGATCGAGGCTGTGGAAGATGCTGAAGATGCTCGGGCTGGCGATTTGGAATGGGAGCGGGTGAAATCTGGAAAATCAGGCGTCCGCACCCCGCAGGAGGTAAAGGATGCCTTGGGTATTTAAGATATCATCCGGAGCAGAGAAGAATCTTCGCGACATTGGTCCTTCCGCAGCCCGTGAGATCTTCGAGTTTCTAGAGAAGCGATTCCAGGGTAAAGTAGATCCACGATCATTTGGAAAACCTTTGCGGCAATCCAAACACGGGCTTTGGAGATATCGGGTGCGGGATTACCGGATCATCTGTCGGATTGAGGACTCCGCATTTACCGTTCTAGTGGTGGTCGTTGGGCACCGGTCCACCGTTTACGACGAGTGACCTGTGGCGAAAGCCGAGGTTAGTGCGGGACGATTGCCTCAGTTATTGTCGCGAAGTCGCGCATGATTCAGCGGCTAACCCCCGCGTTCGCCAACCTGAGCAGTGTTTTTCTCTGCGTTGGCGTCCCCACGGGGATTCGAACCCCGGTCGTCAAATGAAGCTAAGGCGCTAAATAACGCAGACTTAGGTGATGGTTAATTTCTTCGAACAGGAAACAAGATGCAGACAAGGGAAACGAGGAGAAGCCTGAAACATGATTTCCGGCAACCTTGTGGCAACCTGCAATTAGGCAAAATCCGTGCTGTCTTACTGGCGATTTCGGCGAACGCATAGACGGGGCAGACTGCATTCGGTCCCCCCCTCCACTCAAGTCCTGTTCATCGATTTTTCAGCTTGGTGCAACGTTGACAGAACATCCTCAAATGAAGGTGGTGGAACAAGGAACATGGGTTTCATGGAGGTGTAGTCCTTCCGCAATTCCCGAATGCGCCATTTGGGCGGCACCAACCGCATCGAACCGGGCTTGGCCGTCTCGAAATGCGACCATCCGGAGGCGAAGAAGCGGCTCTTGTGCAGCCGAACCCTGTCCAGTAGATCGAGTCTTGCCGCGGCAGCCGGGCCATGCGGGTGATGCCAGAGCGAGGCGAAATCAGCATAGTGCCTGGCGTACCGGTCTCGTAGAGGTTGGGATTCAGGACGGTGATACTCCGCGTGAAGAATGGTGGCCTTTTCCCAGAACGTGCGCTCGATCTCCAGAGCGACGACTTCCGACCTGAAATCGGCGAACGCGGCCGGGGCCAGCGTCGCGA
>Ga0302320_10005750_pt1 | contig 27678 bp, 27 predicted proteins | sample Bog_T0_3_FD_202130 | JGI IMG/M metagenome (GOLD analysis project Ga0302320, IMG submission 202130) | Peat permafrost microbial communities from Stordalen Mire near Abisko, Sweden - Bog_T0_3 | ecosystem: Environmental > Terrestrial > Soil > Wetlands > Peat | place: Sweden: Abisko, Stordalen Mire...
CGGCGGGCGCGCCATGGAGATCGTGTACAATGCGGACGATCTCCGCCGTTACATCCGCAACGCGGTTGAGGCCAGCCCGGAGCGCCCCATCCTTGTGGACCGCTTCCTCGAAGATGCCGCCGAGGTCGATGTCGATTGCATCTGCGACGGCAATGCCGCCGTCATCGGCGCGATCATGGAGCATATCGAGCAGGCCGGCATCCACAGCGGGGACAGCGCGTGCGTCATTCCCGCGTTTTCGCTGACCGAGAACGTCAAGGCCGAGATTGTCCGCGCCACCAAGGCGATGGCCCTCGAGCTCAACGTCCGCGGGCTTATGAACGTCCAGTTCGCCGTGAAGGACGAGAAGGTGTACGTGCTTGAGGTCAATCCGCGCGCCTCCCGTACCGTCCCCTTCGTCAGCAAAGCCATCGGCGTTCCGCTCGCGAAATACGCCGCGCGCATCATGGCCGGGGAGACGCTTGCCGAGATTGGGTTTACCGCCGAGATCATCCCACCCCATTTCTCGGTAAAGGAGGCTGTCTTCCCCTTCATTAAATTCCCCGGGGTCGATATCGCCCTCGGCCCGGAGATGAAGAGCACCGGCGAAGTCATGGGTATCGACGCCGACCTCGGCATTGCCTACGCCAAGGCCCAGATGGCCGCCCAGCCCCGGTTACCGCTCGGCGGCAATATCTTCATCTCCGTGAAAGATTCCCAAAAAGCGGACGTCGCCCTCCTGGCTCGCGACTTCGCCGCATTGGGTTTCAAGATTTACGCCACCGTCGGAACCGCCAACGCCATCAAGGCAAAGGGCACTCCCGTCTTCAAGCTCTACAAACTCGCCGAGGGCCGTCCCAACGTATTGGACATGATCAAGAACGGCGAAATCAGCTTCATCATCAACACCCCCGCCGGCAAAACCCCGCGTGAAGATGAAGTCAAAATCCGCAGTGCCGCCGTCGCCGGCCGCATCCCGATCATGACCACGATGCGCGCCGCCAAGGCCAGCCTCCAGGGTATCACCTCCCTCTCAGCCCAAGGCTTCGGCGTAAAATGCATCCAGGAGTACCATAACACCGGGAAAACTCGGTAACTTCACCCGCCCTCAATCCCGGGAAACCACGGGTTGTCCGCTCTTCGCACTTGAACATACACTTTAAGTTACACCTGAGCCTCTTCCGCTCCGTGTCCCCCAATTTCCATAGGTCCTCCCGGTCGCATTGCCTCGTACTCCTTTGGTGACCTTCTTCCGCCAGTCCTGCCTCCTCCTCGCCCTTGTGCTGCTCGTGTCAGTTTGCAAGGCCGCCCCCTACACCCCCGAGACCCCCACCCACAAGGTCGCCACCCTCTACACCACCTGGCACGACACCGCCCGCGCCCGCGACGTCCCGGTCAAAATCTACTACCCCGCCGACGCCAAATCTCCCTGCCCTGTAATCATCTTCTCCCACGGTCTTGGCGGCAGCCGTGAAGGCTACGGCTACCTTGGCGAGACATGGGCCGGCTGCGGCTACATCGCCGTCCACATCCAGCACCAAGGCAGCGACGATGCCGTCTGGCGCAACGCCAATGGCGACGGCTTCGCTGCCCTATCCCGCGCCGTCACCGATCCCCAGAACGCCCTCAACCGTGCCCTCGACGTCCCCTTTGCCATCGACCAAATGCTGGCGCTCAACAAAAACCCCAAGTCCCCTCTTTACGGCCTCGTCAACGCCGACGAAATCGGCATGGCCGGCCATTCCTTCGGCGCCTGGACCACCCTCGCCGTAACCGGCGAAAAAACCGTAGCTCCCGACAACCTCGTCGATCCCAGGATCAAAGCCGCCATCGCCATGAGCGCACCCGTAGTCGGCGGCGGCGCCAAGGCCGTTGGCCAATTCACCGATATTAAAGTGCCCGTTTTTCACATGACCGGCACCCGCGACGACAGCCCCATCGGCGACACAACGGCCCCCGAGCGCCGAATCCCCTACGATCAATCCACGATCCCCGGCACCTGCCTCCTGATCCTGAACGGCGCCGATCACATGACCTTCTCCGGCCACATCATGGGCATCTCCCAGGCGTCCGACACCCATTTCCAATCCATCATCCTCCCCGCCAGCATTGCCTTCTGGGACGCCCACCTCCGCAACAACCAGGAAGCCGCCGCCTGGCTCTACAAAGGCCCCTTCGCCAAATTCCTCGGCACCCAAGGTACCTTCGAGACCCGCTAGCCTTCTTCAAGCCCTAATAAGCCGAGCTGGTGCTTAGTTCTGAGGGATTTGAAGGCTTATCCAAAACCGTCACGGTAGTTACCTGCGCGACGTGAAATTCCCGCGGGAGCGAGCACGAACTGTCTCTCCTCCCCTTTGCGCCTTCGCGCCTTTGCGTGAGTCTCACCCGATCCATACGCAACCTCTCTCCCTATCCGTGCTAATCCGTGTAATCCATGGTTAAATCCCCCCCAAACCAGACGTGACATCCCGATGATTCCGTTCTGCAATGCCCCTCCCGTGCAACTCGCAGTCCTCAACCCCGGCGGCAACGACCGCGACCAATCCTTCCCAGACGGCGCAGCCACGCCCGATGCCCCCGTCCCGCACACCCCCCTCAACTACCACGCATACGCCGCATGCACCCGCGGCACATTTCACCGCGACCCCGCCCGCATCCTCCCCACCCAGCGCGAAATCCTTCTCGTTCTCCGCCGCGACCTCAAGCACTGCCTCAAGACACTCCGCGCCCTCAAATCCGAATCCGACACCCGCCGCATCGCCGTATCCCTCAAGGAAAGCGGCATGCACCAGGCCGCCCATCTCCTCTCAAACCCCGCCAACCTCACCCTCTTCCGAGCCATCTGCACGGAAGCCGACGGCTGCATCTCCAGCACCCCTGATTTGGCCGGCATCTATCGGGCAGCCGGCGCCCGCAACGTCGCCTTCATCCCCACTCCTTATCCCGTCGATTCCCCCGCCTGGAACTTCACCCTGCCATTGCCCGAACGCGCCGGCATCTTCATCGGCACCCGCGAGTGGACCATCCCCTCCCGCAACCACGCCGCCGCCCTCCTCCTGGCCAGTAGCCTTGGTGCCCCCGTCACCGTCATCAACGAAGACGGCCACTCCGGTCGCAAACGCCTCCAATCCGCCGCCATCCCAAACCTGACCATCATTGAGGGCCGCCTTCGCTACCCCGATTACCTCCGCATCATCGCCCGCCATCGCATCGTCCTTCAACTCGACCGTAGCGCCGTCCCCGGGCAGGTAGCCGGCGACGCATTACTCTGCGGCGTCCCCTGCATCGGCGGCGACGGCGCCATAGACCGCCTGGCCCACCCGGAAACCTGCGGCATATCCCGCGACCCCGCCGAACTGCGGGAAATCGCTGCAACCCTCCTGAAAGACGACAAAGCCCTCACCCACATCATCCACCAATCCCGCTGCCTGGCTCAAACCCACCTCTCCTTCCCCGCCATCGCCCAAGAACTTGCCCGCTACTTCATCGACCCTGAACAATCCGCTGAAACAAAAGGAATTCAAACCGAGCTCCTACTCTGACTCAGGGCGTTTAACTTGAAGTGTAGCCGAGGGCCGAAGGCCCGTCTCATTTCCGGCCTAAGGCAACGCCCTTGGGATCAGCCGTTTACGTCCAAAGCCCTGTAGGCGCGCCTAATCCAGTTCGGATACAATGTTATTTAAAATTCCTCGGTAACACTAGAACCTATCCCAAAACCCGATCTGGCTAAATATGCCTATCAATCGAAGGCTCATGAATACAGGACGGGCGGGTGTGTAGAGTAAGTCAAAACAGGGTTTTGGGACAAATTCTAGGCTAAGTTCATGAGGTATTGTTTTACGAATGATCGCACAATACCGCGAACTGTTTTCCGAGAGCGACGAACGAACTGTAAACGCGCTGGCTCAATTATCCGGGAACAAATTAACCACAATGTCGTCGGATTGAAGCTTGGAGATGACACCCTCCCTGCGATCTTCGAGCTTCTCATAATCGGCGCTCGGACCGGATACACAAACAGCTGCGATTCGGCCATAAGGCCACGCCTTTGGCGATAGCGCCGCCAGCGTACCGAGCAACTTCTCCTCGGACACTGGATTTCGAGAGCCGTTGATGAAAATGCCGCGGTCTTCCACCAGGATACCCGGGTTTCGCCACATTTTCCAAGTCGCTGCCTTCTTGAATAAATCAGGATTTGCTTCGGGAATGAATGAAAATGCATTCGGCGATGGAACTGGAGAGTCTCCGGGATAAGTAATCTTCATAATAAGTTTTGGATGATCGACGGGGGTAAGAAACAATTCTTTCAATTCTCTGATCCGATCTCGCGTAAGAACGGTGCGGGCGTAAAGAACATCGTCATCGTCATCGACGCGTCCGGAGCCTTTTGCCGTATATGCCGTGGAGTTAAGGTCCCGATATTCGACCCAAAGCCGCTGTGCCGATTGCAGCGCGTTGATAGCAAGAGGTCCCAACTTCCCGGAAGCAAGACACTGGTGATAAACCGCGTTCAACTCCGCATCGGCCTTTTTGAATTCCTCCTTCGCATTTTCAGATGCTTGCTGAAATTCCTGGGCGTGGCCAGAAGGTGATGCCGCGCCCAGAACGATCAAAGCTGTCGCCCACACGGCAAGTTGGCGGGTTTTTATAAACGCGATCACGAAGTAAAAATAATGTTATGCGCGGATGGTTTTAGCCGAGATTTCCAAGTTGGGTTAATTTTCATGGCGGGTTGGGGTGCGCTTGCGCTTGACAGCTTTGCTGCGATGGGCGGCGGGATCAAGACCGAGGAAAAGAGCAGCGGCAAAAGTTCCAGGGCGTTGTTTAACACCAAATTGACCGGTGAGCCGTCCGGCACCGTCGATTTCCACCTCTGCTTCTATTACGCCAGCAGCTCGTCCCGGGCAATCCCATGCAGCGCATATAACCTTACAATTGCATCCTCGATCAGGTTATTCGGACAACTTGCTCCCGCCGTAATCCCAATCGTAACCGGCCGCTTCGGCAGCCAGTTATCAGTGCTGACTTCGGTCTTGAGGTGCAAGTTGTAATGGATAATCCGCTCCCGGGACTCCAGCCGGCTTGCATTTCGGATAAAGTAAGTGGGCAACTGCTGCTCCCCCATCTCGGCAAGGTGGGAAGTATTCGATGAGTTATACCCGCCGACCACGATAAGCAGGTCCATCGGTTCATCCAGCATCACCCGCAACGCATCCTGCCGCTCCTGGGTCGCCCCGCAGATCGTGTCAAAAAATCGGTAGTTCTGTCCCGACTTCTCTCCTCCGCCACCATCCCGTTCCTTGATGGCCGCCATGATCCGCCGTTGCACCTCCTCTGTCTCCCCGCGCATCATCGTTGTCTGGTTCGCCACGCCCACCCGCCGCAGATGCACATCCGGATCAAACCCATTGCTGTACGCCCCGCGGAACCGCTCCAAAAACTCCTCTTTGTTCCCGCCCTTGCGGATGTAATTGCAGACATAATCCGTATCATCCAGCGTCAGCACCACCAGGTAATGCCCCTTGCCATTGCTCATGGCCCGCGAGGCCGTGGCCTTGGTCTCCTCGTGCGCCGCCTTCCCATGGATGACCGAGGTCATATCGTCCTGCGCATTCTGCCGGACCCGCTTCCAGACGCTCATCACGTCGCCGCAGGTCGTATCGACTATCTCCGACCCGATCTCCTTGATGCGCGCCAGCGTCGTCACGTCCGTCCCAAACGCCGGCACAATCACCACATCGTTCCCCGTCAAGTCATCCACCCGCGCCTCGGCGTTCTGCCCGATCAAATTCTTGATCCCCAGCGCCCGGATCTGCCCATTGACCTCCGGGTTGTGGATGATCTCTCCCAGGATGAACAGCCGCCGGTCCGGGAATACCTTCGCCGCCGCGTACGCCATATCGATGGCCCGCTCGACGCCGTAGCAAAACCCGAACTGCTTCGCGAGTTTCACCGTTACGTCCCCCTTCAGCAGGGTGCCGCCCGCCGCTCGCAGCTTTTCCACCACCTCGCTGCGGTAATGCGACTCCACCTGGGCCTGCACCGCCGCCATTACTGCCGGGGTGCGCAGATTTACGCGCGGGATTTTCGGATTCTCTGTCATGGGAACATTAACAATATAGGCAAAAACCCGTCCCGGCAATGCGCGAAAGCCGCCCCCCTTCCGGAGGGAGACGCTGCCGGCGTTATCAGCTTCGAACGCCTATTACTGCGCGATGAGCAGGTCTCCCGGAGGCTTCTGAAACGGCCCCGAGCTGATCATGTAGGAAGGTGCCGGATCCGGATCTTCGTAATCATGCGGCCGCTGGACAGTCCCGACGGAGGAGTCCATGGGCTGCGTCTCCGCGATATCGACCGGCGTCCCTTCGTGGACCAGCTCGTAAAACCGGGGCGCAACCTGCTTGTCCAGCCGGATGCACCCATGGGTCCGCGGCACCGGCCACACATAGCCCTGGTGGAACCCGTACCCCGGCTCAAACCCGCACCAGAACGGCATCGGATAGCCCACGTAGCTCCCGTGGCATTCCCCCGCGTCGCAAGGCGTGACCATGCCGCCGCTGACGGAAAACCCATACGAACCCGAGCGCTTGTTCGGAATCTTCTCCTCGACGCGGAAGTGGCCACTCGGTGTCGGTTTGTCCGGCAGACCCACGTTGCAGGCGGCCGCCATCAGGACGCGGCTGCCTTCCATGACATACACCTGCTGCTTGGACTTTGAGACATACACGCTGACATTGTCGGGATTGTGCGGCTTGTACGCCGTGACGTGGTAGGGGCCGAAGCCGCCGCCGGTGGTGGCGCAGCCGGTGATGAGGACGGGCGCAAGTGCCGCGAGAGCGAGAAAAAGAATGCGTTTCATAGAGGAGTCGGAGGCTGAGGAAAAACCCCATGCCGGCTCTTTTGTCAACGCCGGACCGCTCCGCTCTCCTCGGAAAGCGCCCGCACGAGCTTCTCGAATTTGCCCGATTCATGGGCGTAATACGGGTACCGCCGAGTGGAACCCTTGGGCCGGTATCGCCAATGCTTGTACACCCACATCCATTGCTCCGGTTTCGCGCGGATCTGCTTCTCCAGGAAGTTCCATGCTATCTGCGCGATCTCCTGCCCGGTCGCCCCCTCCGGGATTTCCAGCGGCGGATGGATGATCGCGCGCATCGTCCCGTCCGGCTTCGGGTCGCCCATCATCGGCACCAGGCGCGCCCCGGTCTTTTGCGCGAGGATCGCGTGCGTGTACGTCGCGCACATCTTCATCCCGAACGTATCGATCACCGTTGCCGCCTGTGACGGCGGCAGGTTCAGGTCGATGAGCAAGCCCACCAGCTCCCCGTTCTTCAGCCGACGCAGCAGCCGGAGCATGGAGAGATCCTGCGTGATGATGTCCTGCCCTGTGCAACTGCGTACTTCGGTGAAGTACTTGTCCAGCAGCGGATTCTTGAATGCCTGCGTCAGGATCGTCCCACGGTAGCCGTGCAGACCGCATGCGGAGGCCGCCATCTCGACCCCGGCGTGGTGGGCGCAGAGGACTATGCACGGCTTGCCCAACTCCACGTCCAGGTGCTCCAGGCCGATCATCTCCACATATTTTTCCCCGCCCGGCCGCTTCAGGCTCGGCGCCCAGAATAGGTCGAGCATCGTACGGGCAAAGGATTGGTAGGACTTCCGGGCGATCCGCAGCTGCTCCGCCGGGGAGTATTCATCGCCAAGCGCCGCCTCGATGTTCGCCAGCGTCACACGCCTGCCCGATTTATCCATCTTGAATGCCACACTGCCCACGAACCTCGCCAGCCGCGCGCACGCCCGCCGTGACAGCAGTGGAATGAGCGAGGTCAGCGCCCGTACCCCGATCCATTCCAGCCGATAACGGATTTGTTTCCACTGCATTCCACCCAGTTAAACCACCCGGCACCGCTTGGGAAAATGCAAAACGCGCCGGTCCCAAAGCCGGTTGGACCGGGTGGCCCTATGCGGGCTCAAGATTTTCCTCGCGCCGCCCCCACCCCTGCCGCTGATATTGTCCGGCCATGAATCGCCGGAAACTCCTCTCCGTACTCCGGCATATCGTATCCCGGCCGACTGCCCCGTTCCATGAGCATGCCGTGGCGGAGGCCATCCTCGGCTTCCTCAAGGAGCTGCCGCATGTCTCCGCCCGCACCGATAAGCATGGGAACATCATCGCCCGTTATGAGCGCGGCCCCCGCGGGACTCCCGCGCAACCCCGTTACGCCTTCGCGGCCCATATGGATCATCCCGGTTGGGTACGTGTCGATGGCCAAACTTTCGGTCCCGAGGTCGAATTCCCGGGCCAGAAGCACCCCATGCAATTCCTGGGCGGTGTCCCGGAGGCTTGGCTGAAGGATCCGAAGATCCGCGGCTATGGCAGCTTCGCGATGTGGGACCTGCCGGAATTCCAGCTCCACGATGACCTTATCCATGCCCGCGCCTGCGACGATCTCATCGGCTGCGCGGTCATAGTCGCGATGCTCATGGATCTCGAGCAATCCAGTGCTGAGGGCGGCTGTATTGGCCTGTTCACGCGGGCCGAGGAGGTCGGCTTTGTCGGCGCGATGAAACTCGCCGCCTCCGGCCTGATCCCCGAGGACATCACCGTCATCTCCCTGGAGACCAGCGCCGAGCGGCCCCCTGCGAAAATCGGCGACGGTCCCATCCTCCGCGTCGGCGACAAGTCGAGCATCTTCGACTCCGCCGCCACGGCCAATCTCGGCCAGATCGCCACCGAGTCTCACATCCCCGTCCAGCGTTGCCTCATGCCGGGCGGCACGTGCGAGGCCACAGCCTATCAGCTTGCCGGGTTCCGCTCCGCGGCACTTTGCGTGGCGCTCGGCAATTACCACAACTGCGGGCCGGAGAATCGCATCGCCGCCGAGTATGTCTCCTTTTCCGATGTTCGCGGACTGGTGAACCTGTGTAGTCGCATCGCCGTAAGCCGCGCGAAAAAAAATCACGCGGTCAAGGCGCTGAAAAAGCGGCTTAAGGCGAACGCGGAGAAGTACAAAAAATTGCTCAAGACGAAGCTGTAGGCATGGGAGCGAATTGCCCGACCTTCAAGATTCGCTCCACATACTTCGCCAGCATATCGAACTCCAGGTTTACGGAGGCTCCAGCGGCCACCCCGCCCAGGTTCGTCACTTCGCGGGTATGAGGGATGATCCAGATCGTGAAGCTCTGCTCCTTCAGCTCAGCAACGGTCAGCGATATGCCATCCACCGCGATCGACCCCTTCTCGACCACATACCGCGCAAACTCGCGGGGCAGCTCAATCTCCAGCCGGTAATCCAGGCCCACCGGTTCCCATGCCCGCACCGGCGCCACGCAATCCACGTGCCCTTGCACGAAGTGCCCGCCGAGCCGGCCATTGGCTGGAAGCGCCCGCTCCAGGTTCACAGCGGTGCCGGCAGCCAGGCGGCCCAGGTTGGTGCGCCGCAGCGTTTCCTCCAGCAGGTCGAATTCGATGCGACCCTCCGCGGGCGGGGCGGCGACCGTGAGGCAGCAGCCGTTTACCGCGATGCTTTCGCCTTCGTGGCAATCTGCCCAGATACCTGGGGCATTCAGGATGAGCCGCGAGGCGCCCTCGCGGCGATGGAGGGCGGCCGTCGTTCCCGTTTCTTCGACCAATCCGGTAAACATCCCGCCACTCTCGACCAAAGCCGCCCCGGAACGCACTTCAAAAAGGGCGTCCCGAACTGGCATTGCAAATTGAAAATGAGTGGGAGATTGTGTGCGTCCCACCTATGGAAAAAGTGATCATCGTCGGCACCGGCTGCGCGGGCCTTACAGCCGCCATTTATGCCGCCCGGGCCAGTTTTTCGCCGCTCCTCCTCGAGGGGCGCGAGCCGGGCGGGCAGCTTTCCACCACTACGCTGGTCGAGAATTTTCCCGGGTTCGTCGATGGGATCGACGGGCCGATGCTGATCATGAACATGAAGTCGCAGGCCGAGCGGTTCGGGGCGCGGTTCCAGTACTCGACGGTTACGGCCTTTGAGCCGAAGGGCGATCACGTGAGCCTGCAGCTCGATGGGGCGGAGTGGATCGATACGCGGACCCTGATCGTTGCGAGCGGGGCCTCGGCACGGTGGCTGGGTATCGAGCGGGAGCGGGAGCTGGTGGGGCATGGTCTGACCTCCTGCGCCACGTGTGACGGGGCGTTTTATCGCAATGTGCCGGTGGCGGTGGTGGGCGGCGGGGACTCAGCTTGCGAGGAGGCGAGTTTCCTTACGCGGTTTGCCTCGAAGGTTTATCTCATCCACCGGCGGGACAAGTTGCGGGCATCGAAGATCATGGCGGAACGGGCGCTCGGGAATCCGAAGATCGAGCCGGTATGGAATTCGGCGGTTCGGGAGTTCCTGCGGGATGGGGACGGGGAGGTCCGGGGGGTTACGGTAGAAGCGCTTGAAAGCGGACAGATGCGGGAGGTCGAGCTGAAGTGCGTCTTCGTGGCCATCGGGCATGTGCCGAACACCGCTCCCTTCAAGGGGAAACTAAATATGGACGAGGAGGGGTACCTTGTCCAGATGAACGGGACGCATACGAATGTGCCAGGGGTATTCGCGGCGGGGGATGTTGCGGATAAGACTTACAAGCAGGCAGTTACGGCCGCGGGGCAGGGGTGCGCGGCCGCACTGGATGCCGAGCGTTACCTGGCAAATTTTGAATAAGGGCGCATCCCGCGTGGAGGGGGGAGGAGGGATTAAAATATGCGATCTCACGCAGTTTTACTCGCCTGTGAGTGGGGGGGTGAAACGGTACCTCCAGGAGAAAGCGGCCTATGTGCACGAGCATACGGCTGAGGACCGCCACATCCTGATTGTCCCGGGGCCGGCGGACGGGATGGTTGAGGATGGGCGGACCCGGACCTACACGATCAAGTCTCCGCTGGTGTCGCGGACGTCACGGTACCGGGCCTTGCTCAGGCTGGAGGCGGTGGAGCGGATCCTGGAGCGCGAGATGCCGGATGTGATCGAGTCGGGGGATCCGTACCAGGTGGCGTGGAAGGCGATAGCGTCCGGGGAGGCGCTCAGGATCCCGGTAATCGGGTTTTACCACTCGCATTTTCCGGAGGCTTACCTGCGCAGCGTGGGGAAATTCTTCGGAAAGACGGCTACGGAATTCGTGATGGATTTGAGCCGGCGGTATGTGCGGAATCTTTACAACCGGTTTGCGCGGACGCTGGTGCCATCGCCGGCGCTGGGGGGCCTGTTGAAGGATTGGGGCGTGGAGAACACGGAAAATATCGACCTGGGGGTGAACACGGCGATCTTCAAGCCGGAACCGGACGATTCGGTGGAGACGCGGGAGAAGCTCGGCATTCCGCCGGGGCGCGTCCTGCTTCTGTACGTGGGGCGCCTGGCGTCCGAGAAGAATACGCGGGTGCTGTTCGAGGCGTTCCATTTGCTCAACCGGAAGCATGCGTCGCGGTTTCACCTGCTGGCCGTCGGCGATGGGAACCAGCGAGGGCATTTGCAGGATTTGCAGTCGGCGACGGGGGCGGTGACATGGTTCCCGTATTGCGAGGATATGCAGCAGCTTGCGCGGTATTACCGCGCGGCGGATTTGTTTGTGCATCCTGGGGTGCAGGAGACCTTTGGGCTGGTGGCGCTGGAGAGCCAGGCGTCCGGGACGCCCGTGGTGGGGATCGCCGGGAGCTACATGGACCGGATCATATTCAACTCGCAGCAAGATTGGGCGCGGGAGAACTCCAGCCCGGCGCTGGCGCAGGCGATCCTTGAGGCGGCGGAGGCACATCTGGCCTGCACGGGACGTGCGACAAGCCGGACGGTGCGGGAACTTTACTCGTGGACATCGGTTTTTGACCGTCTGTTTGCAATTTACCGTAATGTCGTGAAAGACTACCGCGTCCAACCCTCGCCATGGCCGGCCCGAAAAACTTCCTGATCCGCGCATTTCGCGCAAGCGACCGCGGCATCGTCCGCAGTCTCTGCTGCGACACCGGTTTCCTGGGGAATCCGATTGACCCGGTATTCGAGGACCGGCGGTTGTTCGCGGATTTCCTGACCGGGTATTATACGGACTGGGAGCCGGAGTCGGCGTTTGTGATCGAGGTGGATGGCGTGGTGAAAGGGTACCTGCTCGGGTCAAGGAAGCCGTTCCACCAGCAGGTGTACAGCATCTACCAGAACGTGGTGCTGTTTTTCAAAATCCTGTGGCGCTACTGGGGGTACAACGAGGCTTCGCGGCGGTTTGTGCATTGGATCTTGCTGCATGGCTGGCGCGAGGTGCCGGCGGCGCCGCGGCGGACGGCGCATTTTCACATCAACCTGCTGGCGGAGGCGCGCAAGGTGGCGACGACGCGGGCGCTGATGGACGCGTACCTCGCATACCTGTCGGCACACGGGGAGAAGCGGGTGTACGGGCAGATGGTGACGTTCGAGAGCCGGCGCGGGGCGAAGATGTTCGAGCGTTACGGGTTCCGGGTTTTGAACCGGGCGGAGATATCCAAATACCGTCGGTTTCATCCGGAGCCGGTGTACCTCTGCACGGTCATCAAGGACCTTGAGGAGAACAGCCAGCTTTATGCGAAGGAGAATGCGGAGGAGGAGGAGCCGGCCGGGGCGAAGTAGGGGGGAAGTAGCCGATAGGCGAAATGGGTGGAGCGTGAGGTGCGGAAAGCACGGAACATTTCGTCATGATTCGTCGCCCGAGTCCTTTCTCCCTATTTCCTACAATTCTGACGCGCCGAGGATTGTTTCACAAAAGTAGTGTCTTCGCCAGGCCGGTTTGCGCAACGTTGCGTTACCCTGATAACCTAAAGCTGTTTCAGAATTGGGGAAAATCGACTAACCTTGAGCCCTAATGATCGACAAGCATCCAAATATGAGCTTCTCAGATGTAGTCGGAAATCACCCCGAAGCGCCGGACCCTTTCGGAACACATATCGGTTGCTCTGACGGGGAAACTGAGCAGGGTGTGCCTTATCGTTTGCTCGGCGACGGTCAAGCGCTGTCCGTTGGCTTTTTAGCCGCGATGAACAAATGGCTCGTCGCTCATCATGCAAGCCCCGAAAAATTGGACAGGGAACGCAAACGAGCGGAAGCCCTCTCCCGATTGGGCTTTAGCCCCAACACTGGCCAGCCCGGGCCATTTCCAACGAATTGCACCGTCTGTCCCTGAATCGTTCGGTGGAATATTTATATCCACCTTATTTCACCCTCGGCCACCGGCCAGTAACTACGACACCATCTCCGCCCCCAAACCCTCCCAAGTAATGAGGACCAATCCTCGCTTCGCTTTCATCCTGATCGCCTGTGCCTTCCTGAATGTGATGATTCCCGGCCTCAGCTTTGCCCAGGGGAGCGTCTCGGCCGAGGCCAAGCCGTTTAGCGATTACTTTCTTCCTATTCCAATTACCGGCGCGCTCTCGAAGGATGCATGGGGAGCGGAGACTGTGGGACCGCGCGATCCGCAGAATGGACTGGAGGATGCGACGATGAAGAAATGGAATTATTGGGATGGGCAGATTATCAAGGGGCCGGATGGGAAGTATCATCTATTCGCCAGTCGCTGGGATCAGGCTGTGGGGCACAAGGGATGGGGCGGCGCGAAGGCGATTCATGCGGTGAGTGCTTCGCTCTATGGGCCTTACGCGGACGAAGGGCTCTGCTGGCCGGATAATAAAGGGGGGAAGGGGTGCAACACGGAAATCGTGACGCTGCCGGATGGACGGTATGCGCTGGTGGTGAGTGAAACGCGGAATGGGGACGTATTTACCTCGAAATCACTGGATGGGCCGTGGACACAACTTGGGAGCATCACGGTGGATCAATCGAAGTACCCGGCGACATTTGCGCCGGAGGCGCGGCCACGGGCGGCGGAGATTGGGAAGCCGTGGCGGGCCTCGAACCTGAGCATCATCGTGAGGCCGGACGGGGATTTTGAGATTGTGCCGCGGTCGGGGCAGATTTTGCTCAGCAAGACGGGAATCCTGGGGCCTTATACGGTGGAAGGCATGACGATTTACGCAGGGCTGCCGGGGCTGCCGCAGGATAACCTATGGTGCTTTGAGGACCCGGTCCTATGGTATAGCGGAGGATGGTACCACGTGGTGGTGAATAACTGGAAGGACAGGAAGGCCTATCATCTACTTTCGGCTGATGGGATTACAGGCTGGCGATTCCAGGGCTCGGCCTATGATCCGACGACTAACCTGGTTCGTTACACGGATGGGACGGTGAACCATTGGAACAAGATGGAACGGCCGAGTGTATTCATCGAGAACGGGCACGTGACGGCGATCACGCTGGCGGCGATCGATGTGCCGAAGGAGCAGGACACAGGGAACGACGGGCATGGGAGCAAGATCCTGGTAATTCCGTTCGATGGGGCCGCGATGGATCGGGACTTACAGGGATCTCCTGGCGCAGGCCGATGAGTAACGGGCGCCCGTGACGAAGTTACCCAGGTGAAAAGCGCGGATAAAAAGGCATCGACAATATGAAACGTGACAAATTCGGAGAGAGATTGAGTCACCTGAAAGGCCTGACTATTCTATGCAACTTCAATGCGTTTGTGCTACTGATCGTTACCTTCATCGAGCTGCGAGGCAGGTCATCGAATGGTCCGCTCCTATTGATAAGCTTGGTTTTTGTCGTGACGGGCGCGGGATTCCAATGCGTGCGGTTGCAATTGCGCGATTTGCGGCGGGCGCTGGATGAGAAGGTATAGTGGTTATTTCAGAATTTTTGGACGGGATGTACAGGATTAACAGGATGCTCCGATGGCGTGGGCGGCGATGGGCCTTCGCGCAAAATTCGAAGGGAGCGGGTTCAGGTTCATGTTCAAGTACACGCTGGCGCGCGGGTGTGGCGCCGCGTGGATACACGGTGTCAGGAGTACGTTCCGAGCGACTGGTGGACTCCCTCTATAGCCATGCCGCCTTCGCCCACTGCGGCGGCGCAGCGTTTGACGGAGCCGCTGCGGACGTCGCCGGCTACGAAGATGTTGGGCTGGCTGGTTTCCATGGGGCCGGGGCGGCGGTCGGCGGCTTTCCAGGCGGGGGCGTCGGCTACGGCGCGGCCGGTCAGGATGAAGCCGCGGTCATCGAGGGCGATTTCGGGTGGGAGCCAACCGGTGCAGGGGCGGGCGCCGATCATGGAGAAGACGGCGGGGGTGGCGATGGTGCGGCGCTCGTGGGTCTCGATGTTTTCGACCTCGACGGCCTCGAGGTGTTTGCCGCCGGTCATTTTCCGGATCTCGGTGTGGCGGAGGATCTCGATGTTGTCCTTGTGCTCGACGCGATGGGACAGGTAGCTGGACATGCTCTTGTTGAGATCGTCGCCGCGGATGACGAGATAGACCTTGCTGGCGACCTCGGAGAGGAACATGGCGGCCTGGCCGGCGGAGTTGCCGCCGCCGGCGACGATGACCTCCGAGCCGGAACAGAGGGGGCTCTCGAGGGCGGTGGCGGCGTAGTAAACGCCGGTGCCCTCGAACTCGGCGCGGCCCTCGGCCTCGATGCGGTTGTAAACGGCGCCGGTGGCGATGATCACGCACCTGGCACGGAGCTTTGCGTGGCAGCCGTCCACCTGGAGGGTGGCGCCATGGACGCCGGGGCCGAAGGCGAGGGAAAGAACCCGGGAGGGCGTGGAGAATTTCGCACCGAGACGGAAGGCCTGGAGCAGGGCGCGGTTGGTGAGATCGCCGCCGCTGATGCCGGTGGGGAAGCCGAAGAAATTCTCGATCAGGGAGGAGGAGCCGGCCTGGCCGCCGGGGGCGAAGCTCTCGAGGACCACGGTCTCGAGGCCCTCGGAAGCGGAGTTGAGCGCGGCCGAAAGGCCGGCGGGACCGGCGCCGACGATGGCGACATCACAGAGCATCTCCGTGACGCCCTGGAGGGCGAGGGGGCGAAGGAGGCCGGCGATCTGAGCGACCTCACGAATGCTGGGCCTGCACAAGGTCTGGCCGTTGGCGGCGATGAGGGCTGGGAGATCGGCGGGGGTAATGCCGTACTTGGAACAAAGCTCCATGCCGGCGGAGCTTTCGAGCTCGATGAGGCGGTGGGGGACGTGGTTCTTGTCCAGGAAGTTGTGGATCAGATGGCCCTCGCGGGAGTCATCGGCGGCGATGATGCGGAAGCCGGCAAAGTCCGGGTCGCGCCGGAGGCGTTCCCTGCGCATGATGAAGGCGTTGACCATGGGCTCGCTGACGCCGGGGAGATCGACCAGGGCGCGGCGGAGCGCGGCGGCGGGGATCTCGAGGATCTCGGATTGCTCGGCCTTGCCGCGGGCGCTTGCGAGGACGGCGGTGCCGTTGAGCATGGAGACCTCGCCGATGAAATCGCGCGGGCCGGGGTTTGCGAGGATCTGCTCGGCGTCCTCGCGGGTTTCGTAAACCTCGAGCTCGCCGGAGAGGACGATGACGAGACCGACGTCGCGCTGGCCCGCTACGAAGAGGATTTCGCCAGGGCGGACGATGCGGCGCTTGCCGAGCGGCTCGAGGAGGGCGAGCTGGTTGTCATCGAGTTTCGGGAACGCGATGCTCTCGGTGTCGCGGTAAAATTGGGCGTCCTTGTCGGCGTCAGTCATGATGCGTCTCTAGAATACGCATTTCGACGGGAGGGCGCTTGGGGGAAATTTTTGCGGCCCTCCTAAGCCTTTGGCTTCGAAGGCAACGGCGCTACAAGGAGCCGTTGCGCTGGAGGACGAAGGAGATGGTGCGGATGAGGTCCTCGTTGCTGACGGGCTTGCTGAGGACGACGCCGTCCGCGAGGCCGGAAAGGAAGTGGACGACCTCGGGTTTGTCCGGGTAACCGGTGATGAAAATGAACCGGGAGCAAAGCTGGGGCTTGGTGCGTTGGACGGCGAAGTAGAACATGTCGCCGGGCATGTGGGGCATCATCATGTCGCACATGATGAGGTCGAAATCGAAGCGCATGACTTCGCGGACGCCCTCGACGCCGTTGCCGACGGTGGTAACGACAAAGTTGTGGCTCTCGAGGAGTTGCTTGAGGGTATCGGCCAGCTCGACGTCGTCATCGAGGAGCAGGATGCTTTTGATGTCGAGATTGGAGTCGAGATCGGAGGGGGGCGAGTCTTGAGGGGCGGGCATCGAGGGGGGAATCTAGCAATGATGGGGGAAAGTTCCAGTGGGAGATGGCAGAAATTGATGATTGATCGTCTGAAGGCTTGGAGCGCCCGATTTTTTGGCAGGAGAGATGGGGGGGAAGGTGCTAGGGTGGGGGCCATGCGGTGGGCGCTTCTTTTATTGATGATGGGGATCGCGGGTTGGCCGCGGGCGGCTTGCGCGGGGCTGGAAGCGGCCTGGGATTATTCGCGGGAGCATAATGGGCTGTCGCTGATGGTGATTCAGCATGGGCGGATTTTGATGGAGCGGTATGCGGCGGGGGATGGGCCGGATGTGCGGCACAAGATCTATAGCGGCACGAAGGGGCTGTGGTGTGTGGCGGCCGTGGCGGCGCAGGCGGATGGGCTGCTGAACCTGGATGAGCCGGTGGCCAATACGATCACGGAATGGCGCGGACGTCCGGACCGGGACCGGATCACGATTCGGGAGTTGCTCAATTTCACGGCCGGGATCGATCCGGGGTTTCATTTGCACTCGGACGATGTCCCGGACAGGGACGGGTATGCGGTTGCGCTGCCGGAGGTTGCGCCGCCGGGTGGATCGTTCATTTACGGGCCGGGGCAGATCCAGATCTTTTGCGAGGTGCTGCGGCGGAAGCTGGCGCGCAGGGGAGGGGAGACGCCGTGGCATTACCTGACGCGGCGGGTGCTTCGGCCCATCGGGATCGGGCCGGTGCCGCACAAGGTGGATGCGCTGGGGAATCCGCTATGCGCGGCGGGAGTGCAGATGAGCGCGCGGGAGTGGGCGCGGTGGGGGGAATTCCTGCTGGCGGGTGGAAAGCGCGTGCTGCCGCCGGGGGCGCTGGACCAATGCCTGTGCGGGACGCGCCGCAACCCGGCATTCGGGATGGGATTCTGGCTGAATGCGGAGGGGAACTCGGGGAGGCCGGTAAATGTGGAGGATGCCCTGGTGCCCAAATGGTGGCAGGTGGATTGGAGCGGTACGTGTCTCTGCCCGGAGGCGCCGCGGGATTTATTTGTATCGCTGGGATCGGAAGGGCAACGCCTGTACGTGATTCCGTCGCTGGATATGGTGGTGGTAAGGTTGTCCGAGGATTCGCATTACTCCGACGCGGAGTTTTTAAAGCTGCTGTTGAGGTAATCTTTTAACGCAGAGACGCACCGCAGCGGAGCCGCAACCAAAACTCGGTAAATCTTAACCACGGATTTCATCCCGCGGTCGCGGGAGCACGGATGCAGAATCTGATATCCGTGTAAATTCGTGTCATCCGTGGTTTAAAAACGGGAGTAATAAGCGATGCTCAAAATTGACTTACTTCCTGTAACCCACGATCAAGGCGCTCTTTGCCGGGTCCCATCCGCGGTAACCGATCCCGAATGGCAGGGCCTGCGGAGAGCTATGCGAGAAAGCGTCGGCGAGGTCGGGCTGCGGGTATTGCTTGAAGATATCAATAGGTGGCATGTAATTGCCATAGAGCCGGACCTGCCACTGGGCGGGATTGAAGAACTTATAGGGGATGCCGCTGTCGTCCTGGACGATAAGATCACTCTGGTCCAGGAGGAAGTTGCGGATGGTGGAGAATCCGTCCTCATGCGGAAGATAGGAGGCGCTCTTGAGGAGGCTGTCGCCGCGGCCCAGCCTGCGGCAGAACGGAAGAAAGCCGCTGGATTCTACCGAGCCATTGGATAAGTCCACGCAAAAGTAATAGAGCGAGCCGCCGTCGAAATCGATGCGCACGCCGCGTGGCTGGACCGTGGAGATATTGCGGATGGTCCTGCCGGAGCGGGCGAGGAATACCATCAGGACGGGCACGGTGCCATTGAGCTGGGTGCTGCTGAAGTCCTGCCGCATTTGCTTTGTCTGGAAGAAGGAATAGTTGAGCACGGAGTTCAAGGAACCTTCCAACTGGTAAAAGGCGGAGCCGAGATCGAGCTTTGTAACATCCGGCGCGCTGCCGACGGGCTCAGTACCGCAGAGGATGTAATTCCTGGCGCTGGGGAAGAAGGCGTTGGCGTAGAGGAAATCGGGCCCGCTGAACATGTAGAAGACATTGGCGTCGCGCCGGTGGATATTGGCGGCGGTCCATGCGCGGACCTTTGATAACTGGCGCAGCTCGAGCTTGGTCCATGCGGAATTGAGGTAGCCCTCGTGCTGTTTCCACGCCTGGCTCTGGGTGAGCGGAGCCAGTGGCGAGCCGCCGCTGACCGGCATGCCGGCCAGGAAGCGGGCGGTATCGTTTACATCCGTGGCGGCGCGAAGGAACAGCGGAGCCGCCAGCAGCAGCGCTGCGGCGAGCAGGAGTCGAGTCTTCATGGTTGGGTGCGTACGGCGGCCGTCCCGCCGGTGAAAAAATAGACCAGCAAACCCGCCATGATGGTGGCGAGACCGGCGAGGGATTGCCACGGCATGGTCTGGACCGTGTAGAAAATCATGAACGCGCTGACGACGAGGAAGAGCAGCGGCGTGACGGGGTAGCCCCATGTGCGGTAGGGGCGAGGCAGTGCGGGCTCGCGAATGCGCAGGACGATGACGCCCAGCACCGTGAGCGCGGAGAAAAGGATGAGCGCCACCTGGATGTAGACGAGCACGCCCTGGAAGGTGCCGGTGAGGAGGAGGCCGGTGGCGATCAGGGCCTGGACGATGAGGGCGACGTGCGGGGCGCCATTGCGGCTCTTGGTGGCGAGCAGGGCCAGGCCGGGCAAGTCCTCGCCCATGGCGACGGTGACGCGCGGGCCGATCCAGACCATCGATGAAACGGAGGAGACGAGCCCGAGGCAGATGAGCGCGGCAACGGCCTGGCCGCCGGCTGTTCCAAAGATCTGCCGGCCCGCGAGCAGCCCGACCTCGAGCTGGCCGGCCAGGGTGTGGATGGGGGTGGTGCGAAGGAATGCGGCGTTCAGCGCCACGTAGAGGACCAGGACGACGAGGGTACCGGTGCAGACGGAGCGGGGCACGTTGCGGACAGGATCGCGGATCTCATTGACGATGTACGTCGAGGCATTCCAGCCGGAGTAGGAGTACATCACATAGACCAGCGAGATGGCGAAGGCGCTGCCGGTCATGAGGTGCAAATCATGCCGCGCCGGCACGAAGGAGATGGATGGGGTTGCATGGACCAGGAACCCGGCGGTGATGAAGGCAAGGATGAGGACGACCTTCAGGAAGGTGAACCAGTTCTGGAAAGCGCTCCCCCGTTGAAGCCCGGAGAAGTGGACGGCGGTGGTGCCCCAGACCAGGACCAGAGACAGGGCCAGCGGGGAGACGCCGGGAGCCAGGCCCTTAGCGTAGGTGCCAAAGGCCATGGCGGAGAGGGCGATGGGCGCCGCAAAGCCGACGGTTGCCGAAGTCCAGCCGGCCAGGAATCCGAGCGCCGGGTGGAAGATGCGGGAGAGGAAGTGGTATTCGCCGCCGGAGCGGGGCAGGGCGGCGGCGAGCTCGGCATAGGAAAGCGCTCCGCCCAGGGCGACGACGCCTCCCAGGACCCAGAGGGAGAGGATAACGAAGCCGGAGGGGAGATCGGCCACCTGGAAGCCAAGGCTGGTGAAAACGCCTGTGCCGACCATGTTCGCGACGACGATGCACGTGGCGGTGGTCAGCGTCACGGAGGCGACCGCGCGCTGCTTGGGAATGGAGTTGGTCACGCCAGGTTTGATAGGGAACGTCCGGTCGAGCCAGGTGGGGGTTGCTGCCGGGTTGCTCATGGGTTTGCCGTATCGCTGAATCGGCGGCCAGCTAAAATGTGCGCTTGAAGGAAGAGAGGAACTCCGACCGCCCGAACTTTGAGTTTTGCAACCGTGTCGCGTACACTGGCGCATGACAGCATTGGACGGAACAGATTTCGGTGAAACGGCGCTTGGCGGCCGGTTCACATTCCCCGGCACGGCATTAACGGTCCACCGGATGGGCTATGGCGCGATGCAACTGGCCGGGCCCGGCGTATGGGGGCCACCGAATGATCCGGAGGCGGCGGTAGCCGTCCTGCGCGAGGCGGTCGCGGCGGGAGTGAACCATATCGATACGTCTGACTTCTACGGGCCGCACGTTACCAACCAGATCATCCGGCAGGCGCTGCATCCGTATCCGGCGGGACTGGTGATCGTGACCAAGCTGGGGGGACGGCGTCCTCCGGACAGGTCGTGGCAGCGCGCGATTTCGCCGGGAGAGCTGAAAGCGGGGGTGCACGACAACCTGCGCAACCTTGGTTTGGGAGCGCTTGATATCGTGAATTACCGGGTGATGGGATCGGGGCATGGGACGGAGGAGGGGACGATTGCGGAGCAGGTGACGGTACTGGAGGAGTTGCGGCGGGAGGGGCTGATCCGCCATATCGGGCTGAGTAATGTCACGGCCACTCAAATAGCTGAGGCGCAGAAAATCACGGATGTGGTGTGCGTGCAGAACCTTTACAACGTCGCCCTCCGCCATGACGACGCGCTAATTGATGAGCTGGCCCGGCAGGGGATTGCGTACGTGCCATTCTTTCCGCTTGGGGGGTTCACACCGTTGCAGTCTTCGACCCTGTCGTCTGTCGCGGACCGGCTTGGAGCGACGCCGATGCAGGTGGCGCTGGCTTGGCTACTGCACCGGTCGCCGAATATTTTGCTGATCCCGGGCACGTCGTCGGTCGCCCATTTGCGTGAGAACCTGGCGGCCGGGCAATTGACGCTGTCGCCGGAGACGCTGGCGGAGTTGGACGGGATCGCCGCCGAGGCGGCGGCGTAAGGCGGATGCAGAAAAGGATTTGACGATGGGCAGGGCCGGGGCACTGTCTCCCGGTGAAGATTCGTCTGTTGCTTCTGTTATTGGTCTTCGCGGCGCTGCCGGTATTTGCGTCGTTGCCGTTTGAAACGGTGTTTCGTGGGCGCGACCGGTTCGATGCGCTGGTGCAGCGGGCGGAGGAGGATAATTGGAAAGCGCTGCCGATCGGAGAGCGGACTTGCGCGGTCGGGCGCGCGCTGGTGGGGACACCGTATGTTTCGTTCACGCTGGAGATCGACGATCATGAGGAGGCGCCATCGTGCGACCTGAACGGGTTCGATTGCTGGACATTTTTCGAGACCTCGCTGGCCTTTGCCCGGATGCTGAATGAACCGCGCTCCGGGTGGACGCCGCAGACGTTGCTCCATTTCATCGAGCTGGACCGGTATCGCGGGGGGCATTGCACCGGCCAGTATCTGTCGCGGCTCCATTACCTTGAGGATTGGCTTTACGACAATGACCGCCGGGGATTGGTGCGGAATATGACGCACTCGCTGGGGGGGATTCGCGTGGCGCACGAGGCCTCGGAGATGAGCGCCGGCTGGCGGGAATACCGGTACCTGCGCAACGATCCCTCCCTGCTCGGGCCGCTGCGGGAGATGGAGGATCGGGTGACCGAGGAGTCGCTCTATGAAATCCCCAAAAGCCGCGTGCCTTCCATTGAATCGAAACTACAGGACGGGGACATCATCGGGATCACCTGCCGGGATGACAATGGGCTGATCTCGACCGCCCATGTGGGCATGGCCTATCGCGATGGGATGGGGGTGCTGCATTTCATGCACGCTTCCTCGCCGCACAATTACGGGCATGTGGTTGTAGACGACCGGCTATCGAACTATCTTTACCGTTACCGCAGTGATGCGGGGATTATCGTGGGACGCCCCTTGATGTAAGATGTGTCATTAACCGTGAACCCCATTGCCGATATTGCGGAGAAGCCTGAGCCCTTGCAAACGCGTGGGGAGGAGATCGCGAACGCGGTGAGCCATGGGGTTGGGTTGCTGGCGATCCTGGTGGCGACCCCGTTTTTGATCGCTGCGGCCGTCCGGCACGGGGCGGCGCCGACGGTGCTGGGGGTGGCGCTTTTCTCGGGATCGGCGGCGCTGCTTTACCTGGCATCGACGCTTTACCATGCGGCGCCGGCGCGGAGGAAAGGGTTCTTCCGGATGCTGGATCATCTCGCGATCTTTTTCCTTATCGCGGGGACCTACACGCCGCTGGCACTGGGGCCGCTGCGGGGGACGCTGGGCTGGACGGTGTTTGGCATAGTGTGGCTGCTGGCGCTGGTGGGGGTGTTGTTCAAGGTCTTTGCGCGGTTCCGTTTTCCGTACGTGTCCACGGCCATGTACATCGGGATGGGCTGGCTGGCGGTATTCATCATCCGGCCGCTCGCGGTGCATTTGCCGGTGAGTGGGTTGATGTGGCTGGTGGCGGGCGGGCTGGCGTACACGGGGGGGACGCTCTTTTACCATTGGGAGCGGATGCGGTTCTCGCACCTGGTGTGGCATTTGTTCGTGCTGGCGGGGACGGCCTGCCACTTCGTGGCGGTGTATTGTTACGCGATTTGAGCCGCGGGCGGCGGCCGGTTCCCATGGGATTGGACAGGGGCGGCCGGGCGTGTTACAGATTTGAGAGTATGTCAGTCGTGACCAGTTTCACGGGAGAATTTCTCCGGGTGAAAAGATCGGACCCGTTACGGGCTTCGCGGCGGCCCGTGGCCCGGGAGCGGACGCGGGAATCGATCATCGAGACGGCGCGGATGCACCTGCGGCGGTTTGGAGAGGACCGGATGACCATCATTGGGATCGCACGGGATTTGCGGATGTCGCATGCGAATGTTTACCGGTATTTCCCGGGCAAACCGGCGATCGTCGAGGCGGTGCTGGATGTGTGGCTGTCCCGCGTGGAGAATTTCATCCGGGAGGTGGCGCAGCGCGAGGGGACGGCGGCGGAGCGGATCGAGGCAGTCGTGATCGAGCTGCACCGGCGGCGGCGGACGAAGTTCAAGCAGGAGCCAGAGCTGTATGAGTCCTTCCGGCGGGTCATCGTGAGCCGCTCGGATGCCGTGGCGCGCCGGCAGGCGAAGATCGCGGACGTTTTCCGGGGGCTGATCGAGGAGGGGATCCGCGCGGGGGAATTCCGGGCCGTGGACCCGGCAGCGGCGGCGGCATTGCTCGAGGACGCCACGGCCTTCTTCCTTCACCCGGCGGTCATGCCCTCGGCGCTGGACAATCGCGGGGAAGAACGGGCGCGCACGGTGGTGCGGCACATCCTGGCGGGGTTTGCGCCCCGCGGTGGCGGCGCCACTTGAACTTGAACTTTAGCCCTCCCCCGGCAAGCTAACCCGTCCATGGCCAGTATTACCTTCACCCCCCGAATGTCCCTCGCCGTCGGCCTTTGCGCGGCCGCGATCCTTTTATGCACTGCCTGCCAGAACGTGCCGAAGTATAAGAGGAGCGGCGGCAAGTTTGACGAATGGGCAATGTATCAGGGGAAGGGTTTCAGCCCCTCCGATGGCACGGTGACCGCGGTGGATGCGACGGCGCAGACCATTACGATCAAGACGGAGAAGAACGTGAAGATCTTCAACGTGACTCCCGACACGCGCCTCCTGCACAACGGGGACGACATTACACTGGCTCAATTGCCGCTGAATACGGAGGTCAAGTTCACGGTCCTCGACGGCGGCCGCGAGTTGCACAGCGTATGGTACGGCCAGCAACAATTGAATGTGACGCGAGGCGGCAGGGCAAGGCGGTAGCGGAAAGCGATGAGCGAAGTGATTTTGGCAGTAACTGAAAACACAGCGGACGGCGGATTCACCGCCTCTGCATTCATACCGAGGCGGAGACCATCGAAGCATGGCGCGTAATTGTTCGCGAAGCCGCGGACTGCTACTTTGAGGAAACAGCGGATGCGCCAAAAATCATCCGCCTGCAGTTGGTCCGTGAGGAGGGGTTGGCGCAATGACCATTTACTGCGAAACAGCGGCCGGTTCCCTGGGCTCGCCAATCTTCTGATTGGCATTCTGCTTGGCCGAACGGAATGAGGAAGTTCAATTGAGTATTCCCATCTTTTCGGCTATTCGTTGTTCATGAGCGCAGAAACCGAGGAACTCATCCGTATATGTGACGCCCTTTCAGAAATGAAGCGTGCGGAAGTAACTGATTTCGCCCGCTTTCTTCTTTCCCGCGAGAGCGAGGAGGCATGGGAGCGAACCCTCGGCGATCCACGGGGCTTTCCCAAGCTGGAGGCGTTTGTGAAAGATGCGCTGGCCGAAGGGTCTGAACCGCTCGACTTGGACCGCTTGTGATCTCGCGGACGACCGCGAGCTTTTGGCGTACCCTGACGACGCTAAATCGGACAGACATGTAGGCCGCGCGACGTTCCTTCCGGCTCTTCGCTCAAAACCCCGGGCACTATTCACTCTCTTTCAAGAAGCTTTCGGGCCACGCGGATCTATGGTCGGCACGGGTCAACCTAAATGTACGCGCGGTCGCGAAAAGACGTGGCGATACGGTGACATGGGTATGGATAGGTACCCATGCGGAATTCGATAAGCTGTTCAGCTAACTTGCCCATTGATAACGGAAAGCGTTGCGGACAAAATCGCTCGCAATGAAAGTTATTCTCCAGTTGATCGTCTGGATGACTCTCACGCTACTGGCCGGGAGCGCGCTCGGAGGTGAAAGCCCGCCATTGATCCCCGACCAGGTCACCAGGTTGCTCCAATCCGATGCGTCCATGACAGTGGGGAAGGTCACGGAATATGATCCCGGCCAAAAGGGCGTAACCAGGATCGAGAGTGTCTCCAGGACCAGGATCAAAGGCGAGTCCTACGGCGAATCGAGCGGGGCGGCAAAGGGTGATCTCCTCAAGATTCTCAGTGATCCGACGATTTACTCAAGGACGGGTCTCCCCAAGGAATCCGCTCCGCTCTACATGATTTGGGTCAGCGGAACATTCGAATCCGTGATTCTAACTGTCGAAAAGGACAATCTGAGCATCCAGTATAACGAAAAGGACGGGGCGGCCACTCACCTTGAAGGAATGCGCGGTGTCAGAAAAGGGCTGTCCCCGGCGGGCGCCGCGCAATTGCTCGCTTGGGCCGACGCGCAAAACAGACTGCCGGCTTATATCCAGGCACCGCGCATCTCGCCGCCGGAATTTGCGCAGCGGCCTATCGAATTGGGTGCAAAGGATAACCTGATGAAAATTCTTCTCGGGGATCCGGGCGCAAAATAGGAAGTCACTGCTTCCTGCCTATTTTGGCAAAAATTGTTGCTAAAATCACTTTTCCTATCCCTACCTGCGGATTTTGAGACCGATGCTCTAGTCAATGACGCACTGTTTCCGCTCGGTCATACCGCAGTTGCGGCCGATAAAAATATAGCATACAGAGCGCTACCAAATGCCTTTTTTTGCTGTGCCGGCGACCCGGGGATGTTAGTATTCCGTGTCAATGGAGACACGAACCCCGGTCGGTTTCATTACCTTTGCCGTCGCCATGGCGCTGTTCTGGATGGCCCAGTCCGCGTCCCAAGCGCAAATTATCTACGTTCCGAACAAGGGCACAAACAGCGTTGGGGCGTATAATGCGTCAACCGGACAGGCCGTCCCCGGCTTTTCCCTGAGCGTGGAGCCAATTTCTGTAGGGTTTGGTAAGGTCGCAGGCGTGGCAGCCTCGGGGAACATGCTATACGTTATTGACGTTCCGTTTGGGCCATTTGGTAATTCCTCTGAGGTGGGCGAGTACGATGCGACGACCGGTGCACCCATCAATCGCTCCTTCATCACTGATGATTCGCAAATGCCTCTTCAAATGGCGGTCTCTGGCACCGACCTCTATGTCTGGAACAATAGTTACTCCGGCACCGTTGGCGTGTACAACGCGACGACGGGTGCGGTCATCAGTGGTACATTCATCAGCGGAGTGGACGGCGACGGGGGCATGGCGATCCTGGGCTCGACTCTCTACCTCGCAAGCTCCGGGCTCGATGCCTCGGTGAGCGCATACAATACGATTACGGGAGAACCGATCGACGGGTTCTCGCTGAGTGGGTTGACTTTCCCCAGCTTGGCGATCTCAGGCACCGATCTTTGCGTCGAGACGGGGAGCGGGGTGGGCCTTTATAACGCGACGACAGGCGCACCGATCAGCACCTTGACCGGGGATGGAGCCGTGAGCGTGGGGGTCTCAGGTACCGACCTGTACCTCGCCTCCGGCGTCGGGGTGTCAGAGTACAACGCAACGACAGGCGCGCTTATCAGTGGTACTTTCATCACCGGGCAGAGCGAGGTGGGAACGATCTTCGTTTCCACGCCGGTCCCAGAGCCGGCGGCTTGGGCACTGGTCGCCAGCAGCCTCGGCCTGCTCTACCGAATGCGGGGTTTGCGGCGAACTTAAGGCAGAATGGTGAAGCGATAAACGGGGTGATTCTGATCGTCATAGGAGCCATCCCAACTTTAAGTAGAATGATGACCGGCGAGTTTCTCGTTAGCACTACCAATTCACTGCGCCTTCTACGGGATTGAGAGAGATGGGGTAGGTCATTGCGGGATGTCTCAGCCACCCGTGCCCGTCCCTGGTCCCGAAACCGTCGTGTTGCCCCCGGTCGGCCACGGCTGTAGGTGTAAAGTCCTACGTGCAATCCCGTAAAGAATGGCGGTTGCGTGCTGTTCACCCACGTACGCGGTTCTTGGCTAGTTTCCCTTGGAGAATTCGAGCAACGAGAAACATCCCGAATCCGAGAAGTAGAAAGACAAAACCCCAGATGCCGAATGTGGCGGCGTTGCTCCAGACATCGTCGAAGGTGTCGGACATCGCGTCGTCAGGCCGATCCCGATTGTAAAGGATTGTCG
>Ga0302320_10005751_pt1 | contig 27678 bp, 23 predicted proteins | sample Bog_T0_3_FD_202130 | JGI IMG/M metagenome (GOLD analysis project Ga0302320, IMG submission 202130) | Peat permafrost microbial communities from Stordalen Mire near Abisko, Sweden - Bog_T0_3 | ecosystem: Environmental > Terrestrial > Soil > Wetlands > Peat | place: Sweden: Abisko, Stordalen Mire...
AATCCGCCGATTAATCTTTGCTTCGCTTTCCATTCGATTCAGGGGAACAACCGTCATTTTTTCTCCTTCTCGTTCCTTCGTTCCTTGGATGCAATGCCAAGCTGAGGCGATAGTAAACCAAGTATCACCCGAATTGGTGGGCCGTTGGGAGTACCAGAGAGAACACTCCGACGCAGAGACGGCTCGTATGTCTGTGAATCGGCCACACAACCGCAAATAACCCCTCAGTCCAGGTCGAACTCCCGCAGCGGCTTGCCTTCCGGAGCATCCTTGGCCTTGCGCAGCGCATCGGCAAACTTCTTCTCCAGCAAGTCCGCCTTGTTCCGCTCCGCGTCTACGCTTTGGCGGAAGATTGACTCTTTGCGCTCGTCCTGCGCCCGCATCGCCTGAGCTGCCGTTTCCAGGTCCTCAAACATCCGTTTGCGCGGCGCGGACGTGTGGCTCACCACCAGCCCGGTTGACGCATCAATCCTCAGCATTGCCCCGCAATCGGGACATGCCACTTCGAAAATCTTTTCCTTCGACTTAGCCATTTCAATTCAGAATTGTATGCTCATCGAGGGCGCGCTGCACAGGTGCCAAAGAAATTGCGGGCGTGGTATGCCCCTCGCATTTCGCGCTTTACTGAGTCTTCGCGCCCGCAGCCGCACCACGCACATGCAAAATAATGCGCCGATACGAGGTCAGCCGCGGTGTGCCCTCGTTCGTCACCGCCAGAATGATGTGCGCCGTACCCATTCCCCTGCACGGCATCAGACCAGGAATCCAAACGGGGCGGCAAACCGCATCTACCTTTACCGTCAGCTTCGGCGTGTCCGCATCTTTGAGCGTGACCGCTGAAAGGTTCCCATCCGCGCTGCCCGCCTCTGCATAGTGGAACCAATGGTAATGGAGGCCTCGACCATCCGGGTCTTTGCTGGCGCTGGCATCCAGCGTCAAGGTCTGGCCAACTTTCACATCCATATCCATCGGCGCAGTTCCGTCCTGCCCGTTTACCACCGCGACTGGCTCGTGATTGGCATGGGCAAAGTCTTCCTGCGTCCAACCAATGCGCGCCGCAAAGTCATTCTGAAATGCTTCGCGCCAACGCCAGATGGTTGCCTGATCGCTGACATGCTCCTTGCCATCGACGCCGACGACCGTATCCTGCGAAGTGACGCGCGCAAATTCGTCTCCCCCCTGAGTCCAGATCGGATGAGTCTCACCGTATGGCTGGCGATAAATGTAGCGGCCGCCCCAGCCGCCCCAATCGGGCCTCCGGTAGGCATTCAGGCCATTGTCAATGAGTCCAAGGTAGGACGGTGTGTCGCCCTCCATGATGAACATGAATCTGGGATACAACTTGCCCAGCGGACCCTTGCGGATATGCGTCTCCAGCCACTCATTCGTCACGGTCGTAAAATCTGCGCCGTCACCGTTGCGGTAGTAGGCGTCTCCACTGATGCCCGTCCAGGTGGCGGAGTAGTACTCGCCGCTGGTCGGCGTCGATGGCATTCCGACATAGAACAGCGTGGCGAATTCGCGACGGATCCATGGGCCGGCATCGTCCTGGTCGGAGATCGAACTTACGCGCAGACGGCCAATGAGCTTTGTCATCTCATCTGGCGTGTGGCTGGTGCGCAAATCCATCAGCGCCTGCGCCAGAGTATTGGCGCCGCCCCACAGGCATATCCAGAGAGGCCGAGGATCATCCCGCTCGACGGCGTTTTCAATAGCTTTCGACCCTTCGGAGGATTTGCCATCGCCGGTAGCTGCCAATCCATACGCGGACTGGCCAGCGTACACGCGGCTCATCAGTTCGCTCGCTTCCGGCCAACCCTTCGCATTCAGCAACAGGTTTGGCCGCACCTGACCATAGGCATCGACCAATGCGCGCATGGTCTCAGGATGAGTGGCCTTCTTCTGCCATGTCGAGGTGGTCGCGATCAGGCCTTCGATGTCCAATTCGTTGGAATAAAGCAGGAGACGCACCAGCGACATCTGATCGTCAGGCTCGTTGCCAATATCGCTGATAACGATCATGCGCGGCTTGCCTTGAAAGTCGTCCACATGTGTCGGCGGGAGAGCCTGGCCTCCCATCAAGCCCGCGCTTGCAAGAGCCAATCCCGTTGAGACGGCGAAACAGCGCGCAGACATTCTCCGCATCCAACATTGGCCTTGGAATTCCGCTGTATGGCTCTGCTCGCAAATGCTCATTGCTTCTCCCTCTTTCCCCAATTTTGGACTTCGTCCGCGCACAGAATTGTACGAATTACCATTCTCCACCTTGCCAGCCGCTCTGACGCGAGAACCTCATCCCTTCTCACTTGTTGGGAGTGGAATCTCAACGCTGAATAATGGTTGAGCGCAGGTGGTAACATCACCTGCAAACAATGATCACCCGCCTGGAGTATGCGAAATGAAAAAGTCAGTGGTTGTCCAGAGGTTTAACTACTTTCTTCTTGCTCTTATCTTCCTGCTCCCGGTGGCTGTCGGACTCGCGCAAAAAAAGGATGACGACAAGCCCAAGCCCGCCCAATCCATCCCCGAGCTTCAAAAACAGTTGGAGAAGATACTCGCCGACACCCACACCCCGGGAGTGTCCGTAGCCATCGTCCACCGAGACGGCCCGGAGTGGGTCGCGGGGCTGGGCAAATCCGACGTAGCCTCGAACCATGCGACTGCTCCCGACACGCTTTTTCGAATCGGTTCTACCTCAAAGGCGTTTGCGTCCCTCTCCATCCTCAAGTTGGTCGGAGAAGGCAAGCTTGCCCTTCAGGACCCCGTGCATCAGATCGTTCCTGAGATCTGGTTTGAGAATCGCTGGGAAGCCACGGACCCCGTGCGCGTGGTTGACCTGCTTGAACACACCACCGGCTGGGACGACATGCATCTGGCCGAATATGCCAAAGACGCCAAGGGCATGACCCTGCGACAGGGACTCGACTTCTACCGCCATTCCCGCATCTCCCGCTGGCGGCCAGGAACGCGCATGTCCTACTGCAACTCCGGCCCTCCAGTAGCTGCATACATTGTGGAGAAGCTCACCGGGCAGCGCTTTGAAGACTACGTGACGCAGAATTTCTTTTTGCCCATCGGCATGAAGACGGCGACCTACTTCGAGCAACCCTCCCCGCAACTTACGACTCTTTATCACGGCGATGGCAAAACGCCCTTTCCTTATTGGAATATTCTGGAGCGTCCGGCCGGCTCCATCAACGCATCGGCGAACGATATGGCAGCTTATGTGCAGTTCTACTTGAATCGCGGCGCAGTGGGCGGCGTGCAGGTGGCGCCAGCGGCCGACATCGATCGCATGGAGATTCCCACACGCACGTGGGAAGCGCAGCAGGGGCTCAAGGCAGGCTATGGGCTGAGTAACTACACGTCGGTGCTGGATGGATTCGTCTTTCACGGGCACGATGGCGGCGTGAATGGCGGGATTACCGACATGGCCTATCTCCCTGAGGCGGGTGTGGGCTTTTTCTACAGCATCAACTCCGCCAATGGTGATGCATTCAACAAAATCGGAAATGCAATTCGCGCTTACGTCACCCGGTCTCTGCAAAGGCAGCCTGTGCCTGCTGCGGCTGCGCTCCCAGCCGATGCCGCTGACTACGCCGGCTGGTATGAGCCTGCTTCGCCGCGGAATGAGACCTCACACTTCCTGGAACACCTGCTCGGCTTACGGAGAATCAGCTTTGCGGAAAGCAAGATGCTGGTCTCGGAGATCGGACAAATTAATCATCCCTTTGCAGTCCCCGTCGGCGGCGAGCAGTTCCGCTATCTTCCCGATAAGGGGCCTGGCGAGCCCATCGCGACAATTGCTCTTATCGCACCTAATGCAGACGGCCGCTTTATCTTCGCGGGCGGGACTTTACGGCGGATTCCGACATGGCTTGCGTTCAGCGAGATTTTCCTTATCGCCTGGTTCGTGCTCGCCTTCTTCGCCATCCTCATCTACGCGCCATTCTGGGTTTTTGGCGGGGTCATCAAGAGCCGCCGGCGCCCCAATGAGCGGGCGATGCGCCTTTGGCCGCTCATTGCTGTACTCAGCCTGATCGCATTCATTGGCCTCTTCATGGCATCCAATGAAGACCTGATCGCCCGGCTCGGTCAAATGACCTTCTATTCACTCGGACTGTTTCTTACTACATTGATCTTTGCAGCGGCATCCCTCGCCAGCTTTATCGCCTTGTGGAATGCGCGCAGTCAGCCAATCCGCAGTTTTGTTCGCTGGTTTTCGATTTGCGTTACCACCGCGCTGCTGATTGCAACCATCTACCTTGCCTGGTGGGGAGTGATCGGCATTCGCACCTGGAGTTAGCATGAAAGGTTCCATCTCAGCCGATCTGAGATGGAACCTTTTCGCCGATTTGAGCGTACGATTCATTGACGAGGGCTGTCTGAACCGCGACGCTCCTCAGGCCTTGAATCAGGAATTGGAAATACTTGGCGGTCAACAGATAGACTGTCAATACTTATCAGGAGACCCATGAAAGCCAAAATCTTACAGCTATTCGCATTCACCGCGTTTGCTTGCGCACCAGCATGTTGGGGACAGTCACCTCTTGCCGGGGATTGGCTCGGAACAATAAATGCCGGCGGAATGCAGTATCACATTGCGTGGCATATCAGCGCAGCCAAAGACGGAAGCCTGTCGGCTACGATCGACAACCTGGACATGGGCCTCATGGCCATCCCCGTGAAGTCGATGACGCTGAAAGACTCTGCCGTCACACAGGTTATGGATGGCGAGGTCCAGATCAATGGCGAGGCTCATGCGGTCCGTGGCATGTTTGCCGGAAACCTCTCGAAGGACGGTTCGGAGATCAAGGGAACATGGACGCAGTCCGAGCCGGAACAGCCACCGGCCGACGTCGTGATGAAACATTCCTTGGTGCAGGCAGAAACGAAACCTGCCGCTCCGCCGCAGATCGTAGGCGACTGGCTCGGAATCCTGTCCATGCAAGGCAGTGATATGCATGTTGTGCTGCACATTACCGCAGCAAAAGACGGGACTATCTCTGCCACTACCGATGTGCCTGACCAGGGCATCACGGGCGTCGAGGGAAGCGCCGTCTCCTTCAAGGATTCCAAGCTGAGCATCAACTTCGACCAATACAACGGAGTCTATGCCGGTACGTTGAGCCCCGATGCAACAACGATCAAGGGCACATGGACTGCGGATCAGCCGACTGAGCTGAATTTCACGCGCGCTGCCGCTTCTCCGGCTGCCGCTCCAAAACCGGCAGAGCCCAAAAACTGATGGAAAAAGGCCCTGCTCTTGTAAACAGGGCCTTTCGATTTTGGACTATTGTTCAGCTCCAGGCGTTAGTGCTTTTCCGCCGCCGTAGCCAGCTTGGCCTCCGCCTCGGCAATCACGTGCAGAGCCTCGGTATATGCCTCTTCGCTGTCACCGGCTTCGTTCCACATCTTCTGACCGCGCATCAGTTGTTCCTCGGCGCGATCCACGCTGATCTCTTCCGGCTTCAACGCGTCTGAGGCCAGAATGGTCACCCGGTCCGGCAGCACTTCAACAAACCCCCAGCTTACGTTGTAGCGAGTTACTTCGCCCCCGGACGACTTTGGATCTGTCCCGCCATGCACGGTCACATCGCCCGCTCCAAGTTCAGCCAGCAGCGGCGCGGCCCCAAACAGCACTTCCATATAGCCGTTCTTCGCGGGCAGCTCCACCGCGGAAGCCGCAGCCTCGAAGAGCACGCGCTCCGGCGTCACCAGCCGAACCCGCAGTTGATTTGTCTCGTCCGCCATGAAAATCCTTTCAGGATTTTAGGAATTAGGGGTTAGGGATTAGGGATTAGTAAAAAGCATCTTTTACAAAATCCGATTTACCCCACTCTCAGCCCGCTGAGCCCATTAACGCTAGATCAGCACCTAACTTCAAAACTAATCCCTAACCCCTAACCCCTAATCCCTGCTCTTACGCCGTTGCCTTCAGCTTCTCCGCTGTCTCCAGCACTTCTTCGATTGCGCCCTTCATGTAGAAGGCCTGCTCGGGGATGTCGTCGTACTTGCCGGCGATGATTTCCTTGAAGCTGCGCACCGTGTCCGCCACCTTCACGTAGCGGCCGGCCATGCCTGTGAATTGCTCGGCTACATGGAAGGGCTGCGAGAGGAACTTCTGCACTTTTCTTGCGCGGGCTACGGTGAGCTTGTCTTCTTCAGAAAGCTCGTCGATGCCGAGAATCGCGATGATGTCCTGCAGATCCTTGTAGCGCTGCAGAATCTTCTTGACGCCCTGCGCCACGTCGTAATGATCCTGTCCAACAATGCGCGCGGAAAGAATGCGCGACGTCGAAGCCAGCGGATCGACGGCAGGATAAATGCCCAGTTCCGACAATGGACGGCTCAGCACGGTGGTCGCGTCCAGGTGAGCAAACGTGGTCGCAGGCGCCGGGTCGGTCAAATCGTCGGCGGGCACGTAGACGGCCTGCACCGAGGTTACCGAACCCTTGCTCGTTGACGTGATACGTTCCTGCAACTCGCCCATTTCCGTGGCCAGGTTTGGCTGATAGCCCACGGCTGAAGGCATGCGGCCCAGCAGCGTTGAAACCTCAGAGCCCGCCTGTGTGAAGCGGAAAATATTGTCGATGAACAGCAGCGTATCCGAGCCTTCGACGTCGCGGAAATATTCGGCGACTGTGAGGCCGGTCAGCGCCACGCGGAGACGCGCTCCTGGTGGCTCGGTCATCTGCCCATAGACCAGCGCGCATTTGGAGTTCGCAAAATCGCCCGGCTTGATTACGCCCGACTCCGTCATTTCAAGCCACAGATCGTTGCCTTCGCGCGTACGCTCTCCTACACCGGCAAACACCGAGTAACCGCCGTGATTCTTGGCAACGTTGTTGATGAGTTCCATGATCACGACGGTCTTGCCCACGCCGGCGCCACCGAACAGGCCGATCTTGCCACCCTTCAAAAACGGCTGAATCAGATCGATGACCTTGATGCCGGTCTCGAACATTTCTTCATGCGTGGTCTGCTCCTCGAATAGTGGAGCGGGGCGGTGAATCGGCATGCGCGTGTGTTCGCCGATGGGGCCGAGTTCGTCCACTGGCTCGCCGATTACGTTGATCACGCGACCCAGCGTTTCTTTGCCCACGGGTACCCGAATTGGCCCGCCGAGGTCGATGACCTTCATCCCGCGCACCATGCCGTCAGTCGCTTCCATAGCTACCGTGCGAACGCGGCCCTCGCCGAGATGCTGCTGCACTTCGAGGATGACCGAAATGGGTGTGGGAACGGTGAAACCATCGCTGACCACGCGCAGCGCCTGATAGATGGACGGCATCGTCGCTTCTTCAAACTGCACGTCGACCGCCGGTCCCGAAACCTGAATTACTTTGCCGATATTCTCTGCCATTTTTGCCTTCCGGTCTTAAACAGCGGCCGCGCCGCTGACAATTTCGATAATTTCCTTGGTGATTGCCGCCTGCCGCGCCCGGTTCATCTGCAGCGTGTAGCTGTCAATCATGTCCGAGGCGTTGTTGGATGCCGCATCCATGGCCGTCATGCGCGCAGCATGCTCAGCCGCGACAGACTCCGTCATTGCGTGATATAGCATCGAAAAAACATATTGCGGAAGCAGGCCGTCCAAAAGTTCCTCTGCCGGCTGTTCGTAAATGTAATCGACTTCCGCGGTGCCAAATCTCTTCGCTTCTTCGTCCGCCTCTTTGGTGTCGGCAGGCTCGATGTCGATGCCTGCGCTCAACGCCGCTTCGCCGGCGCGCTCGCGCTCTTCTTTGGTGGGCTCGGTGGCGTCAGCAATCTCCGCAACGCCGATCTTCGTCAGCGGTAGCAGCTTTTCCACAACCAGGCGCTGCTGAATCACCGATTTGAATTCGTTGTACACAATGTAGGCGGCGTCAATCTCTTCGTGCTCGAAACGGGAGATAATGCTCTTTGCCAGTTCGTAAACGCGGTCAGTCTCAAGCTTGAGCAACATGCCTGGATGGTCGCCTGTCACTTCGATGGCGCCCTTGCGCTCCTCGCGAACCTGAAGCTTCTTTCCGTACTCGTCTGTCTGCTCGTTGTAAACCGCTGCGGGATAGCGGCGGCGCATCAGGTCGCGTCCCTTGCGGCCCACGGCTTCAATGTCGATCTCGCGGTCAGGATTGCCGGCGATAAATTGATAGGCCGTCTTCAAAATGTTTGCGTTGAACGCACCTGCAAACCCCTTGTCGCCGCTGACGATGACCAGCAACACGCGCTTCTCCGGTCGCACCGCAAACAGCGGATGGCGCAGGTTCCCCGTCTCCGGATCGTAGATGTCGACGCGCCGCATCAGCGATTCAAGCACGCTCGCAATCATGCGTGCATAAGGCCGCGCCGAAAGAGCCCGTTCCTGCGCACGCCGCAGCTTGGCCGCCGAGACCATCTTCATGGCCTTGGTAATCTGGCGCGTGTTTTTCACGCTTCGGATGCGCCGCCGTAAGTCGAGTACGTTTGCCATATACGTCCTGGGGGTTAGTGATTAGGGGTTAGGGATTAGTCTCCGGCTTCGTTGCCGCCGAAAATTCTGTTCCCTGTCCCTAGCTCGCTATGCCCTCGTTCCTTGTCCTCGTTGGGCTGGGCTTTACTAATCCCTAACCCCTAATCACTGCTTCTAAGCTTTTACAGCCGCCTCAAGCTCTGCCTTGAAGTTTGCCGCGTATTCCTTCAATGCCGCGTGAAGCTTGGCGCGGATGTCGTCGTCAATTTGCTTCTTCTTGGTCAGATCGTCCATCAATGCCGTCTGCGCCGCGTCAAAATACTTGTACAGACCATCCTCGAAAGCGCGAATGTCCGCAACCGGAAATTCGTCCAGATAGCCCTGCGTTCCGGCGAACAGAATTACCGCCATCTGCTGCCAGGTAAGCGGCTGGAACTGCGGCTGCTTGAGAAGTTCCGTAAGCCGCTGGCCGCGATTCAACTGCTTCTGCGTGAGCGGATCAAGGTCGGAGCCAAATTGCGCAAAGGCTGCCAGTTCGCGGTACTGAGCGAGATCGAGCTTGAGCGTCGAGCCGACCTGCTTGACTGCTTTGACAGCTGCCGAGAAACCTACGCGCGATACCGACAGGCCCACGTTCACAGCGGGACGAATGCCGGAGTTGAACAAGTCGGTTTCAAGAAATATCTGACCGTCCGTAATCGAAATGACGTTGGTCGGAATGTATGCCGAAACGTCGCCAGCCTGCGTTTCAATAACGGGCAGTGCGGTCAGCGATCCGCCGCCGCGCTTGTCGCTCATCTTCGAGGACCGCTCAAGCAGACGCGAGTGGAGATAGAACACGTCACCGGGATACGCTTCGCGGCCTGGCGGACGGCGCAGCAGCAGCGAGATTTCGCGGTAAGCCATCGCGTGCTTGGAAAGATCGTCATACATGACCAGCGCGTGCCGCCCCGAGTCGCGGAAATACTCACCGATGGCCGTCGCCGCATAGGGCGCGATGAAGAGCATTGGCGCGGGCTCTGAGGCCGAGGCGGCCACAATGATCGTGTGCCCCATGGCGCCGGCTTCGGTCAGCGTCTGCACAACCTGCGCGATGGAAGAACGCTTCTGGCCGATCGCGCAGTAGATGCAAATCAGGTTGTTTTTGGCGTTGTTGATGATGGTGTCGAGCAGAACTGCCGTCTTACCAGTCTGGCGGTCGCCGATGATCAACTCTCGCTGACCGCGGCCAATCGGAATCATGGCGTCGATGGCCTTGAGGCCGGTGGCCATGGGCTCGCGCACCGGTTGGCGGTCGATGATTCCAGGAGCGAGGCGCTCGATGGGAAGCGACTGAGTCGAAGCAATGGGCCCCTTGTCGTCGATGGGCTGGCCGAGCGCGTTGACCACGCGGCCAATCATGCCTTCACCCACAGGGACGCTGAGAATGGTGCCCGTCCGCTTGACTTCGTTGCCTTCCTTGAGCTCCGTGTAGTCGCCGAGAATAACCGCGCCCACCTGGTCTTCTTCCAGGCTCAGCGCCAGTCCGGCAATGCCGTGGGGGAAGGCGAGCAACTCTCCGGCCATGACCTTGTCCAGGCCATGCAACCGCGCGATGCCGTCGCCCAGCGATGTAATTGTTCCGACTTCGTCCACCTGGACTTTGGAGTCGTAATTCGCGATTTGCTCACGAAGTAGTTGCGTAATCTCGTCTGCCTTGATCTGAGCCATTTCTGTCCTTTGAGTTGTCGGCATTCAGTGATCAGTCTTCAGTAGGGCTATTGCCACTTACCAGCCACCGATGAACCTGAGAACTGACTACTGACTACTGATAACTGCCGGCTTCAGCCGGCCACCAATGCTTCCTTCAACCGGTCCAGCCTGCCGCGCACTGAACCGTCATAAACCGTGGAACCGATGCGGACCACCGTTCCGCCTAAAATTGACTTGTCCAGCTTGAAGCTGGCCTCGATGCGCGCGCCGGCCAGTTTGCCCACTTCGGCCACCAGCGCTTTGCGTTCGTCTGCTCCCAATTCACGCGCCGTGACGATCTCCGCCTGTCGAATTCCCAACTGCTCCTGCAACAGCCTTCGATATGCCGCAGCTACTTCATCCACATCGCCGATGCGGTCGTTTGAAATCAAGACTGCTAGCAGGTTGCGCAACTCTTTGATGAGCTTGAGTTTCTTGTTCAAGGTGTCGAGAAATTCAACCTTTTGCACGTTAGGAACGGCAGGATTCACGAAAAACTCGCGCAACTCCCCACTTCCATTCCAGGTGGCAAGAAAATCTGTCAACTGCGCATCGATAGCGGCAGAATCGAGCTTCGCAGCCGTAATCACTTCGAGAAAAGCCTGCGCGTAACGGGCAACAAAGGCAGCCATCTAGCTCTTCCCTCCCAGAGATCCCTTGGAGCCGTTAGATCCGTTGGCTCCGTTGGCTCCATGCGGGACCACGTCGCCAACAAACTCGGCGATCAGTGCCCGATCGGTCTCCGCTGTAAGAACCAGCTTTTTCACTGCCTCGTCAATGGCCAAATCGGCGGCGTAGCTACGCAGCCCGCGCCTTGCCTGCGCCGCTGCCAGGCTGATCTCCTGCTCGGCAGATTCGACAATCCGCGTGCTCTCTTCGGCCAGGGACGCCTTGATCCGTGCCTCGTCCTGCACGCTCTCCGCTTCAACTTCGCTGCGGAATTTCTGAATCTCTTCGTCAAGCTTGGAAAGCTTTGCTTCAACAGCGCTCAAACGCGCATTCGCGTCCTCGGTCACCTTGCGCGCGGACTCGATGTCGCTGCGCACCTTCTCGGCGCGATTGCGCAGGAACTTAGGCAGAAAGCGAACCAGCGGAATGCCGATGCCGAGCACGATGATGAGGAAGTTGAGGATTTCAAATCCACGCGCGACCGTTGTGGCGGGTGCGCCTGTCGTCTTGGCAGTCCACTTTACCAGCGGGCCCTCCAGACGGAATGCGTTGTTCTGCCGCTCTTCTTCCGATTCCGGCTTGGCGTCGCCAGGATGTGCCGCAGGCTCCGAAGTTGCTGCGGGCGTTGCCTGCTCGGCTGCAATGCGATGCGGCATGGCTGCCAGTGAAATGGCCAGCACACCCATAAAAACGATCCAAACAAGCCGGTTGGAAAAACGCAGATGAAGCTTCAAGTCTTTCAACGGGAACTCCCTGCGGCCGCAGGCAGAATCGCCCGCACCACCTGACTGGCCAATTCCCCGGCGGAGGCTTCAATGCTCTTCCTTGCCTGCGCTGCCTCGGCATCTAGATCGGCTCTCGCCTCCGAGACCCGTTGCCCCGCGGCCTTGCGAGCGGTATCAAGCGTGGCGTCCCGCTCGGCGGTCCACTGTTTCACCCGCTGCTCCCGCACCTTGTAGACTTCGGCACGAGCCTGGCGCAGTTTGGCGGCATATTCGGCTGCCCGTTCTTCGGCATGGGCAATGGCTTTCTGTGCGTCTTCAAGGGCGCCGACTGTGCGCGCTCGACGCTGCTTCAGCGTTTCGCTCAGCGGCCCCTGGATAAGGAATTGATACGACAGCACCAGCACGATGAAAAGCACCATCGTAGGGATGGAGCCAATCAGAAAGCTGCCGACTTGTTGAATGATTTCTTGCATGGTGGTAACGCTTCGCTCTAGCGGTAAATCTGATTTGTCGCGGGTGGAACACCTTTTTGTATCAGGGGTGAACCCCCAAGTCAATGTAGTTGTACATGATTCGGCGGGGTGCTGTGACTGCTGTCACGAACACTGCATTTTGTCCAAAAAAGAACTTGCAATTGTTTGCAACAGGCCTACACTAAGAATACCACCTAGACCCGGTTCAGGGTCCAGCGGGCAGTACGGCCTGAGGAAGTCCTTCCACTCCTCGAGCCTGCGGCCCGCTTCTTCATTTTAACGGCAAATTTCCTTATGTTCGAGCTCAATTGCTCCCCGCTTTGCTGATGAACGCCGCCAGATCGTCCTTCAGCTTATGCAGCGCCTCTACATTCAGGTAAATCATGTGCCCCGACGGATAATACCCGAACTGCACATTCCCCCTCAAACTCGCGTCCAGATCCATGTGGGACAGGTCGTATTCCGTAGCAAAAAAAGGTGTTGCGAGGTCGAAATAGCCGTTGGCCGAGAACACCTTCAAGTGCGGATTCTTGCGAATGGCGCTAGCCAGATCGGCCGCCACATACGGCTGGGATTGCGCGCCGCCTCCCATTCCCGGCCCGCCGCTGGTTGGACGGTGCTTCCAATCCCATTCGCCGATTGACTCCGCGCTGGGGCGATAGGTGTCTGTGCTCTCGTATTTCAACTCGCGCCCAAGATAGTCGTGCAGCGCGGCTATGAATGCTCCACTGATACCGGTGTCCGACGCGTCATAGCTGGGATTCTCGCCCGCCGCATCCACATCGACGCCTTCAAAGCGCATATCGTAACGGCCCAGCGTGCGGTGATCTTCCCGAAGAACCTCTTTGCGGAAGCGCGTCGGCGAAATGCGGAGGTTAGCCTCCTTGACGTAATCCACGCTCAGACCGGTCAGACGGCTCAATTCTTTGGCCACCGTATCGAGTTGCGCCGCGGGAAGATTATGGCCTTGAAATAGCGCCTGCGCATAAGGCCCTGACGCAAAGTCGCGTGCCTGCTGCACCCAGTCCGCCACATTGGCTGGCTTGTTGGGAACCTTGTTGAAATACCAAGCCGCGGCCGCGTAGCTGGGCAGGTTTGCGATGTAGAGCATGTCGTACCCGCCGGAGCGGATGTTGTAGTTCAGAATGGACGAAATCAGCACCACCCCGTTGAGTTGAACACCGCTGTTGGCCAGCATGTCGGCCAGCGCGGCAGACCGTGTAGTCCCATACGACTCACCAATGAGAAACTTAGGCGAGTTCCAGCGCTGATTGGCGTTCAGATAGCGCTGAATGAAGCGGTCGAAGGCGCGCAGATCCTGATCGACTCCAGCAAAATCCTTGGCCGTCCCCTTGCCTACAGCCCGGGAATAGCCGGTAAGTGGGGCATCGATGAATACGAGATCGGTCTTGTCGAGCAGGGAGTACTCGTTCGGCACCAGTTTGAAGGGCGGACCGGCCGTGGGGTTAGGGCTGTCCGTCTGAATGCGTACCGGCGAGAACGACCCCATGTGCAGCCAGAGCGTAGCTGAACCAGGACCGCCGTTGTAGAGAAAGCTCACCGGCCGGGTTGCTGGGTCGGCGCCGTCCAGCGTGTATGCCACATAAAAAATGCTGCCATAAACTTTGTCCTCTTCGTCGCGGACGAGAAGCGTGCCAGCCGTCGCGGTGTACTTCAGTGTCTTGCCGCCGAGAGAAAGTTCATGATGCGTGGGCACGGTCTTTTCAGGAGGGATAGGAGTCTCTTTGTCCGCATCCTTGCGCGGCTCAGAGCCGGCAGCAGGAGCCGGTGCGGGCGGACGGGTTTCTTGTGCTGATGCAACGGAATTTAGAGACAAACAACCCAGGGCAACGACCATGCAGACAGCAAGCCGGCGGGAAGAGTTCATGTGATACAGACCTCCAAAAAATGATTGGATTATCGTAGCATTCCCGGTTTTTCAACTGGATATCGGCTGTGCTATGGCTTGGCTGTCACCGGCTTTTGAGCGAACAGGCCTTGATTGCGCAGCCAAATCTCGAGCAGAGCAGGCCACTGGTCCAACGCCGGATCGCTGCCGCCAAAACCTACGCCGTGCGGTCCGTTGGCGAAAATATGCATCTCCGATTGAACCCCGGCCTTGATCAGTGCCTCATAGAATCGCAGTCCTTGCTCGACTGGAACAGTCTGGTCGTTGAAGGTGTGAAATAGAAACGTCGGTGGCGTGTCTTTGGTGACGAAGAGGTCCGGAGAGTAAGCCACGCGCAGTGCCTCGCAGCGGTCCATGACGTTGAATTGCTTGCAATAGCTAAGGTGCGACGTATCGCTGGAGATGGCGCCTATCCAGGGGTAGCCGAGGACGAGGAAGTCGGGCCGGCTGGAGACGCGGTCGATTGGATCATCCGATTCAGGATTGCCCGGCACAGGCTGAGTCGCTGCAAGAGCCGCCAGATGTCCGCCTGCTGAAAAGCCAATGACGACGATGCGATTGGGATCGATGTGGTAGTCCTGCGCACGTCCGCGAACTGTCTGGACCGCCCGCCTTGCGTCGATCAACGGGACCGGCAGCAGGTAGCCGTTGCGCGATAAGCGGTAGCTCAGAATGAAGGCGCGAAACCCTAGCTGTGTGAACCAGTCGGCCACCTGGCGGCCTTCGTGGATCGAGGCCAGGGCGTTGTATCCGCCACCCGGAAACACGATTACCGCCGAGCCGTTGCCCGCTCCTTGAGGAGTAAAGACAGTGAGGGTTGGCGTGTCTTCGCAGGCTTTACCTTTGGCTTGCGGGGCGTCGCCCGGCCAGAGCTTCACGGTCTGAATGCCGAGAAAAGCGTTGTTGGTGCCGGCCGTCGTGCATGACGCGCTTGGGGCTTGAGCCGCAGCGGATAACGCACATCCCATTGCCATCATTGCGAGAATTCGTTTCAACTCAAACCTCCTGCGAAGATTAGGTCTACTGCAAATTCGCCATTGACCAGCGGCTGACTAACCGACCTCGCGCCTAATCGCTAATCACTGCTTCACAGCCACATTGCCGTATGCCCCGGACACGAAGTCTCCGCCTGAACACAGATCTCTTCCGCCAACTCAAAGCCGTAGCGCGCGAAGTAGAACGCCGCTCCATGCAAGCGCTCCTGGAGCATGCCGCCAGGATAGAGCGCTTGGCAGATAGCCTCGGCATGGCGGGTGACCGAAGCCTCCTTCTGCAACTGGAAGTTTGCTGCCAGACGACGCAGACGGTTCATCTGGTAGCGCATCTTGCTGGCCGCTGTCTCCGCTGAGCGGCCCAGGCCTGCGTCCAGCTTCCCCATCCACTCGAGCAGCGGTGCAAGTTCCCCGTCGAGTGCATTCCCCGCTGCGGCGATCTTCTGCTTTCCTTCGACGGGCATGGCGCGGGCGGCGAGAAGTTGTGCGAGCGAGGACGGCGTTTCGGCAAACACACGTTCCAGACTGAGCTCGTGCTTGCGCAGCAATTCGCCGATTGCCGGCTCAATCAGGGTACCGCTGAAGCGGGGTTGAGCAGGCGTCACGCGGCCCAGAATGCGCTCGAAGAGCACTGCCGACTGCGCGAAGTATGCAATCTCAGCCGGGCCGCCGATGATCAAAGACGTTCCCAGCAAATAGTCCTGAAAAACCGGACGCAGCAGGGCCGAAGGGGAAATCCGCTCCGGCTCAGCCTCAAGAATCCCCAACAAATCCTGCGTTGAAATACCGTGGCGTCCAAATTGCCACAATCCTTGGGGCTCGGCTCCAGTCGGCGAAACCCGCTTCAGCGCCAGCCGTGCTCCGGTCTTGTCATCGATCAGGAACAACAGGCTCGATTGCGCGCTAACTGCCACCTGTACGTGATAGCCGGCAGCCTCCAGTTCGCGGTTCCGCTCAACCAGTGCAGCATGGAGCTCGTCTGCTCGTTCGATCGCTGCCCGCAGCACCGGCGCGCCCATGCGATGAACCCCACGGCCACCGGCATCCAGCACCAGCAGGCCTTGCGCGGCAAATGCTTTCGCATAGAACTCCTGAAATGCCTGAGCAAAGGTTCGCCCGGGCCGGTACGCCTCGACCAGAGCATCCGTTGCATTGGTGGGGCCGAGCAGTTCCAAAGCCTGATCGATCAGTGGCGTAATTCGCTCGTCGAGGACGATGCCGCCTACGGGCCTGGCTGATGTTGTGGTGTCTTCGTACGTAAGCTTCTTAAGCTCCCGGGCAGCGGGAAACACGACGTGGTTGATTTCGGCGAAGTCGTGGTCTTCGCTGGCGAGCCAGAAGATTGGCGCATGCGGATGGCCTGCCGCTGTGGCCTGGCGAGAGCGCGCCACCGCTGTAGCCGCCTTGAATGGCGTAAACAGCGGACCGCCAAAGAGGCCCACCTGCTGCCCGGTTACAACCGCGCCGGCTCCCTGTCGCAGCGCTTCAAGAGATGCAGCTGCCGCAGAGCCTTCAGTGGCAGGATTCTGCTCGGTCAGCAGCGCGACCAGTTCGGGCCAATGATCAGGAAGAGAAGGGCGCGTCTGCCAGCTCGTATCTGGAGGAAGGGATGCAAAGAACCTGCTGACCGCGGGATCACCGGCGCAGTAGTCCAGAAACAGCCGGTGCAAACCCGGCGCTACGGTAATGGGAAAGCAGTCAGCGGTCAGCAATGTGTTCTCGTTCGTTTGAAGATGATTCTAGCGTTCAACCCCGCCGGTTTGCCGCACGAATGCCGCAGTTTCCCGGAAGCACAAATTCAATCAAGCTCAGTTAAGGATGCCACGCCGGATCGAATCGATGCAGAACAGTCGCCTTCAGTTCAGCCCGACGGCGCTCAGGTGCGTATACTTTTTCTGACTGAGATTTAAGGAGATTGAGAAACAATGGCAATCAAAAAGAAGGCTGCCGCGCCCAAGAAGGGGTCAAAACAAGCCGCAAAGACCAAGCCTGCCGCACCGGTAGCGGCCAAAGCTGCCAAACCCAAGGCCGTAAAAGCTCCCAGGTCCAAGGCGAAACAAGCTCCCAAAGCAAAGAAGCTCTCCAAGCCGCACGCGAAATCCGAAGTTGAAGTGGCGCGGTTGGTCAGCTCCGAAGTGGTCTTCCAAGGCTCGCTCTTCCGCGTGCTCCACGACAAGATCATCGAACCGAACGGCAAGCGGAACGAACGGGATGTGATCCGCCACAACGGCAGCGTCGTGATTTTGGCAATCGACAAGTCGAAAAATAAGAAGAACCCGTGGATCGTTGTCGAACGCCAGTACCGTCATGCCGCGAACCAGTATCTCTGGGAGTTGCCGGCGGGCAAGCTCGATCCAGGTGAAGATGCACTGACCGGCGCCAAGCGCGAACTTGCCGAGGAGACCGGTTACAGCGCGAAGAAGTGGAAGCCGCTGGTGGAGTACTACGCGAGTCCCGGGTTCCTCGGCGAATCGATGAAGGTATTTACCGCCGAGGGGCTCATAGCCGGAGACGCGCATCCGGAAGAGGATGAGGAGATCGAGTTTCGACTTGTTAAGATCTCGGATGTGTTGAAAATGATTGAGAAGGGCGCGATCAAGGATGGAAAAACCCTGACCAGCGTCCTGCTTTATGCGCGGCTTCACGGCATCAAGGGAAAGAAGTAAATCCAGATCCGACCAGACTGCAGGTCGCGTCACTTCACAGAGCGGCGCGACTTTCAACACCTCACTCCCGTCTATCTCCTTTCGTTAACCAACTTAAAGCCATTCATCCCACCCTGTGGAACCATTTACCAATAAAAGCATCAACCTTTCAACTCATTTTGGCGTCTTAATGTGTACCGGGAGGATGAGCCCCTCATTCTCCCGGATTCCCCGCACGACGCAAAGAAAGAGGGAGCCTGTGGCTCAGTACAAAGGGAAGGTCAAGTGGTTTAACAACGCCAAGGGCTATGGATTCATCGGGCGCGAAGACGGGCCGGATGTTTTCGTTCATTACTCATCGATTCAGTTGGACGGCTACAAAACGCTGAAGGAGGGCGATGACGTGGAATTCGACATCGTCCAGGGCCAGAAGGGTCCTCAGGCGGATGGTGTCGTCCGCTACAAGGACGCAGCCGCCCACAACGCAGCCTAGCGGAACAAGTTCCCGGCATACGGGCAAGACCACCCGCTGGTGGCTCGTTCTCGGTGCGCCCAGGCGTCACACATTGTCACACTGCAATTTCCTGATTCCCGGTCTGCGAGATCCAAGGACAATGTCGGCTGGTCGCACAGCCGCCGGGAAAGTTCTGTGCCTCCAGGAACGGCTGTCTACCTGTTGTGTGAACGCTGATCTTTGATACCCTTCCGGCATGGACAACCCCACCATGTCACGCCTTCTGGCGGAGACTGCCGACCTGCTCGAAATCGATGGAGGCGACAGCTTCCGCATTCGCAGCTACAGGCGCGCCGCCGAAGCTGCCGAGCAAACCACCGTTGACCTCACAGCAGTTGCGTCCGACACCCCTCGGTTGCTTGAGATTCCTGGCATCGGCAAGGGGATGGCCGCCAACCTGCAGGCAATTGCCTCTACCGGAACCTTGCCGCTGCGCGATGAACTGCTGGCCAAATACGGGTCCGGCCTTCTTGAGCTGCTGAAACTGCCAGGCATGGGGCCGAAAACCGTCGCTCTGCTGTGGTCGGCTGCGCAGGTAGCCAGCATCGACGCACTTGCTGAAGCGATTGAGTCCGGCCGGCTGGCGGGCTTGCCGCGCATGGGCGAGAAGCAGATTGAAAAACTCCGCAAGGGGATCGACGACTACCGCCGAAGCGCGGGCCGCTATCGCATCGACGAGGCCGAAGATGCAGCGCAACGAATCTCTACCTATCTGCTGGCCTTTGACGGGATTGAAAAGGTGACGCCGGCCGGCTCACTGCGACGCGGACGTGAAACCGCAGGAGACCTTGACCTGCTTGTCACCGGACCAGCGTGCGCTCCGGAGCATACAACGGCGGCTGTTGAATACGTGGCGGCCTATCCGGGAATCCACGACATAATTGCCAAGGGTGAAAATAAGGTGAGCTTTCATCTTGGCACTGGCCTTCAGGTAGATGTGCGGCTGCTGCCGTCTGCTTCTTACGGTGCGGCGCTGCAATACTTCACCGGCTCAAAAGCGCATAACGTTTCACTGCGACAGCGAGCACTCAAGATGGGCTACACACTCAGCGAATGGGCGTTGGCGCGGCTGGACGACAACTCTGTAGTCGCTGCGGCTACCGAGGAAGAGATCTACGCAGCATTGGGCATGGACTGGATGCCTGCCGAGTTGCGCGAGAACCTGGGAGAAATTGAGGCCGCTGCGCGCCACGCCCTGCCGAAGCTGATCCAGAAGTCCGACATCCGCGGCGACGTCCACATGCACACCACTGCGACGGACGGGCACAACAGCATTCGCGAGATGGCGGAGGCCGCGCTCGCGGTGGGCTACGGGTACATCGCCATCACCGATCACTCGAAGAACCTGGCGATGACCAACGGACTCGACGACAAGCGGGCACTTGAACACATCACTCGCATCCGCGAAGTGGACCGAGAGATGGAAGGCCGCATCCGCGTCTTCGCCGGTATCGAGGTGGATATTCTTGCCGACGGAGCGCTCGACCTGGAAGACTCGACCCTTGCCCAGATGGAGATTGTTGTCGCCAGCATTCACACACGCTTCGAGCAGCCGCGCGAGGAGATGACTGCGCGTATCCTTCGAGCGATCGAGAATCCCTATGTCCGCATACTAGGACATCCAACTGGCCGCCTGCTGTTGCGGAGAGAGCCGTTCGCGCTTGATCTCGGAGTGATTTTGCGTCGCGCGGCAGAGTTGGGCGTAGCCGTTGAACATAATGCGGCCCCGGAGCGCCTCGACCTGAACGATCGCGATTTACGGCTAGCCAAGGAATTGGGCTGCAGGATCGTTATCGACTCCGACTCTCACGACGCGCGGAATCTGGGCAAGATGGAATACGGGCTGCGCCAGCTTCGGCGAGCGTGGCTTGGGCCGCAGGATTTGCTGAACACGCTGGAAGCAGATGCGTTTCTGGCGGCGCTGCGACCCCGGCCGTAACGCTCATTTTTCTTGACATCGAGCCTGCAGCATCGTCGCAATTAACTACTATACGGCTCGCGTTTCAGGCAGCCGCAATCCAACTTCTCCGAAGGACCAGAATGCATACCTGAAGGCCCTGGAAACTTTGCCCAATTTGCATACCCGGCGAATCAACGGTTGAACATGCGACGGATTTTGCCTTCTCCAAACGATCCCACCTCCGCCAATCCCCCAAAAGTCACCTCCCCGCAACACCAATGAGTCAAAACTCCCTCAAACTGAGCGAAATCTTATGTTGCGTCGTATGCGGTTGGTAATAAGATAAAGGCGCTATGAGCCTATTGCAGCAGGATTCCACTGAACTCGACGACGCCGCCAAAGGCGAAGAACTCACCAAAGGTTCAAGCCACCCCGTTGCGGCCGGAATCTTTGCAGCCGTATTGGTCAGCATGGCCATTGCCGGCTATTTTATTTCCGGAATCAAGCCCCCGGCGATCACCGGCGATGTTGAACAGGTTTGGGTTCACCCGCAACACTCTGAGAGTTCCGGCTTTGATGCCAACGGCGCACAGATGGCTAAGGAATCCTACGATCAGGTGTATGTATTTGCGCTGGTCAAGCTCCACAACCAGAGCGACCTGCCGCTCTTTCTGCACAATATTATGACGAATGCCACGTTGGACGACGGCATCCACTCCAGCTACGCAGCCACGGCATCCGACTACGATCGCGTCTATCTTGCCTACCCGAAGATGCCGGTTCCAAAGGGCACGCCGCTCTCGCCGCAGACCACCATTGCTCCGGGACAAACTGTTGAGGGAATCTTCGTTTCAGCCTTTCGTCTTACAAAAGAGCAATGGGACGCACGCAAGAAGCTGGACTTTACCTTCGGAATCCAGTATCACGACAGCCTCGTGCTCACGCCCCACACGCCAGTTACCGACCAGTAGACGCCGGAACCGGCGCACCCTTCGGCGTCGACAAGTAGCCCGTCACGGTGTTCTTCCCGCTCACCGAGTTCACCACAATCTCGAAAAGCACCGGATCTTTCCCGGCATAGAACTGTAGCGGCTCGTTCAGGTTACGGTCCTTCTTCTCGTATTCCTTGTCGTCCGCATAGACCACGATTGTGAACTTGCTCTTCTTGGCGTCGGACTTCTTCAGTTCCAGGCTCACCGTTCCCACCGGCTTCTTCTGCCCCTTCACCAGCGTGAACTCGTAATAGTTGCGATCGCCCTTGTGCTTCAGGAGTTCAAGCTCTTCCGCATTGCGCGCGATCAGGCTGCTGTGACCGTTCAGATCTCCACGCATCGAGGTCAATTGCGTAACCGCGCTGGCCAGATCGCTCTGCGTTTTGGCAACATCGGTCTTCACGCCGCCGACATCTGTCTTGACGTCCGTCACCGCGCTCGAAACTGCCGTGACCGCCTGTGCGGTCTGCTTCTGTTCACTGGCCAGACGGGCTGACGCCTGCTCCTGACGAGCCTCGCGCACCTGTAGCTCTTCAGCGCGCGAATCCAGCTGCTTTTGCGTCAGGCCCAATGAAGTCTTCAGTTCGTCCGTGGCCACATTCAGCCGTTCGTCCGTCTCCCGCAACTGGGCAGCCAGCTTCACGTTTTGCGCCTTGGCATCGGCCAGTTCCTGAGATTGGCTGGTCACTTTGGTGCTCAGTGTGTAAGTCCAGATGAGCCCGCCCAGCCCCAAAAGCAACGCCACCGCAACGGCGCCCAGAAACGCGCCTGAATAAGTCCTCGGAGTTTCTTCAAGTTCACTCATGTATTTCCCTTTCTTCTCTCAAGCCCGCCACCCGGCAGGCAGTGCTTCTGCTCTGCTCGGTACTGATCACCCTGGGGTTTCGCGATCTTCTATGCCAATTAGACGCCGCTTGAGAAATATATGCCACCCCTGCGCGTTTCTCCCAATCGAAGTCCCAGCCTTCGCGACAGAGTTTCAGCCTGTCTTGAATTTCTCCCCGCAGCCTGAATATCGGCACCTGCAAGGGACCACAACAGAATAACGACAGTAACCTCCCTTGTGCGGAAAAAACGTTTGCGCAAGTGTCAGCCCGCCGAATCTGCAGAACAGCCGTACTGAAGCTTGACACAAGGACGGACGAGTCAAAATCGTTTGGCCGGTGCGGGCTTGCCATTTGAAGGGTACGGGCTTCGTACTTGAAGGGTGCGGGCTTCAGCCCGTACGTTAAAGTAATAAGAAAGAATGGCGTTAGACGCTAGCCAGAGGCGGCAACTTAAAGGCAACTTCCCGATTGCCGACGATACAACAGGAACGCTATGTTCTCGGCCCGGCTACTGGCGGCGGCCAGGATGGTTGGGGTCGGTGAATTCGAGCAGTTCGATGGGTGCGCCGTTTTCGACTATGAACGCGACGCGGACGCCCTCGGATGGGCTGTTGGGAGGAATCAGGATTTCGCGGCCAGCAAGCTCGGAGGCGAGATCAGCCACTTCAAACGCGACGTGCGGAACTTGCCGGACGAGATCAGGGACCGCCGCGTCCGCTTCGAAACGCATCCACTCCACGCCAAATTCGCTTTTCTCGTGGCTGACGACAAAGAGATTCAGGTGTTTCAAGTGGGTCTCGCCAGGCTTCGCTTCAGTAGTGGGAATCCCGATGTGATGGTACCGGCGCATTGTTTTTCGCTCTCCGTGGAATTGACACAAATTCTACGCTGTCGTTACCGCGTTTGAAACCGCGCCCTCGTGACTGGACTTTTGAGGCGCGAAGTCAAATTGTACTTCGCTGGTTTCGGCACGAGGCAGATTCGGAATGCATGACGGGTAATTCGGAAGTCCTGAAAACTGAGTTCTGTCCGGCTAGGCGACGATATGACCGGAATCCACAAGATCAAGCCGAGTGGGGATGGAAACTTGGATTGAACGGCTATCGCCGATCGAGAACAAATTGTGAAATCATGTTTGACGGATACCATACCCTCTCATCCGCTGAGCCGCGAGTTTCTGCAAAGGAGGATTCCGTGTTCAAGCGTACACTTCGGTTGTCGCTGGCTGCCTGGCTGGCCACAAGTACGGTGTGGGCGGCAAGCGATCCATTTATCGGAAAATGGAAGCTCGACCCTTCTCAAAGCAAGGAAACCCACCAAATGAAGATCGAAGCCGCCGGCCCAAACAGGTATGTCTTCGACTTTGGCGGTGGTGGAACGGAGACGATTACGGTGGACGGGACCGAACAGCCCGGCCACTCAGGAACCGCCGTGTCGGTTACCCCCGTCGAGCCCAATACCTGGAAGTTCGTCCGCAAAAAGGACGGGTACGCAGTAATGACCGCCATCTTCAGGCTGTCAGCGGACGCCAAGACGCTCACCGACAACTTCACGGTCTCCCGGCCCGATGGGTGGACATTCAGCATCGATTACGTGTTCACGCGAACGGCAGGGAGCTCGGGTTTCGCTGGCAACTGGGAAAGTTCGAACGAGAAGGAAAATTCAGTCTACGAACTTGAGATTCAGCCTTACCAGGGGGACGGCCTCGCGCTCTGGCTTCCTGCGGAACATTCCACCAGAAAGATGAAATTCGACGGGAAAGATTATGCAGTCCAGGGCGCTGAGGTTGCGCCGGGCTCCGCGTCATCGGGACACCGTGAGAACGACCATACTCTGGAAATAACCGACAAGATCAACGGCAGGACCACAGACACGCAGCGGATCACGCTTTCTCCCGACCGAAACACGTTGACGATGACCGTCAAGGAGGCGGGTCACAGCAAGCCGGACATATTGGTGTTCAATAGGGAATAGAAGAAGGTGTTGGTGGTGTTTTACCAGAGCACCATTCAGGGTGAGCGCACAATCGCCGCGGCGTAAATCTAACTTCTTGGAGGCAGACTCTGGGGTTCCGGGTGTATCACCGGCCAACCGGCAGTTTCTGGTGAGATATTAGTTGCGGTGATATTAACTGCGGCATAACCTCCGGCTAGCGACCATACGTCCCGAACGACTTAGAATTGGCATCTGCCGGGTCAGAACAAATGCACAAACGTATCCCACGCAACGCTGCGTTGATTGCGCTGATGCTCCTTCCAATCTTGCTTTTCGCTTCGAACAAGCATGAAATCACTGTCGAAAGTGCATCGACCCAGTAGGTTGTCGCTTTGGAACCGGAAAATAGTGTTCTGTTCAGATTGGCGAACAATCCAGACAGAACCCCCATATAAAGCAGACGGGACGAACAATCGATTCTATTTACGGTCAGGGTAATTGAGACTCGTTGCCGCGGATTTTTTGTTGCTTTCTGCGCTAAGCGGCGAGTATTCTCAGTGAGCCCTGCAACTCTCAAAAACACCTCTCATCGGGAGCCCCTGGATGATCCCACTGAAGGCCCTGCACCCCTGTCTCTGGCCCATTACGCCTGCCATTCTGCTGGCCTTGCTCGCTGTCCCGAGCCTCCGCGCCTCCGCTGAGCCGTTCATCACACAAAACCCCGGCCCGGGTAGCGTGACAATCGAGGGCAAGTGGCAGTTCCACCTGGGCGACGACCTCGGCTGGTCCAGCCCTTCCCTTGACGACTCAAACTGGGAACAACTGGACGGGGACCATGAATGGGGCGACCAGACGCACCCGGGATACACCGGCTTTGCGTGGTACCGGAAGCACATCCAGATCGGGGGACGCGGAGGGAAGCTGGCGGTGCTGATTCCGCCGGTGGATGACGCATACGAGGTTTACTGGAACGGACAAAAGCTGGGTGCAAGCGGCAAATTCCCGCCCCACGCGTGGTGGTTCCGGTACAAGCACGGCACCGTATTCGGGCTGGGAGGGGCGCCGCTGGATGGAGTGCTGGCGCTGCGGGTGTGGCAGGCTCCTCTGTCATCGGATGATGGAATCTGGGGCGGCGGCTTACGCGCCGCGCCGCTGATCGGGTCTCCGGCGGTGCTGGCGATGCGGCCCAACCTGACGCAGATGAAGTCCGAGTACATCATGCTTCCGCGCTTCATCTTTGCCGGTGCGCTATTCATCACCGGCATCATCGCATTGCTGCTCTATCTGCGCGAACGCCGCAACCTGATTTACCTCTGGCTCGCATTGCTGTTTATCAGCAACTTCGTGTGGTGCATGGGAGGCATGAGCATCGTCCTGTTCGGCATGTCGAACTTCGCGAACATCAGCCAGGATGGCGTAACGCTCGCGGTGCAGAACATCTCGTTATGGATGCTGCTGCTGACGCTGTTCGGGTTCCACAAGCACCCGGCATGGAGGCGATGGAGCATTGCGCTGATCGCCATCAACCTGAGCACCTTGGCGGTTGACCTGACTCTGAAGGCCTTCTGGGAACATGCCGGAGCCCGCATGCAGGCAGCCGACATTGCGGCAAGCGCCATCACGGCCCTGACGCCGATTTATCTGCTGGTGATCGTGGTGGCAGGTGTGCGCCGGCGCGCCTCACGGGCGCTGCTTCCGCTGGCAGTCACGGCCACCATCTACGGCATCTACAACCTGGTACTCAATGCCTCGTGGGTGGGCAATCGTTATACCCATTTCTGGCTCCCGTGGAGCCACCTCAACCCCGCCATTCCGCTGGGCCCTTACGTGTTCGGCATCCCCGCAATTCTCAACACATTGCTGTTCCTGGTTCTGCTGTTTACGGTGGCGCGCGAGCAGGCGCGGGAACGCCGCCGCCAGTTGCACATCGAGCGTGAAATTGCGTCTGCGCATGAAGTGCAGGATGTCCTGATTCCAGCCGACCTGCCTGCCATTCCGGGCTTCGCGATCTCAAGCGTGTACAAACCCGCTGCCGAGGTGGGCGGCGATTTCTACCAGGTGATTCCGCTGGGCGAATTGGAGGACGAGCCCCGCGCGCTGATCGTGCTGGGCGACGTCAGCGGGAAGGGACTGAAAGCGGCGATGACTGTATCGCTGATTGTGGGTACAGTGCGGACGCTAGCCGAATTTACCGACGACCCCGGCGAGATTCTTACCCGGCTCAACCAGCGACTGGTGGGCCGCACAAGGGGCGGATTTGCCACCTGCATTGCTTTGCTCGTAGAGCCCGACGGCCGAATGGTGATCGCCAATGCCGGACATCTCGCCCCTTTCCGCGCTGGGCGCGAAATCGACTTACCGGGATCGCTGCCGCTTGGCCTGGCACCCGATGAGCTGTATGAATCCATAACGATGCATCTGGTGCCCGGCGAGACACTCACGCTGATGACCGATGGCGTTTTGGAGGCTCGCGGCCCCAAGGGAGAGCTGTATGGGTATGAACGCCTTTCAAAGTTGATGCAGGACCAGCCTACCGTTCAGCATATTGTGGACGCGGCTTGCAGCTTTGGGCAGGATGACGACATCACTGTGCTGTCCGTGGCGCTCATCGCCAATACAGAGAAACACGACGCGCGCCTTGAACTGTCGGCCCAGATTGCTGGCCAGTAAGCCATGCTGGCGGCGGTCAGCGGCCGGTTGAGGGTCGAATGAGGAGCCCCGTTTTGAAGGTACTTCTTATCGCGATTTTGGGTAACAATCCGGCGTTTGGCAGACCGGTTTCTTGCCCATCCTCCAAGCATGCACCACGAGCCGAATTCCGTCGAAGCCATGAACAGCCGGCCCCTTTACAAAAGGAGCGACCCCTGGAGGCTCCGTCGCTCAAATTCCGGCCGGATGACCGGCGACTCGGAACCGGCGACTCGGAAGTTACGTTTGAGTAAACATTCCGTTGAACCTTCTGCGTGGAAGATACTGCTGTCCCTTCTTGTGCAATTCATTCGCGCCACAAGGTTGTCTTCGGTGGCATCACTCCATTGAGTTGGGTCACGGATTTCACTGATAGCAACGCCCTCGTAGGCCGGCAACGAATACACTCCGGACAAAGCCCAGCCTGCCTGCGGAACGGCCTCAAATTCTTTCCTCAGAGTTTGCAGTCTAATTCGCGGAAACGCGCACAATTGATTCATGGCTTCCGAAAACCACAATCCTTTAGTTCCCTGAGTTTCCCTCCCATCAACCTCCTCCGCGATCCCCCCCCACCCCCTGAAATCTTTAGTACCCTAAAACACAAAGTGAGGTAATAACGGTAACCTCATCTTTCGAGTCCAACAAAACAAATAACTTACCTATCTGGCTCCGTCGACAATCCCCCATTCTGCACCGAGATTGCAGCAGTTTTTTAGCGCGGTCCAAGCCGCCCGTCGTTGAGACAACCAGCTCGGAGTCAACGCCGGGACCTGACGCTCGCAGCCCAGACCCTCGTCCCCAGCTCGTACAATTGCCCTGCCGCGTCCCACCAGCCGTGACAACCGTGCAATGGCTGGTTTATAAACATCTTTACTGCAAATCGGCCACTGGGCCTTGGATTAGGCAATCAGGACCTTTTCACCGCTACGTTTACCGAATTCATCACCATCATGGCAAGAGGGAGTCCATAAAGTTATGTCGACTGTTGTAGCTGGGAAGGGTCTGGAAGGAATTGTTGCTGCGAACTCCGGGATCTGCTGGATTGACGGAGACGCCGGCGTGTTGTCCTATCGCGGCATCGACATTCATGAGCTGGCCGAGAAGTCGACCTTCGAGGAATGCACCTACCTGCTTTGGAACGGCATCCTGCCCAACGAGTTGGCGTTACGCGAGTTCACCTCGCAACTGGCACTGGCACGCTCGCTCGACCAGCGCATTATTGACCTGCTGCGCAGTTTCCCGAA
>Ga0302320_10005752_pt1 | contig 27677 bp, 25 predicted proteins | sample Bog_T0_3_FD_202130 | JGI IMG/M metagenome (GOLD analysis project Ga0302320, IMG submission 202130) | Peat permafrost microbial communities from Stordalen Mire near Abisko, Sweden - Bog_T0_3 | ecosystem: Environmental > Terrestrial > Soil > Wetlands > Peat | place: Sweden: Abisko, Stordalen Mire...
TTTGCACAGCAAGAGGCGCAAAATAAACAGCGCAACGAGAATCGCCTCCGCCAACAAGCCCGAAAACTCGGCTTCGCACTAACACTGATTCCAGAGCAGTTGTGAGGATGTTCCTTAGGAGACCTGGGAGCGGAGTAGTTCCGCGCCAGACTTTCATTTTCCGCCAGATTGAGCGGATAATAGGGTCAGGAGGCCATTGTGACCCTTCAACTTGAAATCAGCCCGGAACTTGCGGACAGCCTTGCCGCCGAGGCCAGGTCGTTGGGGATGGACCTGAGCAGGTACGCCCAGAAGGTCCTGGGGGAGCGCCGGCCCGTAGTCGCCTCCCGGCCGCGGCTGCTCTCCGTTGAGGAAGTCCGCAACCTTTCCGAGCGTCTCTCCGCCGGCTCTGAAAACCTGCCCATCCTGCCCCTGGAAGTGAACAATCGCGAAAGCTATTACGAGGATCGCTGGTAGATGGCCGACGAGCTTTACCTGCTCGACACCAACATACTCATCCGCTGGCTTCGGCGCAAGGAGGCTGAACACAGCATGGTCAGTGCCGCAATCGAGCAGTTGGCCCGCCAAAACGCCATCCCATGCTACACTTCGCAGAATCTTGGCGAACTCTGGAATATGCTGACGCGCCCCGCGGATAGGAACGGCTACGGTCTTTCTCCCTCACAAGCGGACCGGAGCGCACAGATTCTCGAACGCGATGTGTACATGCTCCCGGACACGCCCGAAGTGCATTTCGTCTGGCGGCGTCTCCTCGTCACGCATGGAGTCTGCGGTGCCCAGGTTCACGATACCAGGCTTGTGGCGGCTATGTCGGTCCACAGAGTCCGGCGGGTTTTGACCCTCAATCCAAGGGATTTCGCGCGCTTCGACGACATCGAAGCCGTTCATCCGCAGAACCTTTCTTAGTTTGGTCCAAACAGAATGCCAGACCCACTGGTTTCCATCGCTTCCATCCGCGCAGCCGCCGACTGCATTGCGAACATTGCAGTCAAAACCCCGCTGGTCGAAGCAGCATTCTCCCGAATCTCCGGCTACGGAACTGGCAGGCGAATCTGGCTCAAGGCCGAAAGCCTCCAGCCCATCGGCGCATTCAAAATCCGGGGCGCAGCCAACAAGATCCTGCAACTAACCCAAGAGGAAATCCGTCGCGGCGTCATCACCTACTCAAGCGGCAACCACGCGCAGGGAGTGGCTTATGCCGCTCGCGAAGTCGGAGCTAAAGCCGTCATCGTGATGCCCTCGAATGCCCCTGCAATCAAGCGCGCCGCGACACTGGCTCTCGGAGCTGAAGTCGTGGATGTGGGTGTGGCTTCGAGCGAGCGGCTTGCCGTGGCCGAGCGGCTGGTCGGCGAACACGGCTATGTGGTCATTCCGCCCTACGACGATGAGCAGATCATCGCAGGGCAGGGAACTTGCGGTCTGGAGATCGTCGAGGAGATTCCTGACGTGGACTTGGTGCTGACGCCAGTCTCTGGAGGCGGTTTGCTAAGCGGAGTAGCCGCAGCCGTCAAGCAGCTCAACCCCAACGCAAAGGTCTTCGGAGTGGAGCCGGAGCTGGCGGGCGATGCCTCGGAGAGTTTTCGCGCCGGCGTGATCTCGACCTGGCCAGCCGAGCTTGTCAGTCGCACCATCGCCGACGGCCTACGCACACAAAGTGTCGGCGTGCGCAACTTCGCCCACATCCAGGCCTTCGTCGACGGCATCATCACCGTGAGCGAGACCGAGATTCGCGGCGCCCTGCGCGCCATCGTCGCTGCCACGCGCCTCGTTCCCGAGCCCAGCGGAGCGGTTGCTACAGCCGCGTTGCTCTTCCATGGGGCCGAGTTGCCCGCCTACACCAAAGCCGTAGCCATAGTGAGCGGCGGCAACGTCGCGCCGGAACTGCTGACAGAAGTTCTCGCCGAGCGCGAAAGGTGAGGAGCCGAAGGCCCATTGAGGTTCGTGGTCTCCCACCCTTGCGCCGAAAACAACGACGCCGCAAGGATGGGGCACCCAACTGATGTGCTCACCGAAGGCGTACTGGTACGTCGCTGAACTATGATTTTCAATGTGATGAGACCCCGCATCTTCATGTCCCGAACCTTCTCCCTCGCCTTAGCGCTGTTTTGCGCCGCCCTGCCCGCGCACGCCGACAAGAAACCGCAGCAGATGGTGAAGCCCATCGCCGGCCCGCGCGCCACGGCACTGCGCGTGACCTGGCTCTACATCGCGCCCGACACCGGCTCGCAGAAGGTGGACCGGGTGCAGATTGGCCGTGAGATGGTGGTGGCCGAGCGCAGCGGCCCGTGGATACGCGTCTACGCCAACACAGACATCCAGGAGACACGAGAGAAAGACGCCCCCGAGTTTGGAAGCAACGAAGCGCCGCCGCCCATCTCCGGCTGGATGCAGGCGCGAGGGGTGGTCATCGAGACCACGCCCAACGGCGACCAGGTGCTGATGGGCGAGGCGGCCAATCAGGAGTCGCTGGCCTCGGACCCCCGCGGCCCGATCAACGCCGCGCGGAGCGCACGGCTGCTCTATCGCCGGCTCGTGGAGATGTTTCCCAACTCGCCGCTGGCCTCGGAGGCCGCATGGCGCGCGGCCGATATTCTGTGGCAGTTGCAGAAGGCCGATGCCTCTTCGCGGCCCTCGGCAAAAGAACGCGAGCCCTACATGCGCGACCAGATGGACGAGGATGAGCTGAAGAAGGTCATCAAGCTCTATCCTCACACCCGCCCGGCCGACCTTGCGGCCTTTGACCTCATCGACAACAAGCTCTGCGGCGACTGGCAGGGTACGACTAAATGCCCTGAGAAGGAAGCCGAAATCTACCAGAAGTACGCAGACGAGATTCCCGACGGCCCGCGAACTGCGCAGGCCCTCTATCAGGCGGTCTACCGCCAGGCCGTGCTCACCGACATGTTTGCCGCCGACGGCAGCGACAACAAGAGCAGCACCGCCCACAACAACGCACGCCAGTTGGCCGGCCGGTTAAAAGACAAGTTCCCCCAGTCGGATTTCACCGCACGGGCCGCGGCCCTCGTGTTCAAATTGGATGAGGGCATCCCCGTCTACGGCATCGACCGGGAGTGACGCCTGCCCCGGAGGCTTCTTGAATCCTTATCTTCAGTCGGTTTTATTGGGCATTGTGGAAGGCTTGACCGAGTTTTTGCCGGTCAGCTCGACGGCGCACCTGCGCATCACCGAAGCGCTCATGCATATCCCCCTCGACGATGCCTACTGGAAGATGTACACGATCGTAATCCAGTTGGGAGCCATTCTCGCGCTGCTGTTGCTCTACCTGACCCGCATCATCGACTTCATGCGCAGCTTTCCCAAAGGTGAAGGCGGCGACCGCACCTGGCTCAATCATCCCATCTCTCTCACGCTGATTGCCTTCGCCTTCACCTCGGCCCCGGCTCTGCTCTTGCATAAATGGAGCGAGAAGAACCTGGGCAGCCTGAACGTGATTGCGATCGCGCTTCTCGTGGGCGGCATCGTGATGTGGATCGTCGATGTTCGCAGCGACCGCTACGAGGCCACCACCACGCACGTGGAGGAGATGACCGTGCCCCAGGCCATCTGGATCGGCCTCTGCCAGACGCTCTCGGCGATCTTTCCCGGAACCTCGCGCTCCATGTCCACCATCGCCGCCGGCCAGATGGTGGGTCTCGACCGTCCCGCGGCCCTCGAATTCAGCTTCCTGCTTTCGATTCCCACCATGATCGCCGCCACCTGCTGGGACCTGAAAAAAGAGGTCTTTCCCAGCCATGGCGTAGCGGCGCACGTGGTGATGAACACAAGCAACTGGATCGTGCTCGCCATCGGCCTGGTTGTCTCGTTCATCGTGGCCCTGGGCGTGGTGGAGTGGTTTCTCTTCTGGGTGCGCAAACACGGCTTTACGGTGTTTGCGATTTACCGCATCATCCTCGGCGTGGCGCTGCTCATCTGGGGAACGAAATTCATCGGGGGATGAGGATCCCCTGAGCAAGTCGCATTGAAAGAAGTGATCTGCGTGGTTCCAGCTATCTTGCATTCCAGTTAGATCTTAGCTAAGCTAGATTAGCAGGATCGAGGCGACCATGATCTCCTCCACCATCTTCGAGGCAAAAACGAACCTTTCGAGCCTCGTCAAGCAGGCCCAGAAGGGCGAGGTCGTTATCATTACCTCTGGTCGTGAGAAAACGCCCGTCGCACGTCTGGAGGCAATACACCCTCAGGCCAAAAAGCGTCTGGGGCTTCGTGAAACTCCCGGCTTCATGCTGCCCGATTCCTTCTTTGAGCCTTTGCCCGACGACGAGCTCGATCTGTGGGATGGGGGCGGCGAGTGAAACTGCTGCTCGACACCTGCACCCTGATTTGGACGATCTATTCACCGGCCCAACTCAGCAAGCGATCGCGGCATCGAATCGCGGACAGTTCCAACACGATCTTCGTCTCCGCCGCATCCGCCTGGGAGATCGCTACCAAAGTGCGGCGTGGCAGATTGCCCGCAGCGTTGGAGTTGGAGCGGAATTTTCTCGAAGACATGGGTGAAGCTGGGTTTTCTCTGCTCTCTATTGACGCTGCCGTGGCCCTTCGCGCCGGCAGGCTCACGGCTGACCATCGAGACCCCTTCGACCGCATGATAGCCGCCCAGGCCCTCGGTATGGATATTCCCGTTGTCAGCCCGGACGCCAAACTTGATCAGTTTGGCGTCCGGCGCATCTGGGACTGAGTATATAAACCGGGCAATGCCTCCGGGCTCGGGGGTCCACACCAAGGTTCCTCCCGCCATCTTTTGCCCGAGATTCGCCTTCCGCACAGGGATAATAGAGACTGCTCTGGGAGTCTCACGTCCGCTCTTCAGCTCGCTCGCGGCAGGTTCCGGAGCAGCCCAGGAGGCGGAGCGCCCACGCCATGAAACCTATTCGCATTGTTCTCGCGCCGACGCGCAGCCGCCCATTCAATATTCTCTTGGGCCTGGTGCTGGTCTTGGCCGCGCTGATGCTGCTGCTCGCGCTGGCCACCTATCACCCCACCGACCCATCATGGAACACCGCCTCGGGCGCGATCGGGCCCCATGCCGCGCGCAACTGGACCGGCCTCTTCGGCGCCTGGATCGGCGACCTTCTGCTACAGGCTCTCGGGCTTACCGCTTTCTTTTTGCCCTTGTGGCTGGGCGGGCTCGGTTGGACCTGGATGCGTTCGCGCCCAGGCGGCGCAGCCTGGTTGCGCTGGATGGGCACCGTGCTGGCGCTCGCCTTCTTTCCCGCCGTTCTCGGCCTCCTGCCCTGGAACTGGCGCTGGCTTCATGCGGTACCCGTCGAAGGCGTCGTCGGCAGGCTCATGGCCGGTTTGCTCGTGACCTATCTGAACATCCAAGGCGCCTGGCTGGTGGCCGGCGTGCTGGCCGCCGCCGGGCTCTGGTTTGCCTCCTCTGTCAGCTTCTGGGCCATCAAAGAGGGAGTTGGGGATCGCTGGCTGCAAGCCGCCTCGTGGCACGACCGCTGGCGCAACTGGCGCGAAGAGCGCAGGGAACGCAAGGAAGAGCGGCTGGCCGAGCGCGATGCCTTGCGAATGGAAGAGAGCCGGAAAGAGTCAGGCCCGCAGCTCGTTTCTCCGCGGCTCATACCTGACCCCATGCCGGAAGCAGGTCTGACAGAAGAATCGGAAGAAGAACGTCCCGGCTTCTTCGCGCGTCTCTTCCGCCGCCAGCGCACATCGCCCGTGGACCTGCAAGACATTCCCGCCTTTCAGCGTGCGATTCCCTCGGCACAAGCTGAGACCGCAAGCTCAACTCCGGTCCGCGGCAGCAGCATTTGGGAGCGCGCCGCCGGGGAGCCGCCGCCCGCGCCCGTAGAGCAGATCCCGGTCACGGCCAATGCCGAACCCGCGCAGACGACGCCTGCGCGGCCCCAGCCCCCGCAGTTCCAACCTCTGGAATCACGCTTTGCAGCCGCCCGGTTTGAGCCTCCAGCGCCCCAGCCCGCTTTTGTGCCCGCTGCTCCAGCCGCCCCGCGCAGCGAAGAGATTGCCATTCACCTGCGCGCCGATTCAGAGATGCACACGGTGACCGTGGCGCCCAAGCATGTGAGCGGCTTCAAGCTGCCGCCCAGCACTCTGCTCAACGAGGGCGACGGCCCGCAAGCCGTCCGCGAGGACGAGTTGCGCGAAGAGGCTCGCGTACTCGTTGAAAAATGCGCCGAGTTCGATGTACGCGGCCAGGTGGTCCAGATCAACCCCGGACCGATGGTCACCACCTATGAATTCAAGCCCGAGGCAGGCGTGAAATATTCGCGAGTCACCGGCCTGGCCGACGATCTCTGCCTGGCCATGCGGGCTGAGAGTATTTTGATCGAGCGCATGCCCGGCAAGAATACGGTCGGCATCCAGGTGCCCAACCACCGCCGCGAGACGATCAACCTGCGCGACTGCCTCGAGTCCGAGGTCTTCAATAAAGCCAAATCGCGCCTCACCATCGCCATGGGCAAAGACATCAACGGCCGCTTCATCACCGCCGATCTGGCCGGAATGCCTCATGTGCTCATCGCCGGCTCCACAGGCTCGGGCAAGTCGGTGGCCATCAACGCCATGATTATGAGTCTGCTCTATCGCACAACACCCGCGCAGGTCCGGCTCATTCTCGTCGATCCCAAGCGCGTCGAACTGGGCATGTACGAAGGCGTTCCGCATCTCTTCACACCCATCATCACCGAACCCAAGCTGGCTGCCAATGCGCTTAGAAACGCCGTCCGCGAAATGGAGCGCCGCCTCAAGCTGCTGGCCTCGCGAAGCGTGCGCAACATCGACCAGTACAACAAACTCTTCGAGGGTGTCATGCCCTCGCTCTTCGACGATGGCGAAGACGAGCAGCCGCTGCCTTGCATCGTCATCATCATCGACGAGCTCGCCGACCTGATGATGCTCGATCGCGCGAATGTCGAAGAGTCGATCACCCGGCTGGCGCAGATGGCCCGCGCCGTCGGCATTCATCTGATCCTCGCCACGCAGAGGCCCAGCGTGGACGTGATCACTGGGCTCATCAAGGCCAACGTGCCTACAAGGATTAGTTTCCGTTTAGCGACGAAAGTCGACTCGCGCACCATCCTTGACACCAACGGGGCTGAGGCTTTGCTGGGCCGCGGAGACATGCTCTTCCTGCCTCCCGGCACCAGTCGCTTGATGCGCCTGCATGCGCCTTATGTCAGCGAGAAAGAGACCGCGGCTGTGGTCGATTTCTGGAAGGCGCAGGGCATGGCCGAGTATGTCGAGGGCTTCCTCGAATCGCCCAAGGACGAACGCGCCCAAGTTGACGGCTCCAATTCCGACCCGGACGAGAACGATCCACTCTTTAACGACGCGGTGACGTTGGTCTTCGAATTCGGCAAGGCCTCGACCTCGCTGCTTCAACGCCGCCTGAGGATCGGCTACGGCCGCGCCGCGCATCTCATCGACCTGATGGAGCGCGACGGATTAGTAGGCCAAGCCGACGGCTCCCGCCCCCGCGAACTGCTCAAAGCGCCGGGCTGGCTGCATGAGGTTTCGGCTTCAGCTATTGAATGATGCTGGGTGTCAGGCGCCCCGGGTCGTACTTTTGAGAGCCAGGTATCTCGAATTCCAAGTCTCTGCCTCAGACGTAGAAAGGGCTGCCAGTCGGCAGCCCTTTCTAAGATGAATTCGTTCTCGCCCTACCAGCTACCCCAGGCCCGGCTGATGTAGTCGGCGAGAGTCATCGAGATCAGCACCAAAAACATGAAAATGCCGGCGAAGACGGTGAGCTTGGTCAGCTTGGTCGAGTACTTCACATGCATGAAAAACAACACGACCAGCATGGCCTTGGTGGTGGCGATGGCCAGCGCGATGATGGGATTCCAAGGGCCCAGTTCGAGGAACGAGGCCCAGACCGTAAGCCCGGTGCCGACCAGCAGCGCGAAGAGAATCGTTACGTAGACCGCAGGGCCGACAATGTGATGCGCGCCGTTCTGCGCGTTTTCTTCAGGTCCGCTCATTCGGTGTATCCTCTGCTTGCCAAAGCTTTTCCGCCGTCCACTATTCCCTAATCCCTATTCCCTAATCCCTAGTCCCTGCACTTATTGATGCCTGCTGATCAGATAGAGCAGGGCAAAGAGATAGATCCAGATAATGTCGACGAAGTGCCAATAAAGGCCGAAATTCTCGACCATCGTCACGTGGCCCGTGGTGTAAGCCCCCGCCTTGGCACGGAAAATCATGAATCCTAGAATGCTGATGCCGATGATCATGTGCAGCGCGTGCATTCCGGTCATGAGGAAGTAAAGCGAAAAATACAGCTCAGTGTGGCGCGCCATGTCCAGCGCCAGCGGCTTGTCGTGATATTCCTTGTAAATCTCAGGGTCGGACGCGGGATCGACAAACGACTGCAAGCTATAGTGGAAGCCGGGAACGTGATGCTTCTCGATCTTCTCCGAATACTCGATGGTCTTGATGCCCAGGAAGCCCAGCCCAAGAATGAAGGTGAGAGTCAGGCAGAGAACCAGCCCTTTCCTGCGCTGCGTCTCGGCGCACCAAACGCCCATGGCCATGGTGAAGCTGGAGAGGATCAGCACGAATGTATTCGTGGTTCCCCAGATCACATTCAACTGGTGCGAGCCCGCCACAAAGGCTGGGTAGTACCAGTTGCGGTAGATCAGGTAGGCGGCGAAGAGGCCGCCAAAGAACATCACTTCAGTCAGCAAAAAGAGCCACATGGCAAAGTTCGAGGCGTCGGCCTGCTGATCGGTGGAGTTGAAGTGGTGGCGCAGATAGGGCGGATGCTGGCCATGAGCATTGTCAGCATTGTCAGCGTTGTAGCTGATGTCTTCTGTCTTGTGGGCCATCACGGGGCTATCCGGCACTGGTCACCTCCGTCTCTTTGTTGGCCTGTTGTTGATGTTCCAGCCACTCGTAGTCGTAGGCTTCGTGGTCCATGATGGGCGCGACGGCAAAGTTCTCTGTGAGTGGCGGCGACTGTGTCTGCCATTCGAGGCCCGTCGCCTGCCAGGGATTGTTGCCCGCGATCTGGCCGTACTTCAGCGACCAGATCAGGTAGAGCACCGGCATCAGATATCCCACGCCCAGAATGGTTGCGCCCGCTGTCGAGAAGACGTTCAGGACCTGGAACTCCGGCGGGTAGGAGGCATAGCGCCGCGGCATGCCCAGCGTACCAAGGATAAATTGCGGGAAGAAGGTCAGGTTGAAGCCGATGAATGTGACGACCGCTGCCATTTGAGAGATTTTTTCAGGGTACATGCGACCGGTGATCTTGGGCCACCAGAAATGAATCCCCGCCAGGAAAGCCATCAACATGCCGCCCACCATGACGAAGTGAAAGTGCGCCACGATGAAGTACGTTTCGGTTAAATGAATGTCCGTGCCCGCCGTGCCGAGGAAGACGCCCGTCATGCCGCCGATGGTGAACAGGCCCAGGAAGCCGAAGGCGTAGAGCATCGGCGTTTCAAAGGTGATGGACCCCTTGTAGAGGGTGAACGTCCAGTTGAAGATCTTGATGGCCGAGGGCACGGCAACCAGCATGGTGAGCAGCGAGAAGACCAGCACGGCATAGTTCGAGATGCCCATGATGAACATGTGATGGGCCCAGACAAAGAAGCCAAAGACCGCGATGGCCACCGAGGAGAAGGCTACTGCCGTGTAGCCGAAGACGCGCTTGCGGCTGAAGGTGGAGATCACTTCGGAGATGACGCCCATGCCGGGCAGAATCATGATGTAGACGGCCGGATGGGAGTAGAACCAGAACAGATGCTGAAACAGCAGCGGATCGCCGCCCTTCGTCGGGTCAAAGACGCCGATGCCGATGGTGCGCTCCAGAGCTACGAGCACGATGGCGATGGCGACGACGGGCGTGGCCAGCACCATCAGAATGCTGGCCGCATAGTGCGCCCAGACAAACAGCGGCAATCGGAACCATGTCATGCCCGGCGCGCGCATCTTGTGGATCGTCACAATAAAATTCAGCCCGGTAAAGATGGAACTGAAGCCGGCGATGAAGGCCGCGAGGCCTGTGGTCAGCACGTTGGTATTTACATAATGAGTAGAGAGCGGCGTAGTGAATGTCCAGCCTGTGTCCACGCCGCCGGCCGCCATGGTGTAGATGGCCAGGATGCCGCCCGCCATGTAGAGGTACCAGCTAAGCAGGTTGATCTTGGGCAGCGCAAGGTCTTTGGCACCGATCATCATCGGGATCAGAAAGTTGCCGAGCGTGGCCGGCACCGACGGCACCAGGAAGAAGAAGATCATGATGACGCCGTGCATGGTGAAGACCTTGTTATAGGTGTCGGTGGCCATCAGATCGGTTTGCGGGGTCAGCAGTTCGAGACGTATCAGTCCGGCCAACGCTCCGCCGATGAAGAAGAAGAAGCTCAGCGAGATCAGGTAGAGAATCGCGATCCGCTTGTGGTCGCCGGTGAGCAGCCAGCTCAGCAGGCCATTCTCCCTGGTGATGAAGTTGTCCTTGGGAATCCTGGCGGTCGATTGGTCGGGAAGACTGACGATGGTGGGGTAGTTCATGGCTTCACCGTTCCTTTCGAGACTGGCACACGTGCGGTGGGAATCTGTCCTGCGGGCTGCCCTTGGCCCTCGCTCTCCGGCAGCAGATCGGTGGTATTGAGCGTCTGCTCGATGCGGTAGCTGGAGTCGAGGTTCTTGATGTATTCAACCAGTGCGATGACTCCCTCCTCGCTGATCTGTCCCTGATAAGTAGGCATGATGGGCGCATAGCCCTGGGTTACATGCTGCGATGGATTCAGGATCGCCTCTCTCAAGTAGGCGTCGTCGGCGGTCACGGTGCCGCCGGCCGAGAGTGCCAGCTTCGCGCCGTAGACGCCCGCCAGCGAGGGTCCGCGCGCATCGGGCCGCGTGTTGTGGCAGGCGGCGCAACTCAAGCTCGCAAACAGCCGTTCGCCGTTCTGCGCCAGCGAAGCGCCCGACGTAGAGGTGGCCAGCCATTTTCTGAAATCCTCCGGCGTCAGCACCACGATGTCGCCGATCATCTGCGAATGATTTGTACCGCAATACTGCGTGCAAAAGAGGTGATAGGTGCCCGGCGTGGTGGCTTCAAACCACACCGTCGTATAGCGGCCGGGAATCGCTTCGCGCTTCACGCGAAAGGCGGGAATCGAAAAGCTGTGAAAGACATCCTGCGAAATCAGTGTTAGCTGGATCGGCTTTCCCGTGGGTATGTGCAGCGCGTTGATCTCGTGCTGTCCGCCGGGATGTTCGGCCTTCCACATCCACTGCTTGCCTACCACGTAGATGTTCATGGCGTTGGCCGGAGGCGTGTAAACGCGGAAGTAAATCAGCGCGCCCCAGACGAACATCACCAGAAAAAGGCCAAGAGGAATAATTGTCCAAGTGGCTTCAAGCAGCGTCGATCCCTCGACCTGAACGGCAACCGGATGGCGTCCCTTGCTGTAGAGGATCGAAAAGCTCGTAATCAACAGAACCACTATAGTCAGTCCGATCAGGCTGACCAGAACCATAAAGAAGTAGAGTGCGTCCATCTGCGGCGCGATCTTCGACGCCTCCGGCGGGAAGAGCGCGAAGTTCGTCAGCCACTTGACGAGAAATTGCCAGATTGTTGGACTGATATGGTTCATTCCGTTATCCGTTCACCTTTGTTCCTGTCCCTGTCTGGTCGTTCTTCCGGGCATCTTTGCGGAACATCGCCAGCATGAATCCACCCAATGAAAACACCGTTACAAGTCCGCCCAATTGGACAACCCGGGCAATGATCAGCGTGTGCTTGTTGGCGGTTGGATCGTAGTGGTAGCAGTAAGTGAGAATGTTATCGACCGGCGAGCCGATGCGATTAGCCGAGGCCTCGACCAGCCCCAGCCGCAGATCCTTGGGCGAGTACTCGACGCCCATGTAGTACTGCGCCAGCTTTCCCTCCGGCGTCACAATCTGAATGGAACTCGCGTGGGCAAACTGCGTGAGCCGTCCATCGGGCCCAGGAATCTTGATGTAGCCGAAGCCTACCGCTTTGGTGAGCGCGTCGATGTTCTCCTGCGTGCCGGTCATGAAGTGCCAGCCCGCGGCCGTCTCTGGATGGCCGTAGCGCTTGAGGTAGACCCGCTTCTTGGCCGCGGCGAGATCCGTTCCCTCGCTGGGATCGATGCTCACGACGATCACGCTGAAGTCCCTGCCCGGAACGAGCCTCACCATCTGCAACGCGCCTGTAAGACCGTTCAGTTCCTCCGAGCAGAGCATGGGGCACTGGTAGTAGACCAGCGCCAGAATCGCCGGCTTCTTGCCGAAGTAACTGGCCAACTGCACCTGCTTGCCCTGGTCGTCGGTGAAGGTTAGCGCGAGGGGCAGTTGTTGATTGAGATGCTGCGCAATGCCCACGCTGTTCAGAATTGCCGGAGGCTTGTCGCTGACCGGCGCCATCTGCTTCTCGTCGTAGCGCGAGACCTGCGCATCGAGCGCTCCGCAAGCCACGATCAGACGCAGCACAATCGCACCCGCGCTGGTGGCCGCGCCGCCCCAGCTTCTCCTAATTGTGCCTGTGCTCCGCATAACTCCTTCTTTCTCTCAATTCCGGTAACAAATGCTGGGTGCCCCAGCTCCCGCTTTTGGAACCTGGGATACCACGAACCTCAACGCCGCCGCACCGTTCAGCACACTCTACTTGTGTTGCCCGACTTCAACCTTTTGCGCCGCGGCCTGATCCAGCTCATAGCCGGTCCGCGCAAATCCACTGGTCAGCGGCACTGCGATCGCCGGCTTCTCGTCCCCGGTCATCAGCGGCGCCTCTTCCACCGCCGCAGCCACCGGAATGCCTCGTTGCGCAATCAATTCCATAGCGCGCTCGATGGGAATTCTCACCTTGCCTTGCGTCTGATCGGCCCAGGTGTAATTAGACAGCAGCAGATCCTCGCGCGCGTGCAGGTCGGCCACATCCTGGTTGCCGTCATCGGTCTGCACTCGCGGAGTAGGAAAGCTCTGCGTCATCTCGGCCAGCTTGTTCTGCAACTCGGGACTGTTGGGCATGTTGCCGAGCTGGCGCACATCCACCGTCTGCGTCCATTTGCTCCGCGACCCGTCTTCTCTGGCCATGCGCGCATTGATGACCTTGCCGATGCCGTAGGCCAGCAGAGAAACCACCGCCGCCAGGACGCACAGCGACCCCAGAAACCACAAGACGCCGGAGACGCGAACGTCGGAGGACTCAAAGCCCTTCGATGCGTCGATCTCTTCCGGTGTGTTCTCTTCCGGTTCGTGTGGATTATGCGTGGGCATGTTCAGGCTCCAGGATCTCCGCGAGATGCGGATCGTTGGTCTGCACCAGCGGTCGCGTCTTCAACTGCGTGCAGAAGTAGGCAACCCAGAAGGCCACCATCGCCACCGGTACGGCCGCGTATTCGAGAATTCCAAAACTGAAGTGCAGATTGCGCGCCGCGTCTTTGAAGTTCGGCTCGATCAGCCAGAACAAGTCGAATGCGCGTGCGAAGACCATCCACTGGCAGACCAGGACCAGCCGTTTCTTGTTGCGTTTCAGGTCGCGCGAGAGCAGCAGCGTGAAGGGAATCAGCCAGTGAAAGAGGAAGTCCAGCGTGATGATGATGCCCCAGTGGCCGCGGATGCGATCCAGGTACCACGGAATCTCTTCCGGCAGATTCCCCGACCAGATGATGAGAAACTGCGAGAAGGCGAGGTAGATGTTCAGCATCACAAAGGCAAAGGTGAACTTGCCCAGATCGTGCTGCTCGGTCTGGCGCAGAATCGTCTTGAATGGCTCGGCCTTCGAGAGCGAGATGACAACAATGATCGAGAGCGCCAGCACTCCGTAGGCCTGCCCAACCAGAAACAGCAGTCCATAAACCGACGAGTACCACGTTGGATCAAGCGACATCACCCAATAGATGACAGCAGCGGTCATGGTGAGCGCGTAGATCACGATGCCGGGACCGCTGATGTTTTCAAGTCGCTTGATCCATTCGGGCGTGGTCGCGGGGGAAGCCGCATCCCGTTCGAGTCCAAGAGCATTGAGCCGCCACATGTAGAAGCCCCAGATGGCGAAGCAAATCAGACCGGCAATCCAGAAGGCCTCGGGATTGAGCATCGGCCGTTTGAATTCGATCGCGTGCGCCTGGACCTCATTGATCCATCCCGATTTCAACGCCGCGCTTACGTCGGTTACTGCTGCCCAAAGATAGAGCCTTTTGACCGAGAACGCGATCACGACCCAGTACGCAAAGACCAGCGGCAGCGTGCGGCTCATCGCTTCCAAAGGCCGCCGCAGCAAGAGGCCCCACTTGCCGCCCGAGCAGTACTGCACCATCAAGAGCGCCAGCCCGCCCACCGCGAATCCAAAGGTGAGCATCAGTCCGAGCAGCCAGCCGCGCAGCACGTGATCAATTGAACCGTCTGCGAATGCCAGTCCAGCCGCAATCACAGAAAAGACCAACCCTGCAATCAGCGCACGCTTGATCCAGCCGTCCACAAAGGCCGGTGCGCCGAGGTCGGCGGGAAGCGTCTTGGCGTGTTGTATTTCGTGAGCCATTCTCTTCGTCCTTGGTCCCTAGTCCCTAGTCCCTTAGTCCCTACTTCGTGGCCGGTTTGCTCAAGGGAATCTTGATCGCGGGGTCTGCCGGATTGGCCGGGGCCAGCGCCGGTGTGCCCTGCTTCACATCGTGCGGATACGCCTGAATGGCCGTCGAAGGCAGCGTCCACGGCTCGGCGAACTCCGGGTGCCCGCTCTGGGCTGCAATCTCCTTCAGGCTGCGAATCTGCGCGCCCGAGGGCACGTCTTCCACCGTGGCCGACTGGCTCAATTGCAGCGCGCGAATATAAGCCGCCACCGCCCAGCGATCGACGGGAGCAAGCTGCGCAGAGTAGTCCGGCATCGCTCCGTAGCCGTGCGACATGACGTAGAAATAGTGCGAGATGGGCTGCGAGAGCCGCACCTGATCGTGCAGATTGGCGGCCGGCTTGTAGCCGCGCTGCACAATCTCGCCCAGCCCGTTGCCCACGCGCGAGTGGCACGGCGTGCAGTAAATGTTGAATCGCTCATGCCCGCGCTTGAGCACATCGAGTGTGACAGGGAAGGGCATCTCGTTCTTCTCTTCGCGATAGCCGTCGGCGCCCTGAACCACGCCGGTATAGAAGTAGCTATCCTCGCGCAACTGGCCGCGGGCCACGGTGTTCGCGACCTGCGGCCGCGCGCCGCGATGATCGGCAAACATCTCCGAGCCGCGCTGCGAGATGATCTTCGGCTGGTCCTGCATGTCCTGCCGGCAGCCGGTGACAAACAGGAGAGCAGCCAGACAAGCAGCGGCTGAGAGTCGGCCGATGAGCATTGATGCTCTCTGATCCCTGATCTCTGATCTCTGAACCCTGGTCATCAGTACGCCACCTCCACGACCGAAAGTGGCTGGAAGGTTTCCAGATATTTTTTTGCCTCGACCAGATCGAACTTGGGATCGAGCGCCTCCAGGCAGAGGAAGAACTTGTCCGTCGTCGCTCCGTCGCGAAAGTTGGGTGCGTTGAAGAGCGGGTGATAGAGCGCCGGCAATCCATTCAGCGCCAGCATGCCGAAGGCCGCCGACAATCCCGCCCATAAAATCGTCCACTCGTAGGCGGGCACGATGAAGGCCGGCCAGGAGTAGAGCGGCCGTCCGCCGATATTCAACGGATACGCCAGCACCGAGACCCAAACTTCCAGCGCGAACATGGCCGACAGGCCTATCAGCCCGCCCACCAGCGTGAGCAGCGGCACCTTGTTGCGATGGAAGCCGATGGCCTCGGCCGCCTCTTCCACCGGATAAGGCGTGTAGCAGTCCATGCGCCGCCAGCCGTCCTTCCGCGCCTGTTGAGCTGCGCGGATCAGGTCGCCCGGCGTGTCGAATTCGGCCAGCAGGCCGTAGGTCCCTTCGCGTGCGGGCATCAGTCACCTGCCTTTGCTGCGGGCTTGGGCGTAATCTTCGGACCGATCTTGGGACCGATCTTAGCTCCAGGCAGCATCGTGCGGATCTCGGACATGGGAATCATGGGCAGGAAGCGCACGAAGAGCAGGAAGAGCGCCGTGAACAATCCCAGCGTGCCAACATAGGTCATGTAGTCCCATTTGGTCGCGCGATAGGTGCCCCACGCCGAGGGCAGAAAATCGCGGTAGAGGCTCGTCACAACAATCACGAAGCGCTCAAACCACATGCCCGTATTCACCACAATTGAGATGAAGAACATGAACGGAATCGAGGTGCGCAGCTTGCGTGACCACAACGTCGTCAGCGGAATCGCCAGATTGCATGTGACCAGCACCCAGTAGGCCCAGCCCATCGGCCCAAACATGCGATTCCACATCATGAAGGCTTCCCAGTGCGAGGCCGAGTACCAGGCCATGAAGACTTCCATGCCGTACCCGTATGCCACGATGAAGCCCGTCGCCAGCATCACCTTGCCCATATTGTCGATGTGCCGCTCTGTAACCAGGCCCTCAAGGTGATAGAACTTGCGCAGCGGAATCGCCAGCGTCAGCACCATCGCGAAGCCCGAGTAAATCGCGCCCGCAACAAAGTACGGCGGGAAGATCGTCGTGTGCCATCCCGGCAGCACAGCCACGGCAAAGTCGAAGCTGATCACCGTATGCACCGAGAGCACCAGCGGCGTCGCCAGCCCGGCCAGCAGCAGCGAGGCCGTTTCGTAGCGCGCCCAGTGGCGCACCGAGCCGCGCCAGCCAAGCGACACCAAGCCATAGAAATACTGCGCCACCTTGTTCTCTGAGCGGTCGCGCATCGTCCCGAAGTCGGGAACCATGCCGATGTACCAGAAGACCACCGAGATCGTCGCATACGTCGAGACCGCGAAGACATCCCACAGCAGTGGCGAGCGGAACTGCGGCCACACGGTCATGGTGTTGGGATACGGCAGCATCCAGTAAGCCAGCCACGGGCGGCCCACGTGAATCAGCGGGAACATGCCCGCGCAGACCACGGCAAAGATGGTCATCGCCTCGGCGAAGCGGTTGATCGAGTTGCGCCAGCTCTGTTTGAACAAGAGCAGAATCGCCGAGATCAGCGTGCCTGCATGGCCGATGCCGATCCACCAGACGAAGTTGATAATCGCGAAGCCCCAGGCCACCGGCTGCGTGATGCCCCAGATGCCGACGCCCATGAGGAACAACCATGTCACCGCGACCAGCAGCCCCGTCGCCACCGCGCCCCCCACGCCGAAGAGCGCGAACCAGCCTAGCGGCGTCGTGGGCGTGAGCACAATGCGCACGATCTTCTCGGTGACAGACTTGAAGGTCTGGCCCGGCGCGATGACGCGGTACTCTCCCGTCGCGGGATCGATCCGCCGTTCGAGATCAGGATCGTGTTTTAATTCGCTGGGCGTCATCCTCGCTCCGCTAACGTGCTAAACGATTCACTTCATCACTCATTCACTTCTTCACTGCATTTCCCTCAACCCTTTGCCGGCTTGTATTCCTTAGGCGCATCTTCCAGTTCAGGATTCGGATTCAAAACCGCGGCCACATACTTGGTCCGCGGACGCGTATTCAAATCGGCGAGCACCTGGTAGCTGCGCTCGTCGGCTTGCAGCTTTGCCACCCTGCTCTGCTTGTCGTTGATGTTGCCAAAGGTGATCGCGGATGCAGGGCATGCCTGCTGGCACGCCGTCACAATCTCGCCGTCGCGCACCTTGCGATTCTCTTTGTCGGCCTCGATCTTGGCCGCCGAGATGCGCTGCACGCAGTAGCTGCACTTCTCCATCACGCCGCGCGAACGGACTGAAACGTCGGGGTTGCGCATCAGCTTCAGGCTCTCCGTCTCGTAATCGGAGTAAAGCAGGAAGTTGAATCGCCGCACCTTATACGGGCAGTTATTCGAGCAATAGCGGGTGCCCACGCAGCGGTTGTAGACCATCGTGTTCAGGCCTTCTGGCGTATGCACAGTCGCGCCCACCGGGCAAACCTGCTCGCAGGGAGCGTTCTCGCAGTGCTGGCAGGCCATCGGCTGGAAGTGCGCGCGCGGCGCAGCCAGATCGCCTTCAAAGTAGGTGTCAATCCGCAGCCACTGCATGTTGCGCCCGATCCTCACCTGCTGCTTGCCGACGACGGGGATATTGTTTTCCGCGTAGCAGCCGACGATGCAGGCGTTGCAACCCGTGCAACTGTTCATGTCGATCGACATGCCCCAGGCGTTGGCCTCGTTGTACTCCCAGTTGGGGAAGAGCGTGTTGTTCTTGTCGGTCTTCTCGCGGCCGGGCCCCTCGTTGGCAAAGCCAGGATTGGCCTTGTACTCATCGAGCGTCGCATAGCGAATGATGCCGCGCTCGTTGATCGCCTCATCGGCTTCGAGCGAATTATTGTTGTGGCCTTCAGGCTGGCCAAACCTCGTGCCGCGATGGTCCTGAAAGTGGCTCTTGGTGATTGCCACGCCCCATTTGCCTTCCACCTTCCTCATCGATCCGGTCGCATAGAACGGCGCCCATGAATTGCGAATCAAGTAAGCGTTGAATCCCGCGCCCGAGCCCACGCGCCCGGCAAACTGGCGTCCATAGCCCAGATGCACCGTGACCGAGTTATCAGGATGCCCCGGCGCAATAATCACCGGCGCCTTCACGCTGCGGCCATTCACGGTCAGTTCGACGATGTCGTCTTCTTCGAGGCCGTACTTGGTCAGCGTAGCCCCGGAGACAATCGCCGCATTATCCCAGCTAAGATTCGTGACCGGCTTAGGCAGCTCCTGCAGCCACCCCACATTCGACCACCGCCCGTCATAAACATTCGGGTCCGGCCGGAAGATGATCTCCAACGAATCCTTTGAGGGTGGCGTGGGAATCTTGGCTAGCGGCGAAGCTTGCAGGATGAAAGCCGAGAATGGAACCGTTAGATACGATGTTCCGTCGATCCATCCCGAATGAAGCGCCTTGCGCCATCCAGCCTCAAAATCGTCTTTGATCGTGGGCTTCCACGTTTCCCGCACCGCTTCATACGGACTTAGTCCAGGCTCACTCAACAATGCTTGAAGGAGATGGTGCGAGGTCTTCCCACCGTAGAGTGGATCGATCATCGGCTGTACGATCAAAACCGTCCCGTCATAAGCGCGGGCATCCGACCACGATTCCAGGAAATGTGCTGCCGGAATGTGCCAATGGGCCTCGTGGCCGGTCTCGTCGTAGTGCGAGCCAAGATGCGCAACCGTTTTGGCCTTATTGAAGGCCGCAGCAAATTCAAGATCAGCAGGTGCGCTGTAAATCGGATTGGCATTCAGAATTACCAACCAATCCACCTTACCCGCGTTCAAGTCAGCGACCAGAGCCTTAAGCTCGGCGATTTGGTCCGAGGGCAGCCGGTCCACCGCACCCAAAGTCGCCGAGTTCTGTTGGTTTTCGGAGATCAGAGCGGTCTTGCTGTTGCCGAGCACATTATTGATGGCCATGGCGAGCGCAACAACCAATGGGTTCTGATTCAGCCCGGGAATTATTACGCTCCTACCGGCGTGAGCCTTCAAATCCTTGACCAGCGCGGCCAAATACTTCTTCTGTTCATCCGACCACGCATAGGCCGGTGGCTCGATGCCTGAAACACCAACAGCTTTAGCCAATTCCGCAGCGAACGCCGGAATTTCGCTTGCCCGCAACCCAAGACGATGTTCAGCCTTCAGGCCGGTCGTGGTCGGCGTGCTCTCAATTGAATAGAGTCGGTTCAGTTTCTCCGGCGACTTGCGCCTCTCCGCATATTCGCGGACCAGCTTGTGGAATCCAGGGAAACCGGCGCCAGAGAGAAAATCCGCGTCGAGCGAAACAATTACCTCGGCATCAGCAAGCGAGTACTGAACGCTCGAACCTCTCTCAATCGCAGTCCCGGCAATCGCCGGGTCATACTGCACCAGCGTCGCCTTCGGGTAAGCCGCCTGCACAGCCTTCCACTGCCGCCCCAGCGTAGGCGAAGTAATCGTCTCACTCAGGAAATAAATCCCGGTTCCGTCCGTGGTGCTCGCAACCTTTGCCCTGAACTCCTGCGCAAACTCCGCCCACTCCCGGTTCTCGCCGCGATAGGTCACATGCTGCGAGCGGTCAGGGTCGTAGAGGTCAAGCAGCGTCGCCTGCGTAAACGGGTCAGACGAACCCTGGTTGTAAGGATGCTCCGGGTTGCCGTCGATCTTGATGGGGCGGAACTGGTCGGTCTTGACCAGCAGCGGCACTGCGCCGGTGACGAACGGATGCGCCGTGGCAAAGTACATCGGCTTGCCGAGAATCAAATCTTCCGGCGCTTTGACGTAGGGATAGATCGGCTCGTCGGGCTGCTTCGTGCATCCGGCCAGTCCGGCCAGCGCCAGCGACGCGCCCATCAGCTTGAGAAATCCGCGCCGCGAAACCGGATCGACCCACTCCTGCGCAGCGGAAGGGAACTCCTTTTCGACCGCAGCCTGAAACTCGGGCGTACCGGCCAGCTCGTCAATCGAGCGCCAGTAGCGTTTGCCCTTCGCGCCTTTGAGCTCCTCGCGCACTTGAGCCAGCGTCATCGGCGCAGCGGCTTCGTTCATCTTTTGCCCACCCATCCTCTCGCTCATCGGTGGCAGACCTCGCAACTGGTCAGATCTTTCGGATTTCGAATCTTGTAGTGATCCACAAGGAAGTGGCCCAACTCTTTCTGGCTGGTGAACTTTTCGTAGTTCGCAATCGGAAGCGCGCCGCTCCCCGCGAAATTCAACGAAGCAACCTCGACGGCCGGATCCTTCGTCACGCAACTCACGCCCTGTTCCGTCGGCACTCCGCTCATCTCTTCATCGCCTTTGCCGCCCACCGCGCACCATACGGGCCGATCTTCAGCCGGCTTCTCCCACGCGTTGTTGTAGATCTCACTGGTCGGCCGCAGATTCTTTGCCGGATTGCGATGGCAGTCCAGGCACCACTCCATCTGCAGAGTGTTCTCGGCGTACATCAGAGGCATCTGGTCGACGCGGCCGTGGCAACTGGCGCAGCCGATGCCCTTGTGCACGTGAATCTCGTGGCTGAAGTAGACGTAGTCGGGCAGGTCGTGCACCTTGGTCCACGGAAGAGACTGGCCAGTCGCCCAACTGGTGCGCACCGGCTCCAGCAGTTGGGCGTTGGTCCAGATCTGCGCGTGGCAGTTCATGCAGGTTTTTGTCGGGGGGATTCCGGCGTAGCTCGACTTCTCAACCGTCGTGTGGCAGTACTGGCACTGCAATCCCAGCCCCTGCACGTGATGCTTGTGGCTGAAGGGCACGGGCTGGTCGGGGCGCTGACCCTGTCGCGTCACCCATGGCGAACGCTGCAACTCATTCAGCGTGACCCCCAGTGCGATCACGATCAGCCCCGTCAATACCATGCTCGCCCGAGCCAAGGCGTTGGAGCTGCGATCGAATATCTGCGCCATGCGTTCGTTCCCCGGCTTCATTCCTTCGATGTGCGCGAAGTGCTTCTGGTCACACAATTTGTGGACGTAACTTGCTCTTGCGCAAAGAGCACCCGCGGGGAGAAAAACCCCGAAGACCCAACATAGCAGCCGGATACCGATTCATAAGAGGTGTGAGCCAAAAAAACTGAAGAATGCGTCTCGGTCGAGGATTGTATGCCGCTCAAAAATATCCCCTGGGTCAACTGCCACGAAGGGTCCCCCTACCGTTTCCCTGGCCGTCTGCGTTCCAGAGACTTCCATCTCCACAGAAAATATCACACCCAATGTGGACCTTACTAGTCCAAAAACAAAGACAGCGCTCTCTTTTTCAGCAAGCCGAGTGAACTCGGGCAGTTTTTATGAAGTTTGTCTACAGATATTGTCTACTCATAGTAATCTGACACCAGGACTGCGACCGCATGGGATTCCTGAACTATCTTTTCTACCCTTGGAGCCTGATTCTCCAGGTGGTGGCAATTGTCCACTACATCCGCCGCCGGCCGGATTGGTATTGGCTCTACATCATCATCTTTATCGGTCCCCTCGGCGCGCTGATCTACCTGATTGTTGTTGCACTGCCTGACGTCAGAACCTCCTCCCCGCTCTTCCGGGGGATTCCGCGCGGCAAACGCATCGGTGAGCTTGAATTCGCGGTTCTCGACAATCCATCCGCGGAAAACTATGAGGAGCTCGGCGCCCTTTATATCGACCAGGGCAACCTGGAGCTGGCTCGCGCCGCGTTCGACAAGGCAATCGCCGCCCCCTTCAGCACTCTGGATTCCGTTTACCGGCGCGCACTTTGCTCCCTCGGGCTGAGAGACATTCCCGCCGCGGTGGCCGACCTCGAGCGAGTGGTCGCAAAGGAATCCGACTATGATTTCCATCGCGCCGAAGGATTGCTGGCCCACGCCTACGCAAAGACCGGCCAGAGGGAAAAGGCCGAGGCGCTCTTCCTGAAGGCAATCGCCGCCTCGACACTCTCAGAGACCTACCTGAACTACGCGGAGTTCCTCGCCTCGCAGGGACGCAACACCGAAGCCCGCCAATGGGCGCAGAAGGTGCTCGCCAAAGAGCGGGCGATGCCCGACTACCTGCGCCGCCGGGAGCGCAAATGGTTCCAGAGCGCGAACGAGCTGCTGAAACGCCTGCCCGCGTAAGGGCCCGCCTCAATGATTTGAGCTTATCCGTAAATTGCAAATTTTGAAGCGCCGCTCACCAGAGCGGCTGTCGTGCAGGTCTCCAGACCTGCACCCACCGCCTCTGGCGGCTTGGAAGCCGCCAGTACAGCCGGTCAGGAGACCGGCTGTACAACTTGCGGATAGGCTCTTAGTTGAGAACCTTCCCGCGAATCCGGCTCGGCAAGCGCACTCAGCCCGGCTATAGTGGGAGGGGACTCCCATATGCTCCGATCTCTGCGATTCCTGATTGCCGGCTTCCTGCTCGTCAGCGTCATTGTGCCGGCGCACTCTCAGGCTCTCCGCGGCGCGAGCCGCCGCCCGCAGCCGGAGCCGCCGCAGGAGACGGGCTTTCTGAATCGCACGGTTGAGCTGCACGGCGCGACCTACCATTTTCAGGTTTACCTTCCCGAGGCCTTCCGGCGCGACGACAAGAAACAATGGCCGGTGATCCTCTTCCTGCACGGGCGCGGCGAGCGCGGCTCCGAGGGAATGTGGCAGACGCAGGTCGGGCTGCCCCAGGCGGTGCGCGACCACCCCGAGCGCTGGCCGTTTGTCATCGTCATGCCGCAGTGTCCGCAGGCCAACTACTGGACCGACCCGGAGATGCTCTCGATGGCCCTGGCCGCTCTCGACCGGGAGACGCAGGAGTTTCACCTCGACACGGAACGCACTTATCTGACTGGCCTCTCGATGGGCGGCTATGGCGCCTGGGAGCTGGCGCGGCTGCATCCCCGGCGCTGGGCTGCGGTGGCCATTGCGGCCGGCGGCATCTTCTGGAGCTATGAGCCGGAGCGCTGGCAGCAGGCATCCACGCTGCCAGCCGAATATGCGCGCGCCGTGGGCCGCTTGCCGCTCTGGCTCTTCCACGGAAGCGAAGACATCATGGTGATCCCGCGTCAAAGCGAGATGATGTTCGAGGCGCTGAAGGCCAGTGGCGGGCGTGTGCGGCTATGGGTCTACCAGGGCGTCAGGCACGATTGCTGGACCCGCGCCTACAATGAGCCGGAACTGCCGCACTGGTTCCTCTCGCATCACGCCAGGACGCAGTCAGAGCCGGAGTTGCCGCCCTTTGCCGATCGCGCGATCATCTCGCTGCACCCGCCGGCTATCAAGCTCTCCGACGCGGCGCTCGACTCGCTGGCAGGGGAGTATCGCGACGCCAACGGCCACACGGTGTCGACCCTCTTCCGCCAGGGCGACGAGCTTTACGAGAAGAACCCGCAGGGCGAGGTTGCCGAGTTGGCCGCCGAGTCGCCCGCAACCTTCTTCTATCCCAACGGATCCAGCTTGACCCGGCTCACCTTTGAGCGCGACGCGGAAGGCCGCGTGACCTCAGCCGTCTTCCACGATGACCGGCACGAGGAGCGATGGGAGAAGCGAGCAAATTCTGCTTCCAGCCATTGAGTAAGTCGACGCTTTGAAAGGGCACGGCTTCAGCCGTGCCGGGATGACCCCAAAACAAGGTGAGCTTTACACGCTGCGGAAAAAGGCGTGTTTCCAAGCAAGAAGTCCGAGAACCTACCTCAGGGGCTAAAGCCCACGTTGATTCTGCGGCCCTTGCGGCACGACTGAAGTCGTGCCCTGACACTTGTCGTAGCTCCGCAGGAGTTTTTCCGCAGCCTGTTGAGCCCCTGAGGAATTGCCGGCTGAGCAGAATGACCCGCGTAGAGTCTCCGCGAACGCATTTGAGCCGCAGCCGGGGGGTTGCCCCTCAGGCATTCGTTTTCAGCGCCTGCTGAGTCCATGCGATGGCCTCGGCGTGACAGCGCATCAGGTTCTCGTGGCGCAGGCCATGGACGCGGACGATCTTGTCGCACGCCGCCCAGTCTCCGTGCTCCTCGCAGACGATCCAGTGCAGCAGAATGCCGTCGATGATCTCCCGGCCCAGCAAGGCCTCGCAAGCCGCCTGGCGCAGGGGCAGCATTCGAGTCAGATCCTCCATGAGAATGCGCAGCATGGCCGGAAAAAGGCTGATCATGCCGATCAGATATTGCTCGCTGGGCGCCAGTCCGCAGAGGCCGGCCGCCAACTCGCAGAAGCGCCCCCGCTCAAAGGCCATGCGAAGAATCTCCGCCGGCTGGCTGGTGTTGAAGTCGGTGGCGATGGCCAGCATGGCGATGCGCCGGAAGATCGCATCTCCTACCAGCATCAGCGCCGACTGGATTGAGGTGATCTCCTGGCGCATGGCGCAGATGGGAGAGTTCACCAGTCGCAGCAGCCGGTAGGTGAGAGAGGCATCGCACATCACCAACTGGCTCAATCGGTTGAGGTCCACGGGATCTTTTTGCAGCAGCTCCAGGATCTCCAGATGCACCAGGCGGTTGCCGGGAATCCGGTGGCTCTCCAGCGGCTCGGGACGGCAGAAATAGTATCCCTGAAAGAGATCGAAGCCTTCCTTGCAAGCCAGACCATACTGTTCCTGCGTCTCCACATTCTGTGCCACCAGGCGGGCCCAGGAGCCGTCCAGCTTGCCGGGCAGATTCTGGCGCTCCACGGCATCGAGCTTGTCGATATCCACCTTGACGTAGTCGGCCAGATCGGCCAGAGGCCGGGATTGCCGCTTCCCGGTGAAATCCGCCAGCGCCAGCCGGAAGCCCAGGGCCTTGAGTTTGCGGCAGGCCGCCAGCAAGCCGGGTGCGGGCTCCGTGTCGGCTGGCAATTCGAGAACGGTCATCTTCGGCGGCAATACCTGCACCCACTCCTCGGTCAGCGAGTCCGCGGTGCAATTCACAAAGGCCGGCATGCCGTGCGCCAGCTCTTCGAGGCCGAAGATCACTGTATTGTCGAGCATAGTGCGGGTAGCAATCTCGCTGTCGGCGCGAATGATCGGCTCGCGCCCATTCCAGAAGAGCAACTCGTAGCCGTGCACTTTGCCGCGCAGATCCATGATTGGCTGGCGCGCCACATAGCGAAGTTCTCCCGTCTGCTTTTGAGCCGTATCGGCAACCATCTCCCGCGTAGCATGCCTCGCCATCGAAAACATCTCCTATCCTGCTTATCGCCGCCGTTGGCTAAAACGTGAGAACCTTTCCGCGCAGGGGGAAACTTCCAGGCAGGAGCCAGAAGCAGGAAGCTGACAGCTGACAGCTAACAGCTAAAAGCTATCGTCCACGGAACGCTCAGCGCCCAAGTTGCGTAGTAGACTCAGAACGATCAATTCGAGGAGGCGGTTATGTATTGCAGCGGATGCGGTCTGGCTCTGACGCCGGGGCAGGCGATCTGCCCTCAGTGCGGCCGTCCGGCGGCGCCGGTGGTTCCCCACGTGCCCGGCTTGGAGTTCCAGCTACAGAACTTTGCCGGCAAGGTGAAGGCGCTCAGCGTTGTCTGGTTCATCTACGCAGGCTTTTACCTGCTTCGCGGAGTGGCCAAGCTGACCTTCGCCAAGAACTTCCTCTTCGGCGACTTCGGACCCTGGTCCCACGGCCCATGGGCCCATGGCCCTCTCCCTCCCGAGTTTTTTGCTGGAATTCTGGGTTTCAGCTGGATGATCCTGATCATCAAAACCGGCTTTGCGCTGATCGCTGCCTGGGGATTGCTGGAGCACCAGCAATGGGGCCGCATCGTTGCCATTGTGGCAGGTTTCGTCTTCCTGGTGAACATCCCCTTCGGAACAGGCTTGGGCATCTGGACTATGGTTGTGCTGATGGGATACCGGAACTCGACGCTCTACGACCAGCTCTAGGGCAGTTCCCACCTGATCGGGCGACCCACGGCTTAGAGCATTTTCGGATTTACTGTAGACTTCCGTGCCCCATCCATTCCGCGTTCTTCTGCGGAATGGGTGGGATACCTACAAAATTCCGGTCTGCACAATTCCCGAAAATGCTCTAGTCTTTGATCTGGCCGGTGATACTCCGCGAAGGCAACCGCGCCGAGGAAATCACCCTCTAGGGATGAACAGAAATCCAAATATGTGATCGCAGTCGCCGCTAAACCACAGCAGCGCGCATGTGATCGCAATTGCTGCCAAGACGATCAATGCGGCCCGCATCAAAGCCCGCATCAAACGGTGATCAAGCGTGCCCGGTATCATGCTCTGCGATAGTATTGCCGTTTCCTGGCCGTCAGCATGATCCAGAGACTTCTGCGTCGGCTCAGATGTCGACTCAAGCGGGGGCGCTGCTGTCGGATTCTCCGTGGGATTCTCATGCGCCGGCGGAGACGACGTCCGCTTGGATCGGCCCACGAGATAGCGGAAGCCGCCTGGCAGAGGCACTGCGGAAAACCACCTGGAAGGCTTCAGAATGGTGAAGAAACCGTTAGCCGTCACGGTGAAATCCCTGCGATTCCAGGTACGAGGATTATTCATTGCACCCGCCTGAACAACTGCGCGGCGCTTTCGTCCCAGCCGCCGCGATTCTCTGCGCCGATGTTGAGCCGAATCATAGCATTGTTGATGTGCAGATGGATGTGCAGCCCCCCAGAGCTTGGCGCAAGGACAAATCATGGGTCGAGTCAGTCGACGCGTGTCCGGAAACTGGACCAATCTCCCCGCCCAGCATTTCGTTGACTCCGTGGCGCGATTGGGTTATTCTGAAGTCCTTGCGCGGTGTTGCGCCTGGGGTCTGTGCGTAGTCTCTCGGACCCGGCCAATCGATGGCCTCAGGGGATGTTCTGAGGGATCGGCTGGCGCAGGCTGCCGGCTGCCGGAATCGAGCACTTCCAAGCGCTATCGAGCGCCTCCGGCATTGCCAGAGCCCTTGAGAAGGGCCAGCCCCCGCACTCCTCACCCGAACAGATTTGTTTGGCAGTGGGTGGAAAATGGGCCCGTGCGTTTGTTTGGCGCGGGCGAGAGCGCTTTGCGTTGGTTTTTTTTCAGGGTTTCGCCGCGCGGCAGGCCGGGCGGTTCCAGTTTGAAGACAGGCGTCTTCGAGGGCAGGAGAGAGATGGGCACCTTTGTTCCGAGCGGCAAGGATATTGTCCGCAAGTTCTTTGTGATCGATGCCAGCGGCAAGACGCTGGGCCGTCTGGCGACCAAGGCCGCCGATGTGTTGAGCGGCAAGCTGAATCCCCAGTATGTGCCGTACATCGACGTGGGCGACCATGTGATCGTCATCAACGCCGAGAAGATTCGCCTCACCGGCCTCAAGGCCGAGAGCAAGGTCTATCGCCGCTACACCGGCTTCCCCGGCGGG
>Ga0302320_10005753_pt1 | contig 27676 bp, 17 predicted proteins | sample Bog_T0_3_FD_202130 | JGI IMG/M metagenome (GOLD analysis project Ga0302320, IMG submission 202130) | Peat permafrost microbial communities from Stordalen Mire near Abisko, Sweden - Bog_T0_3 | ecosystem: Environmental > Terrestrial > Soil > Wetlands > Peat | place: Sweden: Abisko, Stordalen Mire...
GGCCGGCCCGACGTGCTGCTGATGGACGAACCGACCAACCACCTGGACATCGAATCGATTATCTGGCTGGAGCAGTTCCTGAAATCGTTCGGCGGCGCGATGCTGATGACTTCGCACGACCGCGAATTCATGAACCGGATTGTCTCGAAGATTGCCGAAATCGACGAGGGCGAGATCGTGGTGTACTCCGGCAACTACGATTTCTATGAGCGTGAGCGCGCCATCAGGGAGACCAATCAGCAGGCGGCTTTTGCGCGGCAGCAATCCATGCTGGCGAAAGAGCAGCGGTTCATCGAGCGCTTCAAGACGCACGCGGCGAAGGCGGCACAGGTGCAGAGCCGGATCAAGGCGCTGGACAAGATCGATAAGATCGAACTGCCGAAGAAACGGCATGTGGTGAAGTTCGAATTCCGCAGCCCGGCGCGCTCCGGCGACCAGGTGGCGGTGATTGAGGATCTGCACAAGAGCTACGGCTCACGGGTGATTTATCGGGGATTCAATCTGAATATCCGGCGCGGCGAGCGCTGGGCGGTAATGGGAAGAAACGGCGCGGGCAAGACCACGCTGCTGCGCATGATCGCCGGGGCCAGCGCGCCCGATGCCGGCAGTGTGCGTCTGGGGGCGAGTTTGAACATGGGCTACTTCGCGCAGCAATCTCTCGACGTGCTGAATGCCGACCTCACGGTGCTCGAGCAGCTGCAGCAGGATTTTCCGCAGGACGGTATCGGGTCGCTGCGTTCGCTGGCGGGCGCGTTTCAGTTTTCGGGCGATGACGTGGATAAGAAGATCAGGTCGCTCTCGGGCGGCGAGAAATCCCGCCTGGCGATGGCTCGCATGCTTTATAACCCGCCGAATTTTCTGGTGCTCGATGAGCCTACGAACCACTTGGACCTGGCGACGAAAGAGATGCTGGTCGATGCGCTGAAAGACTTCGAAGGAACGATGATTTTCGTTTCGCACGACCGCACGTTTCTGCGGGGTTTAGGGTCGCGCGTGCTGGAACTGGGCGGCACTCCGCTGATTTACCCCGGGTCGTATGTGGAATACGTGCAGACGCTGGGGCATGAGGCGCCGGGGATTTATTCCTGAACCAGCATCGTTTTCCAGGACTCTTCGTCATGCCCCGCGCTGAGCTTGTTGCCGGCGCGGATCAGCGGCAGGCGAAGCAAACCGGCATCCCGCTCGATGCGCTGCAGCATCTCGGCGTCGGAAACTTTCAGGTATTTCAGGCCGGCGTCGGCCCAGGCCTTGCCGTCCTTGTCGAGCACCCCCGCCAGACCGAAGCGTGCGACGAAGCGGCCGATCTCCGCCGGCGCCATGGGCTTCTTCTTGAGATCCACGAAATGAAAGGTAACGCGCCGCTCCTTGAAGAAGCGCTCGGCGGCGCGTGTTGCCGGGGAGTTTTTGACGCCGAAAATCTGAATGTTGACCAATCCTTCTCAAGATCAAATATAACGGATGTAATATGTTAAGTTTGCGTTCCCGAGGCCGTTGAGGCGTGAATACGGGTAGAAATAAGATGCGACAGTCGATGGAGTAATCAGTATGGGACGCAGATACTTTGCGCTGGCCTGTGTGCTTCCGCTCCACGCGGCGTGGGCGCAACGGCCCGTGACTTTCAGCCAGGATGTAGCGCCGATCGTGTTCTCGCAATGCGCTCAGTGCCACCGTCCCGGCGAAGCCGCTCCTTTCAGCCTGCTCTCGTATCGGGATGTCAAGCTCCGGGCTCGGCAGATCGCCGACGTGACCCGGACGCGCTATATGCCTCCCTGGCTGCCGGAGCCGGGATACGGTCATTTTGCCGATCAGCGGCGGTTGAGCGACAGCCAGATCGCCACGATCCAGCAGTGGGCGGCGCAAGGCGCACTGGAAGGGGATCCCAAATTCCTGCCGGGCGCGCCGCGTTATACAGAAGGATGGCAACTCGGGCCTCCGGATCTCATCCTCAGAATGCCGCAGGCCTATGCGCTGGCGGCGGCGGGGTCCGATGTGTTCAGAAACTTCGCGATTCCCGTACCTGTTAACGGCACCACCTATATTAAAGCGTTCGAAATCCGGCCAGGCAACGCGCGGGTCGTCCACCATGCGAACATTCTGGTGGACCGCACCGGCAATGCACGGCGGCTGGACGGCCGTGATGGCGCACCGGGTTACGACGGCATGTCGCTCGAAGTCGAATCCGATTTTTTCGATCCCGACAGCCACTTCCTGTTCTGGAAGCCCGGGACCGTGCCGTCCGTCGAACCCGAAGGTCTCGCCTGGACGGTGGATAAAGGAACCGATCTGATTCTCAACATGCACCTGCAGCCCTCCGGCAAACCGGAATCGATTCAGCCGTCGATCGGCCTTTACTTTACGAAACAGGCGCCGTCGAAACACCCGATGCTGATCCAGCTCGAGCACGACGCGGCGCTCGATATTCCGCCGGGCGCTAAGGACTTTACCGTTACCGACGAGTTCCGGTTGCCGCTGGACGTGGACGTATTGGCCGTATATCCGCACGCGCATTATCTGGGAAAAGACCTGCGGGCCTGGGCCACCCTGCCCGACGGCAGCAGGAAATGGCTGATCTGGATCAAGCATTGGGACCTGAACTGGCAGGCCGTTTACCGATATTCCGAGCCAATGTTCCTGCCCAAAGGAACGGTGGTAGCGATGCGGTACAGCTACGACAACTCAGCGGAAAATGCCGCTAACCCCAATTCTCCGCCGCAAAGGGTTCGCTCAGGTAATCGCGCTTCCGACGAAATGAGTCATTTCTGGCTGCAAGTGCTGCCGCGGGGGCCGCAGGATGAGCGCATGACACTCCAGGCCGCTCTGATGACGCGGCGTCTGGAGAAGGATCCGAACGACTTTTCCGCACACTTCAACCTCGGCTCGCTGCTGCAATCGCAGGGAAACCTGGCCGGGGCGGAAGTGCAGTATAACGCGGCGCTGGCGTCGAGGCCGGGGGATTATGCCGCTTTTAACGCGCTCGGGTCGATCTTTGAATCGCAAGGCAAGCTGGACGAGGCGATGGCTTCTTATCGCAGCGCGCTGCGCATGCGCGACGATTATGCCGACGCCCGCTACAATCTGGCCAACACCCTGGTCGCCAAAGGCGAACTCGAGGAAGCGGCGGACTCTTACCGGATGGTCATAGATTTGAATCCCGACGATCGTAACAGCCGCGAACGTCTGAGCGCGGTTCTCGGGGTGCTGGGCGAATCGTCGGCCGATGCAGGAAAGCTGGCAGATGCCGTCAGGCTCTTTCGTGAGCTGTTGAAACTTAAGCCGGACGATGCCGTGGCGCATAATAATCTCGGCAGCGCCCTGGCGGGGCAGGGTTACATGGACGAGGCAATCGCCGAATTCCAGACTGCCGTGCGTATCGATCCGGAGCTGGCGCCAGCGCGGCAGAATCTTGAGCGCGCCCGCGTGGCCCATTCGGCAAGAGATTAGAGAGTGGTTACCAGACGTTGGCGGCGACGACCTCGGGCGATCCGACGCTGGCCTTTATGACGTCAGTGGAAAGTACGATCGCCAGGTTCTTGTGTTCCCAATCCTCCGGCGCGTATGCTTCGAGCTTCTTAAGCTGCGCCGGGTTGGTGATGAACTCTCCCGCCGCGAGCGTGCCGTAAGCCGTGAGTCCGGCGGCCGTCACTACCATTTGGCCGGTTTTCGGATTCAGCACGCGCACGACGAGCGCATAGTCTCTGGTGGTCTCAAGGTACGGAGCGGATATGTCGATCGACCAGTCGTGCCGCGAAGGATTTCTCTTATCCCTGACGATCAGAGTATGGGCTTGGCGCTCCACGCTGAAAGGGAGTTGGCTGATGAGGCTGCTGGTCCAGAAGTTGCTTCTGAGCCCGATGAGAACCGCGGGACTGTTCTGAAGATCGTCGAACGTCGCGCTGGAATGCGACATGATGCGGAAGCGCTGCCCTTTTACCTGCAGCAGCCCGGCAACTTTCGCCAGCGTGATGGCATCATCCAAAAACACTTTCTGACTGTTTTTAGAGTGGAAACCCTCCAGCGTCATGGAGCGGTCGGTGGTCGGGTCTGCCTGGCGCGCATCGCCCTGCACGGACTCCCTGGGCCATTCCAGATTTCCGATGCAGAGCAAGACGGGGTTCGCCGGCGAAAGGACCGGCCGCCAGAACCTGTCGAGGGTACTTCCCGAGCGGTCCCAGGACAGCATGCCGGTTCCCAGCGCCGCGAGGACGACTGCGGCCGCCGAGATGGTAAGGATAGCGATAAGCCCTGGGCGCGCGCGTTTCGCTTGCGTCAGAGGCGGTTCGACGATTTTTTCAGGTGCGGAAACGGAAAGGGTCTGGTGAGGCAACTGTGCCGAGGGCAGCCGAAACCGCGCGGCATAGCTCCCGGAAGGCACATCGATGCGAAGCTCGCCATCACGTTCGGGCTCCATATAGTACTGCGCGAGGCGCTTCCGAACCTCGCTGGCCATGCTCCGGACAATATGATCTGCGCTCGTGTCGTAATCCGGCCCGCGCCCGAATACTTCCATGCCGACGGTTCGTTCCTTAATAGGAGGGGCATCCGGAACATCGACGGAGCGATGCACCAGATAGGTAAGCAGATCCGAACATCTCTTGCTGTTTTTGAAAGCCGGACTGGCCAGGAGCCGTCCGAGTTGTTTATATACCGCCTCGGGACCTGCCTCTGCCGCCGATAAAAAAGCTTCGCCGTTGCGGAGTCCCGACGCAGGTTCCTGAGATGCCTGAGGTACCATCGCTCTGCTGTCGCTTTCTTTTTAAACTGCTTTGGGAGTATATCAGGTAGAAAGGTTCCCACCGTCTGATATTTACTCTTTGTTTCACGGTTCACCGAAACAGGGGTGTCGGGCGACCACAACCCTCTACTCCTGCAGTTGCGGCTCTACCAGCGTCGCGACAGGGACTCCGGGATCACGGCAGGGATACACAAGGTGCGCATCGCGTTTCGACATGTCCGGGCGGCGTCGCCGAGCCGTCCGGACTGCTGTCGTGGACGGTCCGGTGCTTGTTCACCCGCCGGAAGTCTCATATGATTTGCCTGTCCCTGCCGGAATTTTCACACAATCCTGCAGTTTGAGAGGGGTATACCTTGAATCATCGTACGATCAGGTACTTTTGTAATCTGCTGTGTCTGACTGCTTTCCTTTTGACGTCTTCGAACAGTTTGCGAGCCCAGGCCGTATACGGCAATATCGTGGGCACGGTGCTGGACGCTTCGGGAGCGGCAATACCGGCCGCCAAAATCACCATCACGGATGCGAATCGCGACGTCACTTTCACAACCAACAGCAACGAATCCGGCAATTTCGAGCAATTGCACCTCATCGCGAGCACGTACCGGGTGCTGGTAGCCAAGGAGGGTTTCTCCTCCTTCAGGCAGGACAACGTGATTGTCACTGTCGACCACGACACGCGCGTTACCGTGACGCTGAAGATAGGTAACGTGAACGAGACGGTGGAGGTAACCGCGGACGTTCCGCTGCTCCAGACCGACCGCGCCGAAATCTCTTCCACCTACGAGCAGAAAACCGTAACGGAGTTGCCGATCCTGAACCGCAAGTTCTCGGAATTCGAGTTGATCGCTCCCGGCTTCATATCGACGGGCAATCAGCCGGTCGGGGAAGACCCCCAAGGCTCATTCAATAAGCTGGTAAATGGCCAGCTTGGCGCGGGCGTTTCAGAGACAATCGACGGCACGGACAATCACTCGGCGCTGTTGGGAACCGTAATGGTGAATCCCACCCTCGAATCGATCTCCGAGGCCAAGGTGGCTACGGCAAATTACGATGCCGAGTTTTCCGGCGGAACCGGCAACGTCGGCGTGCAGACGCGCTCCGGCACCAACCAATTGCACGGCAGCGGGTTCGAGTTCCTGCGCAACGATCATTTGCAGGCGCGCAATCCATTCACCCAGTCCCTGCCGATCGCCGGGTCGACGCGGTTGATTCCGGTGACGCAGTGGAACGATTTCGGTGGCTCGATCGGCGGCGCCGTCAAGAAAGACAAACTGTTCTTTTTCGCCGATTACCAAGGCCAGCAGAGCAACATCGGCGGCGCTTCGCTGGTGAGGACCCCCACGGCCGCGGAGCGTCTGGGCCAGTTGAGCGATCTCGGCGTCAATATCTTCGACCCCGCCAGCGGCGCCCTGCCCGCCCAGCGCACGCAGTTCCCAAACAACACCATCCCCACCAGCCGCCTCGCACCGCAGGCTCTTGCGCTGCTCGCGTTGATGCCGCTGCCTAACTACACGTCCACCGGCGTGCAGCCGAACTACATTGGCTCGGGAGTTTACCACTTGGGGGAGAACACCGAAAATACCCGGTGGGACTACTACCAGAACGAAAAGCTGCATTGGTTCGGACGTTACAGCGATTCCCTTTTCTCGCAATACGGTCCGGCGGTTTACGGCACGAAAGCCGGTGGCGGGGCAGTGGTTCCCGGAACCTTCGCCGGTACGTCGAACGTGTTCAACCAGAGTATCGCGGGGGGATTCGATTACACGCTCCGCCCGACTCTACTCACGGATTTCCGTTTTGGATGGTACCGGCAGCATCAGATTATCAACACGCTGGATTTCGGCACCACGCCCGCCGCCGACGCGGGAATCCCCGGATCGAATCTGGATCCCAATTCCTCCGGAATGCCGACTTTTGCCCCGGGTGGCAACGGCGGTTTCAGCATGGGCTATTCGCTCGGCGTCTCGTCGTGCAACTGTCCCATACGGGAAATTGAGAAGCAAGCGCAGTTTGTCAATAACTGGACCAGCATCCACGGCAATCACACGGTGAAATTCGGTGAAGATATCCGCCGGGCCTATAACTTCCGGCTGCCCAGCGACGTTCGCCGCGCCGGCCAGTTCACCTTCGATCCGGCCGTCACGGAGGGTCCTTCGGGAAGTGGCCTGGGCGGCGGGGCGGGGCTGGCCGATATGCTCCTCGGCGACGTCAGCACGTTCGGCCGGTACGTCAGCAACCCCGCCGCCATCACCGCGTCCGAACAGCAAAACCGCTGGTTTTTCTATGGTCAGGACACTTGGCGCGTTACACACAAGCTGACTGTGAGCTATGGCCTGCGCTGGGAACTTTACCGGCCGCAGACGGTTAACGGCGCGGGCGACGGCGGCTTCGTCAACATCACTACGGGTGAGGTGGAAGTGGCGGGCGAAAAGGGAGTCGGGCTGAATCTGAACGTCGCGGGCACGGAGAAGGCGCTGGCTCCCCGACTGGGCATCGCTTACCAGCTGGATTCGAAGACCGTGATCCGCACCGGCTATTCGCGGGCCTTCGATCAGGGCGTTTTTGGCAACATCTTCGGCCACAATGTCACGCAGAATCTCCCCGTGCTGGGGAGTCAGTCGGTAAACCCGGCCAACAATTATCAGTCGATTTTCACTTTGGCGCAGGGGCCGCCCGCCTTCAATCCGGCGACGATTCTTGCCCAGCAGCCGACAGGTCCCAACGGTTTCAACATCTTGCCTAACGGGGTTAACGCCTTCATCAATCCGCCCTACATCCTGATGCAGACGGTCGACCAATGGAATTTCACAATTCAGAGGCAATTGCCCGGCAAATTCGCTCTTGAGACCGCTTATGTGGGCAACAAAGGAACGCACGTTGGCGGCAACTACAACTTCAACACCGCTACGATAGTCGGATTCCCGCAGTTATCGACGTTCCAGCGAGAGCCTTTCTACGCGCCTTTCGGCTGGACGCAGCCGTTCCGCTACAACGGGAACGACATGAACGCAACCTACGAGGGAATACAGGTGAAGGTCGAGAAGCGATTTTCGCAGGGCTTCTCGTTGTATAGTAACTACACCTTCGGCCGCGCGTTCGCCTATTCAGGCACATACTTCTCCGTCAATTCGAAACTGGCCTATGAGCCGAACGGCTCGCAGCGTAAGCAGGTGCTGAATATTGCGCCACAATGGGAATTGCCGTTCGGGAAAGGGAAACGTTTTCTCAGCAGCCCCAACAAGATCGAGAACGCGCTTTTCGGCGGTTGGCAAATGAACGGCATTTTCAGCCACATGACAGGCTTGCCGTTCACGCCGGGCTATACCGACGGCAGCGCGGACCGCGACACCGGCCCAGGGCAGCCCAACTACGTGGGAGGCGACCCATACCCGCCTGACAAATCCCAGTATCTGTGGTACAACACGGCTTCGACGGTGCTGACCAGCAATGGGCAGATTAGTGGGATCTGGCAGCGTCCTCAAGTGGGCACCTTCGGCAATCTCGGCCTTAATGTACTGATCGGACCGAACTTCTGGCAAGCTGACGGGTCTATCTTTAAAACATTCGATATCACAGAGCGCGTCAAGCTGCAGTTCCGTGCGGAAGCTTTCAACTTCCTCAACCACGACAACCTGGGTCAGCCGGGCGGTACGGTCGACAACGCAAGTACAGGAGGAAAAATCTTCTCCACTTCGTCTTACTACACTCCGGAAAAGTGGCAGCTGAATCTACGCGCGTCGTTTTAGTTTCGGACCTGACCATCGCGGCCTGGCCGGGAACCTCGAATTGAGGGATAATCGGGATCGGACTGTATGAGCAAGACAACTCGGCTCTGGTACTTAGGGATGGCGCTTATCGTCGCGTCATGTCTATACCTAAAGACCGGGGAGGCCCAGTCGAATACGGAATCCGGCCCAAAGAGCTTCGACCAACAGACGCGCGAAACCTACAATTTTCGCTTCGGCAATGACAAAATCGCCACGCCCGGAAACGCGGCCAGCGAGGACAACCGGTTCATCCAGCCCGGTGCCTTCCCCAAGGCGGAATATTGCGCCGATTGCCATCAGGAAGCTTACTCGCAGTGGCGGCAGGCTCTGCACTCGAACTCATTCAGGACGCCGTTCTATCGCACCAGCGTCAATATTCTGGCGCGCACCAAAGGCATCGAATACACCCGCCATTGCGACAGTTGTCATAATCCGGTCGGCGTTTTGAGCGGGGCTCTGACGCAGGAATCGGTAGTCGACCGTAAGTTCGACGAGGATGGTCTCACCTGCATGACCTGCCACTCCATCCGCCGTCTGCAGCCGTCACTCGGCAACGGAAGTTTTGTGATGGGCGTTCCTTCCGTGATGGTTGACGAAGCAGGTAACCCGATTCCCGGCGAGGTACCTTACGATGAAATCCGCAAGTATCCGGAGCGGCACGCAAAAGCTGTGATGAGGGACTTCTACCGGACACCCGAATTCTGCGCCGCGTGCCATAAGGCCAGCCTTCCGGATACCCTTAATGAATATAAGTGGATTCGCGCCTTCAGCGCTTACGATGAGTGGCAGAACTCGAAATTCTCCCAGCGCAATCCCCTGACGTTCTATCAGGCCTCCGACGTGGCCACTTGTCAGAACTGCCACATGAAACGTGCCGCGACTTTGCTTCACGACTCCGGGGCAAAGGACGGGACCTTTGCCTCGCATCGCTGGCCGGCGGGTAACACAGCAGTGCCTTTCTTCTATGGATTCGACAGTCAGCTGCAAAAGACCACCGAGTTCCTGCAGAGCGGCAACTACCTGAACGTGGATCTTTTCGCGATAAAAAGGCCGGGCGCCGGCCCGATGATCGGGCCGCTTGGTTCGGTGCCTTTTCAACTGACGCCCGGTGAAACGGCGCAGGTCATGGTGGTAATTCAGAACAAGAATATCGGGCACTCGCTGGTTCCCGAGGTCCGCGACTTGTATGAGGCGTGGGTGGAATTCACGGTTAAAGATGCCGGCGAGCACGAGATCTATCACAGCGGGTTTTTGAAGCCGGACGGGATGCTCGATGAACGGGCGCATAGTTTCACCAACCGCCCCGTCAACAACGACGGCGACTTCGTGGACAACCACAAGGTGTGGACCATTCACTCAGTGGCCTATGATAATTCCATTCAATCCGGGCGCTCCGCGCTGATTCGCTACGAATTTAATATACCCGCTAACATACGGGGTCCGCTGACGGTTACCGCGCGGGTGAATTACCGGCACTTACGCCCGAGTTATCTGAACAACGTGCTGGGAGAAGTTCACCCCGCGTATCCGGTGGTGGAAATCGCTTCGCGCACACGGACTTTGTATCCGGGGACGAACGCGGCGACGGCGCCCGATGCGCAGGATAATCCGGACTGGATGCGCTGGAACAACCTCGGCATCGCCTACCTCGACCAGTTGCAGTATGCCGATGCAATTGAGGCTTTTCGGGAAGTTGTGAAGCTGCGCCCCGATTATGCGGACGGTCATATCAATCTTGGGCTTACCTACATTGAGTGGGAGAAGTACGGCGACGCCCGGGTGAATCTGGAGAAGGGTCTGGCGCTCAGTCAGGACCCCTCGCGGGCCCTCTATTATCTGGCCATCGTGGAGAGGCGCGAAGGGCACAGCGAGGCCGAGTTAGCCGATCTGCGCGCGGTAGTGGCGCGCTACCCTCAATCGCGGGATGCGCGGCGGGAACTGGGCATTTCTTACTATCAGCAACACCGTCCCGAGGAGGCTGTCCGGCAGTTCGAAGCGCTGCAGGCGATCGATCCCGACGACCTGGCCGCCCACTACAATCTGGCCATACTTTATCGCCGTTTGGGTATGAAGGAAAAAGCCGCCGAACAAGCTGTCCTGTTTGCCACCAGGCAGGTGGACCCGGGCGCACCCACTTACTCGCTGGACTTTCTGCGCAAGCATCCGGAGATTTCTAACGAAAGCGTCCCGTGGCACATCCATTCGGAACTTCCGGCCGGCGGCAGGGAGCAGCCGGAGTAACGCCGCGTTTCCCGGGAAAGTTTCTATGCGCCGAAATCGCCGCCGCTTCTTACGTTCACTGAGTCGCACCGCACTTGTTCTCCCGTTCGCCGATGTCCTGAAGCTGTCTGCCACGCCCTGGCCACAGGGGCGAAGCGGAACTACATTGCCCGGGCCTATGGAACGCAGCTACGACGCCCAGGCAAGACCCGCGCCCAAAGGACCAAAGTCCCCCATTGAAGGAACGCCGCTGGGCATCAGCTTCGCCGATGTCGTCAAGGAGGCAGGCTTAGCGGTCAAGACGATATATGGTGGTGAACGGAAGAACAAGTATCTGCTGGAGACGACGGGGTGCGGTTTAGCTTTCTACGACTATGACGACGACGGCTGGCTGGATCTCTTCCTTGTGAATGGCTGGCGTCTGGAAGGATTTCCGAAGGGACAGGAACCCCATTGTTATCTCTTCAGGAACAATCGCGATGGCACCTTTACCGATGTAACCAGGGGGTCGGGGCTCGAGAACCGCACGGGTTGGGGGCAGGCCTGCTGTGTGGGCGACTATAACAACGACGGACGCGACGATCTGTTCGTGACTTACTACGGTCAAAACGCGCTCTATTGCAATAACGGCAACGGTACTTTCACCGACGTGACCAAAGAGGCCGGCCTGATACAGCCGGGGCCGAAGACGCGCTGGAACACGGGATGTACCTTTGTGGATTACGACCGCGACGGACATCTGGACTTATTTGTAGCCAATTACGTCGACTTCGATCTCAAGACAGCTCCGCCGCCCGAAGCCGGGCCGTGTACTTACAAGGGCCTGCTTGTGGCCTGCGGACCTCCAGGATTACCGGGCGGCAAGAACATTCTCTACCACAACAATGGCGACGGCACCTTCACCGACGTGAGTCGGAAGGCGGGCATCTGGAACACACCCGGAACCTATGGACTAAGTGTGGCCGCGTCGGATCTGGACAATGACGGCTGGCCCGACATATACGTGGCCAACGATTCGAGTACGGCAACGCTTTATCAGAATCAAAAGGACGGCACCTTTAAAGATATCGCCATTGAATCGGGGGCGGCCCTCTCTCCCGACGGAAAGCCGCAGGCCGGCATGGGCGTCTCCATCGGCGATTTCAACCGCGACGGTACTCTCGACATTGTGAAAACTAACTTCGCCGGGGACACGGACTCGCTTTATACCAACCTGGGAGATGCAACTTTCGAGGACCACACTTACCCGGGCGGTCTCGGCGTCAACACTCGTCTGCTCGGCTGGGGCGTGGGGTTCTTCGATATGGATAACGACGGGTGGCTGGATGTCCTTATGTCGAACGGGCACGTGTATCCCGAAGTCGACAACTCGAAAACGGACCTAAGATACGCCGAGCACAAGTATCTCTATCGCAATCTGCGGAATGGCCGGTTTGAAGAGGTCACCGAGAAGGGTGGGCCCGGCATCCTCGAGGAGGCGTCCGCCCGCGGCTGCGCCTTCGGCGACTACGATAACGACGGCGACATCGACGTGGCCGTCAACTGCGTCAATGCGATTCCTCAATTGCTGCGTTGCGATTCGGTACTGAAGCGCAACTGGATCAAGATCAAATTGTCGGGCGTAAAGTCCAACCGCACGGGTATCGGAAGCCGTGTCATCGTGACCGCCCGGACCCAGCCGGATATGCCAAAGCCTCTGGCGCAGATGGACGAACTGCGCAGCGGAGGCAGTTACTTCTCGCAGAACGACATGCGCATGCACTTTGGACTGGATCAGGCAACCAAGGTCGACACCGTGGAGATTCGCTGGCTCAGCGGCCAGGTCGATCGCCTCAACGATCTGGAAGTAAATCGGCTTTACGTAATCCAGGAGGGCGGTAAGATACTGAAGGCCGAAGTGCTGACGGCGGCAAAGGCCAGGCCAGGTGGGCGGACTCTGCCCTGAAGCGGGCTTTCGGTTACTTGCTAAGCCGGGCGGCCCCCTCGCGTATGGCTTTCTCTTTTTCCCGCGCCTCGGCCTGCCTGAGTTCAGCCGCGGCCGCGAATGCAGCTCTCGCCCCTTCGGCGTCGCCCTTTCTGCGGAGGAGCAACCCCAATGAGTTCCAGGCGCCCGCATTTGCGCTATCCAGCGCCACCGTGCGGCGCAGAGCGTCGATTGCGCCGGCTACGTCGCCCTCTTGCTGCAGGACAGTGCCGAGTTCCAGCCAGGCATCCACGTAGTCGGGACGTTGGGCTGCCGCGGTGCGCAAAGCCTCGAGCGCCCTCCCAGTTTCGCCACTTTCAAGGTAAGTGATAGCAAGGGCATAGTGCGCCTCCGCCAGGGTTGGTTCCAGTTCTACGGTCCGCTCAAATTGTTCCCGCGCGTGCACCAGATCGTCAGTTTGCTTGTAGGCCAGCGCCAGATCGTAATGGGCGGACGCAAACTCCGGATGGCTGCGTACCAGTGCGGAGAGTTCCTCGATCGCTTCCGGCATCTGTCCGGCCGCCATGTAGGCGTAACCGACATTGACCCGCACATTTTCATTTTCCGGGTCGCGGGCGAGGATTCGCCGGAATTGCCCGAGTGCCGCCGCCGGGTTGCCGGCCTGCACCAGCACGTAGCCATAGCTGTTGCGAACCAGATCGTTCCCGGGGTCGAGTGCGACGGCCTTACCATAAGCGTCTCTTGACGCTGCGAATCGAGTCTGTTTTTGTAACGCGAGTCCCAATGCGGCCCACGCCGCGGCGTTTGAGGGAAGACGCCTGGTTGCTTCCGTCAGTTCGGGAATTGCGGCTGCGTAACGTCCTGTGTCGTTGTACAGAGTGCCCAGACGAAAGCGATACTCGGGTTCCGCCGGCGCAAGACGGGCAGCCTTTTCGAGCGACTGCACTGCGGCTTCCATCTGTCGATTCACGGCTTGAGCGCCCCCCAGGTGGTACCACGCAGCAGCCATCTTCGGATCGAGTTCGGTCGCGCGGGAAAGGTGCGGAATCCCATCGGCGATGCGGCCGGTCGCCACGAGCAGGAAACCGATCTGGTCCTGATAGACCGCTGAATCCGGACGCATTCGCCCCAGTTGCTCGTATGCCGCCAGCGCCCCGTCGGCATCGTGGGCGACAAGACGACCGCGTGCCTGCGTCTCCAATTGGGGGACGGTTGGCAATGACTGCGCGAACGAACTGCCGCAAAGAACCATCAACGCCATATTGCATCGAAGGTGCCGCACGTTGAATTTATATCAGACGAGAAGCCGCCGACATCGTGAATCAGCCGCCCGAACAGGGAAACGAGTATGGCAGCCATACCACTGGTGCGCCCATCTCCCGGGCGGGGCGGATAATAAAATCCTATGCGCATTGTTCTGTTCCTCGCCCTGGCTGTGCTCGCCGCCGCCCAGCAAACGCGTCATGAAAAGGCGAATCCCTCTGCCAATCCCGCCGACGATTCGAAGCCCAACAGCGACAAGGTGCCCGACGTTTATGCTATTGACGGCCAGTTCGAGCGCATCACGGTTCTGCGTTTTAAGTTTGGCGCCGACCTGCTTGCGGGGATGGAGAAAATCGTGGCACAGGAAAAGATCAAGAATGCGGTGATCCTGGCGGGCGCGGGCTCCGTGCGGGGCTATCAGGTCCACCAGGTCAGCAATCGCGACCTGCCGTCAAAGAATATGTTCGTGAAGGACCCCACGGCGCCGGCAGATCTGATCGGCATGAACGGCTATGTGATCGACGGCAAGATCCATTGCCATATGACGCTGGCGAATGCCGAGCATGCATTCGGCGGCCATCTGGAGCCGGGAACGGAAGTGTTCACATTCGCCATCGTGACCTTGGGGGTCATGAAAGACGGCGCGGACTTCACTCATCTAGACGATAAGGGCTACCGATGATTTGCCGTTATGAATAAATCGGCTCGAGGGTCTTGACGATATAGGCGCCGCAGCGTTCGTAACTTACACGTGGACCTTGGCGTGCCGTGTCCAGATCCACGCAGATCCAGCCCTTGTAGTTCATGGATTTCAGCACGCGGTGGCAGGCCGGGAAATCGACATCGCCATCGCCCAGATCGTAAATATCGTCGGTGAAGCGGGCGGACCCGGCCTTTTTCGCGTCCTTGTAATCCATCATCATCAGGCGGCTCTTGTGCTTGTTGAGACACTTGGCGGAATCGATACCGGCCAGGTGTAGATGCGCGGTGTCGGGCGAGAACCAGAACAATTTGGGATCCGTCATGGCCATACAGCGATCCACTTCCTCTTCGGTCTGGACCATCTGGCCCATGTGATTGTGGAGCCCGGCGCGGAAGCCCATTTCGCCGGCAATCTCGCCCAGCTGGTTGTAGGTTTCGCACATGGTCTTGAAGCTGGCGTCCGTAAGATCTTTGCGGTTGGGGGAAAACACCACCAGCAGATTGGCGTCGAAGTTCTTCAGGAAGGTCATGGCCTGGCGGGCATCCGCGAACACTTTGGGGCGCTGCGCCGCATCCTGGGCGGGGCCGTTGAACGAGATGGTGATCACGTGCAGACCGCGTTTATCGACCTCTTTGCGAAGCTGCTCGGTAGTAATGTTGTACGTCTGCAGGATCTGCGGAAACTGGGTTACGCGGACGCCGATGAAGCCGGTGTCCTTCATGATGTCAAGGATGTCGGTGAAGGCAACGCGCGGCTTGAAGAAGTTCCAGAGATTCGAACCGAGCGCCCATTTGACGTTCTTGTTGGCGGGAAGACGATCGGCCGCACGGGCGAGCGTAGCGGCGAAGAGTGCAATGGCTTGTCGACGGGTCACGAGCAAAAGCTTACTACTTGTTGAGACGAAACTCAAAGGAGATTTGTCTCCCTTGTCCAATCAAGCTGTAATTCCCGGGGCCAACTCCTCGGGCAGTAACGCATTGCCCAGGTTGTATGCGGCCTCAAAATCCGCCAGACCGTTGCTGCCTCCATTAACCAACTGGCGCGCCCGAGTGAGATTTCCCGCGGCGAGAGCGGTGCGGATCTGCGTCTCGTTGCCCTTCAGAAACCCGGCCAGAAGATTGGCGGCGATCTTTGGATCGTTGGCCAATTCGGGATTCTGCACCAACTGGTCGCCCAAGCCGATGGCGTTGCTGTATTTCGTGTAGTTGAAGCGTCCGGTAAGCTGCACGAATCCGCGGCCCTTAAAGCGGGCACCATCGCCGGGCTGATTATTTCCGAGTCTTTGCAAACCGTCATACAAAGAGAAATCGGGCCCTCCCGGAGGTGTATTGTACTTACTGACGCCTTCGCTGATGGGAGCGAAACAACCAGTCTCAGCCCGAATGGTTCCGATCGCCATCAGCACCATGTTCTTGTCCGCCAGTTGCGGCTCGATCAGTGCGCCCAGAACGAAAGGAAGGTGCGTCTGGATGTTGGCGCGGGGAGCGCCCGGACACATCTTAGAGACGATATCGACGCTGACCCCTGGGATTGGCAAACTAATCTGCGGTGGCGGCGCGGTCAGGTCCAGCGCAGCAAGGGTAGCGGGGCCGGCGACACCGTCCGCGGGGAGGCTCACACTGGCCTGAAAGGCCTTGAGCGCGGCCTCCGTCTGTGCACCGAATACCCCGTCGGCCCCGCCGGTACTGAATCCTTTCGCGGTCAATGCGTTTTGCAACGCCGTCACATCGGCGCCCGAACTGCCCAGCTGTAAATTCATATCACCTCCGGCAAACTTTAGTTCTGATCCGCCCAGATATTCACAATGAATCTGGTGGAAGGGTCGTCGCAGACTTGCCCCAGAGTCTGCAACAAAGCTTCCTCGCTCACCTTAAGGCGGGCGGCGGCTTCTCCCAGAGTCTTCTTAGCTCCCTCGTCGCCGGATTTGAGGCTGTCCATGAACGTCGAGACCTCCTGCGCGCCACGCAGCGACAAGACATACAGCTGCTGAACGTCGTCGCGCACGTAGATCCAGAAAAGCGCCTGGCTGATGCAATCGACGACGAAGCTGAATTCAAAGTTGGTGCGGATCGTGAGGTCGATGGGGTCTGTCCATGCCAGTGCCCCAATGCTCGACACGCCCTCATCGACGAAGCGCTCGGCCGTCGCTTTGGACACGCTCTGGAGTTTCTCGAGTTCCGGATCTCCGTCGGGGCCCGAAGCATCCGGCGCCAGACCCAGTTGTTTGGAGCCCAGGCGGCGCGCGATGGTAAAGAGGGTGGAGGTTGGAAAGACGCCCAGCAGGAAAGCAACGGCGACCTTAAACTTTGCATCGAGAAACGATCCAAAACTATAGCCGAGGGGCACCGCAACTAATAGCCGGAAAATCCCGTTATAGACGTCGTGCGAGGTGAAATCGCGAGTGCGGAAGCGTTCGAGGTTATCGGATATCACCCAGGTGAGGCCGCCCAGCAGCGCGCCTACGGCCACCTCATCGATGGCGTAAGTCGCATCGGATGACGCCACTTTAACCCATACTTTGAGGGTGCCTGCCGCGCCCCACAAGCCGCAACCCGACAAAAAGGCGAGCAGCAGGATCGGGATCACGTATCTCCTGCGGCCGTAGGCCTTACCGAAATCGTCCTGGAAGGTCCGCACACGGTCCTTCGGGTCGATCCTGCGTGACGGATAAAAGCGGTTGTAGTACAGTTCGAGCGTTCCATCTGTCATCAGTTCGAACAGGGAGTCGCGGCGACTGGCCCACGCACGGTGCAGGAAGATAATTGCCGGCGCGACCACCATCAACCATGCGACGAAGCATGCGGAATCGATGAGCCGCGCGTAGATTGAGGGAGACATGTTGTATACGTTTAGGCCGACGCCCCGGCTGTGACGGCCGCGTCTGCGCCGCGTTCCCGAGCGAGGGTCAGGTTTTGGGAAGTCAATTTACCCGAAGACCGGCGCGAGCCCGCGGCCCAATACAAGCAAACCGTTCCCCACGGCTGGTCGAATCGAACCTTACTCGATCCCACTACTCCAAGCATGGTCTTTTGAAGTGCATCCCGGCGGGTGGCAAAATCGGCATCGTCAGCCAGCGCCGCGGGATCGCGTCCCGCTAAAAACGCGCGCATATCTTCAAGAACCTGGCCCGCCTTATGCATCGAATCCGCCCACCAGACTATATCGTAGAGGTCGCCCGAGACATCGGCGAGCACAATTGTCAGCCTGGAGTCGGTGGACTCCAGCGGGATTAAATTGCGGAGTTGATCGTTCGGGCCAATGGCGACGGCTTGCTGCCACACAGCGTCGTTGTCGAGAAAGTTGTAGCGGAACTGGTCGATGGAGACGTTCGCCGGGTCGAGGAGCGCCTTGAGCGCGTTGCGGCCGATTTCAAGATATTGCGTTTTGTCGCGCAGGTTGCCCTGACCGTCGAAGAACAGCGTTTCGCAGCAGACCTCATCAAAGGGCGCTCTGACGACGCACGTGGAGAGACCGCTCCCGCCGGCATGGCTTAGAATGCCGCTTCGCTCGGCAGGCTGCATCAGGTTCAGCGCGACAAACCATTTGGTGTAATCGGCGAGGGTTTGCGGACTCGTATTCCGGTTCAAGGCGAAATGCGACGTCTCGCAAGACAACCGCGGCATGGCGATTGCCTTACTGACCACGTAAGTCGTAGTGACCAGCACCGAATCGAAGACAGCCTTGCGCAGGGCCTGTTGCCGCCGATCGGGATCCGTGATGGCATCGATGCGCGCGCTCTGGGCAGTCTCTTTGATGGTGAGGTCGCCGCTGGCGGGATCGAAAAGAAACTCGCAATTATCGATCAGCTCTGAGCTATCGATCAGGTTGACAATTCCAAGCAGGTTGACCTTCAGCGCAACGCCTTTTGACCGCGCGTTGGAAAATACGCTGTTGAGCAGCTTAATTCCGGGGGCGAGTGTGCCGTCCGAAAGGGCGCGCTCCTCCAGAGTGGTCAGCAGGCTCAGGTCGCCCTTCAATGCATGGCTCAGCGCATCGGTGGCGGCAGCATTGAGAAGATCGGGCTGGATGTCGTATTGAAACGCCGCCTGATTATCGACCGCCGTCGAAAGAGCCAGATCGACTGACGCCTGCAGGCTGTGATCGACCCCCGCCTTCAGCATCGAGGTGAAGGTCTTGACGTCGTCCGGGCTGAGGCCATCGAGCGTCTTCGGGTCAACGGTGCCGGTGCCGATGGTTCCGAGGAGCTTGGCGAGAAGATCGGTTGTGCCGAGATTGACGGCGACTCCCGCCGAAGCACTTAGGTCGGTCTTGAGCGCGGCCCCGTGTTGCTGGAGATAACTCAGCCTTACGATGCCGCCCGTCACCTTTTGGAGACGAATTTGGTAAGAGCCTGAAAGCGTCAGCGACGAGGACAGACCGGCCATTACACCGTCCTGCACCGCCAGTGTACCGACACCTAAGGGCAGATTCACCGAGGCCAGAGGGTTAACAGGCACGGCAACGCTTAACGATCCTGAGATCTTCAGGCTGCCTGCGCCGGAGACGCAGCACACGTCATTCAGATTGAGACGCCTCAGGTCGTCGATCTGAGCGGGGATGACGAAGTCCGACAAAACGGCCGCGGTGGCGTTCCCAAGGGTGGGTTGGTTTTGCCCTGTCGGAAATGCCTTTACGAATTCGAGCGTGATGCTGCCCTTGCTGTCGATACCGAATGTCAGATCGCCGGAGGAGCCGCTGACGCCCAGATCGAGCGAGCCCTGGAACGACATCCCCACGTACCCGGTTTGCGCGGGCACGGTGATGGGAACGTGGAAGGAATCGCCGTCAAACAAATCGCTTCCCGCGGTGGCATTTACGAAGAGCTCAACTTCGGCGCCGGGCGTCAGCTCGATCTCGGGCGTCGTGCCGCCGAGTTGAAAACCATGCGCCGCGGAGAGCTTGAAACTGATGGGTTTCGCCGCAGCCTGGGTCAGAACCTCGTCCTTACGCGCCACGAAATCCGGCGCCACGCTCAGATGAAGCAGCTCGGATTTCAGATAGTTGCCGAGAGAGGACGCGGAAGTCCATTGCACGGTCGAAATATCAACGGGGTTTCCGAGCGAATCGGTTATGGACAGGTCTGGCAAGTGTTGGCTCCTTATGAACTCACAATTCCGCGAAAGTAAGCGTTTAGCAGACGGCCCGAAGGATCGTACTGCTTTCTCGTCTGTTCCAGCGTCACGAGCCGACTGCCGAATGCCTTCTTAGCAAGGTCGGGAGTGAGAGCGCACGTCTGGTTCAGAACGGGTTTGCCATTGCGGTCGGTGCAGAACTGATTGTAAGCATCGATGAAATCGCTCCAGCCAGGGTTGCCCGTCGAGACCGGATCGATCGTCATCACGGGTCCGTCCCAGGAGTACGACAACAGAGATTGCTGGTCTTGCGCAATGCGATAGCCGACGTCGAGCAGGTCGGTGCGGTAACCCTTCTGGGCGTAATAGCTGGTGCAGAATTTAAAGAAATCGCTCAGGACCGAAGGATATTGTTCCTCGGGAAAGGCGAAGAGGCTGAAGGTGTACCGGCTGTCGTTTGCGACGTCCGGATAGCGAATGATTTCGTCGGCCGGCACCGTGTTATCGCTGGTAATGATATTTTCCAGCTTGAAGCGCCACAGTGCGTTGAAGGCGTCGATGATCCCATAACGGGCCTTGGGATCGGCGACAGTCTGCCCCATGTCGTGAGCGAATTTGGGGCCGGAAGTTCCCCAGATATAGTTGCGCAGTGGCCAGATGATCTTGTTGGGCTCGCCGGAAGCGTTCGCATTGTAACTGCGGAATTCGACGGTGATCAGATCGTCGAACGGAAAAATGTAATACATCATTGCGTAGCTCAACGCCTTCAGCTCCGGAAGTTGCTGGATGAAATCCGCCAGATGAAATGTCTTATGGTGCACCGCCAGGGGGAGCATCGGCCGGATACGGAAAGTCACTTCGTAAACGATGCCGAAGGTGCCGTAACTGGCGCGGACCTTCTGCATCAGGTCCGGCTGCGCGTCCGTTACTTCAAGAAGATCGCCGGAGGGAAGCACCATTTTGACCCCGGTTACATAGGACCCCACCTGTCCGAATTCGCCAGGGAAAGACGAATCTTTCGTCCCGCAGCAGGCTGCGCTGCCAGCCGTAAGGTTGCCGATTTCAGTGTTGACGTAGAACTGCAGATTCTGTTTCGCCAGGGCCTGCGCCAGATCGATGTGGATGGCGCCGGCTTCGACAGTCAGCGAATCGGCGGCGATGTTGAGGATCCGGTTCATCTTCATGCGGATCAAAGTTCCGCCTTCGGACGCGCCGCAGGCCGTCGTCGAATGGTTCGAACCGACGGCACGGACCGGCGAAGGATACTGGCCGGGATTTTTGAGTACGCTGACGATGTCCTGAACGGAGTTGGCATCCACCACAATCTGCGGATGCGAGACGATATCGCCAAACCAGTTGGTCACGGTTAGGTCGGGCATGGAAGGTCGCCTACTGTTTGAACGCCGGATCGGACGCGGCCCGGGGCTGCGGTTTCCAGTCAAGCGAGTAATACTGTCCGCGATCGCGCGCCCAGGGGTCGAAGACATTAACCACGTTGTCGAGCTCGCCCGACAGCTCCGGAATGTTTCGCAGCAGTACGCGTTTGAGGGGTGAGACCGGCTGCTTATGCCCGTTGGGATCGCCTTTTTCCATCAATACCGGCCCGGGGCCGTTGTGATTCACCCAATCGACGCCCAGACGCGTGTAAAATTCCGGCCGGAAGCTCGACGTGAAGAAGCGATCGCTGAACAGGCGCCGCGAAGCATTCAGAATGAATACTACAAATTGCGTTTCGGAGATGGCGAAGCCGTGCGGACGCACCGATTCCGACATCCATCCCACCACGGTATCGACATCCTCGATGTTGTCGACGACCGATCCGTTGGGATGACCCAGGCAATCGTTAATGGGCGATCCATCATCGTTCACCTGCGCGTCGGTGATGATCTTCGACGAATCGCAGACATGCGTGCCGTAGACCTCGCGGAGCTGGGCCGCATTGTTTTCCTGATCCTTGCGCACCGGTGAATCGGCAGGCAGAGACTTATCGGTAAAGTCGTCAAAGCTGGTCAACTGCCGGAGACCATACTGGCGGCGGAATTCGTTAAATCTTGGGACGCCTCGCTCGCGGTCGCGAATAATGTCAAGGGCTGTGATGTCGATCTGCTGCGTCGGACTGTCCAGACGGGGCAAGCGAATGTTCTGCATGAACTGCGGGATGTTATGGAGCGTGAGAAGACCAAGGCGCTGGCGCCCCATGCTCAAGCCCCAGTTGGCGAGCCCGCGGGAGCGCATGGCATCGGTGGCTTTGCCTTCGAAAGTATTGATCACGGCGACCTTCTGCACGATCTGGTTCGGGTCCTTATCGATCTGGCGGTATTCGATGAGGTCGGGAATCAAGGCGTGCAAACGGTATACGGTCACGAACTCTTCGGGGAAATTGAACGGGGATCCGAAGTGATTCACTCCGCCATTGACGTCCGCGGGTTTGCTGAGATCGTAATGCGGAATCTTGCTGCCGATGCCGAAGATCCCGGGACCCGATGCGAGAACCGAATACCATTGCGTGGTCTTCGCGACGTCTTTGGATTTTCCAAAACTGTTCACGATGACGTCCGAGAGCGCCTTCGAGAGGTCGGGATCGCCGGTTCCGATCAGGCCGTTCCAATTACCGTTCATGCCTTTATAAAGCGGCTCGTCATACAGGAGTTGAGGGGTCCACTCGGTAGTGTGGATCTTGGCGATCTCGGCCGCCACCACCAGACGGGCCACTTCGAACAGTTCATCCGGCGTGACGTCCTTGTTATGGATCACCCGAGCGGGATCGGAAGGATTGCGCAGACCGCTGTCGGCGTTGGGGCTCTTCGCCGCTTCTTTACGAAACTCGTCGACAAAGGAATTATGCTCGCGCGCGAAAAGGTTGTGATAGAAGCTCAACCCAATGGACCAGTTGTCGGGAAAAGCCACGGATTCCTGGCCGGCCCATTGCGGCTGAAACGGATCGCCGGGCTGGAACACCGGTAGATATCCGGGAGCGGGCGCGCCGGCCGCGGCCTCGAGCAGCATCTTCGCTGGATCTTTCGGATCGCGTTTCACACGCTGTCTGGACGTTCCGTCATAACCGTACATCTGAGACGCGTCCCACCATGCAGTGTTGTTATTGCTGAAAGTCTCCGGCGCCCGCGTGAGATAGTCCTTGCCTGCGCTTGAAAACGTTGCGGGCGGCGAGTCCTGCAGAATGTAGGTCTTGTCGACGCGATCGGCGGGACGGCAGCCGAGCTGTTGAACCTGCTCCGGCGTCAGCGGTGTTTCAACGTTATTCACCAGTTCGGTGGTGCAGCCCACATTCATGTACTGGGGCGCATTGTGGCCTTCTTCCATATGGGAAAACCAGTCGTGCGTCATGAACTGAATCCAGTAAGCGGCGAGCACGTTGAAGAATGGCGCTTTCTGGTAGTCGCAATTTGCGGCGGGCGAGTTATCGGGGAGGCCGAATCCGGAATTGCAGGCGGCGGGATCCGATTGGGCGCGGGTGAACAGTTTTCGGCTGATCACCTGCGGATCCGGAATCAGCAGGCTGAGCCGGTCACCGTGGCGATTCTTCGTGAGCGTGGTTTGTCCCCGATCTGGAAATGTTGTCTCGAACTCCACATTCCTTGCAAAGGGCATTCCGTTCGAGCCCATCAGTGGATTCAGGATGTCGCTGCAGATTCCGGAAACGGTCCGCGCGCGAATCAGATCTCCTTTGCAGACCTGCTCCCCATCGCCCCCTACCGCCTGATAGCTGGGATTTTCTTTGGGCAGCCGCATTTCGGGCCAGGTCTTGAGGGCCGGACCGCCAACATTATCCTTGCCGGTAATGTAAGTGCGCCAGGTGCCGGCGTTATCGAAGAGATTGAACTTGATGAGGGCGACGCGCTGGGTTTCGAGGTCGAACAATGCCCCGGTGACGCCACGAAACGCCGGCCCCTTCTTCGAAAGATAGCCGGTGGGCAGGGAAGTCGCGTCGCCAGTGCCCCAGTATTGGGACCAATCGACCCACGGGGTGAAGCGAAACTGCAGATCTCTCTCGCCGCGGCACAGCGCTTCAGCGTCAGTCACCTTGCCGAGAAAGCGCCGCGCGCGGTCGTCGGGTATCTTTGGCAGGCCGCTCAACAGCGATTGCGCGCACGCCTTGAGTTCCTTTGCCTCTTCGAGTTTTGGATTCGGCGTGCCGTCGGCGGCGGCGGCAAAACCGCACAGGCAAAAAAATATGACAGTTTTCATAGGCTCACATCGCATAGTGACCCTCGCCGCGCAAATATTTCCAGAAACTATCCCGCAGCCTTCAGCGTGGCTTGGGATATCACCGGCGCCCCGCCATATCCAGAGGCTAATTCGCCATTCGTGAAGTTGAGATTTCCAGGACGATACGAGTTATCGTGCACGCATCTGACATACACGCTGTCCGCCAGAGTGGAATCGACGGCGATGGGCCTGCTTTTCGGAAAAGCCCACAAGACATTCCAGGACTCGTGCTTCGTATCGAGAGCTAGCTTTGGGTCCATGGGAAGCGCGTATTTCGACTGCACGCTGGAATCGAATTCCAATCCGAGGGCGGCCGCCTTGCTCATCATCCACGCCAAGGTGAGATCGGAAAGCGCGGAGCCGTCCGAATCGTCCGGATAACTGCCGCCGACATCGCAATGCACGCCGGTGAACCAGACCTGCTCGAGCGTCTGGCCGGGCGACGGCGACGTCCAAAGTGTGGCGGGAAATTCGGCGCGTCTCTCGTCGATGGCCAGCGCATGGTACGCGTTCAGAACGTCTGGGTGCAAAGTTGTATCGAGAAAGCCGTACAGAAGCGGACTTACGCCGCCGAATATCGCCGGTATCCCCAGCGAGCCGACGGTATCCCATACTCCGACCATGCTGAGTTTGGCATCGAACAGATCGCAATTTTTATTCAATTCGGCGAGCAATGCGGCGCGCTGGTCTTTGTTGCGATAAGCGTTAAAAGCCGTCTCGACCACGTCGTCCGTGAAATTCTGCGTCGGCAGACCGCAAATGGCTATCATGCCCGCCAGGCAGCGGGCCGTATAAGCGCCGCGGCTGAAGCCGAAAATGAAGGTCTCATCCCCCTCTTCATAGGCGTGCGCTATCTTCGTGTAACCATCTTTGATCTTTTGAAAAAGTCCCGCCCCGAGGGCGCCTCCCGCTAATTTCTGGATCAATATTCCATCGGAGCCCACCCCGTCGTCGTAATAGGGAATCTGCTCCGCGCTCGTGGCGAGCGCTTTATAGATCTTGTAAACGTTAGTATTTTTTCCTGGTTCATCCCAGGTTCCGTCTGCGCAAAAGATAATCCGTTTCCCCATTGTTTGTCTGTCCTTCGGTGACGTTTGCTAATTATGCATGGAGGGAAATATGAAATCAAGCCAAAAGATTAATTGGGCAAATGAGTATCTAAAAATAGAAGCGTGATCTTGAGTACGGCGCGCTGAGCCAGCTGAAAGCGATCTCCGGGGTGTCGCAAAACTCGCATGGTCCACGGTATGGTGTGGGGCTCCCGCAAAGTGAAATGCTCCCGCTGGTTCGACTTGCCTCGCCGATTCGTCGTTGGCCGCACCGTGTTTCAATCGCCGAAACGAGCCTGCGCTCCCACAAAATTCCGTTCTGAAACCATCCATCGGCTCCGCCGTCGTCTGACTTTATGCGTCACGCCCACCCGCGGACGCGACTAGACGGAATAGGGCTTCCCGTTGACGATCACGTTTTCGAGCTTGAGGTCGGTGACACCGGAGGTGTTGAGCTTGTCGTTCGTGATGGTAACGTCGAAATCCTTCAGGAGGACATCGCTGATGTCGGTCTGGCCAGGATTGGGCTTAATGGTACCGAAGGAGGTGTACGTGCCCCGGATGCCTGTGAATTTCAGGTTCCTGACGATAGATTTAGGAGGCTCCATGCCCTGAAGATCGAAGTACTGCGTCCAGGGCGCCATGTTGATGATGCCGCTGGAGGGGCCTTCGGAGGTGATATTGCGGAAGGTGATGTCCTCGTAATGCTGGGGGGTGTCGGGGCGTAACTTGAGGGTTGCGATGCGGACGCCGCCAGTGATCCTGCAGTCTTCCGCGATCACGTCACGGATGATGGTGGCCTCGCTGCCACAGGTGAGAACGCCGCCGCCGCGCTTGAAGGTGCAGTTCCGGACGCGGATATGCTCGACGGCTGGGCTGTCTTTGTCCTCCATGGCGCGCGGCCCCTTGGAGCCTTTGCAGGCAATACAGTCGTCGGTGACGGAAAAGATGCAGCCATCCACGGTCACGTTGCGGGAGCTGTCGATGTCGATGCCATCGGTGCTGGGAGCCTGCCTGTAGTCATCGGGCACCCGGAAGTGGACGTTACGCACGAGAACGCCGTCGTTTTTGTAGAGATGGCAGTTCCAGAACTGCGAATCCTTGAATGTAATGCCTTCGATCCTGATGTCCTTCGAATCCTCGATGAGCGCGAGCCGCGCGCGGGGCATGCCGGTGTTTGTAAAGGCCTTGTTTTCGGCTCGATTCTTCCAAAAGAGCTCCCAGATGGGCATGCCGGCGCCGTCGAGGATGCCATCGCCGGTGAGCTGGAATCCGTCGCACTTTTTCGCATTGATGAAAGCGGGGGTGAAGTTGTCCATGAAGTGGCCTTCGATGCGGGTCCGTTGCGCGGGGAAGTTCGAGAGGTCGGTGGAACACTTGAGGACGGCCCCTTCGGTGAGGCGCAGGTTAACCTTTGGTTTGAAGAAAAGAGCACCGGAGACGAAGACTCCCTTCGGAACAACTACGGTGCCTCCGCCGTGAGCAGCAAGCTGGTCGAGGGCAGTCTGGATGGCCCTGGTGTTGACGGTGGAGCCGTCGGCGACCGCGCCGGACTTGGTAATGAGGAGCTCGCGTGTGGACGGGGCGAAGGCTTTCGCTGCGAGCGGCCAGAGTGGAGCGGAGGCGATCAGGGAGTGAAAGCGGCGGCGGGAGCAGTGGTCGATAGACATCGGCAGATCCTTGGTACCGGGGCAAAGCGCCGTGATGAGAAGCGCGTGATCTTGATACTGATCGGTATGCTATCAGATTATTCAGGAAACGGAGAATGGTCGCTGGAAGGGCTCTCGGGGACCTGCACGCGCTCTGTTTTACGGTAAGCCCACCAGGGGATTGGCGGCCCTCCAAGCGATTGCAATCAGTTTGCTGTCGAGTCGGTGAACGCAGACTCCTGCCGATATTCGTTGACATCGGGCGGCCCGCTGAACCGGGCTCAAGCCTCCGCAGTATGTGCCGCGACTGGAATTGGAAGACTCTCATACCATAGAAGACATGGATCTCAAAGACGCAGTAGTTCTGATTACCGGCGGTTCAAGCGGTATCGGCCGGGCGGCGGCACAGGTACTTTCGCAGTCGGGCGCACGTGTCGCGATCACCGGACGCGACCCCGAACGCCTGGCCGAAGCCGCCCGTTCGCTGGGCATCGTGGGCATACAGGCGGACGTTGCGAACGAGGCCGACGTCCTGCGAACCTTTCAGGTGGTCAAAGAGAAGCTCGGCGACTTGGACGTCCTGATCAATAATGCCGGTATCGGCGTGCTCAAGGAACTGATTGACCAGGACCGCGCCAGCTTCGACGCCATCTTTAGCACCAATGTGACCGGCGTCATGCTCATGTCGCGCGAGGCGGCCAGGATCTTCAAGGAGCGCAAGCGGGGCAACCTGATTAATATTTCATCCACCGCGTCATTGCGCGGTGCGCCCCAAGGCACGGCCTACTACGGAAGCAAATTCGCCTTGCGTGGGATGACCGAGTGCTGGCGGGCCGAACTCCGCAAGTACAACGTACGCGTCTTCCTGATCAATCCGAGCGAAGTGATTACCGATTTCGCTCGCAGGGCAGGGTTTCCGCAAGTCGACAATCCCAGCAAACTGCATGTTGAAGACATTGCCCACATGATCAAGGCTGTTCTGGAGATGAACGACCGGGGCTTCACTCCGGAATTGTCTGTCTTCGCAACTAATCCGGTCGACTGAGGGGAGCGCACGAGATCGGAAATAC
>Ga0302320_10005754_pt1 | contig 27674 bp, 26 predicted proteins | sample Bog_T0_3_FD_202130 | JGI IMG/M metagenome (GOLD analysis project Ga0302320, IMG submission 202130) | Peat permafrost microbial communities from Stordalen Mire near Abisko, Sweden - Bog_T0_3 | ecosystem: Environmental > Terrestrial > Soil > Wetlands > Peat | place: Sweden: Abisko, Stordalen Mire...
ATGTGCTGGCTGACGGGGCCGAGACCGATCTCGATCTTGGGCATTACGAGCGCTTCACCAACTGTGTGCTGACCCGCGAAAATAATCTCACAAGCGGCCAGGTCTATGAAACAGTTCTCTCCAATGAGCGCCGTGGCGATTATCTCGGCAAGACAGTGCAGGTCATCCCTCACATCACCGATGAGATCAAGCGCCGCATCCGCAGTTTTGAGCAGGTGGGTAACGCCGACATCCTGATCACCGAGATCGGCGGCACGACGGGAGATATCGAAGGGCTGCCCTTCCTGGAGGCGATTCGTCAGTTTATCCTCCAGGTAGGACCGCAGAATGCGATCATCCTCCATGTCACCCTGGTTCCCTTCATCAAGGCTGCGGGCGAACTCAAGACCAAGCCGACACAGCAAAGTGTCGCCAAGCTGCGTGAAATCGGACTTCAGCCACAGGTGCTCATCTGCCGTACCGAGAAGCATCTGGAGCCTGAGGTTCGCGAGAAGCTTTCTCTCTATTGCAATGTCCCCGTCGATGCCGTCATCGAGGCGATTGATGTCGATCACTCAATCTATGAATTTCCGCTGATGCTTCAGGCTGAGGGCCTGGATGAGAAGGTCTGCAAACTGCTTGGCCTGGATACGCCTCCCGCCGACATGAGCCAGTGGAAGAAAATCGTCCATTCCATTATTCATCCTTCCCGTCGCGTGACGGTGGCTGTTGTCGGCAAATATGTCGAGCTTCAGGATGCCTACAAGAGCATCTACGAGGCACTCTGCCACGCCGGAGGAGCCAATGACTGCGGTGTCGATCTTCAGATTGTCGATGCTGAGGCAATTGAGAACGATGGAGCGGAAAAACATCTCACCGGTGTTGATGGCATCCTCGTTCCCGGCGGATTTGGAGATCGTGGAACCGAGGGAAAAATCCTGGCCGCCCGCTTCGCGCGCGAGCAGAAGATCCCCTACTTCGGACTCTGCCTCGGAATGCAGATCGCCTCGATCGAATTCGCCCGCAATGTCTGCGGACTTGCCGGGGCCAACAGTACCGAATTTGAACCGGCAACCCCGCACCCGATCATCGCACTGCTGGATGAACAGAAAAAGGTGACGGAGAAGGGTGGCTCGATGCGCCTTGGTTCCTGGCCCACTGTGATTAAGCCGGATACACTTGCGCACGAAATCTATGGCCACACCGAGATCGCCGAACGCCACCGCCATCGCTACGAATTCAATAGCGACTACCGCGAGCAGATGGAGGCCAAGGGTTTTGTCATCTCCGGCACCTCACCCGATGGCAGCCTGGTAGAAATCATCGAACTTCCAGATCACCCGTGGTTTGTTGCCGTGCAGTTCCATCCCGAATTCCTGAGCAAGCCCGACTCGGCCCACCCTCTCTTCCGCGAATTTATCGCGGCCTGCATTCATTAACAGACACGGAAAAATCAGCCCTATTCATGATGTTCCGCACGGCAATTTCTAACTCGGGAATTGCTTTCCTGTCCCTCCCGTTCGACACTGACCTTCACTTCACTTATGAGCAATCAACTCCAAGACCTTAAGCAATTCACCACCGTTGTCGCCGACACTGGTGATTTCGAATCCATCCGCAAGTTTGCCCCGCAGGATGCCACGACCAATCCTTCGCTCATCCTCAAGGCCGTTCTTCAGCCTGAATACCGCAGCCTTCTGGACAAGGCCATCGCAGAGAACAAGGACTCCTCGCTGAGTGGTGATGCCCTCCTGCACAAGATTATTGATGACACGCTCATCCTCTTCGGTCTCGAAATTCTCAAGATCGTTCCCGGTCGCGTCAGCACCGAAGTCGATGCCCGCCTCTCCTTTGACACCGAGGGAACCATCGCCAAGGCCCGCTACCTGATCGGACTCTACGAGAAGGCCGGTATCAGCCGCGAACGAGTCCTGATCAAGATTGCCTCCACTTGGGAAGGCATCCGCGCCGCCGAAGTCCTCCAGAAAGATGGGATCAACTGCAACCTGACCCTCCTCTTCTCGCTTGTGCAGGCTGTTGCGTGCGCCGAGTCCGGCATCCGGCTCATCTCCCCCTTCGTGGGCCGCATCTACGATTATTACAAGGGCAAGACCGGCAAGGAATATGTCGGCATTGAAGATCCCGGCGTCCTCTCCGTTCATACCATCTACAATTACTTCAAGAAGTACGGCCATGACACCCAGGTCATGGGAGCCAGCTTCCGCAATACCGGCGAAATCATCGCCCTTGCTGGATGCGATCTTCTGACCATCAGCCCCGATCTTCTGGCCAAACTGGAAGCCTCCAGCGAACCGCTTGTGCGCGTTCTCGATCCAGAAACGGCCAAAGGCCTGGACATCCCCAAGGTCCCCGTCGATGAGAAGAGCTTTCGCTGGGCGCTCAACGAAGATGCCATGGCCACCGACAAGCTGGCTGAGGGAATCCGCAAGTTTGCCGAAGACATCGTCAAACTCGAGGGCATCATTGCCCAGTCGCTCTAATTAAAAAAATTCCCCCCGGAACATGATCCCCATGAAACGCACGACGCTCCTTCTGCTTGCAGCATTGCTGCTGGCGCTCCCCATACTCTCGGCGAAGACCTCGTCCGACAGCCCTGCCTCCGTGCCGGTACTGCTGGGGCTGGAGCCGGTGCGTGCGGATCTGCACCTCTCCTCACTTCAGTGCGCGCTACTGACATCCCTACGAGCTGAGTACAAAAAACAGGCCCAGCAGATCACGGCCATCGGCATGGCTGATCAGGATGCCGCTCTCCGCGCCGACTGGGATCTCAAAGCTCTGCGCAAGCAGTTCAATAGCCGCGCCCTCAATGTGCTGAGCCCCTCACAGCAGGATCGGCTCCGCCAGATTGAGCGTCAGATGCTCGGTGGTGCCCTGCTGACTTCAGTTTCCGAACAGAAGCTCCTCGGCCTCACTCCGGTGCAGCAGGCTTCCCTCGCCGTCATCGAGAAGAACAATCACGCTCAGGCTGCCGCGCTCACCACGCAATTCAATGCGGGAAAAATCTCCAACTTCCGCAAGGACATCAATCTCCACAGAATCCAGCAAAAGACCTCCAAGCAGATGCTCGCAGTCCTGACCGAGAAGCAGAAAAAACAGTGGGAGATTTTGAGCGGACAGAAACTCGGCCTGCCCAAGATTCACGATCCGAGCGCGAGCACGAAGTCTCTCTTCGAGGGCTATTGAGAGAATAGGTGGTTAGGCTGAAGGCTGTTAGATTGAACTCGGACGCGTCCGCGTCGCTCGCCCTAAAGGGTCGCCTTTGTCGCTTCAACCTACTCCCGCCAATCGTAGGTTTGCGGCGTTGGCCTACGCTTGCCGTAGGACTACTACGGCTGACGCTTGTCCGCCTTGCTCTCCATCCAAGCTTGCTGCGCCTTAGGACCATTTCATCTTCACGAACTTTGACATGAAGAAGCTATTATTAATCTTCACACAACTGTTGATAACAACTTGCTTGGCTCAGGATTCATCAGAACTGAAGCAAGTGCTCTCACATTACTCTCCATCTTTGATTTCCGCGAATGAGGAGGCCCGAGAGCGATACATCCTCGACCTTACGGCCCTGCTTCAAAAACTCAGCGTGAAAAGAAATGCACAGGGACATCCAATGGATGAGTCTGATTCAAGAAATTGGCAGTCAATCGCCAATGAAATAATCAAATATCCGTATCCTCCAAATATCAAGTCTCAAAAGCTTTCTCAGATGCTGGTGGGAAAATGGCAGGGGAGTAGACATGCCCATGAATACCGTTCTGATGGGACCGTCTATTTAATCGATGACTTACCTCCAGTTGTATGGGACAAGTGGAAAATTCAGGGCAATACCTTACAAGGTAATACTCTTGGTGATATGAAGATCATCCTAATCAACCGAGAGTTTTTAATAACGAGCTGGAAAGACTGTGTCTTTGTATCCAACCGCATCGACAAGTAATACCATCTTTCAGAGATAACTGGACTTTCTGACTTGTTCTTTTGGCGCGTAGCTGCGTTGTCATCCTTCTGGTTATCTCAAGATAGCCATCAGTCTTCCGCCTTGCCAGGCACCAAAATCTCTGCGTCATAAGAGTCTACTTATCTCTGAAAGGTGGTATAATCAGGAATCTCCTGAAACATTTCAAAAGTTGAAGCTCACTACAGGATCGGGGAGATTGGATGGAGATCAAGGCGGCCAAGGGCAGGTTGAGCTCTGACCTAATAGTCTAACAGTCTTCAGTCTAATATCCTTTTCTTACGATCCCAGCAACGGTAGCACTTCCGATGGTGTCATGACCTTGATGGGGGATTTGCGGTAATGTTTCACATTCCGCGTCACGATGACTTGTGCTCCGAAGAGGAGTGCTGCCGAGACTTGCATGGCATCCTCAAGGTCTGAAAATCCAAGATTAAGCGCCTGAATCATCTCACGAGTTCCGGTGGAGGGAACTTCGACAAATTGGAGGAGATCCCGAATGAAATCTTCCGCCCCTGATTTGGTCAGGTAGTGGAGATTGGCAAGGCTGTGCCAGGCAACGGCGCATTGTCCCGGATTCCGACTTGCCCATTCCAGGAGTTCCACACTCACCTTCAGGTGGGGCTCCCTGCCCAGGGCAAAATCGAGCAGAATATCAGTATCAATGAACAAACGCATTTACTTCGGAGTTCGGGTTTAGAGCCCATATCGTTCCTTCAGGGAATCAATGCGGGCATCGTTTTTTGTCGTCAGGTTCAATCGACCCGCCCATTTCTTGCCAAAAGAAACTTTTTTCTCAGAAGTGGCTATTCCGGCCTCCCGTGCGAGCAGGCTCTCGACAAGTCCCGAGAGGCTCGTTCCCTTAGAACGGGCAAAGGCCTTCGCGCGATGGGAAATCTCCGGCTCAATCGTGAGTGTCATCCTCATCTTCATATGCATACTTTAACAGCGCATGCATATCCGTCAAGAGGCGCCCATCCGGTTTTGGCGTCAGTGGCGCAGCAAGATTGGATGGAGTGCAAGGCGGACAAGCGTCAGCCGTAGCAAAACCTACGGCAAGCGCAGACCAACGCCGCTATCCGCCAATATCGCAAGCCTCTATTCCTTAGGCTTGTTGAGGACTACCTCTTCCCCCGCACGCCACTTCCGATAGGTCTCGATGGAACCCTGAATGGCGACGAGAGCCTTGTCTGCGGAGAGGATGTCATCGACGACAACGGTCTTGTTTTCAAGGGTCTTGTAGTCTTCGAAGAAGCGCTTGAGCACCGCCAGGCGATGAGGCGGCATCTCGTGGACATCCTTGTAGTGAGAGTATTCGGGATCATCCTCCACGACGGCGATGACTTTGTAATCCAGTTCATCCTGATCCATCATGACCATAAGTCCGATGGCGCGGGTTTTCACCAGGGTAAGCGGATAAACGGGCTCCTCGCAGAGCACGAGAATATCGAGAGGATCGCCGTCATCAGCGAGCGTCTGGGGAATGAAGCCGTAGTTGGCGGGGTAGTAAACCGCCGAGTAGAGGACGCGGTCGAGGGTCAGCAGGCCGCTCTCCTTATCCAGCTCGTATTTATTCGAACTTCCCTTTGGGATCTCGACGATTCCATGCACCACTCCCTTGGAAGCGTCAAAGCAAGGGGAAACATCATGCCAGGGACTGGGCGCTGTCTGATGATAAGGTTTTGGAATCTTGGTCATGGAGATTGGGCGTGAAGACGGAACGAGTTAGAATCCTGAACTGGTGTTAATAGTTTGAAAATGCGGGGCCGTCTATCCTACATGCGTCGTCCGCGATGTCCACGAATTCTCAACTTTGATGTTTATTCTCCTCGTCAGCGGGGGCGGTGTGTGAGTGCTCACCATGGCGTCCCAGATCACGAATCCAAAGATTGAGAATATAGGTCAGCACCACCGCCACATAGAACTGACCAATCATCGCCTGTGTTACTGCCAGCGCCCGAGCGAGATGGGAAAACGGAACGATATCGCCATAGCCCACAGTCGTCTGGGTCGCAAAACTGAAATAGTAGAATTCGCTGAAATTCTGACGAATCCCATCCATCCCCAATCCCTTGCTCAAGGGGTCTTGCAGACGGAATGCCAAGGGATTCATCTTGGAGATCACGGTGTAAAAGCAGGCGAAGATAGTCGCGATCCAGATATAGAGATTGAAGGCTCCAACCACTTCGTCAAAACCGGCCCGGCGCGAGTGCAGGATCGATTTCACCCAGACTATCGCGCCGAAAACCATGGAGCAGAGCACCGAAGTCTCCAGGGAAACCTCCAGCGAGGTCAGCACTCCCAGCTCACCTCCATGAAAAGTCTTCCATTGGAGTAGAGCCAAAAGCGATAGTGGCAGCAGAAATCCCCCCATTGAGACCAGAACGGCCTTGTGCAATCCGGCCATTGAAATGATCGCCATCCAGGTCAGGGCCAGCATGATCAGAAGATCGACGATCACGGGGAGACAATGACCGCCAAAGAGCAGGCTCATCAAAAGGATGCCGCCGATCACATGACGATTCTCCTCCAGCTTGCGACGACGCGTGCCTTTAGTCGCTTTCATTACCAGCCTCCGCTGGCTCCACCGCCTCCGCTATCGCCGCCGCCTCCGGAGAATCCTCCCCCGTCACCCGATCCACCACCACTGCCCCATCCACCACCGCCCGATCCGCCGCCACCTCCTCCCAGGAAGAAACCGGTAGCCATGCCGGAGCCAAAGCCTCCGCCTCCGCCTCCGCCTCCGCCATTCCGGCGACCGAGGATCATCAAGACGAGCATCACGAGCAGGAAGAATCCAAACGGAGAGAAGAGAACATCGAGCAGCGAAGTCGGCTTGTGAGCCTTTTTTCCCGTCCCCTTGTACTCCCCCTTCGTGGCCTGCATGACGGCAGTAACGCCCGCCGAAAGGCCAGCGCTGTAATTCTGCACGCGGAAAGCCGGAGCCATCGTCTCGCGGATGATCCTGCTGCAAAGCGCATCCGGCAGCGCACCTTCCAGTCCGTAGCCAGTCTGGATGCGCACCTTGTGGCTTTGCACAAAAACCAGGATCAGCACTCCATTGGAGTTCTTCTTCGTGCCGATATGCCAGGCCGAGTAGAGCCGCTGGGCGTAATCACTGATCTCGGCACTCTCAGGCAGCGAGGTGTAAACGACGGCAACGATCTGATTGGAGGTCTCTTTTTCAAAGGCCGCCAGCTGGCGGTTCAGGTCGGCTACGACTCCCGGCGCGATCACCCCCGCCTCGTCGGTAACATACTGCGTCGGAGCGGGAGGCGGTGCCTCTTCTGCGTGCAGAATTCCCCCATTCATTCCTCCACAAGCCAGGAATGCAATGAGGAGGGTGCGCCGGATCATGAGAAGCGATCCCAGTTATTTTGCAGCAGGTGAACCGAAATCAAATTTCACCGCTGGAGCGGTCTCTGCACCCGCCGTTGCCTGGAAAAATGGCTTGGGATGAAATCCGAACAGAGAGGCCAAAAGGACAGTAGGAAAGGTTCTCACCTTTGTATTGTAATCCTGCACAAAGGTATTGAAGCGGCCTCGCTCGACGGTGATCCGATTTTCGGTTCCTTCAAGTTGTGCCTGGAGATCACGGAAGTTGGCGGTCGCCTTCAGTTCGGGATAATTCTCCGCCACCACGAGAAGGCGGGAGAGCGCGGAGCCAAGCTGGCCCTGAGCCTGCTGGAACTGTGCAAGCTGGGCGGGGTCGGTCGGGGCCTGGTTCTGGTTGATGTTCACCTTACCCACGGAGGCGCGGGCCTCGGTGACCTGGACAATGGTCGATTTCTCAAAATTCGCGGCACCTTGAACGGTCTGCACGAGATTGGGAATCAGATCGGCGCGGCGTTGATAAACATTCTGAACTTGAGCCCAGGAGGAATCAACAGCCTGCGAGCTGCCTACCAGGCCATTGTAGATACCGGCAACAGAGAGTCCGATGACAATCAAACCGAGAACGATGGCTCCGAAGATCGAGAGAACGACAAGAAGTGTTTTATTCATGATAGATAGTGAGGAGTAAGGATCAGGGATTTAGATGATGAAGGAAGGTGAAGCGGTTTGGGCAGAATGCAACTGGGAATTATACCAGCGATCCTTCCACGCCAGGCAGCGGCTTGGACATGACGAGGGCGCGGTTGATGGCATTCACATAGGCGCGGGCGCTTGCCTCAATCACATCGGTGGAGGCCCCCTTGCCGGTGATGAGACGCCCATCGCCGAAATCGACCTTGAGGGTTACTTCACCCAGGGCATCCTGGCCCTCGGTGACGGCCTCGACGAGATAGACAGCCAGATGACCCGTGCGCTTCACGATCCGGTCGATTGCCTTCATCGCGGCATCGACAGCACCATTGCCGGGACTGGAATCCTGTAAGGTTTCATCTGCATGACGGATACGCACCGTGGCAGTCGGCACCGTGCTGCTGCCGCTCGTCACATGGATGTATTCCAGAGAGTAGGCACCCGTTTCACCGGCAACGGCATCACCGGCCAAGGCCACGAGATCGTCGTCATAGACAAATTTCTTTTTATCTCCCAGCTCCTTGAAACGGGTGAAGATCGGGGCGATCTCCGCATCACTCAGGGTGAAGCCGAGCTGTTCCAGACGCGCCACCATCGCATGGCGACCGCTATGCTTGGTCAGCGGCAGATCGGTGCCACCCCAACCGACTTCGACAGGATCCATGATCTCGTAAGTCTCACGCATTTTCAGAATGCCGTCCTGATGGATTCCCGATCCGTGGGCAAAGGCGTTCTCGCCGACGATCGCCTTGCTCCGCGCCACCTGCAATCCGCTCAAACGGCTAATCAGACGCGAGGTTTTCAGAATTTCACGGGTCTCGATTCCGGTGGAGAGACCGGCAAAGACATCGGGGCGGGTCTTGATCGCCATGACGACTTCCTCCAGTGCTGCATTGCCGGCTCGTTCGCCGATGCCATTGAAAGTTCCCTCGACCTGGCGCGCTCCCGCCTGCACGGCGGCCAGCGAATTGGCCACAGCCAATCCCAGATCGTCGTGACAATGCACGCTGATCACCGCCTTGTTGATATCCCGCACATGATTGCGCAGGTAGGTGATCAGATCGGCATATTGACCCGGCATGGCGTAGCCAACCGTATCGGGAATGTTGACGGTTGTGGCTCCCGCTTCGATGGCGGCCTGGACGACTTCGGCCAGAAATTCCGGCTCGGTACGCGAAGCATCCTCGGGTGAGAACTCCACATCGGAGACAAAAGATTTGGCCTGGCGCACACCCTCGACGGTAAGGCGCAGGATTTCCTCGCTCGCCTTGCGGAGCTTGTGCTCACGGTGGATTTTGGAGGTGGCCAAAAAGACATGGATGCGACCGCGCTCTCCGGCAGGCATCAGTGCGCGTCCGGCAGCCTCAATGTCCTTGGGAACGCACCGCGCCAGCCCCGCAATGATCGGCCCCTGGACTTCGCGGGCAATCGTCTGCACAGCTTCGAAATCACCGTCGCTGATCACAGGAAAACCGGCCTCGATGATATCCACCTTCAGTCGTGCAAGCTGGCGGGCGATCTCCAGCTTTTCGCGCAGGTTCATGGATGCACCGGGGCACTGTTCGCCATCGCGCAGTGTCGTGTCAAAAATCAGGACTCGGTCGGAGTTCATAGAGGTGGGTTGTTATTTCCGGAACGCTCCGGGCAAATAAGGCCAGACCGCACCGAGCAGTGAATTAAAGGGCAAGAAGGAGAAGGCCGCCAGCGCAGACTGCGCAGGAAGAAGCGCGCCAAGAAACATTCTCGGCGTCGTAAACTGATAATGCGACGGCTTGCATAGATTCCATCCATGCCACAGATGCTCCCTTTTTGCAAACCTTAGAGCCTGTCTGAAAATTAGGGGATGTGGCTAGAGAGGGAATCGAACCCCCGACTCCATCCAAGCCCTCTGACGGCCTGTAGAACCGCATAAATACTACATCCGCGACATTGGTTGACATCGGCGTTGTTATGACTATTTTATGACTTGTCATGGCATCTATCCACAAAGACCCCCGTGGGAAATCTCCTTACTGGTATTGCGCCTATACACTGCCGGGAGGAAAACGCGCTTTTAAGTCCACGAAGGAAACCGAACGGACGAAAGCCTTGGAGTTCTGCCTTGGGTTGGAAAGAGCATCCAAGCTGGCTTCAGGGGGCAATCTCACCGAGACACGGGCCAAGGCGTTGATTTCTGAAATCGTCGAGAGGGTCGGGGGTGACAGCCTCACCTTTCGTAGTCTGAAGGAATTCTCCGAAGAGTGGATCAAGTCCAAGCAAGCCACGAAAGCAGGGGGCACCGCTATTCGTTACAAGGGTATTATCGAGAGCTTTCTCGCCTTTCTGGGAGAGCGCAAGGCCAAGCTGAACATTGCCAGCATTGCACCGCGTGATGTTCAGGCATTCCGGGATCATGAAGTGAGAGAGGGCAAATCTCAGACAACGGCAAACCTCGCTCTCAAGACTCTTCGCAGCCTCTTTAGTGCGGCACGAAGGCAGGGAATGATTACCACCAATCCGGCAGAAGCCGTTGAAACCTTCGCTGCCGAGAAGGAACAGCGGGATGTCTTCACGAACGATCAACTCAAAGCTCTCTATGCAGTGGCACCGCCTGAATGGAAAACCGCAATCCTCCTTGCCTACTCCACAGGGGCGCGGCTTTCCGATTGCACAAACATGACTTGGAAGAGCGTTGATCTTGCCGCAAAGACCATCCGTTACAGCCCTCAGAAAACATCACGAGGAAAGAAGCGCACTAGCGAGCTTGTCATTCCCATCATGCCCGAACTGGAAACTCATTTGCTCACTCTGGCAAGCAACGACACTCCGAACGCTCCTTTGTGCCCGACTCTCTCGGCAAAGGGCACAGGCGGCAATAATGGCCTCTCCTCCACATTCACCCGCATCATGAAAAATGCTGGCATCTACTCGGATGAGGGCGAGGAGAAGAAGGGCAAGGGCAGGCGTTTCAAGTCCCTGGGATTTCATTCCTTGCGCCATAGCTTTGTCAGTGAACTTGCCAATGCCGATGTGGCGGCAGAAGTCCGCCAGAAAATCAGCGGCCACAAGAGCGAGGCTGTCCACGAACGCTACACGCACCTTGAAACCGAGACGAAGCGCAGGGCTATGGAGAAAATGCGCGGCATCACTGCGAAGCCATGAAAAAGAAGGCGGCAGTAAAGGCGAACGCGGTCATTGACGATTGTATCTTCGATCAGCTCCCGCGCCTGATTCCATATCGGGAAGTGGATGATAACGAGCGGCAACCGCCCTTAGTGAAAACGCCCGTTCGATTAACTGATGAGGAATTTTCGGAACGACTCGAAAGAATGAGAACCGAGTCGAATCAACTTTTTATTCTAGCGGAGAACGGGGATTGGAGGGCAATCAATCTGATTTTGAGAACTGCCGGGGATCATACTGAATCCCTTGAAATCCTTGCCCGCCGCAACCCGGAATTACTCCATCCGGTTGCCAAGTTGAATATCAAATGGCCCGCGTTCATCAGCCGAAAAAAAATGGTGGGCAAGTTGAATACATGGCTCATCAAGCGTCTAAAACTGGCCGAAGATTGCCCGCTGAATTTCAAATGGGAGCCCGAGTCACGAGCTACGGCAACAGCACACCACATGATTGATTGGCTGGAAAAGAATCAAACAGCCCTCTCCCTTCCTCCCCTCACGAAGCAAACAGCGATGCAGTGGTTTGAACTTGGATGGCGGGCACTGATGAAGGGCACTGATGGACAACCGGAAAAAAACCCATACCTGCAAAAGTTCGTTATCAAGCAGGCAGAATCAGAGCTAAAAAGATCCGATGGATATTCTGCGGAGGATGCACTTGAAAAAATTATGCAAAGGCGGCTCAAGGATGCGATCAAACAGGGATTCAAGACCCTGACAAGCCACCACCCGGAACTTTAATTCGGGAATCAACCTAGGGGGAGAGCCTCTCTCGGCAAAGTCAGTCGTCGGCGTTTCTTATGAACGCCTATGACAAGTTCATTGCAAACCGAGCGCAGCGGATACACTGCGCAACCGCTATCCGTGCCAGCGGTCGTCAATGGCACTACTCCACAGCCGGAGTTCATCAGACTCCCGAAAGCAAGGAGTCGATGCAGCCTGACCGGGTTGAGTCGCACAAGCCTTGTTGAGCTGGTGGAATCCGGGGCCGTAAAGGCCACCAGACTGCGCAAGAAGGGCAGCCAGCGGGGAATCACCCTGATTCATCGAGAAAGCCTTTTGACTTATCTCTACGGCATGAGCGCAGGAGGCGTGAAATGATCGCCTCATCAGCACCGGGAGAAGATACCCAGAAACGAAAAACCCCCGTTGGCGCGGGGGCTTCTCAGGAGTCAAATAGAACACAGGAACCTTATCAGCAAGCCGAAGGGATAGCCGATAAAATTATCAAACGCATCGGGCCAGCGGTATTGCTTCCGATTCCCACCAGAGAGAAGGGGCCGAAGATCCCCGGATGGCAGAAACTCACACTGTCAGAAATGACAGCATCCTACCTAGCCAGCCTTGAGGGTGGGAACATCGGGGTTCTCCTTGGTGCCGCTTCGGGCGGGCTTGTCTCCATTGATGCCGATAGTGATGATTTCCTTGAGGCGATTCTTGTCGCCAATCCATGGCTTCGGGAAAGCCTCATTACTCAGGGAGCCAGAGGCGGGAATGTCTGGTTACGGACGCAGGGAACATTTCCCAAGTCCGGGAAAATCAAGGCAGCAGATGGTTCCCCGTGGGGAGAGTTCCGGGCCGATGGCAACCAAACCGTTATCTATGGCACACACCCAAGCGGGTGCGGTTACAGCAATAACAAAAAGGCTCCCTTGTGCGTCGAGTTCGCCACGATCAAATGGCCAGCAGGCTTGCGCTTGCCGTGGGAGCCAGCAGAGGGGCCGCTACATTCGCCACCCCTCCCACCTGTTACGAACTCCAACAGCCTCCTAGAGAGGGCACGGGCCTATGTAGAAAAGATGCCGCCTGCCATAGCGGGGCAAGGAGGCAGTGATGCCACATTCAATGTGGCCAAGGCTCTTTGCCATGACTTCGCCCTATCCCAAGCGGAGGCAGTGCCAATCATGCAGGAGTTTAATGCACGATGCGTGCCGCCGTGGAGTGAGAAGGAACTGCTTCATAAGCTCGCTGATGCCGAAAATTGCAACCGTGCCAACAGGAGCAAGGGGGAACTGATAGAGACCAGCAAGCCAGACTACAGAACGCCTCAGAAGCGCATTGTAACTATCAGCCCGGAGGAACCCGATGCACCCCTCCTCTTGCAGGATGTGGAGGCACCCGTGCTTTCTGTTGAAGCCCTCTATGGCGTGGCCGGTGAGATCATCAGAAAAATTGAGCCTCACACCGAGGCGCACCCGGCAGCACTCTTGCTTCAATTCTTTGCAGGCGTGGGAAACATGATCGGCAGGGGGCCGTATTTCATCACCGAAGGCGATAAGCAGCACTGCAATCTCTTCGTTTGCGTTGTGGGTGATTCCTCACAGGGCAGAAAGGGAACGGCGTGGGGGCGCGTCAAAAATCTCCTCACAAGAACAAATGAACAGTGGGCAGGAGACCGCATCAAAGGCGGGCTGGCCAGTGGAGAGGGTGTCATTGCAGAATTAAAAGACCCACCGAAGGAGGATGGAGAACAGGCAAAGGCGGCTATCGACAAGCGGCTTCTCCTCATGGAAGGCGAGTTCGGACAGGTGCTTCAGGTGATGTCACGCACAGGGAACACGCTGAATTCCATTCTTCGTCATGCTTGGGACTCTGGCCACCTCAACAACATGACCAAGGGTTCACCACTCCAGGCGAGCAACTGCCATATATCACTCATCGGCCACATCACCCGTGAGGAGTTACGGAGACTTCTTTCCAAGACCGATGCCAGCAATGGTTTTGCCAATCGTTTTCTATATGTTCATTCAGCACGCACCAAGCAGTTGCCGCACGGGGGCGGCAAACTTGATTTCACCGTGGAGACCAACACTCTTCGGGAAATCGTTTCAACATCACAGGGCCGTGGTGAGATCACCAGATCACAGGAAGCTGATGATTACTGGGCCAGCATCTATTCAGAGCTAACCCAGAAAGTGCCCGGATTATGGGGAGAGGTGACAAGCAGGGGCCATGCTCAGGTGGTAAGACTCTCCCTGATATTTTGCCTGCTGGATATTGCGGAGAAAATCGAGGCGAAGCATATCCAGGCAGCAAAAGCCGTCTGGGATTATTGCAGCCAGTCGGCACGGTGGGCCTTTGAGGAAAGCCAGTTTTCCAAAGACGCACAGCGCATCCTTGCCGCCCTCCAAGATGGCCCGAAAACCAAGACGCAAATTACGCATGGAGTATTCCAGCGACATATCACAGCAGGGGAACTTGATGCCGCCCTCAAGGAAATTGAGAAATTGATTTCCGATGAAAAGAGGGAGACGGGAGGCAAGCCCCTAACCATTTATTCCCTCAAGAGCACAGGCCCCCAATGAACCTTCACTGGTCGCGACAAAAGCGACTAAAGCGACATTACCCCCTCCTTTTGTCGCAAATATCGCTTTTGTCGCGCCTCCAGGAGGTATCGAAGGGAACAGCCATGGTGACAGAGGGGGACAGATGTGACACTTTCGGACACTCTGCCGTTACACTCGTTACAGTTTTGTGACGGTTTGTGACGCTTTTTGGACACTCTGAATTCTTCACTTTGTGACAGTTGGAAGTAACACTCTGTAACACTTTTATTTTCACTTTGTGTCACTTTTCTAAAGATGGAATGATGCACTTGATTGCACTTTTACTTGCACTCTCCTGCACTTGTGAAAGCAGGAATACTGCACACTTTTGCACACTTTCCCCCTGCCCTTTCCTCTCTGAAAATAAATCCCTTCGATTTAATTCTCTGAATTATTTCAGGGGAAATTCAGGGGTTTATTTATTTCTGAATATCGAGAAAATACCCTTACGCCAATAGGCGATAACCAGAACCAGTGAGCCAAGCCAAAAGAGAGCATAGGAAGACGGTTCAGGAACCGCCAAAGGAACGACATCGCCCCAAGTATAACCGATTTTCAAACTATCAAATAATGCGGTTGTCGTAGGGCCACCTAAATCAGTTGAGTAAACTCCAAACCCAATACCATTCAGGGTTCCTAGACCAAGTGCTCCTACGCCAGATGAACTTTCCTGTGATCTCAACTGTGTTGAGGAGTATGAATTGTAAGACGGATCAAGCCATACATTCACGGTGTTGTAGTTTGGCCCTGATGGTGTGAACTCCACTACGATTAGATGCGTTATCGTTGTGCCAGCATTAATCGCTACGCCGGTGAAATTGCCGGTTGGTCCGATTGCGCCGCTTCCCATATTCGCTAAACCCCCAGCATTTGCTATGTAAGATATGCTGTGAATCACATTTGTTCCATTGAGAAGGTCAACTGACAGCGTGTCGCTTCCAGTTCCGGCTGATGAAATTCTCATCAGCCAACTCATGTAAATTGTCGTGTTGTAGTTGGTGAATGAGCGATAAGCCATTAAGCCAGCAGGATCAGGTTCTGGAGATGTGGTTAGTTGAAGGGCTCCGTTTCCACCGTTAAGCAATGCCCCTCCCGTAATCTGATAAGAAAGCCGGGTGGTTGGATTGATGACTGAAAAGCGAGAATCAGAACCGCCATTCCATCCAGAATCACTCCACCCGGAGGAATCGCTTCCAGTCAAGCCCGTGCCAGTAAGTCCTGAAAATGTCTCGCTTGTGATGAGTTGGGCATGGCTTTCAGATAATAGAAACGCAAAGCCCAAAAGGAATGCCGTCACGCGAAGAATGTTTTTCGTGTGTGTTTTCATTTTTCTCAAGATCACCAACCGTTCTCCTAGAAGAACCATGCAATGCCTTTCCTGAGATAGCGTCAAGTTCCCATGAAGGAACGGCGCAAAATGAATCTGGTAGGACCACAGGTCCGAAAATTCAGGATGCAACGCGGATGGAGTCAGCCTGCAATGATCGCCAAATGCCAGTTATCCGGCTGGGATGTCAGCAGGGAATCTCTCGCCAAGATCGAATCAAGGCTCCGTAGCGTATCGGATATTGAGATTTTGAAACTGGCAAAGATTCTGGAAGTTCACTTTTCAGCGCTTTTTCCTGTTGCTCAGAAATAAACAACGGACTCCCGGTGAGACTACCCCGGTTTCTAGTGAAAAATTGGGAGGCGGTATCGCGCAAAGTCATGGGCGGAACTTCCCTGAGTCGAGACGGGTGCCCGTCATTCTTCCCTCATAAAAAGGAACTCTATTTGCATCGGCGACATGGCCAACACTAGGCGTCCTGTTATGACTTTTGGCCTTTTTTGTTATGACCAAAACCGCGCCAACCCCTGTATCTATCTTGCGCGGAAGGGGATGTGGCTAGAGAGGGAATCGAACCCCCGACACGAGGATTTTCAGTCCTCTGCTCTACCGACTGAGCTATCTAGCCGTTAAAACCGAGTGGTTACGATCTCTGATTCTCGGCTGTTGGGCAAGCCTCTTTCTTAATTTCTGTGAACCTGCACCTGATTGAGTGCCGCGATCTTTTTCTTGCCGCTTCCCCAGCGGTGCGACTCCGCGATGGCTTGCGTGATAAATTCCTTGGCCTCCGCCACGGCCACATGTAGCGCCAAGCCTTTCGCTAGCCCGGCAGCGATCGCCGCAGAATAAGTGCATCCCGTTCCGTGCGTGGCTCCACGAGGGAGTCCCTTGATCAACGGCGCGCCATATTCCCACTCATCCCAATCCGGCATGAGCAGCAGATCGATGGCCTCCCGTCCTTGCAAATGCCCACCCTTGAGCAGTACTGCGACGCCTGTCTCTGCCGTGAGCTGCTTGCCTGCATCGCGCATGGCCTCTAGCGAAGAAGGATGGGAATTGGTCAGGATGCCCAGCTCGTCGAGATTCGGCGTGAGGAGCCGGGCCAGGGGAAAAAGATGCTTTCGATAAGCCGCGATGGCTCCGGCCTTCAACAAGGGATCGCCGCTCGAAGCCACCATGACGGGATCGATAACCAAGGGCGGAAGTGTTTTAAGCCCTGCGAGTACTTCGGCCACCACGCGGATGATCGGCGTGGCAAAGAGCATTCCGGTCTTCACGGCAGCGATGGGATAATTGGCAAAAAGTACCTCCAGTTGATCGCGCACGATCTCCGGGCGTATGGTCTGAATGGAACGCACCTCGCCGGGAGCCTCCGCCACCACGCAGGTGATCGCCGTGAGGCCGTGGCAGCCAAGGGAGCTAAAGGTCTTGAGATCAGCCTGCATCCCCGCTCCGCAGGAGGAATCCGATCCGGCAATGGTGAGAACGATTGGAAGCATGGAGGAAATTATGGATTGTTTATTGCTAATTGCTGATTGCCTCCGAATCTAGCGCGCTGACCTGATGGGAGACAATCGCCGTCGCAGGAGAATTCAGAATCAACAATTAACAATCAGGAATCAGCAATTAAATCGTTACCTCCCATCCCGCCGAACCATCAGGAGGTAGAGCAGATTTCCCAAGGTCGCCACAAAAGCCGCGACATAGGTGAGAGCCGCTGCATCCAAAACGGCATTCACACCCGAGGCCTCATCACCGGGGCGAATGATCCCCAAGCGCTTGAGAATGACTTTAGCCCGAGCCGAGGCATCGAATTCGACGGGAAGGGTGATGAGCTGAAAAATCATCAGGACAACATAGCAGGCGATGCCAACATCAATCAAATGTGTCATGTGGAAGAAAAAACCGCCCAAGATCACAAAGGGAAGTATCTGGGAGGCAAATTGCGTGGCTGGGACAATCTGCATCCTGAGATTCAGCGGTCCGTAGTTTTTCTGATGCTGGAGGGCGTGCCCGCACTCGTGCGCGGCAATACCGACGGCGGCGATGGAATCCCCCTGATAAACCTCACTGGAGAGACAGAGCCTCTTGTGACTCGGGTCGTAATGATCGCCGAGCATTCCATCAATCGGCACCACTTCAACATCGTTGATCCCAGCATCAGCCAGAATACGCCTGGCTGTATCCGCTCCGGTGATTCCCGAGGCGGCTGGGATTTCCTTGTATTTGTTAAAGGCCGAGGAGACGCGGTATTGCGCCCAGAGCGCAAAGGCCAGCGGGACACCGATGAGAAGCAGATACATTTCAGGAGTCATGCTCAGAAAGACACCTGAGCGGTGTAAAAGTTCAAATTTTGCGGGCGATTTTAGAGTCTGTCTGAATAATCCCCGAATCATGTCTGAAGGTGATTTGCACGATCTATCAAAACCTTTCAATCCGTCGTTATCCTAAGATAGCGCCGGATTGAGAAGGCTTTGCCATCTCGCATAACTTACCTCCATCCACAATCCGCTGTTTTTTTCAGACAGACTCTTACAATTCCAACGGCTTCGGAGCACGGCTCAAAAGCTGATGCCCCTTTGCCGTGATGAGGGCGACATCCTCATGGCGCACCCCTCCGAGTCCGGGAATATAAATCCCAGGTTCGATCGTGAAGACCTGTCCTGCCTTGAGTTGCGTTGCGCCGAAGCGCGGAGATTCGTGTAGATCGAGACCAAGCCCATGCCCTGTACCGTGAAAGAAGCCGCTCCAGCGATCATTCACCCGCTCGGTGGGATAGTCATTGTCGGTAAAGAATTGCGTCACCTCCTCATGGATCTCCCCGCCATCAGCGCCTGCCCGGAGGGATCCGAGCGCCAGCTTCTGCCCAAGCAGACAAATCTCCCAGAGGCGGGACTGGGCCTCCGTGGCCTTACCTCGCACTACAGTGCGTGTCAGATCGCCGTAGTAGCCGCTTCCAGCCGCGCGCGGAAAGAGATCAAGGATGAGGAGCTGATGAGCCTTCAGCGGCCCATGTCCTCGCTCATGCGGATCACACGCCTGCTCGCCGCCGGCCACAATGGAATTCCCTGCAGGAATGCCACCCGCACGCAGAATCGCTGTTTCGATCTCCGTGCGCAGCCGTTCCGAGGTCAGCGTACCACCGCCCCATTTGAGCACACTGCGAGGCCCGATCTCCGAAGCTCGAAGGACTTCAAAAGCCCGCTCCATCCCGCATTCCGTGATTCGTGTTGCCTGAGTCAGGAGCTTGATCTCCTCCTGCGTCTTGATTTCCCGCTCAGGCCGAAACATGCCGGCAACCGGTTTCACCACGATCCCCTCCTTTTCCAGTTCATGAGCCAACCCCAACGGGAAATCCGCAGGGACGAGCGGTTTCGTGGCACGACGGGCTTTCAGAAAGGCGGCGATGACGGCGATCTGTGTGGGGTGCGCGCCTGTTTTTTTTGTAAGACTTTTTCCCAACTCGCTTGAGGAAACCACCTCATCGACCCGCGCCTCACGGCGACCGCGATCCAGCTCCAGATCATTGAGCAGAATGGCGCTCTTGCCTCCACTCTCCAGGTAAACAAAGGGGTCGGGGGCGCGAAATCCCGTGGCGTGAAGCATGTCGGCCCCCAGCTCGCTCTCGGAAATGATGAGACGAGCGGGAGATTTGGAAGAGCGTGGGGCGAGGCGAGCGGACATCCCGCAATCGTTGACTCCACCTTTCTTCCCGGACAATCAGAAAGGTGAAAAAATCAGCAGGTGGCATTTTTAAGAAAAAAGAACTTGCCCTCCCCTACTCTTTACCTATTATCGGCCCTCCTTATGGCAAAAACTTCATGGCTTGAACGAGACAAACGCAAACGCGCTACTGTAGCGAAGTGGGCGGAACTCCGCGCCGAGCTCAAGGCAAAGAACGATTACATCGGCCTCAGCCAGCTTCCCCGCAATGCCAGCCCAGTTCGTCTCACGAACCGCTGTGTTATTTCCGGTCGTCGCCGCGCTTTTATCCGTCGTTTTAAACTCTCGCGTATCACCTTCCGCGAACTGGCAACCAACGGTCTCATCCCCGGGGTTACCAAGTCGAGCTGGTAGCGAGTGAATTCCCGTAGCCCCTCCAGCCTCTCCTTTTCCAAGGAAGCGGAGGGTGCCTTCACGGAATTCGTTTTTTTATGACAGGAATGAACCAAATGATCTTTTTCTCAAAGAGTCTTCCTGTTCTCGAGTCTCGGGGTTCCCTGGCATTTGTCCGCTCCGTCTCCTCCTTGCTCATCGGCAACTGCTGCCGCGCTAACTGAGCCCTCCCATGCTGTTCGTCGCTGCCATTTTGGCCGTGGCGGCAGGGGAAGCTGATCACCTGCCTGCCGCTCATTGGGAATCTGGGGATGTCATTATCCTCCGATTGCTGGCACTTTTTGCGCTCGTTCTGCTGAACGGGTTTTTCGTCGCCTCAGAACTGGCGATCGTGAAAGTTCGCGGGAGCCAGCTTGATACCCTGATCGACCAAGGAGATGTCCGCGCCAAGGCCACCAAGCACATCACCGATCACCTGGAGTCCTACATCTCGGCCACCCAGCTCGGCATCACGCTCGCCAGCCTCGCTCTGGGCTGGCTCGGAGAGCCCTTTCTCGCGCGCATGATCGAACCGGCCTTTGCCATCATCGGCATCAGCACGCCGGTCATCATCTCGACGGCCTCCTTTGTCATCGCCTTTTCCTCCATCACATTCCTGCACATCGTCCTGGGCGAACTTGCTCCCAAGTCGCTGGCAATCCGCAAGCCGGTAGCCGTCGCTCTATGGCTCAGTCCCGCGCTGGGGCTCTTCTATATCGTTTTCAGACCGATCATCCGACTCCTCAATATCTCGGCCAATCTGCTCCTGCGCTATGTGTTGCATGTCGAGCCAGTCGAGGATACTGAGCAGGCACTCACCAACGAGGAGCTTCGCGTCATCCTAACCGAAAGCCGCGATGCCGAGGAGGTCTCTCTGCTTGGACAGCAGCTTGCCGTCAATGCCCTTGATCTCCGTCATCGCGTCGTTCGCGACATCATGACGCCGCGCAGCGATGTCGTCTTCCTTGATTACGAGGAGCCGTTTGACGGGGAGCTACACAAAGCCATCGACTCGCGCCACACCCGCTTCCCGCTTTGCAATGGCGCGCTTGACGAATCCGTCGGACTCGTCCACATCAAGGATCTGCTCCAGATCATTCACTCGGGAAACAAGAATCTCGAGAGCGTCCAGCGCCCGATTCATCATGTCTCGGAAATGATGCCTCTGGAAAAATTACTCAATTACTTCCTGGGCAAACATGCCCACCTGGCCATCGCCGTGGATGAATATGGCGGTGCCGTCGGCATCGTTACCCTGGATAATGTGCTTGAGGAACTTGTTGGCTCGATTCACGACGAGTTCGACACGCACGAAGAGGAGATCACCAAGATTCGTGATGGCGAATTCAATGCCGAGGGGACTCTTGCCCTCCACGATCTGGCCGAGGAGACGGGACTGAAATTTGAGGAGACAGAAGTCAGCACGATCGGCGGCTACATCACCCAGCTTCTGGGACATCTGCCGGTGCGCGGTGAACGCGTCGAGATCGGCGAATATGTGGCCACGGTCGCAGAGACCGATGGCCGTCGCATCCTGCTCGTAAATTTCAAAAAGCCAGTTGCTCCAGCTGGGAAGGATTAGAGCGGTTCAGGCTCCGAGGAGCATGTCGCACAACCGGTGCCGCTTTCAGTCTGGAGCCCCTCACGGGTGAAGTCGCCGATCTCCCAGCCCCCTACCGACTGCGGGACTCGAACCCGCACACCCCTTTCGAGATAAGGGATTTTAAGTCCCTTGCGTCTGCCATTTCGCCAAGTCGGCTTGAGCTTTTCTTCAGAGTAGATCGCCTTCTAACACCCAAGATACCTGCGGCTATGCAACAGTTACGCTGTGCAAATCAATGCAACCAAAAGAGACAAGCATCAGGATGAAAAGAAGGCCGACCATCGGAAAGCAGTTAGATTCTTGCCTGCGCTGGATTCTCGCAAGCGAAAAGTCAGATGGCCTTGTTCGTCTCAACTACGCTTTTACAATCGGTATCTCCCTCCAGTCAGTGGTGTAGTGCGGGGAATGATGCCCTGCCTTCATCTTCCATCCCTTGCCGGAGCACTCGGTTCCCATGCTGGCACGAGTGATGACAGGGGAGCGGGCATCACCAAAACGGAGGTTGATCTCATCGACAATTTTATCAATATCGAGTCGCCGGCCCTTGGAGGTAGTAGGATCAAAAAGGCCGGGCTGAAATTCAGCCTCTGGCACCAGTCCGGCAAGCATGATACCCGCCTTTTTATACCGATAGCCTGGGCGATAGATTGAGCGCAACAGATCCCTTGCAACTCTCATCACTTCCGAAGTTGAGGCCGTGGGAGATGGCATGCTTTGCCCTTGTGAGGGGCAATACTGAGGCAGGTCTTTTCTGAATCGGTTCGTTTGAAGGAAAACTTCCAGATGTGTTGCCAGCAACCCGAAGCGGCGAATCTTTTCCGAAGCTCTGGCAGCATGATTGGCAAGCGCCTCTTCAAGACTGTCCAGTGTTTCCACAGGGTTCCCGAAGGAACGGGAAGCCATCACCCCTTTTCGAGAGGGGGGCATCTCTTCAAGTTCCAGACAGGAGATTCCGTTTAATTCCCGGAGCATCCTTTCACCAATCACGCCAAGGCTTTTGCGAACGGGCACGGGATCAGCGAGGCGCAAATCAAGGGCGGTATGAATGCCGAGCTTGGTAAGTCGCCTGGAGAGATTCTTTCCAACTCCCCAAAGATCGCCGCAGGAAGTGGCAGCAAGAAGGCCATCGGGATCAATGGCGCTGGTAAAATCAAACACTCCTCCCGCTGCTTTATTCTTCTTGGCGATCCTATTGGTAAGCTTTGCCAGGAGTTTGGTGGGTGCAATGCCGATGCAGACCGGAATCCCCGTCCATTGCAGGATACGGGCGCGAAGCTCCCGAGCATTCTCTTCAACAAAGCCAGCAGGGAGGCGAAGGAAGGCTTCATCTATCGAATATATCTCGATAGCTGGCACGGCATCCTTCAAGACCGACATCACGCGCGCGCTCATGTCGCCGTAGAGGGTGTAGTTGGAACTGAAGACCCGGACACTGTGCTTGCGAATCACTTCCTTCTGTTGGTGCAAGGGAGCACCCATAGGGATCCCGAGATCCTTGGCTTCCTGACTGCGGGAGATAATACAGCCATCGTTATTGGAAAGCACCACGACAGGCACTCCAACAAGAGAGGGATCAAAGACCCGCTCACAACTGCAAAAGAAGTTATTGCAGTCCACCAGAGCCAAACGCCCCTGATGCCTCTCAGAGGCAAGGCGATCACTCATGGCTAAGGGGTCTAGAAAGAATAAGTTGATCAGAATTGGGGCAGGAGTTTGGGCCTCTGGCAAGGCGCAACGAAGGAGCATATCCGTTGCGATAAACGACTGAGGAGCAACGCAGCCAGAGGCAAAAAAAACCAGCCAAAATATTCAACATATTATTTCTAGGCTCCTAAACTGCCTTATGGATCACATAGGAGACGACACCCCAGACAACAAGCTCCTGAGAGTCAGCAAGCTGAATTGGTGGAAATTCGGGATTTGCAGCCTCTAAGAAAACCTTCCCAGCTTTCTTCCGAAAACGCTTCACGGTGAATTCACCGTCAATCATGGCAACAACAATGTGACGGTCAGCCGGAGTGAGAGAGCGATCAATCAGGAGGACATCCCCCGTGTTAATTCCAGCATCCCGCATGGACTCACCTTTCACCCTTACCATGAAGGTTGCCGCAGGATTGCGGATCAGCTCTTCGTGCAGATTGATTTGACCTTCCAGATGGTCATCGGCAGGGGAAGGAAAGCCAGCATCCACCTTGGCCGTTACAAACGGAATCCGCGCAATGGCTATTGGGTCCAGCGGCGCTGGCGGGGATGATTCCATGCCCGATCTTGATACCGAACATATGTTCGTGTCGAGCGGGGAGTGTTCGCCGGTTAACGGATTCAACTCGTCCCTCGCCTCCGCTATCCCCTTTATTGTTACTTGGGAGCGGCTCCGGTATGGCAATCGGTGCAGGAGAAATCAGAATAGGGGGCGTCAATGTGAATGAAGTCGTAGCCATTGGCGTCGAGTTTCGTCATCTCTGCGTCGCTACCCTGAGCCAGGATAAGGTGACATGCCTTGCAATCGTCACCCTTGATTGAGGACTTGCCGTCGGAAGACTTGTGCTTGCCATCGTGGCAGCGGAAACATCCATCCCAGTTTTTGTGGCTGAGATGATTGGGATAGGAGCGCCAATCGGCCTTCATTTCGGGGAAGAAGTTGTCCTTGTAGATTGATTGGGTCTCGGTAATCACCGCTCCCACTTTCGGATCGTTCGGATAGGCTGCACGCAATGAGGAGTCGATTTTTTGGAACGCTTCCTCCCGTGTTGCATAGGGCGCGGCAAGTGCTGCGACCACTTTCGCTTTCACCCAAGGGATCAAGGGGTCGATGCGTCCGCTTGCGAGCGCTTTGTCCACAGCCTCGTTGGGCGCGAGGAAGTTGTGCGACGGGCGATTATGACAGTCGATGCAGTCCATCTTGTGGAGCGGGAACTTCGAGAGGTCACCCTTGAAGTCGGGGTTGCGGTATTCCGTGACCACTCCTTTTGCATCCGTCTGCCGAATCCAGGGAATATTCCGCTGCTGATCATCCGTGGCGATGTATTCAACTTTATTGGCAGGGTTGGTGTGCCAATGGATGCCATCCACTGGACCGCGATGAGGATCGCCGCCTCCCACATTGAGCAGGAGCCTCACGGAAAACGGTGTGTTCTTTTCATCCGAGAGGTAGTGCTGGAAAGTCCGCTCCAGACCACCTGTGAATTTCTGCGGCCAGTGGCATTGTTCGCAGGTGTCCCGAGAGGGACGCAGCTTCGTGGCATTCATCACGATCGGGCGAGGGAAGTCGTTCATCAACACATGATAGAGCTGCCTCGTGCCGCTGATTTTCGCTTTCAGATAAGCGCCGGCACCGCTTCCCACATGGCAGGCCACGCAATCCACTCGGGCATGAGCGGAATGGCGGGAGGTGACGAACTCGGGCTCCATAGGCACATGGCACGCCTGCCCGCAGAATTGCACCGATTCGGTGTAATTATAGGTCTGATAGCTGCCGATCGCGGTCATGAACAAAAACACCAGACTCGCCCCAACAAAAAAACCGAGAATCTTGCGGTCACGGGGCCTCGACAGATCGATCGTCAGAGAGACAGAGGGGGCATCAGGCTTGGCCAGCCGTTCCTGCCGGAAATGCAACCAGTATCCCAGAAAAACAAGCGCTATGCCGAAAAACAGAAAGCCCGGCGCCACCACATAGGCAAGAATCCCCATGTAGGGATTTCCGTGCGCCGAAAGCAGATCGAGCGTTAAAAGCAGCAGAAAAGAAAAGAAACTGCCCGCAGCAATGAGCGCACCAGCAAGGCTGACCCAGTTACGGATGAGTTTACGCAAGAGGAAACGGCTTGATGGTATGTTATTCATTTGTTGCTTAGGGAAGCGCTGAAATCAATCAGGAACTCAGGAATGATGGGAAGAGAGCGCCTCAGCAGACGCAGATTTTCTTATTATCCACTCGCCCAGATTTGAGAAGTGGCCCCGGCTTCTATGCCATGGGCCACTCCGGATTTACTATTAATTTTCGGGAATTATCTTAGTGCTTGAAGGTGCGGACATAGGCAACCAGTGCCTTGATCTCATCGGGAGTCAGCTTGTCCTTGAAGGACTTCATCTTCTCTTTGCCGTCAGTGATAATAGCGATGGCCTGCGCATCCGTAAACTTGGCCTGCGCCGCTGCCGTGCGGTAATCATCGACATTGTTCTTCTTGCCCATCACGGTGCTGCCACTGCCATCCTTGGCATGGCATCCTTGACAATTTTTGTTCCAGTTTTCAGCGGCGTCTGCTGCCAGCGCGAGACTGGCTGATCCGAGCATGGATGCGGCGACGAGGAGGGTAGCGATTTTGTTTCTCATGGGGTTATTTATGGGTGGATTGGATTGCTGTGATAGCAGGTCAAGAGTAGCTGATGAGCGAAGCTGTGTCTTGGTTTTTTAGAACCGCATTTGCAAGCCGGTAGAGATCATCTGGGCTGTGTAGTTGTTGTTTCCGCCCGAGAGTTGATCCCGGTAAGTGTCAAAGGAGTACTTCAACGACCAGTTGATATTGCGCGTGATCTGGCGTTTGAAGCTTGCGGAGAAGGAGTAGTCCGAAGCCCCGGCACTGTAAGGAACTCCGTACTGCGCGTTATTCTGGTAGTTATTGGCACTGTAGAAGTTGAAATCACCCCGGAGTTCCGTCTTGGCATCGATCTGATAGCCAGCCCCCGCATTGGCGGTCCAGTAATTGTTGTTGGCATTCTGGAGAGCCGGAGTCTGCGACGCCGCCGGTGAGGAAATCGCGCTCAAGACATAGGAAAGACCTCCCTGAAGATAGAGACGATCCACGGGGGACCATGTCACATTTTCGGTGAGCATGTTGTTCCTTATCAAGCTGCTGGGACCGTACGGGGCGCCGAAGGAAGTGGCCGCGTTACCGTCATACTGCCACTGGGAGTTAACGGTGGTCTGCTGAAGATCATAGCGGGTCACCATGGAGACGCTTGCGAAAGGCTGCCAGGTCACACGGAGATTCGCATCCTGTGTGTTCCAGTTCTGGTTGGCCAGGCGAGGAGTCCCGTTCGCCGGACCTGCATCCGCATTGATGATCTGCGCGATCGTCTGAGTCTGCCAGTAGTACTGAGCGGAGGCGTTCAGGCGGGCGAGAGGATACCAGTTCGCCCCGATCTGGTATTTTTGCGTCATGTAGGTATTGTTGGCGCTCAGGTTGTATCCGGAGGCTGGGGTATAGCCATAGCTCTGAGGAGGAGTTGAGTCCGCGCGGTTTTCCAACTGTTGATCCCAATCGGCCTGCGCGTAGAAAACCCAGTCCTGCACCTTGACATAACGCATCTGAAGACTCTCCGTGAAATCGTTGAGAAGAACCGAGCTGTTGTCCAGAGTAGCAGAACTCGCTACTCCTGCGGGACTCTTAACGATGGCATTTGTGGTTTTGATTTTGGTCACGGCATTTGTCGTGATCACAGTTCCATTCGTCTGACTCACCTCTGTCAGGTAAGCGCTCGCGCTCTGCGTGTCGTTGAATTCATAGCGCATCGAGGGAGAGATCGTCAGACCATCAATGGGAGTCCAGAGAAGGTTGACGGAGCCTACATTCTGGCCCACCGTCGATCCGCCACCCAGATCGATATAGGCACCGCTTGGGCGATTTGCATAGGCGATGTTGTTGTAGTAGGGGGTATAAGAGAAACCGTTTATGGGACCGGCAACCTGGTTTCCCCCGATGTGGCTAGTCTCAGCGGAGTACATATAGCCTGCTGTGAACATGAGATTGTCACCGAAACGGGTCACCGAGGTGATATTGCCGTTGTAGTTGTTGAGCTTATTCTGTTCGAGCTGAGTTACATAGTAATTGCTAGGAACAAGTGGAATATTATTCTTATTGTTCGCCACGGCGGTCGGAGCAGGTCCAGATACCAGAGGAGTCGTCCGGTTCTGCCAGTTGAGCGAGTCGGAAGTGTTGTCAAATTCGTAGCGCAGATTCAGATTCACTTCCGTGTTGCCAAAGGCGTCGGGCTTGCCGAACAACTGCTTGCCCTTGAAGGTGAAAACATCCTGAGTTTCGTTGATGTTCCAGAAGGAAGGTAGGATTTTGCGCGTGGCGCTATTGCCACTTGGGACTGGAGTCATCCCCGTATTCACCCCTCCATAACTTGTGGAGTCTTCCTGTCCGTTGCGAATGTCATGTTCGTAACGCAGCGTGAGTTC